>Ga0129299_1000374_pt1 | contig 27928 bp, 14 predicted proteins | sample ConPoolayeCmetaG_FD_94477 | JGI IMG/M metagenome (GOLD analysis project Ga0129299, IMG submission 94477) | Hot spring microbial mat communities from California, USA to study Microbial Dark Matter (Phase II) - Cone Pool mat layer C metaG ...
CGGAACTCAGCCAGTACAGCTTCATCCAGCCCGCCGGTGACCTCCTTCCGGTAACGGGCAACGAAGGGAACAGTGTTCCCTTCGTCAAACAGCATAGCTGTACGTTCAACCTGGGTTCGTTTCAAGCCCAGCCGTTCAGCTAGACGTCCAAGCAAGTCTTTCACAGACAGCTATCCTCAAGTCAAAAAAGATAGAAATGGGAGCGGCCAGAGGTCGCCCCCATGATTATACTCTAAGCCGGCTGACAGACTCGGCATGTTTTCCGCCACGCCTGCGTGTACTACGGCAGGCTTATCCGGCTGTGATCGCCCAGGTTGATTTTAAGTGCCGACGGTTTGTGATCCGCGTCGCGCTCCAGCGTAGCATACCGGCCAATCAGGCTGTCCTGAATACGGATCGGGATAGCCACGATGCGGCTGTGCTCCAGCACGATGCAGTGCTCCAGCTCGCTGTCCTCGATCACCACGTCATGGTAGATGCTGGTGAACGGCCCAATGTAGCTGTTGACGATGCGGGTATTCTCGCCAATGATGCTAGGCCCGCGAATGACGCTGTTGATGACCTGTGCGCCCGCCTCAATTGTGACACGAGAATCCACCTGTGAAGCGGCATCTACCGTCCCCAGCACTGCCGGTGCCAGTTCCTCCAGCACATGGGCATTGGCGTCGAGCATATCAGAGGGCTTGCCCGTATCAATCCACCAGCCTTTGTGGATGTAAGGATAGACTCGGTAGCCCTTGGTCACCAGCCATTGAATGGCATCGGTGATCTCCAGCTCGCCCCGCCACGAAGGCTGAATGGCTTCCACTGCTTCAAACACATGGTGGTCAAACATATAGATGCCCACCAGCGCCAGATTAGAGGGCGGGTCTTTGGGTTTCTCGATCAGCCGCTTGATCTGTCCATCGCCGTTCAGTTCCGCCACGCCGAAATGTTGCGGATCAGGCACTTCCTTCAGCACGATCTGGCTGTTCCAGTCGCTTGCGGCAAACTGGCGGATCAAGGGGCTGATGCCGCCCTGAATCACGTTGTCGCCTAGAAACATCACAAAGCGCTCATCACCGAGAAAATCACGTGAAATCTTGACGGCATGAGCCAGCCCCAGCGGGGCTTCCTGAGGGATGTACGTCACACGCACCCCCCAGCGTTCACCATCGCCCACGGCTTCGCGTATCTCCGGGCCGGTATCACCGATCACAATGCCAATGTCTGTGATACCGGCATCGCGGATCGCCTCAATCACACGAAAAAGAACGGGCTTGTTAGCTACAGGGATCAACTGTTTGGCACGGGTATAAGTCAGGGGATACAGGCGGGTTCCTTTTCCGCCGGATAGGATCAAGCCCTTCACTAGAGTCTCCTGTTGGCTTATCTACTTATTTTGTACATCCTCAAGGGGGCAATCTGGCATCTCACCCCCTGTTCCACTTAATCGCTGTGCGTTGGATCATCTGCACCTGAAGGGCGGAAGCTTGGCTTGGTTTCAAACGCCGATGAGGGAGGCGTTGCCTGCTCTTGGGCCGGTTTCGATTCTGCCGGCGGGGACAGGTCAACCTCCGTATCTTCCAAGTCCTCTTCGTCTTCATCTGCTTCTCGCTGGGCGGCCAACTCATCCAGTTTGTTCTGAGGGATGAACATCACCGGTTTGGAATCCACCGTTGGGCTGTGGTCAGCAGGCAACTCCAGATGCGGCGCCTCACTGATGCCGAGGGCTTCCGCCTCTTCTGCCAGCCACTTAGGGTGGCGCGGTAAGGACGACAGGTCCTCCCCATCCATTGCCCGCCGGATCAGCGCGGCAGTACGCACACCGCGCCAGCGCAACACCGCCCCGCCAATCTCGGCGTCGGCATGGGCAGGGGCCGCGCCAATGTAGCCCGGCCAATCCGGCATCTGGTAGAGCTGATGCCACTCAAGCGTGCGCAACAATTTATAAGACGGATCCACCATCTCTGGCGCCAAATACAACATGAGCGAAGTCTCAAACATCGAGGCATGGATGCTTCCGCTGAGTGCCACTTCCTCTTTAGGGGTCAGGGGACGGCCTAGCAGTGTTGCCAGCCCCGGCGAAACATCCTGTTCAGCACCAGCCAACACATACCCGATTGGCTCATACATCACCACCCCCGGATGGCGGGTACGTATCTCACTGCACACCTCCGCCAGCACCAGGCACTGATCAGGCCCGCCATGAAAACTGATCGGGAAAATATAGCGAAACCCATAGCGGATTAAATGCTCAGCGATGTCGGTCACAAGGCTTTTGAGCGTCTCACGGCTGATCCACACCCCTCCCGCTTGCGTGAAAAGCTCTTGCCGCCGCGTTTCAATCGGATCAATTCCATAGGGGATGGTAGGAGCCAGCAACACGTGGAGCTGAGGGTCGTTCTCCAGCAGCCATGCGGCGGCGGCTTGCGTCAGCCCATCAACAGCAAACGTATCGGTGCCCAGCGGCAGGTGATTCCCATGCTCCTCCAGCATCCCTACCGGCAGGAAGACGACAGTACTGGCGCGGACAAGCGCTTTCATCGCCTTGAGCGTGAGACGATCAAGATAATGCACACGCGCATAGAGTCCGGGCGGCATCATTTATAACCCCTCCTAGATCATTGAGTAGGGGTTTCCCCGCCACCCCTACCTAGCCGTAGTAACTGCCCATCTGGGCATCTACCTGTGCGTTAGCGATCACTACCCCTACAATACGCACATTGAGCCTTTCGAGCAACTCCTTAGCCTGTTCAGCATGGTCGCGGTGTGTCCCCCCTGCACGGAAGACCAGCAGTACTCCATCCAGCTTGGCGGCCAAGAGTGCCGCATCCGTCACCGCGATCACCGGCGGGGCGTCAAACAACACCATATCGGCCTGAGCCTTCAGCCGTTCGACAATCGCATCCATTTGAGGAGAGCCAAGCAGGTCAGCAGGGTTGGGCGGCAGTGGGCCGCTGGTCAGCAGGCTTAGGTCCTCGACTCCCACATCCTGCAGAGGCGGCGCACTCAACCCCTCCAGCACCATGCTGGTCAGGCCCGGCTCCTGAGCCACGCCCCAGATGGTATGTTGATGGGGGCGGCGCAGATCGCAATCCACAAGGATAGTCTTCTTGCCGCCCTGCGCCATCGTCACCGCCAGATTGGCCAGCGTAATACTCTTACCTTCCTCTGGGGCCGGGCTGGTGACAACCAGCGTATGCAGTGGCTCCTTCAGGCTGGAGAAAATCAGGTTGGTGCGCAACGTGCGGTACGCCTCGCTGGCCGGAGAGCGCGGATTAGTCAGTGTGACCAGATTTGCTTGTGTCATACTCAGCCCTCGTTTCGATTAATTCTCCACCGGCGGAATCGCTCCCAGAACCGGCAGTCCGATAAAGCGATCCACATCTTCACGTGTCCGAATAACGCCGGCCTCGATGTATTCCAGCACAAACACAATGGCCAGGCCGACTAGGAAGCCCAGCATTGCACCGGCAATGGTGTTGACCTTGGTATTAGGAAACTCCAGCACGTAGCGCGGGTCGTCAATGATCTGGGCGTCAATGCGGTCTTCCATGCGCACCTTCTGGTTTTCTACATTGCGCCACTGGACAAACAGATTAGCCCACTCACGGGCAATATCGTTGGCCACATCGCCGTCAGGGTTCTCCACTTCGAGTTGTATCACCAGCCGCGAGTCATCGCTGGCAAAGGCCACGTCACTTCGCAATTCCTCCGGCGTCATGTCAAGCTGGAGGGCATCAATCACATCTCGCGCGCGGTAGTTGCTGTCCATCCATGCCACATACGAACGGAGCAATGTCTTCGCGGCCTGTGCCTGACCGAAATCCGTTCGGGCAGGCTGAACCAGAATGTTGATCGTTGACTTATAGACGGGAGCGCGCTCCTCCATGATGAGGCTGAACACAAAGGCCGCCACAGCCGTGATGAACGCCAGCAACAGCATGATCCAGCCGCGCCGCCGCAAGACTCGCCAGTAAGCCCTTAACTGCATATCTCCTCCATCCTCTTGTCAGACTTCACCCTTTTGGCCGGCCACGCTCAGGCGGGACTTCCGCCAGCACAGGCAGGCCCATCCGTTCTACTTCGGCCCGCTCATGCAGGGTTGGGTCGAGATACTCCACCAGAAAAGCCAATGCCGCCCCTGCCGCCAGCCCCAGCCCAAAGCGGATCAGGGGATTCAGGCGGGCTGTGATGGAGGGAGGCACTGGCCCGATGACCGGCTCATCCAGTGCGATGACACGAACCTCTTCCTCACCAAACTGGGGGAAGTAATCCGTACTACGCTCTTTCAGCACAGTAGAGGCCGCTTCAGCGATAGCCTGCAAATCGTCCGGATTGTTCCAATTGAGCGTCAGTACCATGACACTGCGTGCGTTATCAACCGCAAGGTTTCCCTGAATGGCCCACGCTGGTATGTCCCGTCCCTCTGCCGCCAGCACAGCGCTGACCTCCCGTGCAAAGCTGTTTGTCCGCACCCAATCAGTCAAAGCATTGACCACATACTCAGAGGCCAGCCATGGGTAATAACGTGTGTCCTCATAGAGAGTGTCACCCCCACGAGGGGGCTGGGCCGCCGTAAAGTGAATGCTGGTCGAATAGCCGCCGGCAGGCGGGACCTTCAGGTAGCCGTAAACGGCATAAGCCAACGCGGCCAGCGCAGGCAATGCGATCAGCCACCAGCGCCGCCGCACGATTTTCCAAAGCCCACGTAGTTCCATTCGCCCATCCTTCTCACTTGCCCATCCCACACGGCCAATGTATCTGTACCCGCTTGCCCGCTGGACTATCCGAAGGGTTGATGCTTTTTGTTCCGCTCATCGTACCGCGCCTCGACAAAAGCCGCCACCTCCCGCTCGAACACAGCGCGATCAAAACGTGAAGCACTGGCACGGCAACGTGCCGGATCGAAGGTCAAGTCCTGAAAGCGTTGCAATGCCCGGCACAAACTCTCGACTGTTTGCTCCTCAAAGAACAGGCCTGTTTCCCCTTCGATCACAGTGTCAAGCGCCCCGCCCCCCCGGAAAGCGATCACTGGACGGCCTGCCGCCTGCGCCTCAACCGGCGCAATACCGAAATCTTCCAGACCAGGGAAGATAAACGCCTTGCAACGAGCCATCAAGTCAGGCAAATCCGAGACAGGCACACGGCCTAGAAACTGTACCGTCGGCCCCGCCATTGCCTCTAGACGCCCGCGGTCCCGCCCGTCTCCAGCAATCAGAAGCGGCAAGCCCAGCCGGGAGCAGGCCTGCACCGCCAGATCAACACGTTTGTAAGGGATCAGACGCGACACAACCAGGTAGTAGTCATCAGGCCGGCTGACAGGCTGGTAACGCCCGACTTCCACAGGCGGATAAATGATAACCGAACTCCGCCGATAGAACCGGGCGATACGCTGTTGAATCTCCGATGAGATGGCAATGAAATGATCCACGTGCTGGGCCGCCTCATAGTCCCAGCGTCTGAGCAGGCGGATCACCGGCCTCAAGATAGCGGCGGCACTTGGCGGCACCCTTTCCTGTTCAACATATGTGTTGTACTGCCACACATAGCGCGTCGGCGTCAGGCAGTAGCAGATATGAAGCGCCCCTCCTTTTTGCACGCCATGACAGAAGCCGCTCTTGTTTGACAAAATAACTTCGTAACCGCTCAGATCAAGGCGCTCAAAGGCCAACGGATAAAGCGGCAGGTAGGGCTGGTGATGATCATGAATACCCGGCAGGTTGTCCATCCATGTCACATGGATGTCCCACTCACGGTAAGCGGCGGGCATTTTATCCGGCGCATAGATGGAGGTATACAGCGGTGCATCAGGGTACATCCTCACCAGCACCTCCAGCACATTTTCTGCTCCGCCAAGCTGGTTCAGCCAGTCATGTACCAGTGCGATTTTCATCTGTTACCCATTTCGCGCCAGCTTGCCCGCTGGATAGGTTTGAAGGATCGCCGGTGAACAGCACAGGGGCCAAGCTCCCTCAGGGCTAGCTGATGCTGAGGCGTGCCATAGCCCTTATGATGCGCAAAGCCGTAGCCGGGATACTCAGCATCAAGCTCCATCATCAGCCGATCCCGTGAGACTTTGGCAATGATGCTGGCCGCCGCGATGCTCAACGAGTGCCATTCACCTCTAACCAGACTCGTCTGCGGCAGGCCAACCTCCCTCAACCGCATATACCCGCCGTCAATCAGCAGAGCCTGCGGCCTGATCGGCAAGGCATCCAACGCCCGCCGCATGGCCAACAGCGAGGCCTGCACGATTCCCAGCTCCTCGATCTCCTCAACCGAACCTATCCCCACCCCTACCGCCAGCGCTACCGACCGGATCATGTCGAACAGTCTGTCACGCTGAAGGGCAGAACATAGTTTGCTGTCGCGCACCTCTTTCAACACGGTTTGCAGCTCACGGCGCTCCAGCGGCAGAATGACCGCTCCCGCCGAGACCGGCCCAGCCCATGCGCCGCGCCCCGCTTCATCAAGGCCCGCGACCAGCGTCAACCCGCGTCCAGAAAAAGCATGTTCATAGGCCAGCCCTGGCGCAGGATGCGGCACATTCATCAGTGCTTCCTGTCATACAGGCCGCGCCAGCCGTTCAGCCGGACACGCAGAACCTCACTCAGCATCTCGAAGGAGGCCCGGATCGGGTTGATGCGGCTCTGCGGCATGTAGTACCACGTGATCGGGACCTCAACCAGCTTGTAGCCGCGCTTGAGCGCCACAAACAGCACTTCAACATCAAATCCCCAGCCGTCAATGGTTTGAACGGAGAAAATATCCCGTGCCACTTCGCGCCGGAAGGCCTTGAACCCGCACTGTGTATCCTGTATGCGCGGGATTGCCAGAGTCCGCACAATGAAGTTGAACACCCGCCCCATCAGGTGACGATAGTGCGGTTCGCCGATGCGGCGTGCCCCCGGCGCTTCACGGCTGGCAATAGCCACATCATATCCGCTCAGGGCCGGCGGCATAAACTTGGCGATCTCTTCAACCGGCATCGAGAAATCAGCATCACATACCATGAGATACTCGCCCTGCCCGGCCATGATCCCAGTCCGGACGGCGGCTCCCTTCCCCTGACGCGGTTCATCAATCACCCGTGTATAGGGATGACGGGCCGCAAAGTCCTGCGCGACCTGAGCAGTCGTATCACGGCTGTTGTTGTTGACCACAATCACTTCAATAGGGTAGTCCTGAGCCGCCACAAATGCCGCTACCTGCTCAAGGCTTTTGGGCAGGCGCTTCTCTTCATTGTAAGCCGGTATGATAATGCTCAAACGCGGCTTATCTGCCGGATCAGCCATAAGGTCCTCTATCACAAGTTCAGGATAACAGAAGGCTCGGTCTCCTGCGCCGCTGAGCAAAACACAATCAGCAACTCCTGCCGGCGAGGGTAGTGTTATGTTTCAGCCGGCCACAGGATGGTTTCAAGATATTCTATTGACACAGTCCGTTTGGCCTGAATCGCCCTGCGCTTGCGCAGAACCCGCGGCAACGTCCACAGGCCGACTGCCATCCCGCGCAAGGTTGCGCGAGCCGCCTCCCCCCGCCACGCACGCAGTGCCTCCCATGCCTGCCGTGCCTGCGCCCGGATGATTTGACGCCAGTATTTGCGCCACAGCTCTCCCGGATAATTCTTGGCGATCAGCCAGATAAAGTTACGTCCATTGTAAAAGCTGGCCGTCGCACCGCCGCCGGTAGCCGAAAGCATGTGATAAACCACTGCTCTAGGGGCATATACACAGCGCCAGCCCATCAGTTGCGCCCGCCAGCCAAGGTCCACATCCTCAGACGAGAAGAAGAAATCCTCATCCAGCAAACCCACCTGATCAAGCATAGCCCGCCGGTAAGCCGCCGAGCCGCCGCACGCACTGAAGACATATTCCTCGCTATTGTACCGCTCTCCATCCGACTGCCACACCCCCCGGTTGCCGGGGATGCCGTCCACACGGTAGAAGTCACCGGCTGTGTGGAGCGTATCGCGCCGGTCGTAGAGCAGCATCTTGCTGGCCACTGACCCCGCTTCTGGATGACGCTCGAAAGCGGCCACTACCTCTGACACCCAATCAGGCGCGGCCTCTGTGTCATTGTTGAGCAGGATCACAATATCTCCCTGCGCGGCTTGTATGCCAGCGTTGCATGCCCCGGCAAAACCCTGATTCTCCGAAAGCTCAATCAGCCGCACCTCTGGATAGCGGGCGGCGACAAATGCCTGCGACCCATCGGTAGAGGCATTGTCAGCAACGATCACTTCTAGGCGAGGATAAGTCTGCGACCGGAGCGCCTGCAGGCAAACCGGCAGGTATTTCAGGCCATTCCAGTTAGGAATGATTACAGAGACCAGCGGAAGTTCAGCCATCAACAGGGAGTCTCCTCAAAGATGAGGTTACAACGTGCCTGACAGCGTCTCACGAGGGGCAGTGCGCCTAAGCCGCCGCCGGGCCATCCGAACATACACCTGCGGCAGGAACACCTGCCCGGCCATGATCACCAGCACCAGCACGCAGATGATCAGACAGGCTGTCAGCACCTCAGGGCTTGAAGGGGAGAGTGCAGAGGGTCGGCCAGCAAAGCGTGAGACGGAATAGTAGGAAGGGTCCATGATGGTGAGGACGATCAACCAGATCAGCCCCCCGCCCCACACAATCGCCAGATAGCCAGCCAGCCCCGCTCCCAGCCGTGCAGTCAGTGCCAGCAAAGAGCGGTCGGCAGGCTGTTTGGCCCATGTTGCCGCCAGCGCACCAAGCGCTGTGCTGTAGCGCATCCGCAACAGCGGCCCAATCAGCCAGTGGGTCAAGACAACCACTATTGTCAGTGCAACAGGCAACGGCCATCTCCTGAAAACCGCACGGACGAAGGTTGTCGTATCCCACCGGAGGGGCGGGCCAAGTAAGGGTGTGAAGGCATAGATCGCCGTCATGATCAGCACAACCACCACACCCAGCCTCAAGAGAATCACCGCCCACGCCAGAAATGACATTCGGCGGCGGCTGATTATCAACCTCTGTTGGAGCAGTTCCCCCTGCCCGGAGACGGCGTTCCCCCCTTTGCTGGCCGCGATCAGGCCAAGCATCCATGTACCGACTGCCTGCAACCCCATCAGCACCCCGACGCTGAGCACCAGCCTCCCCCCGATCACATAGGCGCGTGGAGAGGCAACCCAGTACGGTACGTTGTTAAATGAGACGGCATTGAAAAATACCAGCATCAGCCCGGCCAGCAAAAGCGTGGCCGGCAGACAGCCAATCCGAACCGTCTTCCACCGCAATACCAGACTCAGCCAGTGCCGGCGCTTTGGCCGTGTGTGCGGCAAGGCCGTCGTCTCAGACATAGATCACGGTCCTATGGAGCGGGCGCGGCGCTGTATCAGGCCAAGTGCTGTCAGAATGAAACCAGCCTGCCACAGCATCACTGCAAGCAGGTAACCAAATATGGCCAGGCTGACAGCCCACACCGCCTGCTGGGTTGTCGGGGCAGGCTGGTTACGGAAAGCTTCGAGCGTTGCATAACGCGGTTCCAGCCAGTTGGAAAAGAGGAAGGTCAACCCATAAATCAACACAAAGTCGCTCAGAATCGAGGCTATCCAGAGAACCAGCCGCGCGGCCAGCCCCAGCCCCACCGCCTGCCCGCGCGAGCGTGAGAACGCCGAAGCCAGCATCCCCAGCGCTGTATTGAGCAAGACCTGCACACCAGGCTGAGCGGCAAAGAAGATCACCCCTGCACACAGGGCCAGCAATGCAGGAAACCACAGCCCATCCCCCCAGAACCTCTGCCAGTCAGCAGGGGAGAACGAGTAGAATATGTCCCTGAGCACCACGTAGGCAAACAACAGTATCCCTGTCACAAGGCTGATCCCCCGCAGGATCAGCAAGCCGGTCAGCAAGGAACGCAAATGACGCACTGCCGCGGCAAACTTGGCAAAAATAATTTCATGCAATGGGACGGTCGTAACCCTCAGCAACCCCCAGCTTCGTAGTTCAACCTCACCGCCGATCAGAGGGGCGGCCTGAGCAACCGTCACAATATTGACTACCATCCCGGCGATCAGTTGGACAAAAAGCAGAGCCAATAGAGTGAAACCTAAACTGTTTCGAGCAAGATGTTCAAACTGCTCCCACCAGCTTCCCCACGCCCAGCCCCTGGCGGACAGGCCCAGTATAACAAACAGCAGGCACAGGCCGCCGCACATCCCAAACAGCACCGGCATAAATTTCTGGTTTAAACCCGCCAATGACCGGATACGCTCTCGGCGCTGTCTCTCCAGACGATAGACAGGATGTGTCACTTGCGCCCAGCGGGGCCGTATCAGCGGCAGAACACGTAACTGATCAGCCATGAGATTCTATTCTACCTATGCCCTGCCTGTCCCACCATGACGCCCGCTCGACGATCCTTACCCGCCGCCTGCCTGCTCATAACGCACCTCAAACTGAATACCCCTGCGGCGTACCTCCTCCATGAACACACTGGCTTTGACCGCTGTCTCCATTGGAACACCGCCATGGCGGACGACCCCCCGCGCCTGAAAGCCCATCATGATCGCACAGTGCCAGCCGGTCAGACGCTCCATCGAGGTGAAACCAGTCTGCTCATCGTAGCGATCAACCAGATCAACGAGAACAATCGTGTCTTTGCCATCCTTCTTGCCGACTGCCTTGGCGCGTATGATGCAGATGTCCCTGATCTGAGGGGCGGTGATCTGCGGCTCCAGCAAGGCATGGAAGACCTGACGCGGGCTGACCATCTGATCGCCCACCCGAATCGGCTGCTCCTTGAACAGCCCCAGTTGCTTGAAGGCCCGGAACCACTCACAGTGACCAGGGTAGCGCAGGATACGGTTCTCCAGCCTCTCCAGCTTGCCTTCATATGTCCACGGCAAGGTGGACGTGCCGCCAGAGCCGACAAATGCCTCAAAGCGCCCCAGCGGCGGCAGGTCTATTATCTCACACTCGGAGAGTGTGTCCACCAGCGTCACCTTGCCGTCCCGCAGAAAGACTGCCTGCCCATCATATTCGTTAGTCAGGCCATTGATGTTAAATGTGACCTGATAATTCCACGGCGGCTGAGGGTCTTGGGGCAATCCTCCATCATAGAGGTACAGCTCACGAGCCTCATCCAGCAGTTCGATGGCATAGACCCCCATTGTCCCGACCAGCCCCGGCCCCATCCCGCAGTCCGGGACGATGCTGACGCCTGCTCGTCTGGCCGCTTCATCCATTGCCAGTTGAGCCATCACAACATCTGTGTTGCCGCCCATATCACACAGATGCACACCCATCTCAACAGCCGCACGGGTAATATCCTGATTGTAGTAGTAAGGCACAGCGCTAAGCGCCGCTGTCATGCCTGCTAAGGCTCTCTTGAGAGCCTCCTTGTCAGTGACATCCAACTGAATCGCCTGTGCCACTTCCCGCCCTGCCAGTGCATTGACCCGTGCCGCAGACCGCTGGGCGGCCTCCTCATGAATATCCGCCAAGATCACCTGCGCCGCATCGCCAAAGCGGGCCAGATCATAAGCGGCCGCCGTCCCCTGACGGCCTGCCCCCAGAATAAGGTACTTGTACAAGGCCGGCTCACTCATGCACACACCCTTTCTACACTCCCTCTAGATTTGCTACGGATGATTGACGACTGCTGTCAAGTCTCAAGGGTTAGTGACAGGGACGTCAATATGCCCCAGAAACAGCATTGCGGCGATCTGGCGCGTCTGCCCGTCGCGGATGTTAATCTGCCATGTGTCATAAAAGGCGGGTTCGCGCGTGGTCAACAAGGTGAATCCATCTCCAGCCCACCCCAGCGGGCGATGCCGGTTACTGCCCAGATTAGCGATCAGGCGCTGTTCACCCGTAACCAAGTTAGCCCACCCCAGCAGATAAGTTTCCAGCCCCGGCGGGCCATAAGCCTCCATGAAGACCAGCTCGCCGCCCGGCGTCAGGAACGGATAACCCAGCTCGAAAGCCGCCCCTGCCGGTATCTCTATCGGCCTGAAACGCCCCACTACCGCCCCTGTGACCAGATTAGTGACCACAATCGGAGCGCCGGCGGTGGCAGGCGGCAGTGCCCGCACCAGATAAGCGCCGTCCGGTGAGATATGGGCATCGCAGACCAGCCCCTGCCCGCAGGCAGGTTCTCCAGGCAATTGGCTGATCACCCCGCTGGCTGTGTCAAGGGCATACAGATCATAGAAGCCATGAAAAAGCGTGGTATCGGTAACAGCGGCAGGGCGATGGTCAAAGAACAGGGTACGTCCGTCGTTGGTCAGCCGGAGCAAGCGGATGGTGTCATCAGGCTGAGCCTGCAAAACAGCCGCCAGCCGCACCCCGCCGCCATCCGGATCAGATACAAAGAAGGAAAACATGCCCTGATAACCATAAACCCAGCTAAGCCAATGACCATTGGCACTGGGGAGAAGCTGGTAGACCTCAGCACTGGCAGGCGGCAGAGCAAACTCCAGCAGATCGGCCGCACCCGCCGTGTTAATCCGCATCGGCAGATTGCCGGTCCAGACCAGATAAACATACTGCCCGGCCCGGACGGCCTCACCGGCGGGCAGGCTAAGGTCCCTGATCTCAGTGACTACTTGACGGGTGGACACGTCCAGCCAGCGCAAAACCTGATTACCACTGGCATCTGGCTGACCAAGATACACATCAAACGAACCGGCGCGTGGAGGCGTGCCGGCAGGAACTGTCCACAGGCTCAGTTCGGGGGCTAACGTGCTGGTCGGAGGGACAGGGGAAAGAGTCGGCGAGGGCATTATCGTCGGAGGCGGCAGAGTGGCCGTAGCTGTCGGCTCAAGGGTCGGGGTATTGATTGGCACTGCCGGTGTTGCCGGCTTACTGCCTTGGGCATCGCCGCCCTCTGGGCCGGAACAGCCTGCCAGCAACAGCATTACAACTGCCAGCCTGCTCATCATGCCGACCGTTCTTCTCCCCATCGTGCCGATCCTTCTATGGGCTTTCTTCCTGCTCTGCCCGCAATGCCGCTACCAGCCGCGGGAGCACCGTCCCCGCTGTGCCCTGTAAGAAGATATGAGCCGTCGGCGTGATAAAGCTTGGCGCCGGGTTAACCTCAATCACCACTGCCCCCGCCCGCCGCGCCTCAACCGGCAATGAGGCCGCCGGCTGTACTGCCCCCGATGTGCCAACGACCAGCATCACCTGACACCGCCTCGCCTCTTCAAAGGCGCGCTCAACGGCCTCAGGAGGCAACAGCTCCCCAAACCACACCACATCAGGACGCACCCGTGCGCCGCAGTAGGGACAGGGCGGAGCATGATCCTTGCTGTACGAAATGGTGCTCAAATCAATCACGGTCGGCCTGCCCCGACAATCTGCCGAACATTTGAAACGCTCAAGGTTGCCATGCAGTTCCACCACATCACGACTTCCAGCGCGGACATGTAATCCATCCACGTTCTGGGTCAACACGACCACCTCAGGGATCAACCCTTCCAGTTCAGCAATGGCATAATGGCCGGCATGGGGCTGAACTGTACACAGTTTCTCCGACCGTTCGATGTACCACGCCCAGACCAGGTCAGGGTTGCGCTGAAATGCCTCCGGCGTGGCAAGCTCCGCCGGGTCATATCTGGCCCACAACCCCTCCAGCGCATCGCGGAAGGTCGGGATGCCGCTTTCTTTTGACATGCCCGCCCCGCTTGAAACCACCACTCGCACGGCACGCTTCAGGGCGGCTACCGCTTCAGATAAATTGCTTTCATCTACCACAGGGAAAATTGTACCTGTCCTGACGGGCAAGGCAACCGAGAGGACAAGCAGAGCAAGAGGAGGCCGCCTACTCTTCCTTCCCAGCCCGTCTGCCGAGTGCCACTGTCCGCACAATCAGCCGCAACAGGCCTAGATCAACGCGGTCACCAGGCATCAGCCGGTAGCGTACACCCGGCTCCAGATATTGCCCGTTGACCCATGTTCCATTGGTACTGCCCAGATCACTCAGATACAGGCCCTCTGGCGCAGGCACTAATTAATTAGTGCCTGCGCCAGAGGGCCTGTATCTGAGTGATCTGGGCAGTACCAATGGAACATGGGTCAACGGGCAATATCTGGAGCCGGGTGTACGCTACCGGCTGATGCCTGGTGACCGCGTTGATCTAGGCCTGTTGCGGCTGATTGTGCGGACAGTGGCACTCGGCAGACGGGCTGGGAAGGAAGAGTAGGCGGCCTCCTCTTGCTCTGCTTGTCCTCTCGGTTGCCTTGCCCGTCAGGACAGGTACAATTTTCCCTGTGGTAGATGAAAGCAATTTATCTGAAGCGGTAGCCGCCCTGAAGCGTGCCGTGCGAGTGGTGGTTTCAAGCGGGGCGGGCATGTCAAAAGAAAGCGGCATCCCGACCTTCCGCGATGCGCTGGAGGGGTTGTGGGCCAGATATGACCCGGCGGAGCTTGCCACGCCGGAGGCATTTCAGCGCAACCCTGACCTGGTCTGGGCGTGGTACATCGAACGGTCGGAGAAACTGTGTACAGTTCAGCCCCATGCCGGCCATTATGCCATTGCTGAACTGGAAGGGTTGATCCCTGAGGTGGTCGTGTTGACCCAGAACGTGGATGGATTACATGTCCGCGCTGGAAGTCGTGATGTGGTGGAACTGCATGGCAACCTTGAGCGTTTCAAATGTTCGGCAGATTGTCGGGGCAGGCCGACCGTGATTGATTTGAGCACCATTTCGTACAGCAAGGATCATGCTCCGCCCTGTCCCTACTGCGGCGCACGGGTGCGTCCTGATGTGGTGTGGTTTGGGGAGCTGTTGCCTCCTGAGGCCGTTGAGCGCGCCTTTGAAGAGGCGAGGCGGTGTCAGGTGATGCTGGTCGTTGGCACATCGGGGGCAGTACAGCCGGCGGCCTCATTGCCGGTTGAGGCGCGGCGGGCGGGGGCAGTGGTGATTGAGGTTAACCCGGCGCCAAGCTTTATCACGCCGACGGCTCATATCTTCTTACAGGGCACAGCGGGGACGGTGCTCCCGCGGCTGGTAGCGGCATTGCGGGCAGAGCAGGAAGAAAGCCCATAGAAGGATCGGCACGATGGGGAGAAGAACGGTCGGCATGATGAGCAGGCTGGCAGTTGTAATGCTGTTGCTGGCAGGCTGTTCCGGCCCAGAGGGCGGCGATGCCCAAGGCAGTAAGCCGGCAACACCGGCAGTGCCAATCAATACCCCGACCCTTGAGCCGACAGCTACGGCCACTCTGCCGCCTCCGACGATAATGCCCTCGCCGACTCTTTCCCCTGTCCCTCCGACCAGCACGTTAGCCCCCGAACTGAGCCTGTGGACAGTTCCTGCCGGCACGCCTCCACGCGCCGGTTCGTTTGATGTGTATCTTGGTCAGCCAGATGCCAGTGGTAATCAGGTTTTGCGCTGGCTGGACGTGTCCACCCGTCAAGTAGTCACTGAGATCAGGGACCTTAGCCTGCCCGCCGGTGAGGCCGTCCGGGCCGGGCAGTATGTTTATCTGGTCTGGACCGGCAATCTGCCGATGCGGATTAACACGGCGGGTGCGGCCGATCTGCTGGAGTTTGCTCTGCCGCCTGCCAGTGCTGAGGTCTACCAGCTTCTCCCCAGTGCCAATGGTCATTGGCTTAGCTGGGTTTATGGTTATCAGGGCATGTTTTCCTTCTTTGTATCTGATCCGGATGGCGGCGGGGTGCGGCTGGCGGCTGTTTTGCAGGCTCAGCCTGATGACACCATCCGCTTGCTCCGGCTGACCAACGACGGACGTACCCTGTTCTTTGACCATCGCCCTGCCGCTGTTACCGATACCACGCTTTTTCATGGCTTCTATGATCTGTATGCCCTTGACACAGCCAGCGGGGTGATCAGCCAATTGCCTGGAGAACCTGCCTGCGGGCAGGGGCTGGTCTGCGATGCCCATATCTCACCGGACGGCGCTTATCTGGTGCGGGCACTGCCGCCTGCCACCGCCGGCGCTCCGATTGTGGTCACTAATCTGGTCACAGGGGCGGTAGTGGGGCGTTTCAGGCCGATAGAGATACCGGCAGGGGCGGCTTTCGAGCTGGGTTATCCGTTCCTGACGCCGGGCGGCGAGCTGGTCTTCATGGAGGCTTATGGCCCGCCGGGGCTGGAAACTTATCTGCTGGGGTGGGCTAACTTGGTTACGGGTGAACAGCGCCTGATCGCTAATCTGGGCAGTAACCGGCATCGCCCGCTGGGGTGGGCTGGAGATGGATTCACCTTGTTGACCACGCGCGAACCCGCCTTTTATGACACATGGCAGATTAACATCCGCGACGGGCAGACGCGCCAGATCGCCGCAATGCTGTTTCTGGGGCATATTGACGTCCCTGTCACTAACCCTTGAGACTTGACAGCAGTCGTCAATCATCCGTAGCAAATCTAGAGGGAGTGTAGAAAGGGTGTGTGCATGAGTGAGCCGGCCTTGTACAAGTACCTTATTCTGGGGGCAGGCCGTCAGGGGACGGCGGCCGCTTATGATCTGGCCCGCTTTGGCGATGCGGCGCAGGTGATCTTGGCGGATATTCATGAGGAGGCCGCCCAGCGGTCTGCGGCACGGGTCAATGCACTGGCAGGGCGGGAAGTGGCACAGGCGATTCAGTTGGATGTCACTGACAAGGAGGCTCTCAAGAGAGCCTTAGCAGGCATGACAGCGGCGCTTAGCGCTGTGCCTTACTACTACAATCAGGATATTACCCGTGCGGCTGTTGAGATGGGTGTGCATCTGTGTGATATGGGCGGCAACACAGATGTTGTGATGGCTCAACTGGCAATGGATGAAGCGGCCAGACGAGCAGGCGTCAGCATCGTCCCGGACTGCGGGATGGGGCCGGGGCTGGTCGGGACAATGGGGGTCTATGCCATCGAACTGCTGGATGAGGCTCGTGAGCTGTACCTCTATGATGGAGGATTGCCCCAAGACCCTCAGCCGCCGTGGAATTATCAGGTCACATTTAACATCAATGGCCTGACTAACGAATATGATGGGCAGGCAGTCTTTCTGCGGGACGGCAAGGTGACGCTGGTGGACACACTCTCCGAGTGTGAGATAATAGACCTGCCGCCGCTGGGGCGCTTTGAGGCATTTGTCGGCTCTGGCGGCACGTCCACCTTGCCGTGGACATATGAAGGCAAGCTGGAGAGGCTGGAGAACCGTATCCTGCGCTACCCTGGTCACTGTGAGTGGTTCCGGGCCTTCAAGCAACTGGGGCTGTTCAAGGAGCAGCCGATTCGGGTGGGCGATCAGATGGTCAGCCCGCGTCAGGTCTTCCATGCCTTGCTGGAGCCGCAGATCACCGCCCCTCAGATCAGGGACATCTGCATCATACGCGCCAAGGCAGTCGGCAAGAAGGATGGCAAAGACACGATTGTTCTCGTTGATCTGGTTGATCGCTACGATGAGCAGACTGGTTTCACCTCGATGGAGCGTCTGACCGGCTGGCACTGTGCGATCATGATGGGCTTTCAGGCGCGGGGGGTCGTCCGCCATGGCGGTGTTCCAATGGAGACAGCGGTCAAAGCCAGTGTGTTCATGGAGGAGGTACGCCGCAGGGGTATTCAGTTTGAGGTGCGTTATGAGCAGGCAGGCGGCGGGTAAGGATCGTCGAGCGGGCGTCATGGTGGGACAGGCAGGGCATAGGTAGAATAGAATCTCATGGCTGATCAGTTACGTGTTCTGCCGCTGATACGGCCCCGCTGGGCGCAAGTGACACATCCTGTCTATCGTCTGGAGAGACAGCGCCGAGAGCGTATCCGGTCATTGGCGGGTTTAAACCAGAAATTTATGCCGGTGCTGTTTGGGATGTGCGGCGGCCTGTGCCTGCTGTTTGTTATACTGGGCCTGTCCGCCAGGGGCTGGGCGTGGGGAAGCTGGTGGGAGCAGTTTGAACATCTTGCTCGAAACAGTTTAGGTTTCACTCTATTGGCTCTGCTTTTTGTCCAACTGATCGCCGGGATGGTAGTCAATATTGTGACGGTTGCTCAGGCCGCCCCTCTGATCGGCGGTGAGGTTGAACTACGAAGCTGGGGGTTGCTGAGGGTTACGACCGTCCCATTGCATGAAATTATTTTTGCCAAGTTTGCCGCGGCAGTGCGTCATTTGCGTTCCTTGCTGACCGGCTTGCTGATCCTGCGGGGGATCAGCCTTGTGACAGGGATACTGTTGTTTGCCTACGTGGTGCTCAGGGACATATTCTACTCGTTCTCCCCTGCTGACTGGCAGAGGTTCTGGGGGGATGGGCTGTGGTTTCCTGCATTGCTGGCCCTGTGTGCAGGGGTGATCTTCTTTGCCGCTCAGCCTGGTGTGCAGGTCTTGCTCAATACAGCGCTGGGGATGCTGGCTTCGGCGTTCTCACGCTCGCGCGGGCAGGCGGTGGGGCTGGGGCTGGCCGCGCGGCTGGTTCTCTGGATAGCCTCGATTCTGAGCGACTTTGTGTTGATTTATGGGTTGACCTTCCTCTTTTCCAACTGGCTGGAACCGCGTTATGCAACGCTCGAAGCTTTCCGTAACCAGCCTGCCCCGACAACCCAGCAGGCGGTGTGGGCTGTCAGCCTGGCCATATTTGGTTACCTGCTTGCAGTGATGCTGTGGCAGGCTGGTTTCATTCTGACAGCACTTGGCCTGATACAGCGCCGCGCCCGCTCCATAGGACCGTGATCTATGTCTGAGACGACGGCCTTGCCGCACACACGGCCAAAGCGCCGGCACTGGCTGAGTCTGGTATTGCGGTGGAAGACGGTTCGGATTGGCTGTCTGCCGGCCACGCTTTTGCTGGCCGGGCTGATGCTGGTATTTTTCAATGCCGTCTCATTTAACAACGTACCGTACTGGGTTGCCTCTCCACGCGCCTATGTGATCGGGGGGAGGCTGGTGCTCAGCGTCGGGGTGCTGATGGGGTTGCAGGCAGTCGGTACATGGATGCTTGGCCTGATCGCGGCCAGCAAAGGGGGGAACGCCGTCTCCGGGCAGGGGGAACTGCTCCAACAGAGGTTGATAATCAGCCGCCGCCGAATGTCATTTCTGGCGTGGGCGGTGATTCTCTTGAGGCTGGGTGTGGTGGTTGTGCTGATCATGACGGCGATCTATGCCTTCACACCCTTACTTGGCCCGCCCCTCCGGTGGGATACGACAACCTTCGTCCGTGCGGTTTTCAGGAGATGGCCGTTGCCTGTTGCACTGACAATAGTGGTTGTCTTGACCCACTGGCTGATTGGGCCGCTGTTGCGGATGCGCTACAGCACAGCGCTTGGTGCGCTGGCGGCAACATGGGCCAAACAGCCTGCCGACCGCTCTTTGCTGGCACTGACTGCACGGCTGGGAGCGGGGCTGGCTGGCTATCTGGCGATTGTGTGGGGCGGGGGGCTGATCTGGTTGATCGTCCTCACCATCATGGACCCTTCCTACTATTCCGTCTCACGCTTTGCTGGCCGACCCTCTGCACTCTCCCCTTCAAGCCCTGAGGTGCTGACAGCCTGTCTGATCATCTGCGTGCTGGTGCTGGTGATCATGGCCGGGCAGGTGTTCCTGCCGCAGGTGTATGTTCGGATGGCCCGGCGGCGGCTTAGGCGCACTGCCCCTCGTGAGACGCTGTCAGGCACGTTGTAACCTCATCTTTGAGGAGACTCCCTGTTGATGGCTGAACTTCCGCTGGTCTCTGTAATCATTCCTAACTGGAATGGCCTGAAATACCTGCCGGTTTGCCTGCAGGCGCTCCGGTCGCAGACTTATCCTCGCCTAGAAGTGATCGTTGCTGACAATGCCTCTACCGATGGGTCGCAGGCATTTGTCGCCGCCCGCTATCCAGAGGTGCGGCTGATTGAGCTTTCGGAGAATCAGGGTTTTGCCGGGGCATGCAACGCTGGCATACAAGCCGCGCAGGGAGATATTGTGATCCTGCTCAACAATGACACAGAGGCCGCGCCTGATTGGGTGTCAGAGGTAGTGGCCGCTTTCGAGCGTCATCCAGAAGCGGGGTCAGTGGCCAGCAAGATGCTGCTCTACGACCGGCGCGATACGCTCCACACAGCCGGTGACTTCTACCGTGTGGACGGCATCCCCGGCAACCGGGGGGTGTGGCAGTCGGATGGAGAGCGGTACAATAGCGAGGAATATGTCTTCAGTGCGTGCGGCGGCTCGGCGGCTTACCGGCGGGCTATGCTTGATCAGGTGGGTTTGCTGGATGAGGATTTCTTCTTCTCGTCTGAGGATGTGGACCTTGGCTGGCGGGCGCAACTGATGGGCTGGCGCTGTGTATATGCCCCTAGAGCAGTGGTTTATCACATGCTTTCGGCTACCGGCGGCGGTGCGACGGCCAGCTTTTACAATGGACGTAACTTTATCTGGCTGATCGCCAAGAATTATCCGGGAGAGCTGTGGCGCAAATACTGGCGTCAAATCATCCGGGCGCAGGCACGGCAGGCATGGGAGGCACTGCGTGCGTGGCGGGGGGAGGCGGCTCGCGCAACCTTGCGCGGGATGGCAGTCGGCCTGTGGACGTTGCCGCGGGTTCTGCGCAAGCGCAGGGCGATTCAGGCCAAACGGACTGTGTCAATAGAATATCTTGAAACCATCCTGTGGCCGGCTGAAACATAACACTACCCTCGCCGGCAGGAGTTGCTGATTGTGTTTTGCTCAGCGGCGCAGGAGACCGAGCCTTCTGTTATCCTGAACTTGTGATAGAGGACCTTATGGCTGATCCGGCAGATAAGCCGCGTTTGAGCATTATCATACCGGCTTACAATGAAGAGAAGCGCCTGCCCAAAAGCCTTGAGCAGGTAGCGGCATTTGTGGCGGCTCAGGACTACCCTATTGAAGTGATTGTGGTCAACAACAACAGCCGTGATACGACTGCTCAGGTCGCGCAGGACTTTGCGGCCCGTCATCCCTATACACGGGTGATTGATGAACCGCGTCAGGGGAAGGGAGCCGCCGTCCGGACTGGGATCATGGCCGGGCAGGGCGAGTATCTCATGGTATGTGATGCTGATTTCTCGATGCCGGTTGAAGAGATCGCCAAGTTTATGCCGCCGGCCCTGAGCGGATATGATGTGGCTATTGCCAGCCGTGAAGCGCCGGGGGCACGCCGCATCGGCGAACCGCACTATCGTCACCTGATGGGGCGGGTGTTCAACTTCATTGTGCGGACTCTGGCAATCCCGCGCATACAGGATACACAGTGCGGGTTCAAGGCCTTCCGGCGCGAAGTGGCACGGGATATTTTCTCCGTTCAAACCATTGACGGCTGGGGATTTGATGTTGAAGTGCTGTTTGTGGCGCTCAAGCGCGGCTACAAGCTGGTTGAGGTCCCGATCACGTGGTACTACATGCCGCAGAGCCGCATCAACCCGATCCGGGCCTCCTTCGAGATGCTGAGTGAGGTTCTGCGTGTCCGGCTGAACGGCTGGCGCGGCCTGTATGACAGGAAGCACTGATGAATGTGCCGCATCCTGCGCCAGGGCTGGCCTATGAACATGCTTTTTCTGGACGCGGGTTGACGCTGGTCGCGGGCCTTGATGAAGCGGGGCGCGGCGCATGGGCTGGGCCGGTCTCGGCGGGAGCGGTCATTCTGCCGCTGGAGCGCCGTGAGCTGCAAACCGTGTTGAAAGAGGTGCGCGACAGCAAACTATGTTCTGCCCTTCAGCGTGACAGACTGTTCGACATGATCCGGTCGGTAGCGCTGGCGGTAGGGGTGGGGATAGGTTCGGTTGAGGAGATCGAGGAGCTGGGAATCGTGCAGGCCTCGCTGTTGGCCATGCGGCGGGCGTTGGATGCCTTGCCGATCAGGCCGCAGGCTCTGCTGATTGACGGCGGGTATATGCGGTTGAGGGAGGTTGGCCTGCCGCAGACGAGTCTGGTTAGAGGTGAATGGCACTCGTTGAGCATCGCGGCGGCCAGCATCATTGCCAAAGTCTCACGGGATCGGCTGATGATGGAGCTTGATGCTGAGTATCCCGGCTACGGCTTTGCGCATCATAAGGGCTATGGCACGCCTCAGCATCAGCTAGCCCTGAGGGAGCTTGGCCCCTGTGCTGTTCACCGGCGATCCTTCAAACCTATCCAGCGGGCAAGCTGGCGCGAAATGGGTAACAGATGAAAATCGCACTGGTACATGACTGGCTGAACCAGCTTGGCGGAGCAGAAAATGTGCTGGAGGTGCTGGTGAGGATGTACCCTGATGCACCGCTGTATACCTCCATCTATGCGCCGGATAAAATGCCCGCCGCTTACCGTGAGTGGGACATCCATGTGACATGGATGGACAACCTGCCGGGTATTCATGATCATCACCAGCCCTACCTGCCGCTTTATCCGTTGGCCTTTGAGCGCCTTGATCTGAGCGGTTACGAAGTTATTTTGTCAAACAAGAGCGGCTTCTGTCATGGCGTGCAAAAAGGAGGGGCGCTTCATATCTGCTACTGCCTGACGCCGACGCGCTATGTGTGGCAGTACAACACATATGTTGAACAGGAAAGGGTGCCGCCAAGTGCCGCCGCTATCTTGAGGCCGGTGATCCGCCTGCTCAGACGCTGGGACTATGAGGCGGCCCAGCACGTGGATCATTTCATTGCCATCTCATCGGAGATTCAACAGCGTATCGCCCGGTTCTATCGGCGGAGTTCGGTTATCATTTATCCGCCTGTGGAAGTCGGGCGTTACCAGCCTGTCAGCCGGCCTGATGACTACTACCTGGTTGTGTCGCGTCTGATCCCTTACAAACGTGTTGATCTGGCGGTGCAGGCCTGCTCCCGGCTGGGCTTGCCGCTTCTGATTGCTGGAGACGGGCGGGACCGCGGGCGTCTAGAGGCAATGGCGGGGCCGACGGTACAGTTTCTAGGCCGTGTGCCTGTCTCGGATTTGCCTGACTTGATGGCTCGTTGCAAGGCGTTTATCTTCCCTGGTCTGGAAGATTTCGGTATTGCGCCGGTTGAGGCGCAGGCGGCAGGCCGTCCAGTGATCGCTTTCCGGGGGGGCGGGGCGCTTGACACTGTGATCGAAGGGGAAACAGGCCTGTTCTTTGAGGAGCAAACAGTCGAGAGTTTGTGCCGGGCATTGCAACGCTTTCAGGACTTGACCTTCGATCCGGCACGTTGCCGTGCCAGTGCTTCACGTTTTGATCGCGCTGTGTTCGAGCGGGAGGTGGCGGCTTTTGTCGAGGCGCGGTACGATGAGCGGAACAAAAAGCATCAACCCTTCGGATAGTCCAGCGGGCAAGCGGGTACAGATACATTGGCCGTGTGGGATGGGCAAGTGAGAAGGATGGGCGAATGGAACTACGTGGGCTTTGGAAAATCGTGCGGCGGCGCTGGTGGCTGATCGCATTGCCTGCGCTGGCCGCGTTGGCTTATGCCGTTTACGGCTACCTGAAGGTCCCGCCTGCCGGCGGCTATTCGACCAGCATTCACTTTACGGCGGCCCAGCCCCCTCGTGGGGGTGACACTCTCTATGAGGACACACGTTATTACCCATGGCTGGCCTCTGAGTATGTGGTCAATGCTTTGACTGATTGGGTGCGGACAAACAGCTTTGCACGGGAGGTCAGCGCTGTGCTGGCGGCAGAGGGACGGGACATACCAGCGTGGGCCATTCAGGGAAACCTTGCGGTTGATAACGCACGCAGTGTCATGGTACTGACGCTCAATTGGAACAATCCGGACGATTTGCAGGCTATCGCTGAAGCGGCCTCTACTGTGCTGAAAGAGCGTAGTACGGATTACTTCCCCCAGTTTGGTGAGGAAGAGGTTCGTGTCATCGCACTGGATGAGCCGGTCATCGGGCCAGTGCCTCCCTCCATCACAGCCCGCCTGAATCCCCTGATCCGCTTTGGGCTGGGGCTGGCGGCAGGGGCGGCATTGGCTTTTCTGGTGGAGTATCTCGACCCAACCCTGCATGAGCGGGCCGAAGTAGAACGGATGGGCCTGCCTGTGCTGGCGGAAGTCCCGCCTGAGCGTGGCCGGCCAAAAGGGTGAAGTCTGACAAGAGGATGGAGGAGATATGCAGTTAAGGGCTTACTGGCGAGTCTTGCGGCGGCGCGGCTGGATCATGCTGTTGCTGGCGTTCATCACGGCTGTGGCGGCCTTTGTGTTCAGCCTCATCATGGAGGAGCGCGCTCCCGTCTATAAGTCAACGATCAACATTCTGGTTCAGCCTGCCCGAACGGATTTCGGTCAGGCACAGGCCGCGAAGACATTGCTCCGTTCGTATGTGGCATGGATGGACAGCAACTACCGCGCGCGAGATGTGATTGATGCCCTCCAGCTTGACATGACGCCGGAGGAATTGCGAAGTGACGTGGCCTTTGCCAGCGATGACTCGCGGCTGGTGATACAACTCGAAGTGGAGAACCCTGACGGCGATGTGGCCAACGATATTGCCCGTGAGTGGGCTAATCTGTTTGTCCAGTGGCGCAATGTAGAAAACCAGAAGGTGCGCATGGAAGACCGCATTGACGCCCAGATCATTGACGACCCGCGCTACGTGCTGGAGTTTCCTAATACCAAGGTCAACACCATTGCCGGTGCAATGCTGGGCTTCCTAGTCGGCCTGGCCATTGTGTTTGTGCTGGAATACATCGAGGCCGGCGTTATTCGGACACGTGAAGATGTGGATCGCTTTATCGGACTGCCGGTTCTGGGAGCGATTCCGCCGGTGGAGAATTAATCGAAACGAGGGCTGAGTATGACACAAGCAAATCTGGTCACACTGACTAATCCGCGCTCTCCGGCCAGCGAGGCGTACCGCACGTTGCGCACCAACCTGATTTTCTCCAGCCTGAAGGAGCCACTGCATACGCTGGTTGTCACCAGCCCGGCCCCAGAGGAAGGTAAGAGTATTACGCTGGCCAATCTGGCGGTGACGATGGCGCAGGGCGGCAAGAAGACTATCCTTGTGGATTGCGATCTGCGCCGCCCCCATCAACATACCATCTGGGGCGTGGCTCAGGAGCCGGGCCTGACCAGCATGGTGCTGGAGGGGTTGAGTGCGCCGCCTCTGCAGGATGTGGGAGTCGAGGACCTAAGCCTGCTGACCAGCGGCCCACTGCCGCCCAACCCTGCTGACCTGCTTGGCTCTCCTCAAATGGATGCGATTGTCGAACGGCTGAAGGCTCAGGCCGATATGGTGTTGTTTGACGCCCCGCCGGTGATCGCGGTGACGGATGCGGCACTCTTGGCCGCCAAGCTGGATGGAGTACTGCTGGTCTTCCGTGCAGGGGGGACACACCGCGACCATGCTGAACAGGCTAAGGAGTTGCTCGAAAGGCTCAATGTGCGTATTGTAGGGGTAGTGATCGCTAACGCACAGGTAGATGCCCAGATGGGCAGTTACTACGGCTAGGTAGGGGTGGCGGGGAAACCCCTACTCAATGATCTAGGAGGGGTTATAAATGATGCCGCCCGGACTCTATGCGCGTGTGCATTATCTTGATCGTCTCACGCTCAAGGCGATGAAAGCGCTTGTCCGCGCCAGTACTGTCGTCTTCCTGCCGGTAGGGATGCTGGAGGAGCATGGGAATCACCTGCCGCTGGGCACCGATACGTTTGCTGTTGATGGGCTGACGCAAGCCGCCGCCGCATGGCTGCTGGAGAACGACCCTCAGCTCCACGTGTTGCTGGCTCCTACCATCCCCTATGGAATTGATCCGATTGAAACGCGGCGGCAAGAGCTTTTCACGCAAGCGGGAGGGGTGTGGATCAGCCGTGAGACGCTCAAAAGCCTTGTGACCGACATCGCTGAGCATTTAATCCGCTATGGGTTTCGCTATATTTTCCCGATCAGTTTTCATGGCGGGCCTGATCAGTGCCTGGTGCTGGCGGAGGTGTGCAGTGAGATACGTACCCGCCATCCGGGGGTGGTGATGTATGAGCCAATCGGGTATGTGTTGGCTGGTGCTGAACAGGATGTTTCGCCGGGGCTGGCAACACTGCTAGGCCGTCCCCTGACCCCTAAAGAGGAAGTGGCACTCAGCGGAAGCATCCATGCCTCGATGTTTGAGACTTCGCTCATGTTGTATTTGGCGCCAGAGATGGTGGATCCGTCTTATAAATTGTTGCGCACGCTTGAGTGGCATCAGCTCTACCAGATGCCGGATTGGCCGGGCTACATTGGCGCGGCCCCTGCCCATGCCGACGCCGAGATTGGCGGGGCGGTGTTGCGCTGGCGCGGTGTGCGTACTGCCGCGCTGATCCGGCGGGCAATGGATGGGGAGGACCTGTCGTCCTTACCGCGCCACCCTAAGTGGCTGGCAGAAGAGGCGGAAGCCCTCGGCATCAGTGAGGCGCCGCATCTGGAGTTGCCTGCTGACCACAGCCCAACGGTGGATTCCAAACCGGTGATGTTCATCCCTCAGAACAAACTGGATGAGTTGGCCGCCCAGCGAGAAGCAGATGAAGACGAAGAGGACTTGGAAGATACGGAGGTTGACCTGTCCCCGCCGGCAGAATCGAAACCGGCCCAAGAGCAGGCAACGCCTCCCTCATCGGCGTTTGAAACCAAGCCAAGCTTCCGCCCTTCAGGTGCAGATGATCCAACGCACAGCGATTAAGTGGAACAGGGGGTGAGATGCCAGATTGCCCCCTTGAGGATGTACAAAATAAGTAGATAAGCCAACAGGAGACTCTAGTGAAGGGCTTGATCCTATCCGGCGGAAAAGGAACCCGCCTGTATCCCCTGACTTATACCCGTGCCAAACAGTTGATCCCTGTAGCTAACAAGCCCGTTCTTTTTCGTGTGATTGAGGCGATCCGCGATGCCGGTATCACAGACATTGGCATTGTGATCGGTGATACCGGCCCGGAGATACGCGAAGCCGTGGGCGATGGTGAACGCTGGGGGGTGCGTGTGACGTACATCCCTCAGGAAGCCCCGCTGGGGCTGGCTCATGCCGTCAAGATTTCACGTGATTTTCTCGGTGATGAGCGCTTTGTGATGTTTCTAGGCGACAACGTGATTCAGGGCGGCATCAGCCCCTTGATCCGCCAGTTTGCCGCAAGCGACTGGAACAGCCAGATCGTGCTGAAGGAAGTGCCTGATCCGCAACATTTCGGCGTGGCGGAACTGAACGGCGATGGACAGATCAAGCGGCTGATCGAGAAACCCAAAGACCCGCCCTCTAATCTGGCGCTGGTGGGCATCTATATGTTTGACCACCATGTGTTTGAAGCAGTGGAAGCCATTCAGCCTTCGTGGCGGGGCGAGCTGGAGATCACCGATGCCATTCAATGGCTGGTGACCAAGGGCTACCGAGTCTATCCTTACATCCACAAAGGCTGGTGGATTGATACGGGCAAGCCCTCTGATATGCTCGACGCCAATGCCCATGTGCTGGAGGAACTGGCACCGGCAGTGCTGGGGACGGTAGATGCCGCTTCACAGGTGGATTCTCGTGTCACAATTGAGGCGGGCGCACAGGTCATCAACAGCGTCATTCGCGGGCCTAGCATCATTGGCGAGAATACCCGCATCGTCAACAGCTACATTGGGCCGTTCACCAGCATCTACCATGACGTGGTGATCGAGGACAGCGAGCTGGAGCACTGCATCGTGCTGGAGCACAGCCGCATCGTGGCTATCCCGATCCGTATTCAGGACAGCCTGATTGGCCGGTATGCTACGCTGGAGCGCGACGCGGATCACAAACCGTCGGCACTTAAAATCAACCTGGGCGATCACAGCCGGATAAGCCTGCCGTAGTACACGCAGGCGTGGCGGAAAACATGCCGAGTCTGTCAGCCGGCTTAGAGTATAATCATGGGGGCGACCTCTGGCCGCTCCCATTTCTATCTTTTTTGACTTGAGGATAGCTGTCTGTGAAAGACTTGCTTGGACGTCTAGCTGAACGGCTGGGCTTGAAACGAACCCAGGTTGAACGTACAGCTATGCTGTTTGACGAAGGGAACACTGTTCCCTTCGTTGCCCGTTACCGGAAGGAGGTCACCGGCGGGCTGGATGAAGCTGTACTGGCTGAGTTCCG
>Ga0129299_1000375_pt1 | contig 27853 bp, 23 predicted proteins | sample ConPoolayeCmetaG_FD_94477 | JGI IMG/M metagenome (GOLD analysis project Ga0129299, IMG submission 94477) | Hot spring microbial mat communities from California, USA to study Microbial Dark Matter (Phase II) - Cone Pool mat layer C metaG ...
CTTGCCCGCTTGGCGGACGTCGGCCTGAGATTCCGAATGGATTTCCAGCAAGCCATAAAGCCTTTCGACGATTTGCATCCCCGGGGTGACCTTGGTCGATTTCAAGGCGATATCGGTGATGCGGTTGATTTCGATTCCGGGTGAAATTTCCACGTAGAGCGAGGCCATGCCGGCGATCGGCAGGAACCCTTGAGCGACGGTACCGAGAAAGGCCGCATATTGGGGCTGGATGCTATCGAGAAAGACGTAAGCTCTCAAATCCGGCAAAATATTCTCCTGGTTTGGTGTATTTCGACAGGACCTATTCTGAAACGGTTATTTCCCTTGCTTCCTGGGTTATTTTCACTCCCGCCGAGGCGCCGATTCGGGTGGCCCCGGCCTGGATCATTTTCCGGGCGTCGGCGAAACTTCTTATGCCTCCCGAGGCCTTGACGCCCATTTTGGTTCCCCTGACGGCTTGGCTCATCAAGGCCACGTCGTGCACGGTGGCGCCTCCCGGGCCGTATCCGGTCGATGTTTTCACGAAATCGGCGCGGGCTTTTTTGGCCAGTTTACAGGCGCGGACTTTTTCGTCGTCGGTGAGCAGGGCGGTTTCGATAATCACTTTCGAAAGCGCGCCGCCGTCGCGGCAGGCCTCGGTAACCGCCATGATATCCCGCAGTACGGTTTCGTCGTCGCCCGCTTTGAGGGCGCCGATATTGATCACCATATCGATTTCGCGGGCGCCGTCGCGAATCGCCCGGCGGGCTTCCATCGCCTTTATCTCCGAGGTGTTGGCGCCGAATGGAAATCCGACGACGGAACATACTTTAACCGGAGAGCCGCGCAGAATCTGCGAACATAACTTGACATGGCAGGGGTTCACGCAAACGGTGGCGAACTTGTAGGCGATCGCCTCTTCGCACAATTTCTTTATCTGATCAGGGGTTGCCTGTGGACTGAGCAGAGTATGGTCGATCAGTTCGGTGATTCCGGAAGGCACATCGTTGCCGTCTGGGGTATAGCCGATTCTGCCGGCGCCAGCGTCGATCATGTTTTTGACGGACTCGGGATCGATTTTGGTGGGGTGACCGTAGTGGATAAAGATGTTTTGTCCGGAGCAACAGACGATATCGCCGTCGACGACCCGGCAGCTGCCGCCGATGAGTGATTGGATTTTTTCGGCGATCCGTCGGATATCTTCCTGTTCGAGTTCGGGTATGGCCGAGGCTGCCGTTTGAACCGGCGCCGGCGGATTGCCCCGTTCGATTTCCGTGATCATGGCGACCCGCCGCTTATGTCTTTCCACGGTGCATTCGGCAGTCAACCAGAGATCGGCGATCTGACGGGCGAGTTCAGGGCCGATCAATCCGGCGCCGAGCGTAAGGACGTTAGCGTCGTTGTGTTCGCGGCTGTTTTTGGCCGACGTCAGGTCGTGGCATGAGGCGGCCCTCACACCGTTGATTTTGTTGGCGACGATACACGAGCCTATTCCGGCGCCGTCGATAATGATCCCCCGGTCGCATTGTTTTTCTCCGACGCGGACGGCGACGGCGTGGGCATAGACGGGATAATCGACTGGATCAGCCGAATGGGTACCGCAGTCCTCGATCGTAAATCCTTTGCCGCTTAAATGTTTTTTGAGTTCTTCTTTCAGGGCGAAACCGGCATGATCGGCGCCGACAGCGATCTTCATAACCTCTATTGCCAGTCCTCTCTCCAAGGATTTCGAGCGCAACTTGCCGTGGAATTATAGAGATGGATCGACGAACTTGTCAAGCGACTAATGGCCGTTTGCGGTTTTGCCCGGGTATTTCCGCCCTTTGATATAAGCGAAAATCGGTGTTTCGGTTTGATCGTTTCGGCGCTCGCTTTAGGATAATCAAATCTGTCATAATGGTGCCAGCGGTTGAAACCAAGCGATTCCATTTCAACTGGAAAATAGACGGGCGGGTGAACCGAACCGGTCAGCGGTTTCCGCTTTTTTCAATCAATGAAGTCAGCCAACCGAACCAAGTATCAAGCCCGCGGCCGTCGCGACAGGAGATTTCGAAAAATATCAGGTCGGCGTTGATTTCACGGGCGTTGCGGCGGGCGGAAGCAAGGTCGAAATCGGACAAGCCGAGAAGGTCGATCTTGTTGATGACGACGACGGAGGCCTTTCGGAACATGGCCGGATATTTCAGCGGTTTGTCATCGCCCTCGGTGGTGCTCATCAGGACGACTTTCATGTTTTCGCCGAGGTCGAATCCGGCGGGACAGACGAGATTGCCGACGTTTTCTATGAAAAGGAGGTCGACTTTGTCCAGATCGATACTTTCCAGTGATCGTTCGATCATGCGGGCATCGAGATGACAGGCGCCGCCGGTTACTATCGGCCTTACGATCGAACCGCCGGCGCGGATAAGCCGATCGGCATCGTTTTCCGTCTGCACATCGCCGGCGATCAGGGCTAGCCGGTATTTATCTTTCAGCGCTCCGATAGTCTTTTCGAGCAGTGTGGTTTTGCCTGAGCCGGGCGAGCTGACGAGATTGAGAACGATTATTCCTTTTTGCCTGAATTTTTCTCTCAGCCTTGCGGCGATCAGGTCGTTTTCGGAGAGGAGCTTTTGATTTACGGGTATTTTTTCCGTCATAGCCTTTCCCTCAACGCTATGTTCAGTTCCGTAGTTTCGTTAGTTCGGCGATCGCCTTTCGGGAAAACCGCTTTCGATCTCCATATAAGCGATTTCCAATTCGTATCCTTGAATCACCTTCACCCGGCCGGAGCCGCAGCCTTCGCAGCTAAAACGGTATTCGACGACCGTGTTCCGCTTGCCGCAATCCAGGCATTCGATCAGAACCGGGCAATTTTCGATATCGAGCTTGATGCCGGCGAATTCGGTATCTTTGCTGATTACCTCGAAAGCGAATCGCAGAGACTCATCGACGATATTCGAAAGGACGCCTATTCTAAGACCTACGGCCGTGATCGACGCTCCCGCAAGTTCGCCGCTTTTCAGGCGGATCGCATTGAGGATTGACTCGGCGATCCCCAACTCATGCATACGACTGATTCCGTTGTCGGGCCGGCGGCGCAGACCCGCCTGCCCAGCACCATATGCGAACCAAGCGAACTATTGCCGACCGGTTTTTCGTAGCCGCAATATTTATGAACCTCATGATTATCGGCAAATTTCACCAACCTGCCCGGTTACAGAATAGTAATCCGTTCGGGCAATATCAAGGACAAAAGGAAAACGGCGACGGGACAATGTCGATTTCCCGAAAAATAGGCATTGTGGAGAAGCGGCGGGGTCCGCCGCATGTCGTGAACATTAAAAAACCACTAATTTGATATTGCCGTTGTAATAAGGTGCTTGTTATTATATCATATCGCCTTGGTGAAAGATAAGGACAGCCTATCGGGAAGGTATGGACCTAAAGAGACGAATAAGGGATTGGGGACCGGTAAGGTTTATATCGTGGCTGCGTAAAAGCTATCGCGAGGATATGCGGCGCATATACGTTCCCGAGCAGTTCCGCGAGTGCGGTAAAGACGTTCGAATCGGTCGTTCGGTAACAATCAGCATGCCCCATCGGGTTATTTTGAAAGACAGAGTGCTCATTCACGACGGCACGATTATCAATTCGAGCGGGGGGCTGTATGTCGGGGAAAACACCGGTATCGGTTACAACTGCACCATCTTCACCGTCCAGCATCATTATCGAAATGCCAATGCCATACCGTTCGATGATATCGTCGAACTCAAGCCGGTGATAATCCGTGAATTCGTCTGGATCGGCGCGGGCGTGCTGATAATGCCGGGGCTGGAAATAGGCGAAGGAGCGATTATCGGGATGGGATCGGTGGTGACTAAAAACATTCCCCCGTTGGCCATCATACTGGGAAATCCGGCAGAAATAATAGGCTACCGGAGCAAGGAGCATTATTATAATTGCAAGAAAGAGGGGAAAATCCAGCATACCGCGGTGGGCCGCTATAAGGAAACGATACCCTACATGTTCAGGGCGCGTTATGAAAAGGAATTGCGGGAGTTGGGATTAATAGAATGAACAAGGCGGGGGAATGTTCTTGCGGCCGAAACCCTGATAAAGAAAGCTACGTATAGAAGGGTTGGAAAAATAAATCGAGGGATGTGCCGAATGGGATTATGGGCGGATTTCCCTCTGCGATCGGAAAATCGTTTATGAGAAGGGATAAGCGAATGGTGAAGCATCAATTATTGTATTGGGGTGTATGTTTTATGATTATCGCTATTGCCGCGGCGCAGGCGGCGGCGCAGCCGCGGCAGATTCCTCTGCGGGATTTTTTCAAGAATCCGGAGAAAGCATATTTTCAGATTTCGCCTGACGGCAATTATATCTCGTTCACCCAACCTTATCAGAACAGAATGAACATCTTCGTTCAACGTCGGGGAGAAAACGAGGCGACCAGAATAACCTCGGTGACCGATCGGGATATTTCGTCATATTTCTGGAAAGGGAACGACCGGGTTCTTTATCTAAAGGATTTCGGCGGAGACGAGAATTTTCATCTATTCGCCGTCGACCGCGATGGGACCAAAGAGGTGGATTTGACACCGTTCGAATCGGTTCAGGTGCGGCTGATCGACGACCTGATCGACCATCCCACGGACGTGCTGATAGGAATGAACAAGCGCAATCCCCAGATATTCGACGCTTACCGGCTGAACACGGTCAGCGGCGAGCTCACGATGGTCGCCGAAAATCCGGGCAATATAGTAAGCTGGATGACCGATCACGACGGCAGTATCCGGATAGCGACGGCGACCGACGGAGTCAACGTTTCGATTCTTTATCGCGACAATACCGGTGAACCTTTCCGGACATTGATGCAGACCAATTTCAAGGATTCATTTTCGCCGCTGTTTTTCACTTTCGACAATAAAAACATATACGCTTCCTCGAACCTCGGCCGGGACAAGATGGCGATCGTGAAATATGACATATCGCTGGGAAAGGAAATCGAGGTTTTATTCGAGCATCCCGAGGTGGACGCCGAATCGATGGCTTATTCCCGCAAAAGAAAGGTGTTAACCCAGATCAATTACACGACCTGGAAACCCGAAGAGAAATTCCTCGACAAGGAAACCGAGGCGATCTACGCCGACTTGAGGAACAAGCTGCCCGGGTACGAGGTGGCCATTACTTTCAATAATAAAAACGAGGATATGTTCATAGTGAGAACGTTCAGCGATCGTTCGCTCGGAGCGTATTATCTGTATGAAAAAGAGAGCGGCAGATTGACCAAACTCGCCGAGCGCAACCCCTGGCTTGATGAAAACGAGCTTGCCCCGATGAAACCGATCAGCTACAAGTCGCGCGACGGGCTGACGATAAACGGTTACCTGACTCTGCCTTTAGGCAAGGAGCCGAAAAATCTGCCGGTGGTGGTCAATCCCCATGGGGGCCCGTGGCATCGCGATACCTGGGGATTCAATCCGGAGGTTCAATTTCTGGCCAATCGAGGATATGCGGTTCTGCAGATGAATTTCCGCGGTTCGACCGGATACGGGCGGGAATTCTGGATGAAGTCGTTCAAGCAATGGGGAAAGGCGATGCAGGATGACATATCCGACGGCGTGCGCTGGCTGATAAAGGAAGGAATAGCCGATCCCAAAAGAATCGCCATTTATGGGGGCAGTTACGGCGGCTACGCCACCCTGGCCGGGTTGGCGTTTTCGCCGGATCTCTACGCCTGCGGTGTCGATTACGTCGGCGTTTCGAATCTGTTCACTTTTTTGAAAACGATTCCGCCGTATTGGAAACCGTATCTTGATATGATGCATGAAATGATCGGCCATCCGACGGAAGACAGCGCCGATTTGGCGGAAAGATCGCCGGTTTTTCATACTGATAAAATAAAGGCGCCGATTTTGGTGGCGCAAGGGGCGAACGATCCGCGAGTGAATATCGATGAATCGAACCAGATCGTCGAGGCCTTGCGGAAACGCGGCGTCGCTGTCGAATATATGGTGAAAAGCGACGAAGGCCACGGTTTCGCCAATGAGGAAAACCGATTCGATTTTTACGAAGCTATGGAGAAGTTTTTGGCCAAGCATCTGCAGTAACGATTCGAAGGGCGGAAAAGCAACGGCCGGCACGGGATCGCAACCGCGCCGGCTTTTTTCCGTTTCGTCCGGAAAGACAAATCCGTGATGTCATACATTCCTTGACAACATCGCCGAATTGCTTCTATCATTAGAAAAACGAAAAAAGGAGACTGCCGTGAATAATCGCGGGAAATCGCTGATACTGATGACGATTCTCGGTTTCGCTCTGTTGTCGGCCTGTGGCCGAGCACCAAGCGGCGACGAAATATTGATAGGCGAATACTCATCATTGACCGGCACGACGGCCACTTTCGGTCTCTCCACCCATCGGGGGCTGCTTTTGGCCGTGGAGGACATAAACGGCGCCGGAGGAATTTTCGGACGGCGGATAAAGTTGATAACCGAAGATACCCAGTCGAAACCGGAAGAGGCGGCCACCGCGGTAACCAAGCTGATCACCCGCGACCGCGTGGCGGCGATTATCGGCGAGGTGTCATCATCGCGTAGCCTGGCGGCGGCGCCGATCTGCCAGCGGAACCGCATCCCCATGGTCAGCCCGGCATCGACGAACCCGGCTGTCACCGAAAAGGGCGATTTCATCTTTCGGGTCTGCTATATCGATCCATTTCAGGGAGAGGTGATGGCCCGATTTGCTTTCAACTCCCTCGGTTTGCGCAAGGTGGCGCTGCTCAAGGATATCCGCAACGATTACAGTATCGGATTGGCGCAGTTTTTCGAGATCTCTTTCAAGAAGCTTGGCGGTGAGGTCATAGCGACACAGGCTTACAGCGAGGGGGATGTGGATTTCAAAGCGCAATTGACGGCGTTGAAGGCGGCCGATCCGCAGGCGATCATTCTGCCGGGTTACTACACCGAGGCGGCCCTGATAGCCAAGCAGGCCAGAGAACTGAATATGAACATGCCGATAATCGGCGGCGACGGCTGGGATTCGTCCAAGCTCATCGAAATCGGCGGGAAAGCGATGGATAACACATTCTTCAGCACCGCCTATACGGCCGATGATCCGGACACCATGGTCCAGAAATTCGTCGCCAGGTACCGCAAATCGTTCGGGGAGACACCGGACGCCATGGCTGCGCTAGGCTACGACGCTGGACGGATACTTTTCGACGCCATAGGGCGATGCGGGAACGTCCAGCCCGAATGCATCCGCGATGCGCTGGCGAAAACCGAAAATTTCCGGGGGGTGACCGGCACGATCACGATCGGACCTGACCGCAACGCCCGCAAGCCGGCAGTGATAATAGCTGTCAACGACAACAAAATGAGCCTGCGGGAGATTATTCAGCCTTAAATAGATTCCCGATGAGCGAATTTTTCCAACAGGTGATAAACGGGGTATCGTTGGGCAGCATCTATGCCCTGATAGCCTTGGGTTACACCATGGTTTACGGCGTCCTCGGATTCATCAATTTCGCCCACGGGGACGTTTTCATGATCGGCGCTTTCGTCGGGTATTACTTGGGACCGCTGATTCTCCCCTTGACCGGCGATTCAATGATTTTTGCTGGGCTATTGGTGATGTTGGCGGCCATGGTGGTCTGTTCGGTTCTTGGAGTCACTATTGAAAAGGTCGCTTATCGCCCTTTGCGATCGCGGCCGAAACTTACCATTTTGATCACCGCAATCGGAGTGTCGCTTTTTCTCGAATACGGCGGCCAATTGGTTTTTGGGCCGGACCCGAAGCTGTTCCCCGAGCTTATTCCCTCGAAGGCGATAATCGATTCGAGCGATCTGGTGATCAACACCAATTCCATAATCGTCATCGCAACCGCCTTGGTATTAATGCTGATATTGCGATTCATCGTCTTCAACACGAGAATGGGCACGGCCATGCGGGCGGTAGCCTTCAATCATCAGACGGCCGGGTTGATGGGGATCAATATCGACAGGGTGATTTCCCTGACCTTCGTTTTAGGTTCCAGTCTGGCGGCGGCGGCGGCGATACTATATGCCTCGGTCTATCCGAGCATAAATCCGCTAATGGGGATTTTTCCGGGGTTGAAAGCGTTCATTTCGGCGGTGCTGGGGGGGATCGGGAATTTGACGGGAGCGGCGATCGGCGGGATGATAATTGGCCTGACGGAGACTTTCGTAACCGGTTATATCTCGCCGGCGTTCAGGGATGCTATCGCGTTCGGGATTCTGATACTTATCCTGCTTTTCCGGCCTTCGGGGATACTGCGCAGGCATGAAACCGAGAAAGTATAGGCTTTATTTGGAGCCGACGGCAACCGGCACGAATAAATATTTGCTCCGGGAAGACGATTGACCGGCATCTTCCGGAATATGATACGGGATCACAAATCGAAGATCGTATTGGTCTTGAGTTTGCCGGTATTTTATTTATTGGGGAGATTGCAGGGAAGCATAAGCCCCTACTATTATCAGATCATAATCTATATCGGGATCAATATCATACTGGCCTCGAGCCTGAATCTGATAAACGGTTTTGCGGGCCAGTTTTCGCTTGGGCATGCCGGCTTCATGGCTATAGGGGCTTACACATCGGCCCTGATAACGAGCTCGATCGGTATTGCGGGCGGCTTGCCGACGCCGCTTGTTTTTTTGCCGGCGCTGGCGGGCGGCGGTGCGGCCGCATCGATATGCGGGTTGTTGGTAGGAATCCCCACGCTGAGATTAAAAGGTGATTATCTGGCCATAACGACTCTCGGCATGGGTGAAATAATCCGGGTGATAATCCAGAACTTGGATTTTCTGGGCGGCGCCCGCGGATTCACCGGAATCGCCAGAATGACCGACTTTTTCTGGGTATATTCTATCGCCGCGCTGTTGATTTACCTGCTTTATAATCTATTGCATTCCACTTATGGAACAGGTTATCTTGCCGTGCGGGACGACGAGATCGCCGCGGAATCCAGCGGAATAAGCGCCACCGGAATAAAGGTCAGCGCTTTTATAATCGGGGCGTTTTTTGCGGGGATAGCCGGCGGGCTTTATGCGCATTTCGTGACCTATATAAACCCGTCGCAATTCGGCTTTCTGCGCTCTTTCGAGATCGTAGTCATGGTTGTTATCGGAGGGATGGGCAACATAACGGGAGTGATTTTTTCGGCGGTGATTCTTACGATACTTCCGGAGGCGCTGCGGGCGGCGGCGATGTATCGGATGGTGATTTATGCGCTTCTGCTGGTGATTATCATGATAACCCGTCCCGGCGGGCTGTTCGCGTTCGGCGCAGGACTGCCGAGGAGGGTGGCCCAAAACGCGCCGGCAAGATGAAAAGGAAATGCTTCTTTCTATCAAAAAATGCTCGATTCATTTTGGCGGTTTGGCGGCCGTATCCGATTTAGATCTTGAGCTGGAGCGAGGGTGCCTGGTCGGTATGATCGGGCCCAACGGGGCCGGCAAGACGACCGTATTCAACCTTATCACCGGAGTGTACAAACCCACGGCGGGGACGATCGAATTCGAGGGAAGATCGCTTAGAGGGCTGAAAACCCCGCAGATCGCCAGATTGGGGATATCAAGGACGTTTCAGAATATAAGATTGTTCAAATCGCTGACGGTTTACCGGACGTTGCAGGCTGCGATACATTATCAAGCGGGTTACGGTTTGTTTGGGGCGACGATTCAGGGACCGAAATTCCTCAGGTGCGAGAAGCAGATCGACAACGTCATTATCGAGGCGCTCGAATTTTTCGGCTTGCGCGATATAATGGACGAGCACGCACTATCGCTGCCGTATGGAATGCAACGAAGAGTGGAATTGGTCAGGGCGATGATCTGCCGGCCGCGTTTGGTTTTGCTCGACGAACCGGCGGCAGGGATGAATCAATCAGAAAAAAACCAACTGATGAATCTGATACGCCGGGCGCGGGAGTTTTATAGATGCGGAATCCTGTTAATCGAGCATGACATGAGCGTGGTGATGGGGATTTGCGAACGAATCGCCGTGCTGGATTACGGTATCAAGATAGCCGAAGGGAGCCCACGGGAGATCCAGAACAATCCGGCGGTGCTTGAGGCCTATCTCGGCGAAAGAATCGAAAACTGATGCTGATACTGGAGAATGTGCGAGTCCGTTACGGGGCGATCGAGGCCTTGAAAGGGGTTTCGATCGAGGTCCCCGGAAAAAAGATAGTCGCCCTGATCGGTGCCAACGGCGCCGGCAAGTCGACTGCGCTGCGGGCGATTTCGGGGTTGGTGAAAGTGGCCGAGGGTAAGATCGTTTTCGACGGTAGGGAAATCACCAATCGTCCGGCGCATGAGATCGTGGCGCTGGGTGTATCCCATGGGCCGGAGGGACGGATGATTTTCGCCAATTTGTCGGTAAAAGAGAATCTGGCGATGGGCGCATATCTGCGGAAAGACAAAGGCGAAATCGAAAAAGACATGGAGTTCGTTTTCGCCATGTTCCCCCGGCTGAAAGAGCGCCTGAAGCAACCGGGCGGGAAATTGTCGGGAGGTGAGCAGCAGATGCTCTGCTTGGGCCGGGCGATGCTCGCCCGTCCGAAATTGCTGTTGCTCGACGAACCATCGCTGGGAATCGCCCCGATTCTGGTAAAGACGATTTTCCAGAAGATAGTCGAAATCAATTCCCGCCTCGAGGCGACTATATTGCTGGTTGAGCAAAACGCGCATATGGCTTTGAGCATCGCCGATTACGTCTATGTGTTGGAGACGGGGCTTATCCGGCTGGAAGGTCCGGCGGCCGAAATAGCCGGCAACCGCGAGGTGCGCAAAGCCTATCTCGGCGAAGTTTGATTATCGGAAAAGGCAAAGCCGGAAATCAACGGCATACGGCGGCAAATACCCGCATGAAGTTGCCGCCCAGAATCTTCGCGATATCGGCCTCGGAATATCCACGGCGAACAAGCTCGGCGGTGATATTCGGCAGCATGGAACAATCGGAAAGTCCTTGCGGCAACCTGTAAACACCGTCGAAATCCGAGCCGAGGCCGACATAATCGGCGCCGACAAGCTTGACCATATGATCGATATGATCGACCACTAAAGCGACATCGACTTTTATGCCGGCCACGGCCGAATCCATCAAGGCGAATACGCCGGCCAAGGCCTTGTGCCGCTCTTGGCGATCGTCTTTGAAGCGTTCCCTTATCGAATCGATTTCCGCCTTGTGGGCGGCGGTGAACGAATCGACGGTTTCGCTCCACTTCTGCGAAAGATAACCGCAGAAGAAATTTATGCCGATGACTCCGCCGCCTGCGGCGATCGCCTTTATCTGGTCATCGGTGAGGTTGCGGTCATGATCGCAAATGGTGCGGGCGCACGAGTGCGAGGCGATTATCGGATGCCGCGACAGCCTCAAGACCTCGCGCACCGTCGCCGGATGGGCATGGGAAACGTCGATTATCATCCCCAGATCGTTCATTCTTTCGATCACCTTGCGGCCGAACGGTGTCAAGCCGTCGAACGCCGGACTCGTGTCGGCCGAGGAGATGCACCAATCGTTCGACGAGGTATGAGTCAGAGTCAGGCAACGCACGCCCCGGCGATAGAAGTGATCCAAGTTGTCGAGATTATTTTCGATAGCCACACCGTTCTCGATCGCCGGCAGGGCCGCCACCCGCCCGCTTTCAATTATCTTACGGGCCGCCGCGGCATCAGCGCAGACGGCGATTCGATCGGAATTGTTCTCTATCTGGCGGTAGAGAGAGTCCAGCATTTCATCGACTTTGGCCCGGCGGCTGCCGGCCGGAGTATCGGTTGGAATCCAGCAGGCGAAAACCTGCAAATCGACCCCGCCTTTCTTCATTTTATCGAGATCGACGTGGCCGGCTGAATCGGCCCGGGCGAGTTCGCGCCCGCCAAGCAGCCGCAGGGCGGTATCGCAATGCATATCAGCCACGATCGCCTGCTCGTGGAGGCTTCGCATATTGCGTTCGCTACATGACATCGTGATGATCACCCCAATCGTCGCGCCGATTTTGGCCAATCTCCATATCATCGAAATTAAATAGCGATCACAATAAGTTAAAACAAGCGGAATCTATGGCGATCGGCGCTTTATCAGTCGATTAATTTCGACGCACCGGCCATATCGGGGGGCAGGCCGGGTTGAGAAACCGCGGTGCCGGTCAAAAGGTCAGACAATCGAATTTTGGCGTTGTAAAATGGAGAAAAGCGATTATTTTGAGATGTGGCATAATCGCCGCAGGGCGATTATATTTCAGGCAACGCAAAGGCCGCGCCGGCATGCGCAAGCACGGAGCGCAAAATTGAAGGATATCCCGTATAAAGACGGCGCCGGAAATATCGGCAAGGCAAAAAAAGTGGGTAGCCGCGGCAAAGTCGAGGATTTCCGCAACAGGCGCATTTTCGATCCGCTTCCGCTCGAATTCATATCCGACGTGCTCTGGACCATGAATGCCGATTTGCGGCTCACATTCGCGAGCCCTTCCATTTATGACCTGCTCGGCTATACCAGTGAGGAAGCATGCGGGATGGAGCTGGCGGAATTCCTCACGCCCGATTCGCATGAGGCCGCCATGAGGGAATACGAGAACGAAAATAATCGTTATCGTTCGGGCGGATTTGTACGGAATACGACCAGGACTCTCGAGTTCCAGCTCAAGCATAAGCTGGGACATTCGATTGAATGTGAAATTAAGTTGACGATTGTCCGAGACCGGAACGGTGCGATCAAAGAGATCGTCGGGGTTACCCGCGATGTAACCCGGCGTAAAGAGATTGAAAAAGCCAATCGCGGCTTTCAGGAAAAGCTGGAACGGATATTTCATAATCTGCCCGTTTTGATCATGGCTTTGGATCGGGACGATAACATAATCGCTTGGAACGATGCCTGCCGATGTGTCACCGGCTACGCCGCCGATGAAATTATCGGCAACAAGGGGGCGTTGAAGATGCTTTTTGCCGATACCGATTATCGCGAACAGGTGTTGAAGGGGAATTCTGGCGCAGGTCATGACTATCGTGTCGGGCACTGCCCGATAATAAGAAAAGACGGCTCGGAAAGAATAATCGAGTGGTGGAATATTTCGAGCTCTCATCAAATACCGGGTTGGGCCGACTGGGTGGTGGGGATCGATGCCACCGAGCGGATAAAGGCGGAACAAAACCTGCGACAAAGCGAGGAACAACTGAGGGCTCATTACAAGGCTTTTCCGATGGCGACCTACACTTGGCAGCGCCGGGGAGACGATTTTTATCTGATCGATTTCAATGACGCCGCGATGAATATCACCGAGGGGAAGATCGCCGATTATCTGGGGATCTCGCTAAGCGAGTTATATCGCGATTCGCCTCATATAGTGGCCGATCTCCGGGAATGTTACGACAAGAAATCGCCGGTCAAACGGGAATATGAATACCGTTACAAATCGACGGGCAAAGTAAAGGATCTGGCGGTTACATACGTCTATGCCCCGGAGGACATGGTCGTCGTTTACACCGACGATATCACCCAACAAAAACAGGGAATGCGGGCGATAACGGAATCGGAAAATCGCTACAACACGCTGTTCAACTCTGTGCTCGAGGGACTCGGAGTCGTTGACGAACGTGAAATAATAAGCTACTGCAACCCCGCTTTCGCCGGTATTTTCGAGGAAAAATCGCCCGAGGCGATGGTGGGAAAATCTTTGGCCGATTATCTCGACGATGACCAGCTTGAATTGATAAAACAGCAGACAGCCGAACGCAGGAACGGGGTCAGCTCCCAGTATGAATTGTCGATCAAGACGGCCCGAGGAAACAGAAAAACCATCCTGGTATCGGCTTCGCCGAGGATCACGCCGGACGGCCGTTACACCGGCGCTTTCGGGGCGATACTCGACATCACCGGCCTCGTAAAAAGCAGGTTTATCGGTCAGGCGCGCTTGAATCTTTTGAACAACCTGCGCTCGGCCAAAACGATAGATGAATGTCTCGAACTCGGCTGCCGGGCCATCAAGGAGGGCCGCCGATTCCGCCGGGCGGTGATGACGTTCCATAACGAAAAGCGGGAAATCACCAATTTGGGCCAAGTAGGACTCGATAAAGAAATAATCGAAAGGGCAAGGCGGGCTCCGGCACCCGATCTGTCATTGGCGAAAGCGATGACCGACGAGAGATTCAAAATCAGCCGATCGTATTTCATTCCGGAGGAAGCCGGGTTCGACTATAAGGCCACGGGCAGATTCATACCGCAGGCGGCCGTTCCGGCGAAAGGCAAAAATTCATGGCGTTCCGGGGATGAATTCTTTTCGCCGATAATCGACGACAGCGGACATATCGAGGGGTGGCTTTCGGTTGACGATCCGTTCGACGGGACGCGTCCCGATTTGGAGACCGCCGAATTTCTCGAGGAAGTGATCGATATAGTTTGCAAGAAAACGCACGAGATAATCAGCCGGGAAAGATTGGCCAAGGAACACGAGGCGCTTATCGAAGCCAATATCGCTTTGAAAGAGGTCTTGTCGTTTATCGAGAAGGAAAAAAAGGAAATAAAAAATCAGTTGGCCAATGATATAGACCAAGTATTGCTTCCGACATTGAAAAGGGTAATGAACAGCGACGGTAGCATAAACATGGCTTATTATACGTTGCTCAAAAATCAGTTGCAGGAAATGGCCGCCTCGGCGGGAGGGGTCGGCAGGTTATATTCGAAACTGACCCCGCGCGAGGTGGAAATCTGCAGCCTGATCAAAAGCGGCTACACATCCAAAGAAATCAGCCGCTCGCTATCACTGACGGTCGGCACGGTCAGCAAACATCGGGAAATGATCCGCAAGAAGCTCGGACTGGCCAACAAAGGCACCAACCTGATTCAGTTTCTAAAAAACAATTGAGCCTAAATGCGGCCATTTTCCTGTTCCAATCGTCCGGAATGGGCCGGTATCAACGGATGAGGATCGGCATCCCCATCCAAGGCCAGACAAATATAATAAACAGAATAAGCACCCCGATCAACAACAGACTGGCGGGAATGCCTGTCAACAGGAATTCGCCGGAAGTAAACTGCTTGCTTTCGTAGGCGATGGCGTTGGGAGCCGCTCCGACCAAAAGTAAGAACGGCATTCCGGCGGTGGCCAACGCCGAATAAAACACGACCTCGGGGGCCACTCCCAGATATTGGGCGATCACGAGGGCTACCGGCAGACTGATTGCAATGGCCGCCACATTCATAATAAAGTTGGTCATCAGCATCACGAAAACCGCTATTCCGACGACGAACACCAGCCAGTGCGCTTTCTGGAACAGCACAAGCCAATTGACCGCAAGCCAGTTGGCAGCTCCGGTTTGCCAGAGGCAGAATCCGATGCTCATGGCCCCGCCGAAAAGGAGAGCGATATTCCAGGGCAATTCCTCGAGATCTTTTATTTCGAGAATCCCGAACAGATAAAACAGCACCGTCGAAACGAGGATTATGGCGCTCTTGTCGAGCGGCGCGAGCGCCGGTATGAATGACCTAAGAGCGAGTGTCGATATCGCCCCGAAGACGATCAAAAGCGAGATCTTTTCATTGGCTGTCATCGGCCCCAGCCTGCTGTTAAGCATCGCCACCTTGTCTTTAAGGCCGTCGATAGTTCTCTTTTCCGGTTTATAGATCAATCTCAGCAAAACCCACAACAGAACGACCATGATCCAACCGAGCGGCAGCATGTAATAAGTCATTTCGAAGAACGATATTTCTCTTCCGGCCATATCCTTAAAAAAACCGATGGCCACGGGAGCCCGCGCTGCACCCAACAAAGTGACGATACTTCCGGCTCCTGCCACATAAGCCATACCCATGAAAAGGCCCTTGCCGAATCTTGTTGGCTTGCCGGTTTCGTCATACAATCCGTAAACGGCCATCAACAACGGAAAAACGGTGGCGGCCACGGCGGTGTGGGCCATTATAAGCGTGAGCATCGCCGTCATGGCGAAACAGCCGAAAGAAATCATGCTCGTGCGCTCGCCGACCATCAGGAGCATACGATAGGCCATGCGTTGAGTGAGCCCGGTTTTGGTGAATACTCTGCCGATAACAAGGGCGCCGAAAATGAACCAAACCGACGGATCCATGAAATCGGTGAAGGCGGCTTTGGCGGGTCTGATAAGGAACAGCGCCTGAATGACACCGATGGCGATGCCGGTTACGCCGATCGGGATGACCTCGAACACCCACCACGTTGCCGCCAGCAGGAATAAGGCCAGCGCCGCTTTGCCTTCGCGCGTCAGGGCAAAATGTTTGCCGGCGGGATCGACGGCATCGGGCATGGTCGGAGCCAGATAGACGGCGATGAACAGCAAGACACCGATAAGAATAAAAATCAGGCGGCTCCAGTTGAATTTTTTTGCCGGAGAAGCAAGAAACACTTCGCTTGGAATCGGCGGCAGATCGCCTTTGCCGGTAATTTTCGGACCGGATTTCTTCTTTTTCCAAAACACCATCGATATCCTCTTTCGGGCAACCACCTATAAGATCAGCTTGGCGACTTCATGGAAAACATCGACCGACCTGACCACTCCGACGATGCGCTTGTCTTTGACCACCGGAATCAGGCTCAGGTTTTTATCCACCATGTTATAGATAATTTTCAGAATATGATCATCGTGTTCGACGGTGGCGGTGATGGGCAGCATTATATCGCTGACCGGCCGTTCGGCCCGTTCTTTGAGGTTCTGAATCCATTTTTCGGAGAGCAGCTCCAACAGGTTGGGGTCGGTCTTAAGGATGTAATTCTGGCCTTTTGATTCGCTCAGGCCGGTATCCACCAGTTCGGATTCGAGGCCCCTGAGGATATCACGGCGCCGGGCCATCCCCAGTAATTGGTATTTCTCGTCGAAAATCAACACGACCCGGGGCAACGACTTTTTCCCGGCGATTTCGATTTCGGATTTTTCCATCTCCACAATAGCTCGCCGCAGCGTGTACCAGTAGGGTATATGGGGATATTTATCCAGCGGAATCATTATGTCGGCTGCCTTTAGTTTTTCCATCGGCATCTCCTTATTTCAATCGGCAAAAAACCGCGGCCGCGGATCGATCATGGGGTTCGCCTGAGAGGCCGCCCGCATTCAAGGCAAATTTCCGGTTTTTCATAAGCCGGTCGTCAATCCTTATCGGTTTTAAATCCAAGTTTTTCGAGTATTTCATCCCGATACCATTCAGCGACAGCGTCATTGGAAAGAGCCATGTCAAGCTGCTTGGTCATCATTATGACTTTACCCAGCAGGTAAAGAGTATGCAACGTTATCGTTTCTTCAGCGCCGTCGAGGCTGGAATCGAGGAAATCACCGCGGCTTTTGTTATCGAACCCGAGTTTTCTCAGGATGTGTTCGATCAGCCTGACCCGTCTGATTCGCCTATCGAGGGAGGCCCCGCCGTCTTTATATTGCATTCTGATATGGTTCTTGTTCGGGATTTCCGTGCACATAGCCTCGATCGTGGTCAAGTGGTAACCCATCCTCAGCCCGAGCAACATATATTCTTTTCCGACTATTGCAAAGCTTTTTTCGGAATATTCACTGTTTTCCAGACCTGCAACCGAGGTTGAGATTGTCTCATCGCCGAGGAACCGTTTGGCCGGTTTGATGGGATGCGGCCAGCCGATGGTCAAGATGCCATTCCATAAAGCCTGCATCGGTTTCGAACCTATAACCCTGTCGTCGACTTCAGCAGGCTGTTCCGGCAGGCCGGTGATTTCGCGATCGATATAGATGATGCTCACCTGAAGAGGGATATGACTTTTAAGTTTCACGCTGATCCCCTCCCGGCCATGTAGATTTTTGGCTCCGGCGAATATTTCCTCAATCCCCTTCTGGTGGACGAATCGGATTATATCGTGGAACGTCTTTATGTTGTCAATATTGAAATCGGGATCGTTGGGATGCAGCATATTGAGCGGTGAGATATGCTTCAGGACATTTCGCAGCAGGATTACGCTGTCGGATCCGTCGAACAGACCGCGGCTCGACTGCTTTTCTTTGAGCGTTTCAGGACATGGCCCGGAATACACCACCCGATTGCTGGCATCGACGGTGACCGTCTCGTTCGATTTGAATTTGTCGAAACATTCGATCCCGCCGAGGGTGGGGATTCGGTATTCCCGCGTTAGGGTCGCCATATGGCTGGCCACGCTGGCAAGCCGGGTGACCAAAGCGCTGGCGTTATTGAACACGCTGACCAAGCCCGGAAAAGGATTGACGGCGACCAGTACGGCTCCATGGGGCATTTTTTCCAGATCGGCCACCGACGAGGCGAAAAAAACAGGGCCGCAGCCGATCCCCCGGCAAATCGTCGTTCCCCCCTTGACGATAATCGAGCGACCAGATAAGTCGGGGGCGCCCGTCTCTTCATGATGAGGCGAAAGACGTAACGGCCTTGTCTGCAAAAAGTATATATTTCCCGTTTTATCGATCGCCCATTCGATATCCTGAGGGCATTTGTAATGATTCTCGATCTGAAGCGCGAAATCGGCCAGCCGGTCGATTTCTTCGGCATTGATCGAAGGCGAATCGGCCTGGTCATGATCCGCGGTGTATTCTTCTATGCCGCCTTTTGGAGAAACGGCAAGATATCTATTTTTGGTTGAAATCTTCGTTTCCTTAATCTTTCGGTCCAATCTCGAAACGCGGAAGCTATCGGGCGTTATGAGGCCGTCCACGAGCAGTTTTCCCAGCCCGTTGATCGAGTTTATCAACAGGCAATTGGCTGTCGGGCTTACCGGATCGCGGGTATAAATCACACCCGCAGCCCGGGCATCGATCGTCACCACGCAGCAAACGGCCATGGCCATATCGAGTTCCGATAGGGAGTGGCTCAGACAGTAATATATCGCCCGCGGGCTGAATTTACTGGCTATGACCTTCTTGTAGCAATCGACAATTTCCTCGTGGCCGGCGTTCAGAAACGTTGCATACTGGCCGGCGAAGCTGAAAAACGAATCCTCGCCGATGGCACTGGAACGGATAGCCAATCTCGCCCCGGGATGGCGGTTGAGCAGTCTGGCGCTGCCTGCGAGTATAGCCTCGAGGAGATCGCTTGGAAGCGGCGCCGATATGATGAGGTTGCTTATTTCGGAGCTGGTCCGTTCGATTTCGGAAAACGATTTTAGATCAAGGCGGCTCAACAAAGCGGCGATTCTATCGCCGAGATTGTTGGCATCCATGAAATACTTGTATGCCCAAGCGGAAATGGCGAAACCGTCGGGGGCGGCCAGTCCGATCCGCGAACGGATTTCGCCAAGCTGGGCCATCTTGTTGCCGACGCTGCCGGACCGAACACGATCGATATCGGCAATTTCAATAACGTAGTCGTCGGCCTCGATGGTTTGGCTCAGCGGCATGACGGTCTCGATTTCCGATTCTATAAATCGAAGTCGATTCCAGAGCGGAGAATATTTATCGCCACCGATCGAAATCAACAGATCGATCATTTCGGCCAGTCCGCTGCGGATCAGCGAGACCGAGTTTCTGACGTAATTGAGATCGAAATGGGCGTTTCCCTGCGCTTTTTCCTCCATCTCGGCCAAGATTTTCAGCGCCTGGTAGTTTTTTTCGAGCAGACCGATGAATTGCTGGAAATTCCCCTGAAATCGTTTGAGCAGAAAAGCGGGGTCTTGCCGGCTTTCGCGTTTGGAATGATCAAACCATTGAATCATCGCTGACGATCTTTTTGCCTATCACAAACGAACATGAAAAATATAGATAAAAACGCACAATTCAGTCAAGGTCAATGCATTCGGGCGGCAACAAACGCAAGTAACGGCGGAGGAGCTATCGACCATTCCAACCCGTTGAATAGACGGCAATTGCGATACAGATCGAGCGCCGGACCGAATCCGGGGATCGGGCAAACCTGATTGAATATGACTAAAGTCATGTGAACGAAATCACATAAAATCTTGAAACAACGTGCGAAATATTCCTTGAATTGCATAAAATACGCATATATATTTTGTCGATTGATGAAAGGGTCGAATTATTTTTCGAACCCGATTTTTATGAAACACTTAGAGAAAAATTTCTCAATCTCGGGCGGGTTTCAAATCCCCGGGAATTGCAGGATCGGCAAATATTCCGGGCAATCGCGAAGGGCAAAAGCTGCCTTTCAAGGCGAAAATTCCCGCCTTTCCGCTCATAAGATCAGGCGGAAAGCAGAAACTATCCGGCAGGGCAAGGGAGTTAATGAATGAACTGGTTACAATTGGTGTTTTACTTTGCAGTGGGTATCATGGTGGTGGGATGTATTATCAAGGCGATTCGGATCGCCAAGATGCCGCTGCATGTGAGATGGGAACTATATCCGATTCCCCACGAAAAAGGGAAAGAGCATTATGGCGGTTCCTATTTCGAGGAGATAAACTGGTGGACCAAACCTCGTCAAATCGCCTTGGGAAGCGAACTGGCGGAGATGGGCCGTGAGATTTTGGCGATTCAATCGCTGTATCGCAACAATCGCAAGCTCTGGTATTTTTCATTTCCTTTTCATTTCGGTCTGTATCTGCTGACGGCAACTATTATTTTGCTGGTGGTCGGGGCGATTCTGCAGGCGCTGGGAATCGAAATCTCCGGCGTCTCGGAAAGCCTGTTGGGGAAACTCGTTTACGGATTGACGATTCTCACGGGGGTGGCAGGTTGGGTCCTGGGCGCCATCGGGGCGTTCGGATTGTTTTTGAGCCGCATCTTTCGCAAGGAGTTGAGAAAATTTTCGGTGAGGGCCGATTATTTCAATCTGCTTCTGTTGCTGGCGGTTTTCGTCACCGGCTATTTTTCCTGGCTGGTCGCCGATTCTTCGCTGGGTCATCTGCGATCTTTCGCCGGCAGCCTTATTCTTTTAGAAGCCGCATCCCCTCTGCCGGCGATCACTCAAGTGCATCTGATTCTGGTGGCCGTGTTTTTCGCCTATCTACCGTTCACCCATATGACCCATTTCATCGGTAAATATTTCACCTATCACAATGTAAGGTGGGAAGACCAACCAAACATCAAAGGCAGCAAAATAGAGGCGGAAGTAATCAAAGCGCTGGGTTATAAATTGACCTGGGCTGCTCCGCATATAGGACAAAACAAGACCTGGGCGGAGGCGGCCAGCGAAACCGGAGGTCCGGCCAGGAAGGAAGACGCAAAATGAGCGACAACAGGGATATCACACCAAAAGATATGAACAGTCCGGTGGAACAACTGGTCGAGCTTGACCCGGCCGGATTCATTCCGCTGCCTCCCCCCTACGACAAGTTGGAGCTCGAGCCAAAAATCAAGAAATTGACGGCCGAGCAATCAAGCAAATATGAATGCGGCCTTGACGGCGTATCGGCCGTACTTTTGCCGAAACCGAAAGATGAAAACGAGAAACGGCAGCTCGTCGAGAAGTTTTTATCGGGTTTGGCGAAACTTTTTTCCAAAGAGAACAACTGGACGTTTTTGCAGCCGTTGCTTTTGACGGTCGAATATTGCGCGCGCTGCCAGACATGTTCTCAAGCCTGCCCGATATTTCAGCAATCCGGGGAGGTCGAAATTTACCGGCCGACTTTTCGAGCTCAGATTTTGCGGCAGCTTTACAAGCGGTATGTCAAACAGGGAGGCCGGTTTCTTTCCCGCCTGAGCGGAGACTATATCGAGGCTTCCTGGGAAATGATCGCCAGGCTGGTGGAGCTTTCATATCGTTGCACGCTTTGCCGGCGCTGCGCCCAGACCTGCCCGATAGGGGCCGATAACGGTTTGGTCACCCATGAATTGCGCAAAATATTCAGTCAGGAGATGGGAATAGCACCGAAACAGGTTCACGAATTGGGCACGGTTCAACATCTCGACAAAGGGTCATCGACCGGGATGACGCCGGTGGCTTTCAGGGACAATATCGAATTCATGGAAGACGAGATCCGCGAAAAAACCGGCATGGATTTCAAGTGGCCGATAGACAAGGAGGGGGCGGAACTGCTATTGATCCACAATGCCGGCGAACTTCTGGCCTGGCCGGAGAACCCGGAAGCTTTTGCCATAATTCTGGAGGCCGCCGGAATAAGTTACACATTGTCGAGCGACCTTTTGGGCTATGATGGAGTCAATTACGGCGTCTGGTACGATGACGTGCAATTTTCGAGAGTGGCGATAAAGCATGCGCAGGTGGCCAAGAAACTGGGCGTCAAGAAAATCGTCATAGGTGAATGCGGCCATTCGCACAAGGCGATGACGGTGGTCGCCGACAGGGTGTTTGCCGGTGACTTGAATATTCCCCGCGAAAGTTCGCTGACTTTGCTGAGAGATATCGTTTTAAGCGGCAAATTGAAACTCGATCCGCAGAGGAACGCCGATATTCACGTAACCCTTCACGACCCTTGCAATGTTGTCCGCCTGATGGGGATCGTGGAACCGCAAAGGGAGATACTGCGGGCGATTTGCCCAAATTTCAAGGAGATGACGCCGCACGGAGTGTATAATTATTGCTGCGGTGGGGGCAGCGGATTCGCAATCATGCCCAATTCGAATTTTCCGGACTGGCGGCACAGCGTGGCCGGCAGGGCCAAATTGAAGCAGGTGCTCGATGTATTCCAAGATATAATCGGTCCGGAGCACAAGAAATACGTCTGCGCGCCGTGTTCCAATTGCAAGGGACAGATAAGGGAATTGTTCGCCGCCTACGGCGTTTTTGAAAAATGCAACATTTTATACGGCGGTCTGGTGGAATTGATAGTCAACGCAATGACCGATATCAAAGAGCCGTTTCTAGCCTGGGAGTGGCATTAAAGCCTATCAGGAAAGCAATGGCAGCGGCAAACTTTAATGAAAGGATTGGCATATGTCAACCAAAGAAGTCCAGCAGGAAATTTTGGAAAACATGAAACGCTGGCAGAAAATCGAAAACGCCTCGATAGCCTCGACCGGAAACATTATCGAAAAGACGGATAATCCGATCGTCAGGATCATCATGGAGATTATCCAGCGCGATTCGCAGATGCACTACCGGGTGCAGGAATTCATCGCCTCGACTTTGGAGGGTAAGGCGGTTGCCCTATCGCCGGACGAGGTGGCCAAGGTCTGGAGCATGATAGAACATCATATCGAGATTGAAAGCCAGACGATCAAGCTCGCCGAAAGCGCCTTGTCGGCTCTGCGCGGCAAAAAGATGCTGGTTCAAGAATATCTGCTGGATTACCTTTTGATCGACGAAAGAAAGCACAGTGAGATTTTGAAAAATCTGGAGCAGATAAAGAAGGGGATGTATCCCTACGCCTGACGGCGAAGACACCGGTATCAGACAAAAGGCGGGCTTTTTTCGAAGGCGCCGGCGATGAATAGGCGGCGGGCGGGAGTTGATCCGGCAGCAATTTGTGGAATCGGTCTATGAGCACTAGGAGAAAAATCGTAAAGCCCAAATATCTCCAATTCAAATCAAAAAAATATCCGATCGATTCGCAGGGTTTTCTGATCGACCCCGCCAAATGGGACGAGGATTTCGCCAGGGCCATGGCGCCGACCGTGAAAATCCCCGGCGGCCTGACGGAAAGCCACTGGAAAGTCATCCACTTCATCAGGAACTCGTTCGCCACGATGAACAGTTGTCCGCTTGTTTATGTCGCCTGCAAGAAAAACAATCTCGGTCTCGGGGATCTGCAGCAGCTTTTTCCCACCGGCTATTTGCGCGGGGCTTGCAAATTGGCCGGTATTACTTACCGTGAAGCCTACATCCAGCATTTCTGGCTGAAAGAAAATTACAAGCGTTTCGAATCGGATTACGATTCCAAAACTTACCGGATTGATTCCCGGGGGTTTTTGATCAACGCCAAAGAATGGGACGAGGTGTTCGCGGTCAACCGGGCGTATGAGATGAAGGTTCCGCTGACCAGAAAACACTGGAATATAATCACCTACCTGAGAAAAAAATACGCCGAAAACAAAACCGTGCCGACGATTTATGAAACGTGCAAGGACAACAATATAGATCTGGCCGATATGGAAAAGTTGTTCCCCGACGGTTATCATCGGGGCGCGGTGAAAATAGCCGGTTTACGGGTCAGGTAGGAAGGTGCCGCGGCGCGGTTGTTTGAAACAAGTTAAACGACCGGTATCCTTAATTCCCTGATTTTTTCTTCAAGACGATTTCATCTTTTATTTTCAGCGTTTTCTCCCCGAAAAGGGCGAATCGAAGCCAACGATATCCGAATTTCAATAATTCCGCGTCATCGTCCTTGATAGCGGTTCCGGTTTCCTGATCGATTTCGAACTTATCCAGAAAACTGCTGCAGAAAATGAACTCTCTGAATTTATCGAGATTGTAGCAGGCCATGAAAAACATCTCGACTTTGGCGGGGGTAAGATTATTCCCTTCCTTCTGGAAAAAATCGTGAAGCGTCAGCTCCTTGTGATATTTACCCATCGCATCATATTCCGCGATTCCCTGTTCTTTTATCCATTCGCCGATACTCAGCCTGCGATTTTCGTTGAACCCCCGACAGATATCCTCCTGCAACAAAAAATAAAACTCGTCATCGGCGATTCCGCTGTTTTCTTTCGGCGAGGCAAGCCCCAGAGGATACATCCGGCAGGCCCAAGGGCGATCGGGATAGACTCGACAGCCGTCTTTGCCGACGAACGGGCAGCTTTTATGCTCGTCATCCTCCATTTTCAAAAGCACGATGGGATATTTAAGTTTCTCGTCGAACGGCGAGATCGTGTATTTCGACAGGAACTCTTCGGAGGAGATGCCCAAGTTATGTTTCAATCTCAGGATATCGTAAGGGGTAAGAAAGATGTTGACATCGGCGCAGCAGTCGTTAAAACAGCTGACGCCCGGGTGGCATTTGAAGGAAAATTCGCTTGAGCGATTCAACCTCGGATACTCGGCGAGAATCGTTTTTTTCAGTTTTTCGATTTCTTCCATGTTTTTTTCCAGTTATTGAATGATTCTGTCTTTCAATGCATCGGCAGACCAAACGGGAAGCGGTCCCTCTTCCCCGTTTGCCGGATTATAACGATGGCGGTAGGAGGCATGCTGCTGATAGCGGCTTTTCATCCATTCCCAGCCGCGTATATAATAGGGGCATTCGTCGTTGAAACAAACATATTGAGGTTCCTGTCCCCATGACGATTCAATCGGCGGCAACCACTTGGTCAATGATTTCCCGCAGTGCGGGCAGGTGTATTTATTTTCATCCATAATCATCCTCTTTCGGCTGCAACGCCGTTTCAGGGCGTCATATTTCGAGCATCGGGCAACCGGGGTCAATATAATCAAATGACGGCGAAAGTCAAATGACCACCGTGATGCCAATTTTATAAATCAGTCAACATCGCCGCCGATGCCCATTTGCGGCACCGGGGGAAAAGCGATTCCGAAAAATGAATTTTCGCTGATGCGACTGCGGCGATAAAAGGTATACGGCATATAAAATAAGAATCCTCCGGGATAAACCGGAGGATTCTTCCTTCACCAAGGGATTGATCCCTTCCAAGCACCAATAATCTATCCGCCAAGCAACTCGTGTTCTTTCGGCTGAGGATAAACATGAAGCATCGGCCGTTTGATCATTTCCCAAGTTTTCTTGGAGCGATCCCAGCGGCAGTTGGCGAAGCAGTGCCAGTTTTTCTCGTCCATGTTGGGGAAGTCGGCGCGGCGGTAATAGCCCGGCCATCTTGTTTCCTCGCGGAACAGGATCGTGCGTGCGTGAGCTTCCGCCTGCCACATCCTCTGGACGTTTTCCCAGCAGCGCATCAATTCGTGAAGGTCTTTTGCGGCCAGTTTTTCGCTGTCTTCTTTGAGGTAGCCGAGCAATTCGAGGGCGCGATCGAGGCAGGCTTTGTTGGTCGAGAATTGAGCCGAGACGCCGCCCACATATTCGTCCATGATTTTTTGCAGGCGGAACATGAACATCTTCGGACGAATGTAGTTGGGGTTGATATCCGGATCGGTGGTGGCGTTCTTGAATTGTTCAAAGGTTTCGAGCGGCTTATAGATGGCAGCCTTCAATGACTCCACTTCGGCGTCGTTTATCTTGGGCAGCGTGTTGTTCTCAACTATAAATTTAATGGCCGCTTTGCCCACGATACGACCCTCGGCGTGCGAACCGGAAGAAAATTTATGCGAGGAGGCACCCGAAGCGTCGCCGGCGCAGAACATCCCTTTGATAGTGGACATATGGCTGTAGCCCCAGAAATATTCTTTTTTGGTTTCGGGGGTCTGGAGATCCTCGGGACCGCTGACCCAAGCTCCGGAGGCACCGGAATGCGAACCAATGAAATACGGTTCGGCGGCGGCGATTTCGGATGATTTAACTTCGGGTTCGACATTGGTGGAGGCCCAGAGGATGGCTTGGGATATGGTCATATCGAGGAAATCTTCCCAAGCTTCGGCTTCCAGCTCTTTGAGTTTCTTCTTGGCTTCTTTTTCGTCACCGGCCGACGAGGCTATTTTATTGATTGCCTCTTCGGTGCGCATGTAGATCGGCCCTTTGCCTTCCATGGTATCCATCATGCCGAGCCAGTTGCGCAGGTTCGCCGGAATCGGTTTCACCAAACCGTAAGGTCTCCATTTTTCCAATTCATTGACCCGTTCGACCATATAGTCGCCGCCCATGGCGTTGGTCGCCCGAGACTTGAAGAGCAGGAACCAAGCTCCGACCGGTCCGTAGGCATCTTTGAAGCGAACGGGAATGAAGCGGACTTCTTGGCTGGTCATTTCGGCGCCGGCCTTGATCGTGAAGTAGGCGCTCGATCCGGAATTCCACGGCGGATACCAAGCGCGCCCGAGACCTTCGCCGGTGCTGCGCGGTTTGAACACATGCACGGCACCACCCATGGCCACGATCGTCGCCTTGGCGTTGAATACATAGAATTTGTTTTCGCGAACGCTGAAGCCGACAGCGCCGGCAATACGGTCACCATCGAGAAGCGGTTCGGTGATAAAAACGCGTTCGAAATATTGACCGCCGGCCTCCGCCAGTGCGTTTTTGGCCGCCTCGGCGATCACCACTTTGTAAGATTCGCCGTTGATCATCAACTGCCAGCGACCCTCATGGACATAGCCGCCCTTTTCGTCTTTCCAGATTGGCAAGCCCCATTTTTCGAACAGATGGACAGTCGAATCGACATGGCGAGCGATATTGGCCACGAGATCTTCCCTGACCACGCCCATCAAGTCCATCCGGACGTAATCCACATAATCTTTCACGGTATTCTTGCCTTCGTTGAGTCCGACGTATTGATTGAGCGCCGATAGACCCATGGCGACGGCGCCGGAGCGATCCATAGCCGCCTTATCGACGAGGGTTACTTTTAGGCCTTTTTTCTTGGCCCAGTATGAGGCCTCGACCGCAGCGCCGCAGGCCGCCATGCCACCACCAAGAATAAGCAGATCTGTGGTTACTTTTACGGTTTCAAATTTTTGAGACATATTCAGCTTCCTCCGCCTTATCACTTAATGGTGTAAACTTCGTTCATTTTGAGCGCTTCGGGTTCCTGGGCAAGCGTTTGGCTGTTCAGGTCGTCGTGGGCTGTGGCATAGCCGCCGTTCGGCTTGGCCTGACCCTCTGGAGTGGTACGGATCGGGAATTTGAATCTTTTCAGCATCCCGTTGCGGAACTTGACGGTCCACATGATCGAGTCGCTGCTTCTCATGGGGGTAACGCTGGCGCCCATCGGCACGAAATCGGCATAGCCGCGGATTTCGACCGCCTGAACGGGACAGATCTTCACGCAGCTATAGCATTCCCAGCACATTTCCGGCTCTTGATTGTAGGCTTTCATCTTTTCCTTGTTCAGCACCATCAAGTCATTCGGACAAATATACTGGCAGGCCGTTTTATCCAGCGCCTTGCAACCATCACATTTGTCGGGAATTACGTAACTCGGCATTCAAACCTCCTGTA
>Ga0129299_1000376_pt1 | contig 27824 bp, 24 predicted proteins | sample ConPoolayeCmetaG_FD_94477 | JGI IMG/M metagenome (GOLD analysis project Ga0129299, IMG submission 94477) | Hot spring microbial mat communities from California, USA to study Microbial Dark Matter (Phase II) - Cone Pool mat layer C metaG ...
CATCATAGATATCGTGAAAGCGATATCGGGGAAGACCGAGGTCGGGCGCATTATGGATATCGTCATCAGGAAGATTTTCGATATCCTCGCTGTCGATCTCGCTGCCATCGTTTTCCGTTCCGACGATGGTCGGCAGATAGACTATCTCATCAGGGATGCGGCTCAGCAGAGTTACAAACTCAACGAGATACGGTTCAAGGGCGATATTGTGCAACGAATGCTCAAAACGGCAAAGATAGAGTTCCTCTCCGGCGTCCCTGCCCTTTCCGGCGAGAGCGAAACCTCTTCTCCGCTGAGCGACGCGGAGAACTGTGCCGTTGCTGCTATTCCGGTCGTCCTCCAGGGAGAGATACGCGCCTACATCTACCTCGAGCGTTCCCTCTCGAAGGGAGACTTCCCCGAAGAGGAAATACAGTTTCTCGAGATGCTCGCCGACAATATCGGGGTTATCTTCGACAATGTCAAACTGGTCGAAATCGCTACCACCGACGCGCTCACCCGGGTGGCTACACGGAGACACTTTCTTACCATCCTCAAAAAAGAGACAGAAAAGGCGCGACGCTACGGGTTCACCCTCTCGCTCGTCATTATTGACCTCGACCTGTTCAAGAACATCAACGATACCTACGGACACCTTATGGGAGACGCCGTCCTTCGGCAGGTGGGACGCCTCCTCAAGAGCAATGTCCGTAGTTCCGACTATGTGGGACGACTCGGCGGCGAGGAGTTCGCTCTTCTCCTGTCGGGAACCAACGCAGAAGGCGCTTTCAATACCGCCGAAAAGATACGCGAAAAGTGTGAGAAAATGAGTTTTTCGGGGTTGCAGATGACTCTTTCGGCGGGGGTCGCTTCATTCCATGAGGACAATGTGAAGGACGAAGAAGATTTCATCGAAAAAGCAGACGCGGCGCTGTACGCCGCAAAGCGCAAGGGGAGAAACATGACTGTTAAGTACGCTGATCGGGAGGTATGATGGCGGAACTTACCATTTATCTCGACGACAATACGATTCGTTCGGGCAACATCGAGAAGGTAAAGCGGACGATCGAGCCTATCATCGAGAATTCAGCAATGATACGGAGGTACGAGGCGTCGATTTCACTGTCGTTCAGCGGTCCTCACGAGCGGCGGCTCGGATTGCTCGATCTCGAAAAGAAACTCGCCGAACCGGAGTACAAACACTGGTTTCGCGAACTCGATGCCGAGGTGCCGGCACTCCCCTATTTTTTTGCGGTGGAGGAAGGTAAAAGTTCGCTTCTCTTCTATCTCATGGGGGTACTCGACTACCGGGTTGTCGAGACGAAGATAGTGTTCAATTCGACTGCAGCACTGCGTTACTTCTCGCAGAAAAAAACCGAGATAAAAAACCTGTGTCTCGCAAACAACATCGATCCGACTCCCAGCATCAAACGACTTGCCGATATTCTCTGTCCCGCAGCGGATGCCCGGCGGCGCACCACCCCCGATTCGGGACCGGAACAAACGGCGCTCTTCCCCGATGATGCCTCGGCCAAGACGGCTAAGAGCGCAAGAGGTGCTGCGGCTTCGGCAGGTTCCCGCACCTCTGTACCTCAGGAACCAGCGGCGCCCCGCAACGAAGAAACCCAGCCGCTACGGACGCTGCTCAACCGTTTTGGTTCGATCGCTGTATTCAAGGAAAACAGGATGACCAAACTCTTCCTCGTGTTCGAGGACACACCGACACACATTCGGCTCCTACGGAACGAACTGGTTCACGACCTGTCGCGCGATCGATGGTATTTCAGAACGCTCTTCCAAACCGATACGGGCGAGCGTACTGTCGAGGCGCTCCTCCTCTATCGTCCGGCGGAGGTGGTCGAATCAATCGCAGCGCACGGTGGCGTCTTGGTGGTGTGCATCACCCCAGACACGACGGGTAGTTACCAGAAACTTTTCGAAATCGAGGAACCATTTTCCACCACAGTGGTCAAAGAAGATGGGACCACACCTACAGCAGGGGAAGTGTCGCCGGTACAGGGAGAGAACGAGGAACCAAAACCATCGCCTGACCCGCGGGATGAACGCATTGCCGAACTCGAAAGTGAAGTGGCGCGTCTCAAAAAGGTGATAGAGGCATACGAAGAGGCAATGCTCAACCGACAAAAGAAAAGTATCCTCAGGAAGTTTTTCGGATGATGCGTCTCTCTCTTCTGGGCACCGGCTCCTCGACAGGGGTTCCTCAACTCCTCTGCCGTTGTCCCGTCTGTCGGAGCAACAACCCGCGCAACCGGCGCACGCGCTTCGCGCTTCTCTTCGAGACGGAACAAACGACGCTGCTCGTGGATACGCCGTTCGAGATACGTCTCCAACTCCTCGCGGCGGGGGTGAAGAAACTCGATGCGCTCTGGCTCACCCACGCCCATAGCGACCACCTCGCCGGCATTGACGATCTTCGTATTTTCTCGTTCCAGTCCGGCGCTCCGATACCGTTTTTCGCACTTCCTCCAGCCATCGAGGCGGCACGCCACCGTTTCCGGTACCTCTTCGACGGTAACGAGTACACCGCCGTCAACTTTCTCGACCCGCACGCGGTAGGCAACGAACCCTTGATCTTTCACGATCTCATGCTCGTCCCCATCCTCCATCAGCACGGGGAAACTCCTGTGGCAAGTTTCCGTGTCGGAGACGTCGCTTTTCTCGCCGATATCAGCGCAATAGAGCCCGCCGAAGAGGAAAAACTGCGCGGGTTGAATCTCTTCGTCGTGTCATGTACTGTACAGCGTGACCACTACAAGCACATGAAACTCGACGACATCCTTTCTCTCGTCGCACGCCTTGCACCGCGGCGAACAATCCTCACCCACATGAATCACCGGTTCGACTACGATGACCTCGTGCGTACTCTCCCTCCGGGGATCGAGCCGGGATACGACGGGCTCACAGTGACCTGGTAACTCATTAGAATCGTTTGACAATCTTGCCAAAAGTGGCTTCGTCGGGACAAAACGCGGCATGCCCCCTTGACCGGCAATGTACGGTGCTTATCACAAGAAAGTGACGATTGGTTCGTTGGGTTGTGAGGAACAAAAAAAGTAGAAAGGAGGTGTGCCATGTCGCTCATCAAAAAGTACGAAGGAAGTGATCGGAACCTCTTGAGCCGTCACTACGGCGGATTGTTCGGCGATCTCTTCGCTGACTTCTTCGAGAATGCATTCGGCCAGATGTACAGCGACGTGTGGCCGAAGGTGGACATCGAGGAGACCGATGACGCCTACCTCATCAAGGCGGAGTTACCGGGTATGAAGAAGGAGGATGTCTCTATCGAAATTCGCAACAACGTCCTCTCTATTTCGGGGGAGCGTAAGGAGACGCGCGAAGAGAAGAGCAAGAACATCCACCGGCGCGAGAGTTTCAGTGGCAGTTTTTGCCGCAACTTCTCGCTTCCCGATCATGTGTCAATCGAAAAGGTGGATGCCGAGTTCAAGGATGGCGTACTGCGTCTCACCATTCCAAAGAGCGAAGAAAAGAAGCCGCGCAAGATTACTATCCGGTAACCTCGATTTCCACCCTGTTCTCGGAAAGCCCCTGCGGGGGCTTTTTTTTATTCCCTGCCGAGGTAGACGCCATATCGGTAGGTGCTCTTTTCCTTCTCGAGGAGGAACACTGGCTCGCCGCCATGGAAAACAACGGTGTGTCCTTCGGCAAGATTCAGTCCCAACTGGCGGATGTCACAGCCGTTCCGTAAACGCCAATAGACCGTGTCACCCACCGTAATCCACGGGAAGATACGGAGGAAATCAATGAGAGAGGTTTTCGCCTGTTCGACCTTCTCGGGGTGCGTTTTTATCTCGCCCAAACGCACCGCATTTCCAATGGTAAACGGCCCGACCGCCTCACGGGTAAGCCTCGTAAGAATCGCCCCCGTACCTGCTACTGCGCCGATATCGCGGATGAGCGCACGGACATACGTTCCCTTCGAACATTCGACGATAAAGCCAACCCGCGTTCGGTCGAGAGGAGTTACTTCCAAATGGTATATCTCCACTTGTTTGGGGGGGAGGTCCACCTTTTCCCCTCTGCGCGCCTTCGTATACGAGCGCACGCCGCCAACCCGCACTGCAGAGAAATCAGGGGGAATCTGGTAGATGACACCGCTGAAGATGTTCACTATCCGGTCCCAGTCGACCTCCGCCGTGTCGGCGCGGGGATTGGTGATAACGACGGCGCTTTCGGTGTCGTGAGTGGGACTTTCTTTTCCAACCTCGAATTCACCGACATACCGCTTCCTCGCATCGGTGACAAAGCGCATCAGTTTGGTGGCACGGTTCACTGCAACAACGAGCAGCCCTTCAGCCATCGGATCGAGGGTTCCACAGTGACCCGCCTTCTTTATCTTCAAAAGCCGCTTGAGCCGATCGAGCGCCTCTGCCGAGGTAAGCCCCGGCTCCTTGAAAAAGGAAAAGAAGTAGGCACTAGTGTGCGAAGTCAACACGGCACATTACCTTCTCTACGAGGGCACACGCATCTTCGAAAGTGCCGGCGAAGGTGAAGCCAGCAGCATTCCGGTGACCGCCACCGCCGAATGCGTGTGCGATACGAGAGGCATCCACGGCTCCCTTGCTCCGAATACTGACCTTGTAACAGCCGGGGGCGATTTCTCGAAACCGAAAGGCGAGTTCGACCCCCTTAATCGCTCGTGCGTAGTTGATGAAAGAATCTATGTGGTCAGGACCGAGGCCATATCGCCTCAACTGCTCTTGGGTAATCTGGAACAGCGCTGCCTTACCACCGGCAACTAGCCGGATAGAGGCTATCGCCTCTCCGAGCAAACGCAGTTGCCCTTCGGGCATCTCTTCCCATATCTGGGCGGCAACCTCCCACGGATCGACGTGGTCAACGAGTTCTGCCAGCATTAGGAAAGCCTCGCGGTTCGTGGATGCGTACCGCATGCCGCCAGTATCCGCCATGACCGCCGCATAGAGGCAGAGTGCCATTTCCCGCGTAATGGGAAAAGAGAACTCTTTCAGGAAACGATAGACGAGGACGGCTGTTGCCGCCGCGGCATCGTCAATGAACAGAACATCGAAGAAAGAGGAAAGATCGCGGTAGACAACATGGTGGTCGAAGAGTATTTTGGGACGTCGAGTCGTACAGAGAAGCCGGTAGAGGTCGTCACCGATGCGCTGCGGGGCACCGGCATCTACGAGAAGGTAGATATCCGGCTCCTCGGCAGGCAGCGTCTGCGTAACGTCGCCAGTGCCAGGGAGAAAGAGGAAGTTGTACGGATAGGGGTCCACCGAGTAAAGGGTTGTTACAACGCCGCGATTCCTGAACAAGTGGTACAGGGCAAGCGAAGAGCCGACGCTGTCGCCATCGGGATTTTCATGACCTGCGATGAGGACACTCTTCGCAGCCGTTATGGCGGCGGTGATGTCATGCTTCCGAATCATCGCTCCTCGCGGCGCGTTCGCGGCTCAATGTGTCGAGCAACTCCTCCAGACGAACAACCGATTCCGCTGTCTCGTCGAAGCGGAAATGGAGATGGGGAACGAACTTAAGGTGCCGCATTTCCGCGGCGAGCAGGCGTCTGATGCGGTGCTCTTCTTCGGCAAGTTTGTCCTGCGTGAATTTACGCGGCGCACCACGCATGATGACGTAGTACACCGTCGCCTCGCGCAGATCAGGGCTCGCCGAGACATCCTGAATAATCAGGGAGGCGAGAGGAGTATCCCGGTATTCGCGCAGAAGAATCATCGAAAGGTTTTTGCGTATCGCTCGGGCGACACGCTCTCGACGTACCGTTCCGCTCATCTACAGCACCGTATCGGCAACCTCGGTACTTATGTAACATTCGATGAGGTCGCCCTCTTTGATGTCGTTGTAGTTCTCGATGGACATCCCACACTCCAAGCCGGCTTTGACCTCTTTGACATCATCCTTGAAACGTTTGAGCGAAGAGAGGGTTCCCTCGTAAATCACGATATTGTCGCGAATGAGTTTTACCCTTCCTCCACGCACAATACGGCCGTCGGCAACCATGCATCCCGCAATGGTGCCGACCTTCGCGATTCGGAAAATTTGCCGCACTTCGGCGACGCCGGTGAACTGTTCCTTGACAATGGGCGCCAACGTACCGGTCATCGCCGCCTTTATTGCGTCAATGAGGTCATAGATGATGGAGAAAATACGGATATCAACCTGTTCTGTCTCCGCCGTCTGCTTCGCTTTGCTATCCACACGCACGTTGAACCCAAAGATAATGGCTTTCGAAGCGGAGGCAAGCAGGACATCGTTCTCGGTAATACCGCCGACTCCGCTGTGGATAATCCGCACCCGGAGTTTTTCATGCTCTATCTTCTTGACCGAATTGACGATCGCCTCTACCGATCCGTCAACATCGCCCTTGATGATGAGATTGAAATTCTTTACGTCGCCGTTTTCTATCTTTGCGAAAAGGTTGTCGAGCGTCACCTTTCCTTCTTTCTCGAAGCGTTGCTGCTTCAACTTGTTCTTGCGCAAGTCAACGAATCCCCGCACTTTCTTCTCGTCGGAAAAGGTGTAGAGCATCTCGCCTGCAGGCGGCACGCTGTCGAGTCCGGTGATTTCGACCGCCATCGAGGGGCCTGCCTCCTGCACCCGGTTGCCGCGCCAATCGGTCATCGAACGGACGTATCCAAACGCCGTTGCGGTGGCAACGAGATCCCCTATCCGGAGCGTGCCATCCTTGATCAGCGCCGTTGCAACCGGCCCGCGCCCCGGATCCATACGGGATTCGATGACGATGCCTGTCGCTGGCTTGTTCGGATTCGCCTTGAGGTCCATCATTTCGACTTGGAGAAGTATCGCTTCGAGGAGTTTGTCTATGTTAATGCGCTGTTTCGCCGATATCTCGACGAAAAGGTTCGATCCGCCCCATTCCTCGGGTACGATATCGTACTTGAGAAGGTCCTGACGTACTTTCTCAGGATTTGCCTCGGGCTTGTCTATTTTGTTTATCGCTACAATGATCGGAACATCTGCGGCTCTCGCATGATTGATTGCCTCGACCGTCTGCGGCATTACACCGTCATCCGCGGCAACGATGAGGACAACGACGTCTGTCGCCTGTGCACCGCGTGACCGCATGGCGGTGAAAGCCTCGTGCCCCGGCGTATCGAGGAAGGTAATCTTCCCTTTTTCGAGTTCGACGGTATACGCCCCGATGTGCTGGGTAATGCCGCCAGCCTCCTTATCAACTACATTGGTGTTACGTATTGCGTCGAGCAGTTTCGTCTTGCCGTGATCAACATGCCCCATTACCGTAACGACGGGAGGACGCGGAACGAGAACCTCGGGAACATCCTCGTACTTCTCGAGGAAATCCTCTTCGGACAGCGCAACATTCTCTACCTGAAATCCGAACTCGCCGGCAAGAACAGCGGCGGTTTCGAGGTTGACCCTATCGTTGATGCCGGCTGTCTCGCCCAACTGAAGCAACTTCTTGATGACTTCCGCCGCCTTGACGCCCATACGGCGTGCGAGTTCTGAAACAACTATCGTCTCTTCAATGCGAATAATCTTTTTTATCGCCTTTGTAGGATTCGGTATCGGTCTCGGCGCAGGAGCACTAGGTCGCGTCGTCTTCTTAGACACAGTAACCTTAGTGGCGGTTTCTTCCTCTTCCTCCTTGAACACGCCGAGATCGACTCCCCGTACCTTCGTCTTGCCGGAGAGGTGTTCCAACCCGCGCTCCTTGGCGCGTTTGTCGCCGCTGCGGACTCCATGGGGTTTCTTCGGAGGCCAGAGCGGTTCTTCTTCCGCATCCGGGATGACGACCTTGCGTTTTTTGTAGCGATGATCGGGGCGGTCGTCCTCCTCTTCCCTCTCCCCGCGCCGCGATAGCCGATGAGGGGCAGCCGGCGTCACCGGCCGCTCTTCATCTGCCGGCTCGATGCGGAATGACGGCCTCAGGAGCGCCTCATCCTCCGGAGAAATCTCGGGCTCTGCAGGCTGAGGCTCCAGAGGCTCGGCAGGCAGCGAGGGCTCAGAGGGAGGAGGCACCGTTTCCTCGGGAACGCCCGGTACCGAAGGCTCCGACAGTTGAGAAGAGTGCTCGATGACAGGTTGCCCACCACGCTTTTCTTCCGGTACGTAAGAACGCTCTTCACGGCGCCGTAAGATGGCAACAGGCTTCGCAGGCTCTCCCGCCGGCTCTGGCGCCGGCTCTTTCTTGCGAAGCAGCGTCTGCGGCTTAGGCGCCGGTTTTTCTTCCTTCTTTTCCTCCTCTTCTTCCTCTTTTCCCTTTCGATCTCGGGACCTCTTCGCCGTTTCTTTTTCCGCCTTTTCCGGCTTCTTTTCCGTTTCCTTTTTCTTTTCTTTCGCCGCTCCTTTTTCTTTCAGAGGTTCTGTAAGGCGGGGTGTTCCTTTCTTTTCTCCTTTTTCTTTCGGCGCCGACGCGGCGCTTCCGAATTTTGCGCGGACGAGCGCTTCTTCCTCGCTGGTGAGGCCTTTTGCCGCGTTGGTGTACGAAGAGTCTCCCAGTTTCTCATTCAGGAACGCCATGACATCTTTGGGAGGCACGTTCAGTTCCTTAGCGATTTCTCTGATGCGCATTCAGAACTCCTGACAAAAAAGGTTGACTATCGAAATATAGTGGATAATTCGCTCTGTCAGCGGTGAAGCACCGAATGCGACGACACCGAGAGGCCTCGTCCCTAGAATGGCTCCTATTCGCTCTTTCGTTCCCCACCGGAGGACCCGCACCTCGGGAGAGATGGTTGCTGCCACGTTGCGCTCGGTACGCTGTGCAAGATCTGTGGCAAGGAGCACCGCCGCTGGAGCCATACGGGATCCGATGGCATGCTGCCCCGCGATGAGAACACCGCTCTTGCGGGCAAGATTGAGAAAATGAGACAGGGAATCCTCCGCCTGCTTCCGTATCCACCGCCCTATCTCCTCGCGTGGCACCAAGTAAACGGGTGTTCCGTCAAAGAAACGATCGGGGAGCCGCTTGAGCGCATAGAAACGACTGATACAGGAGGGAACCAGACAAGCATAGACAGCCCGCCCCGGAAGAATGCCCCGCCAATCGGGCGTGATACGGCCGGACACCACGACGAAGCGCAAGAGCGCCGTTTTTTCAGCCTTCACTCTGCAGGCAAGACAGGAACGGATGCTACTTCTCTTCTCCACCACCTTCCTCACTACTGGTCGGCGCCTCTATTCTACTGAAGTCGAACAGGCTGTCCGCATCCACAACACCGGTCAGACGAGCCATCGTCTTCCCGTTCAGTTCGTCAATATACATCTGGAGGCTGTACCGTATTTGACGCGCACGGCGAAGAGACAACTCTGCATTACGGGCAAATGATTCCGTATCTGCCTCGCTCTGGATATCGGCGAGCGTATGATATCCGCGCTCGGCAAGGTAAGCCGCCATCTCCTCGTTGACCCCTTTGAGCGTCGTCACGGGGACATTGAGTTTCTCTTCGAGTTCCTTGTCTATCTCGATAGTCCCTCTCCCTTTTTCCAACATCTCCTTCGCTTGAGCGATGATGCTTTTCGCCTGTTCCTCGGTCACATTCGGTATCTCGGCAAGCGCCGCGGGGTCAGCACGGACGATGTCCTCGAGTGTCGTATAGCCAAGTTTGATGAAAGATTCCGCCATTGATTCGTCAACACCATTAATGAAGAGGAGCCGCCGCCGCGCCTCTTCGAGCATCATCTGCATCTGGCTTTCACTCTGGATGTCAATACTCCAGCCGGTCAGTTGGCTTGCGAGACGCACATTCTCTCCGCCGCGGCCAATGGCGATAGAGAGTTGGTCATCGGAGACGATGACATCCATCGAATGTTCTTCCTCATCAATGATTATCTGCGTCACCTCGACAGGCGAAAGCGTGTTGCATATGTAGCGCACGGGGTCGGGATCCCACGGTACGATATCTATCTTTTCGCCCGAAAGTTCGTGGACAATGTTCTGAATGCGCGAACCCTTGAGCCCGACACAGGCACCGACCGGGTCCACGTCACGATCTATCGAACGGACCGCTATCTTCGAGCGATGTCCGGGGTCACGTGCAACCCCTTCGATCTTCACGATCCCCTCGGCTATCTCCGGGACCTCTATCTCGAAGAGTTTGACGAGGAAGAGGGAGCTGACTCGGGAAAGGATGATGTTGCACCCCTGCGCCGTTTTCACGACATCGTAAATAATCGCTTTGATGCGTTCGTTTATCTTGAACTTGTCCGTCGGTATTTGCTGGTTGAATGGGAGAAACGCCTCGGCTTTACCAATGTCCACGACAATCCCGCCGCGCTCGTACCGACGGACAGAACCGGTGATGATTTCGTTCTTGCGATCCTTGAACTCCTCGTAGATGATGTCCCCTTCCACTGTCTTTATCTTCTGGACAAGGACCTGCTTTGCCACCTGAGCCGCAATACGTCCCAGATCGGCGGGGTCCATTCTGATTCCCAGCGTGTCGCCGGGCTGGGCATCAGGATTGAGTTCTCGCGCCTCCTCGAGCGAAATCTCGAAATCCTCGTCACGCACCGTTTCGACCACCTCCCTGAAGTAGAAGGCTTGCAGTTCGCCCGTCGCATCGTCGTAGATGATATCAATGTCGGCATCGGTGCCGAGTTTTTTCTGAACCGCCTTGTAGAACGCGTCCTTGATAATTTCAATCACGATGGCACGGTCAATTCCCTTCATTTTGACCAGTTGATCAATCAGTTCTTTGAGGTTGAACTCCATCACTCTTCTCCTTCCCAAATCAGAGTAATCCGTTTTACCGCCCGGCGCGGCACTCTCACCGCGGTGTCCGCCTTTTCACCAGTGGCGTCGGGGCATACCGTAAAGGTTGCCCCCGCATCATCCACCTCTTTCAGTAGTCCAACGACTTTCTTACGCCCCTCCACCTTTTCGGAAAAGAAGACCTGTATCCGCTTGCCAACGAAACGTGGGAGTTCCTCCCACCGCCTGATAGGCCGATCGAGTCCCGGCGAACTCACCTCGAGATAGTACCGAAAATCGAAGCCATCTTGGGTATCGAGAAAAGCCGAGACAACCGGCGAAAATGCAGCGCAGTCATCTATGGTCACCGGGGTACCGTCACGCCTGTCAACAAAGATGCGCAGAACACCGCCCGCATGGTGGGGAAGTTCGATCTCGATGATGGTAAGCCCCATCGCTGCTGCAACCGGCTCGAGTTTCTCGACAAGAGCGCGCTCTCTCGTTCCCCACATGTCGAATCTCCCTATAAAAAAAACGGCGGGATACTTCTCCCGCTCGCTCCTTACCGAGGATCAGGCGCAATGAACCGAACGCACATCTTTTTCTCTATCACGGATCCAGCAAAAATCAAGGTTTCTTTTTCTCGATAAATGGTGTAGCAAAGTCAAAATGTTCCCCTTTCTGCAAAGCGATTATGTCTTCTTGCGGAGGGGAGATTTCCCCTTTGCTACTGCATCGCACAGGCGCTTCCCTTCTCTTGACTCTCCCATCCGGAAAAGGTATGTTCTACTTCCAGAAAACAAGGTGATTGTAAGGAGAGCCCTATAGCAGTACCTTACGTCCTCCTCGACTATGGTAATGGGCGCAAACTCGAACTATTTGGCTCCGTCCTCCTCGATCGTCCTGCGCCGCAAGCAACGGGAAGTCCACGGCTGGGGGACCGCTGGAACGATGCACATGCACGCTATGAACATGGTATAGGGTGGCGACGCAATACCCCTATCCCGGAACAGTGGTGCGTAGAGATTGCTGGGATATCTTTTATCCTCTCGCTTTCACCGCGTGGGCAGGTCGGCGTCTTCCCAGAACAACAAGAAAATTGGCACTGGATTCGGGAACGTATCTCCGAGGCACAGCGGAGCGTAAAGATACTCAACGCCTTCGGCTACACCGGCGGAGCGACCCTAGCCGCACTGACAGCGCCGACCTTACACCATGTGGAAGTGTGCCACCTCGACGGGGCAAAGAGCGCAGTAGCATGGGCGCGGCGCAATGCAGCAGCAAATGAGAAGATGGCGGCGCCGGTCCGATGGATCGTTGACGATGTGTTAACCTTCCTTCGACGCGAAATACGGAGAGGCCGCCGCTATGAGGGAATTATTCTCGACCCTCCTGCATTCGGGCATGGACCGGGCGGGAAGAGGTGGGAACTGAAGAGCAATTTACCTGAACTCCTCGAGGTATCGTATTCCCTACTGGCAGATAACCCCTGCTTTCTTCTTTTTTCATGCCACGACCCCTCCCTCTCTGCAGCGACGATTCGACAGGCACTGGAAACACTTTCCCGAAACGTCCGATTACTCCACATACTTCCTCTCGCTGTCCCCTGTGACGCCCGACCATATCTCCGGATGGGAACGACAGCGCGAATGGCGTTCTAGCCGCAGCACCCACCGCCGCAGGTATCCTCGTGGCTATCCGGTCTTCGAGGCAGGGGGCAACCTATTTCAAGCAACTCTATGTCGAAAATGATGGTCTTTCCAGCGAGCGGATGATTTGCGTCGAGAGTTACTTCGTCTCCCGCCACTGCCGTTATAACAGCAGGAACAAGGTGCCCCCGTTCATCACTCAAATCGAAGTGTTCTCCAACCTCTATCCGTGCACCACGAGGAAACTGCACGCGCTTTACCGTGATGACAAAATCATCATGACGCTCGCCATATCCTCTTTCCGGCGGGATGGTGACAGTCTTTTTCTCGCCAACAACCATGCCGATGATCGCCGCATCGAATCCGGGAATTACCTTATTGTCTCCGGTTCTGAAAATAAACGGCTCATTGCGTTCCCACGACGAATCGAATACCGTTCCATCCGCAAGACGCCCTACATAGTGCACCTTAACCGTATCGCCCTTTACTACCGCAGTCATGATGTGTCTCCTTAACAAAAAGACAATAAAAGATAAGGTACCTTACATCTTTGTATCGTAAATGCAACTATTATTTTGGGGTATGTGGTAGCAAAGGGAATTTGTCCCCTCTGACAGCAAACGATGACCTCGTCGTTTTACGAGCACGGAACCATGTGAGCACTGGTTCGATCAAACTATTCTTCCTGTGTTCTTGACTTGCCTCCCGCGGCGGGTATCGTGGCTAGGGAGAGATGCCACAACTAGAAAGAAGGAGATATCCATGGCAGAAACCTCGTGGAAAGAGAAGGTATCCGAGGTACTGGAAAACAAGATTCGTCCCATGCTTCAGCGTGACGGCGGCGATGTTGAAGTTATCGAAATCACCGACGACGGCGTGGTTAAAGTTGCTCTCCGCGGCCATTGCCACGGCTGTCCGATGTCCCAGATGACCCTCAAGATGGGCATCGAGTTCGAACTCAAGAAGGCGATACCCGAGGTCACCAAGGTTGTCAGCATTTGAACCATGAATGATCGGATCGCCCGCATCGGGGAATTGAAGGCGCAAAAAAAGGCGCTCATTCTTGCTCACACCTACACCCGTCCCGAAATACAGGATCTAGCCGATGTCGTCGGCGACTCGTTCGAACTTGCGCGCCGCGCGGCCGAAGCAACCGCAGAAATCATCGTTCTCGCCGGCGTACGCTTCATGGGTGAAACAGCAGCGATCCTCGCACCAGACAAGAAAGTACTGCTTCCGGAGTACGGGGCAGGTTGCCCGCTCGCCGACATGATAACTCCCGCGCAGGTACGGCAGTTGAAAAACCGCCACACCGGCGCCGCGGTGGTTTGCTATGTCAACTCATCGGTCGAGGTCAAGGCACTTTCGGATGTCTGCGTCACGAGTTCCTCGGCAGTGCACATCGTGCGAAACCTCCCCGATCAAGAAATTATCTTCATTCCCGACAAAAACCTCGGCTCGTGGGTCGCCGCGCAGATCCCCGAAAAAAGGTTCATCTTCCACGAAGGGTACTGCCCCGTTCACCAACAGGTAAAACCAGAACAGGTGCGTGCCCTCAAAGAGCGCCATCCCGAGGCAGTGGTTCTCATGCACCCAGAATGCACGGATGAGACGCGCCGAGAGGCAGATTATATCCTCTCGACGAGCGGCATGGTGAATCTCGTGAAAGAAAAAAGACACACCTCCTACATCGTCGTCACCGAATCGGGTATCATTCACGCCCTCCAGAAACACGACCCTGCCGCCCGCTTCATCGAGATCACGAAACCTCTTCTTTACTGCCAGAACATGAAAAAGATAACGCTCGATTCGATCCTTCTGGCACTCGAAGAAGAGGAGTCGGTTGTCACCGTCAGTGGCGAAATCGCCGCTGCTGCACGCTACGCTCTTACCCGCATGCTCGAACTGAACAGGTGATACCATGATCTCGGAACTTCGTGTCGGCCCGTTTGTCTTCTCGTCGCGCCTTTTCCTCGGCACCGGCAAGTACCGTTCGAACGAGGCGATGCTCGCTGCGGTGAAGGCATCCGGCACACAGGTAGTAACGGCATCCCTGCGACGGATGGACCTCTCCGGCAAAGGAGAGTCGCTCCTCACACCGCTCCTTTCCTGCCCCGGCATCATGATTCTGCCCAATACCGCCGGCGCCCGGAGGGCAGATGAAGCGGTCTACTACGCCGAGATGGCAGCAGAGGCAGGTCTCCCACGCTGGGTGAAACTGGAACTTACCCCCGAACCGCGTTATCTTCTCCCCGATCCAGTAGAAACGCTAAAGGCGACCGAGATATTGGTGAAGAAAGGGTTCACCGTACTCCCCTACATCAATGCTGACCCAATCCTCTCGCTCCGTCTGCAGGACGCGGGCGCCGCGACGGTGATGCCGCTCGCCGCGCCGATTGGGACGAACAAAGGACTCCTCATGCGCGAGATGATTCGCATCATCGTCGAACAGGCACGGGTACCGGTAGTAGTAGATGCCGGTCTCGGCGCTCCATCGGATGCCGCTGCCGCAATAGAACTCGGATCCGATGCGGTGCTCGTGAACACCGCCATCGCCACCGCCAAAGATCCCGCCGCAATGGCGCGGGCATTCAAGATGGCAGTCGAGGCAGCGCTCATCGCCCGTGAGGCAGGAATCCCCAAAAAGTACGATACCGCTCAGCCGTCGAGCCCTGAACTCGATTTTCTCAAGAACTAGCCCGTCACTCCGCTGGCGCTGGGGAAGGAGCAGTCTCCGTTTTTTCCTCAGCCGCTTCCTTCGCCTCTTTTTCCCTACGTCGCATCTCGTAGTATTGCTCTTTGGGGACGAGGTCGCCCGGCTGTTTGCGGTCTATGAAGAGCACCCCGTCGAGGTGGTCGAGTTCATGCTGGAAAATCACCGCGGTAAATCCCTCGATTCGTTCCGAGATCCGTTTCCCCTCTTTGGTCTCGTGCTCCACCACCACCCATGTCGAGCGATCTACCTGCCCGAAGCCAGCCGGTATCGAGAGACACCCCTCCCAGCCAATTGCCTTTTCGGGACCGAACTCGGTGATGCGGGGATTGATGTAGAACTCGAAAGGCTGCCCCTCCTTGTCCATCCGCTGGACCCATGCCACACGGCGGCTGATGCCAACCTGCGGACCAGCGATCCCGACACCGGAAGCCTTTTTCACCGTTTCGAGCATTCGTGCCGCAAGGTGGTCAAGGAGCGGTTCGCGCGGGTCGACATCCCATGCCTTCTCACGGAGGAAGGCATCGCCCGCAGGCGTGTCGTTTTCGAGGATAGTCATCGGCTCAGTCGCCGCCCCCGCAGTAATGAGGTAGCGTTCGTAGCGGTCGAAGGAGGCGGGCTGTGCCACATCACAAGAATTCGCACCAGGGAGGGAGGAACGGGAAGCGCCGCCGCCTGTCACGCATGAAAGGAACAGGAACACCGCACCAACGGCACCGAACGCCCCGCGAATAGTCGCCTCTTGCACTACGCACCTCGTCAAAGCGTCTCTATCTTTTTATCGTCACTTTTCGCCGCTTTTGCAAGGGCGCTCTCGGCGCGGCCAATGAAGATTTCGCCAGATTCACCTGGAGCAAACTGAGTTACCCCAATCGAGAGAAGTACCGGCTCTGGCCCAAAGTGGAAGGCAAGTACCTCATCGCGTATCTTGGCAGCAAGGCGCACCGCTCGTGGAAGGTCGGTCTCGGGCAAGAGGATACCGAAGCGGCCAATATCGAACCGCACGACGATATCGGTGCGGCGGAGAGTACGTGTGATGATCTCTACCAGTATTCCTATCACCTTTTCATAGGTATCCCGACCGCGTGCAAGGAGGTTATCACGATTGTCTATTGCACATACGAGTAACGAACTGGGGCGCTCGTACCTGTCGGCAAGCATGAGGTGTTGTTGGAGAATGTAGTCGAAGGCAGGTTTCGTAAGGGCACCGCTCGGATCGTGCGTCGAGAGAGTGAGAAGGCGGTGGCGCAGGTAGAGGCGCCCGAGGAGAAACCCAAAGACGAGCAAAATAGCAAGCGAAACAAGATTCGGAATAAGGAAATAGAAGAGTTTTACACGCCGCTCGGTGTCGTGGCGGATGAGCGCGACCGCCTTGATGGTTGACTCCCAGAGTCGTTCGCTCAAGACAAGAATCCTCTCCCTGAGTTCCGGTGAACCGCTGCGCCGAGAAAGAACGAGCAAGTCCTTGAGATTCGTCCAATCATTGCGCACTTCACCCAACAACGCAGAGATGTCATCATCGCCAGAAGCGGTAGCATATTCGACGAGAAGGTCGAGCGACTTGTCCGTCTCGTGCATAGGCAGTTCAGCATCCCTCCCCCCTACCTCCATCTTGACCGAGCGCTGAATACCGCCAAGCACCGTGTCGAGAAGGCCGATTACCGAGGCATCGTCCTTGAGAAGGCTAATACGCGAAAAGAGGAGAAGGTTCCCCGCAAGCAACACAACCATGAGGAGGAAACCTCCTATGTAGATTGCTTTGTGCCGGATTTTCATGACTCACCCCTCACGCAAACTCTCACTGTTCTACCGTACGTTCTTTTGATCTCAAAGTCAAATTGCAAGGACACAGCCACAGCCTCCGACTCCCCCACTGGTGTCGGTATCATCGGAAACATCCTCATTGGAAACGAAATCCTCATCAGCGGCATCAATGAGTATACCGCCTATTTCACACTCATAATCGGGCATCTCGATATCATCCACAGTACCGCCGCTGTCCCCTCCTTCGTCACCTTCCGTTCCCCCCTCTTCCCCTTCGTCCGTAACAATCTCGTCGGTATCGGGTACGTCGTCTGGCTCCTCCACACCGTTCCACGAGACCTCGATCCGATAGGCCCCCCCTTTCCGCACGCCCGCCGAGGTGACATAAGAGTCAACGACCAGGTAGTATGTCCCCGGTTCGAGCGGCTCGCTGAACGAGACATGGGCTCGGGTAATACAGTCGTTCGGATCGAGACTCCGCAAGAGGTGGATATCGAGATCCTCGCGTGCCGCCGGATCGCTCCCCTCACCCATCGTGAGTGCTGCCGCAAGTGTCCCCGTGCTCTTTACTGTGAAGCGATAGATCATCTCGGGTCCCTCCTCGTTGATGGCGGCGCTGTTTTCGTAATGTTCACAGGTGTAGACATCGAAGGAATCGGAGCGGTAGAGGTAGGTGTTACCTTCGTGGACGAAAGGAAACTGTGCGATAATCACCGGATTGTCGGGAGTCCCCGTCCCTGGCGAGGTAAGCGCCGCGGCAATCTCGCGCCAGAACTCGTCACCTGCGCCGTCGTAGGTAAGCGCCCACATGCCGGTTCCGCCCGCCGGCTGAGCCGCGACGAAAGCCATTTTCTTGGCAAAGGTCTCCGGTGTATCGAACCAAAGTTGGTGCCACCCACCCGACTGGTAGGCACGATAGACCGTCTCGGAACCCGCGTCAAAGGTCGCCATATCCATCGCGATATTTCGGAAAGTAACCGAAGTAGCGTTTGCCGTTTTGGTCCCAGGGACCGCCGCTGAGGTAGTCGGCCAGTCATAGCCATAGTAGGGAAACCCGACAATGAGTCGTCCCAGCCCCGTATTGCCCAGTTTTGCAGCGTAGTCGGTGAATGAGCGTGTCACGCAGATACCCCCTTCCGGCCATGGCGCATGAGAGACAAGTGGTGAGACCGGTCCTGGGTCGCCTCCTTTCCAGTGATAGTCGTAGGCCATGATGAAGAAGTAGTCCACACCGGTCATGTCACCAATGGCGAAGGTGTTCTGCCAGTCCACAGCCCAGATCGCCGCCGAGACCAGAAGCGCGGGGTTCCGGCTGTGGAAGTAGGTGGCAAGGTCACGGAAGAAGGCAGCGATTGCAGCGCTATCTGATCCGCTCGATATCTCGAAATCTATGTTGATGCCGTCGGCACCAGCGCTTGTCACCTTTTCGTAAGTTGCTGCAAAGAAGGTATTCTTCTGGGCAGCGCTGTTTACGAGTGCAAGAACAGTCGCCTTGTCGAAGCCGGTGACGGCGAGGTGCACTTTCACCCCGTAGGCGTGCGCCTCGGCGATGGGCGCTGCCGCCGGCCAGCCGTGACAGTCGCCAAGTGCGCCATTCGCTCCCAGTTCGCAGGAGAAGTAGGCGATGTCGGTAAGGAGGGCGTAGCGCAGGTGGGTGGTGTCGTTTGCCCAGTAAGGCAGGTAGCCGAAGACTCGTTTTTCGACAAGTGGAGAACCCTTCTCTGCGAATCGGGGGACCGCCGCCGGCGCATAGAGGCGGAGCGGCGGCATGCCACGGTAGCGCATCAGTTCGCGCTCATGGATGCCAGGTGACTCCTGCGCCGCAAGAAGCAGGCTCCCCGCCAGCAGAATCAAAAGCACACTCATCACGCGCTTCATCACCATATCCCTCTCCGTTTGTTCAGACCTTCTCGTATCTTCCGCAGGGTATAGCCCACACCGCCCCGTGTCAACGACTCGATCAGTTGATACCAGCGGTAGCGGAGACGATACCAGCGCCCTACGAGGCTAGCAGCCGGGGCAAACTTATACTTGTGTTCGAGGTACTTCTGCTCGGCGCGGTGCCGCGCATCGATCGCAGCCGGCGTCTTCTGGCCCCCGTGGATACGGAAGGCACCGAGGAAGGTGTCGGTGCGGTAGAAGCGTTCCGGTCCTTCATTGTGCAAAAGCGCCAGGATGAGGTCGTCGTCCATCAGCCGGTGCAGATTCTCGTCGAACCGCCCGAAGCGCTCGTGCGCCGCACGGCGCCAGAAGAGTGCCTGATTGTAGGCATCGAGGTTCTCATAAGAAAAGTGCGGTCGCCGCGCCGTGAGCGCGTAGTGCCGGGCTATCTCGCGCCCCTCCTCGTCTATCGTCACCCAGTTGCCGTACACCACCGTGATGTCGGGGTGCGCCTCAAAGACGCGCGCTACCTCGGCAAATGCCCCCGGCAGGTAGCAGTCATCGGCGTTCAGCCAGCCGAAGATGTCACCGGTTGCCTGTGCGAAACCTTTATTGAGCGCCTCTGACTGGCCATGGTCCGGCTCGGAAACGAACTGCGTGACGAGCGGACCGAATCTCTGTACAACCGCTGCCGTTTTGTCGGTGGAACCGCCGTCGCGGATAATCACCTCGACGACAGGGTAGTTCTGACCGGCGATAGAGCGCAAGGCGTCACCGATGAAGCGCTCCTGATTCAACGACGGTATGACGATGGAGAAACGGAGCATTCTCCTCCTTCGAAAAACCAAGAAAAAGTATACCGGAGGAATCGCAAAAAGCACTAAAACAGGAGCGAACAGCCGCAGCCGTTGTCTTGGGACGTGGTAATGTCGGTATCCGCGAGAAACGAGTCATAGGTTGGGAACGGTGAATTGGTGTCGGCGTTTGCGACGGTAGTATCGTCAGCGGCTGGCTCTTCCTCGGCGATAAGATTGTCCTCATCGGGAACAAGGTCGTCGTCTCTCTCCGGTTCTTCTTCGACATCAACCAAGAACTGCTTTGCGCCGAAGGCGCCGTTTCTTGCGATGTAGAGCAGTTCGATCGTCTCCTTTTCATGGTACGGCTGGAACTTCTCTGTGAACTCTGCCCCGTCACGGATTGGCTTTCCACCGCGGTGCCAGATGAGGTGGAAATAGTCGTCGGCGTTCTTCACGGTAAATTTCAGCGGTTCGTTCCACGGTATCCACTCTTTGTACTCAATCTCTGGGTCAGGAGCAGCAACCGCGTCGGGACCGAGAAGTACCGTCACGACGCTCTTTGTAAATTGCCGTTGGAGAAACCCCTCCCGTGGCGATCCAGCGGCAACAGTACCTTTCGCGGTGAGGATGATCGTTTTGCGGTCAGCCGAGAGCATCGCATCGTCAATTACCGTCTCTGCGGTATCAAACCGAAACCCCAGTTCACGCGCCGGCATCATGAAGCGAAGACGGTACACTTCCTCGGTTGGCAGGAAGTTGACCACCTCCGCCTGCACTGCCTCCGAAATACCATCGCCTCCGATGTAGAGCGACTCGACGCTTCCCGTTGTGTAACGCACCCAGAAGTTGCCAAGTGGTATCGAGGGGAAACCGGCTTTCTCGCCCTCCCGGTCGGGGTTGCAATCGGTATCGTCGGCACAAAGGTACCCGATGCTCGTGACACCGGTATCAAGATCATGGTAGACGCGGCGGATACCCCAGTAGGTTTCTCCGGAAGAGGCAGCGGTGTTTGTTTGAATAAAGTCCATCGGTGCCGGCGCAAAAATCATTGTGCCGGGGATAACCTCCTCGCCCGTTTCGTAGTGAAATAGGCGGTCACGATGTGCATGCCCCGAGAAGTAGAGTGGCGGTTTCGACGAGGTAGCAGCAAGAGCGGCGACGAGACGTGTGCCGGTGTTGTACCGGTTGGTCTCGCCGAATATCGTATCGGTCGGGTCGCTGTCGTAGGTAACACCCTCGTAGTTCCACTCTTCCCCCCAGAGCGCTCCAATGATTTTATTTTTTGGGTACTTTTCCATAGCCGTGTATTCGTAGGTCTTCTCGACGATTCCGAGCGGAAGGTGGTGAGAGAAAAGACCAAAGACCTCGGAAGTCGCCAGCGAATCAACGATCCACGCCGTCTGACGGTCACTCAGAAACCCCCCATAGTTACTGACTGGTGCGGCGGCGTTATCGCCGATGCCGATAGGGTTGCCCGAAGCGCGTCGTTCGGCGGTGCCGTCGTAGGTATTGAGCATGAGAAATGTCTTCCCATACAAATGGAACGAATGGTAGGTTGGTCCGATGAAAGCACGCCAGTAGTTGAGCCCGTCGCGTTCGAGCGGCGAAGTGAGATCGTCTTCGTTCACAAACTTCGCGTAGCCATCGTGATTGCCCGGCACACCGAAGAAGGGTATCTCAGCCTTATCGAGGAATTGGACGATATCCTCGTATTCGCGCTGGTGATTGATACCAAAGACTATATCGCCAAGACAGGCGATGAAGTCGGTATCCATCGCATTCATCTGCGACATCGCAATGGCGATGATCCCCTGTTGGCGCGAGTAATCAAGTAAACTATCTGAAAAGCCGGGGTAGGAGTGGTTGTTCCAGTTCAGGTTGATGTTGCTTTTCGACTGGAGATCCTCTATCTGCGGGTCGGCCCAGACGGTAAAGGCGATCCGCCGCTCTGTAATGAATCCGACCGCGTTGGAGACGAACACCGTCTCGCCGCCAATGGTAACTCGCAGATCGTAAACCCCATGGGGCAGGGAGTAAGGTACTTCGAAGGCAAAACGTGTAACACCGTTTCCAACCGGTAGTTCGCTACGGGAAAAGAGGATCAAAAAGGGAACAAATGCATCCCCCCCCTGCTTCCCGATGTCAATGCGGTCCACCGTATCGCTGCCAGTAACGGCGAACACAGACAACCACTGCATATCTCTCGTGATTATCGCCGGTGACCCCGGCGCTGGGTAGAGAACCTTGCCGACACGCCCGTTTTTTACGGCAAGGGCTTGGTGAAACTGGATGTAGTTAGGGAAAAGCGCTACCGCGTGCGGATAGCCCTCAACCGATACGAACGATTCTTCCGCCACGAAAAGCACGGGGAAGAAAGTTAAGCAAAGAGAGCAGATTGCTAACCGAAACCTCATGCTAACCTCACGAAAATTACAGCAGATTCTAACAGTCGTCGGGAGAAAGGCAAGGAAACGGAATCACATTGTCAGTGTAAGGAAAGTATTGCTTGCAACAATCGCAATCAATCTACAAGATGACGCTGCACCCGCAGCCGTTGTCTTTCGGCTTGCTGGTCGTGTCGGGAACAATGACATCTTCGTCGAAGAGGAGGTTGTCGCCGGGTTCGTCGGCAGTTTCGTCGGGGGTTTCGGTATCCTCGTCGGGTTCGGCCGTGTCGGGCTTTACGGTGTCAGTGTCCGGTTTCACGGCATCGGTGTCGGCGGGATGACCGTCGTCGGTGACGACGGGGGCATCATCAGGCACGATCGGTGTGTCATCGGTAACAATCGGCGTGTCGTCAGGCTCGACGACCACATCCTCATCCACCGGTTCGATGGTCTCTTCGTCGGGGCTGATAACCACATCGTCCGGCTCGGTGACGGTGTCTTCGTCGGGCGATACCGTTTCGTCGGTCATCACGGTGTCCTCGTCACTTACCTCGTCCATATCGCTCACACTGTCCGCGTCGGGAAGCACCGGTGTCCCGATGCAGAGCCCCTCTTCACACATGTCGTTTGTCGTCTGGGGGTTCCCGTCGTCGCAGATGTTTCCGTTGGTCGCCGTATGGTCTTCCGGTGGACAGGTGACCGTGATGCCGTTACAGTACTCTGCCGCATCACAGATGCCCACCGAGGCGCGGCAGAGGATGTCATTCGAGGCGTAGAGATCAGCCGGGCAGTCATTGTTCACCCCGTCGCAATACTCAACCACATCGCAGGCACCTGCGGCGGGGCGGCACACCGTTCCCTCCGGTTTGCCGGCACATACGGATACAGAGGAGATATAATACTGTCGCACCGATTCTATCAATGAGGTTGAGGCATTATAGAATCCTCCGTATGCCTTGCCGAGGGCCTTGACATATCGGTTCTGGTCGAATGGCAGATTCAACCCGGTCATCTGCCAACCGCCTGAGATGCGGGTCGCCTGCCCAAGCAATGTCCAGTTACTCATATCAGGGGACTCCCAGAAGGTTACATCATGGACCTCAGGCCCTGAACCGCTACGCATCCAGCTTATGGTTGTTCCATCTGATGATACGGTGAGTTCCTGGAGCGCTGCGTCGTCCATGCTTAATCGACCAATATAATTCCTTGCCTCTCCGCCTATGGTTGTAAACCAGCCACCCACAAGAATTTTGCCATCTGATTGCACCGCTATGGACTGGACTCGGTCGTTTGCATTCAGGTTGAATGTCATATCCAGCGTGCCGTCAGCATTCAAGCGGGCGATACGATTCCTTGCCTGCCCGCCTATGATCGTAAATTCGCCGCCTACAAGTATTCTGCCGTCCGACTGGACTGCTATGGAAAAGACAGTGCCGTCTGCATTCGGGTTGAATGTTGTATCCAGCGTGCCGTCAGCATTCAAGCGGGCGATATATTTTCTCGCCTGCCCGCCTATATGCTCGAACCAGCCGCCCACAAGAATTTTGCCATCTGACAGCACTACTATGGACCAGACATAGTCGTCTGGATTCAAGTCAGTATTATTATTAAATGTCGTATCCGTTGTGCCATTCGCATTCAGGCGGGCGATATAATTCCTTGTCCGACCTCCTATGTAGGTAAAGTAGCCACCCACAAGTATCTTGCCGTCGGGCTGCAACGCTATGGGACAGACTCTGCCGTCTGCATCCGGGTCGAAGGTCGTATCCAGCGTGCCGTCAGCATTCAATCGGGCGACTCTATTCCTCGTCTGATTGCCTATGTGTGTAAAAGAACCGCCAACCAGTATCTTGCCATCTGTCTGTACTGCAATGGAACGGACATCGCCATCCGCATCGGGGTCGAATGTGGTATCCAGCGTGCCGTCTGCGTTCAAGCGGGCGATTCCCCTCCTCGTCTGACCGCCTATGGTTGTAAACCAGCCACCCACAAGAATTCTGCCATCTGATTGCACCGCTATGGACTGGACTCGGTCGTTTGCATTCAGGTTGAATGTCATATCCAGCGTGCCGTCTGCGTTCAAGCGGGCGATATAATTCCTCGTCTGCCCGCCGATAGTCGTGAAATCACCGCCCACCAGTATCTTGCCGTCCGCCTGCACTGCGATGGAATAGACAGCGTTGTTCGCATCGGGGTCGAAGCCGTCGATGGGGGAAAAGGCGGCGCGCACCTGCCGGTCGCTCTTCTGCCCGAGCCCAATGACCGGCGCATCTTCCCACGGAAATGTCTTCTCCGCCGGATCGCCGACGGAGAAGAAGAATTTCTCTCCTCCTGAACCACTCACCTCACCGTTGTTGAAATCACCCCCGCCGCACGCGGCAAGGAAAGAAAAAGAAAGAAACGCCACTACCACTACCATCACCCTACGAAACATGGCAAATCTCCCTGAATGCAAAGTGGAAATATAGCAGAGCAACAGTGTATGATTACCTGTTTGTCCTTTTTTGTCAAAATCTGTCCAGTAAATTTTTTCAAGAGCGTAGGGAAGGATACAGTGTTCCTTCTACGACTACGAGACAACCTGCGCCGTCCTAGCCGGGTAGGTTACGTTTGGACGATACGAAGGAGAGAAATCTTGCTCTTCAGGAAAGTTGCTCTACGATAAATCGTTACCTGACTAGAGAAGAGGATATTGCATGTTGATGCGAACAGCGACCATCTGGGGAATGGTGTTTCTCTGCGTGGCTTGCCACAGAGAAGTGACACCTGACCCCGTTCTAGGACAAGAACTCTTGTCGGCACTCGAGCGGGGGGACGAACCGGCGGCACGAACACTCATCGAGCGCGGCGCCGATCGCAATGCACGTCAGGCGGTTACAGGGTACACTCCCTATGTGGTAGCCGCCAAACGCTGTCTTACCGACACTGTACGTCTCCTCGATAAAAAAGGAATTGACCGTTCACTTGCAGTATCATCAGGAAATTCTGTAGAGAAATCGGCTTTTCTCAATGCCGCCATGAGCGGATGCCTCGGTACGGTGCGCTACTTCGTCGAAGAGCGCGGCATGGATATTAATACCCGCCACCATGTATGGAACGAGACGTTGCTCCACAAAGCCGTACAGACCCGCAATACAGCGCTTGCCCGCTATGCTCTCGAAAAGGGGGTTGACCGTTCCATTACCGACAACAACGGGCGTACGGCACTTACCCTCGCAAAAGAACTCGGTGCAATGGAGATTGCCTCGCTCATCGAAGAAGGAAACTCTGAGGGAAGAAGAAGAGATGGTCGTTAAGGAAGGGTTTCTTTAGGTTACGAAGGAATATATTCGTTCTTGTCAGAGCGCCATACGAGATAGTCGCGGTACTCTCTGTCAATCACCTCGATATTGCCGCTGTTGTAGATCATAATGTTACGCAGAAAAATGAAAGCGTCGAGTTCAAGTTCGCCGAGTTTTACTGCAAATCCTTCCGTATCTTTGCGGACCACAATCCCCGGTACCGTGACCTCCAATTCCGAATGTTGACTCGAGAGAGCAATACGTATTGTAATCTCAGCGCCAAGAGGCAGATCAGGTCCTTTCGAGAAATAGACTCCGGAGAGACTTACATTCTTTACCTCAGCGGGGTATTCGACCCCATTGTGAGTAATTTGGGCCGTGATCTCGAAAGCAACCCGCGAAAGCATGCGTTTGATCATACGGCGCCTCCCGAGTGTATTGATAAAACGTTCTCTTCGGGTCCTCTCTACTTCTGGAACGCTGCCTTGAGTTCGTCGCAACAGTGCTCGCGTGCACAGGCGACCTCAGCATCGTCAACGAGGTTTTCGCACCCGTTGTTGTCCATACAGGTATTGAGATCGGAAAGAGCCTTTTCACAGGCCGGAGTCATCTTCGAATGGCACGACGAGTCACAGTTCTGCATACAGGAGAGACATTCCATCATTTGGTTGGCGTCGCTGCAAGTCGTCAGACAGTTTTTGAGAAAGCACGTATTGTAGCATTCGACATAAGGACAGCATATACCTCCTTCGCACTGCTCAGCGCTGTAGCCGCAGGCTGGAGCAGGAGTATCGTTGTCGGGGGTTGGAGAGCCACCACACACAAGTGCCGGCGCAGTGGCACTTATCACAGTAACCGAGAAAGTTCCGTTGATAGTCTTTGTTGCATTCGTCGCCTGATCCTTAACCACGACATTGGTAAGTTTTCCGGTAAAGATATCCCCGACCTCCGAAGGACATTCGTCAAGCGATACCGTACCACCCTGATAGAGAGAAATAGAAGCGCCATCCGTGTAGGTGAGTTCATTAATCTTCAGGGCACCAGGCAGTTTGTGGTTTTCGTCGGTCTCACCAACGATGTAAATGACAGCGGTAGGACTTGTCATCAGGTAGATGACGATAGTGGTGTTGTTGATGACCGCCGAGAACTGATTGGGAATTGCTTCGTCATTTTCCTGAGAAACCGCTTGATTGTCCACGGTTCCCTCGAAACGCGCTGGAGACTCCTTCTTGTCTTTCGACCCTCCTCCACACGAGAGAGGGGCACCGAGTGCCAGAAAAACGAAAAAAACGAACATACATGCGAGACGATACATCTTTTTCCTCCTTTTTCTTCAGTTGCTGACAAAGGATCTGATATAAACCGGAGTCATATTTCATCGAAGATATCTTTTTCGTATGTGGTTCTGAACATCGCCGGATCGAACTCCGTCCTTTTTTCTATCTTACGAGGCCAGAGGTAGAACGGTTCGTCGTTTTTTTTTGCCTCTCCTCTCCACTGACCTTCGCTGTAGATGATATTAAAGAACGTGCTTTTGATTTCCACAAGAATTCCGCGACGAATCAGGTAGTACAGGTCACCTTCACGGCACACCTTTCCCTCGATAGTCTCGTCACATTCACCAGCGAAGTCAAACCGTCCTCCAAGCATGATGGAGAGCACCTTGTAGGGGAAGACCATGCCAAAGAGGTTGAGCGCGACCTCAGGCCATGGACGCGGGTCTTCCCACACACCATTGTGAAAGACATGTGCCATTGCTCCATCTATCACAACTGTTGCTCCATGGGTGTGAAAAAAACCGAAGACATCAATGCGCCACAGCGTCGGCGCAGCCCGGAAAATTTCGTAATCAACCTTATGTCTGTCTCCGTTCGCCGTAATGGAAACAGCGCCTTCCGCGTGGAATGTCTCTAAGTCAGGGTTGAGTATAAACTGCTCGGGTTCCCAGTCGAATTGGCGCGCAAGATCTATCCGTGAAACAAATCGAGGGCCACAGGCTGTTGCAAGGACAAGAGAAAAAAAACTCAAGAGAAGAAGACCTTTCATGCAGAATGTCCCTGCGGAACGGCAGACACAGGGGTGGCGGAGGAGTTCCCGGGCGATCCCACTGTCAGTTTCGGCTCTTCCTGTTCTCCTTCAAATACTGCGACAAGTTCTCTCCCTTCAACGGTTTCTTTCTCGAGGAGTAAAGCAACGAGCCGTTCTACTCTGTCGCGATACCGTTCGAGAATCTCTTTGGCATCGCGGTATGCCGCGGTGATGATATCATGTATCTCGCGGTCTATCCGCTCGGCAGTATATTCACTTATGTGAGCGCGGCGGGTTATCTCACGACCGAGAAAGACCTCTTCCTCGTGTTCGCCGTAGTTGACCGGTCCCAATTCCGTGCTCATGCCCCAGCGCATGACCATATTGCGTGCGATAAGGGTTGCGCGTTCGATATCGTTACCGGCTCCGGTGGTAATCTTGCCGAGGAACATTTCCTCGGCACAGCGTCCCCCCATCAGGATACGTATCTTGGCAAGCAGTTCTTCGCGGTTTTGGTCGTAACGATCCTTTTCTGGAAGCATCTGGGTAACCCCGAGTGCCCTGCCTCGCGGGACAATGGAAACCTTGTAGATGGGGTCAGACCCTGGAGTATAATAACCAACCACAGCGTGCCCTGCCTCATGGTAGG
>Ga0129299_1000378_pt1 | contig 27801 bp, 27 predicted proteins | sample ConPoolayeCmetaG_FD_94477 | JGI IMG/M metagenome (GOLD analysis project Ga0129299, IMG submission 94477) | Hot spring microbial mat communities from California, USA to study Microbial Dark Matter (Phase II) - Cone Pool mat layer C metaG ...
ACCGCCGCGAGCGCCTGGGCGCGTGCTTTTGTGCTAGAGCGAGTGACACGCTGCAGTTCGCGCACCAATTGGGGTTTGGTCATCGTGCTGCGCCCACGGATGCCCAGCTTCGCAGCCAGCATGCGCAAGACGCGCAGACCCAGTGTTTTCCACGTGATCGCTGTTGTTTTTTTCATGGCGGTGTTGGTTTAGTACGGCCCACGCAGGCCGCGGTGTTAGTCTACCTCATCGTATTCTGCTGAATATTTGTAGCGCTGCACCTTCGGAATGACGGTCAGCCATGCATCTTGATAGGGGACCACGGTGTAGCCGCGCTGTTCATCTGCGGCACGGTCATAGCCAATGCTGTCGCCTGGCTGAATGGCGACATGCTTGTCAATAATCGCATTGCGAATGCGGGCACCTTCGCCGACGTCCACATCTTCGAGCAAAATGGAATTAAAGACGGTGGAGTAACTGTGTACACGGACTTTCGGGCCAAAGACGGAACTATCGACTACCGAGCCGCTGATGATACAGCCCTCGCTGATGAAGGAATTGATGGCATGGCCGATGCGGGGCAGGCCGCGCGCGCCGACCGGTTCATTATGCACGAATTTAGCTGGCGGCAGAAACAATTCGCGTGTGCGGATGGGCCAGTCGGGCGTGTACATGTTCAAGTCCGGATGGACGCGACGCAAGTCCATATTGGCTTCGAAGTATGCCGTGAGGGTACCTACGTCGCGCCAATAGGTGTTGTAGGGTCCGCGCAACCCGGGCACTACGTTGGTGTGAAAATTATAGGCAAACAACTTGCCGCTGTCGACGAGGGCTGGCAAAATATTCTGGCCGAAATCGTGGCGCGACTTCGGGTCGCGGGCGTCGCGGCGCAGCTCGCTCTCCAAGCACGCCCGGGTAAAAATGTAATTGCCCATTGAGGCCAAAGCGTACTGCTCGTTGCCGGGTATGGGGGCCGGATCGGCGGGTTTTTCCTGGAAGCCGGTGATGCGCCAGTCATCATCAATCTGAATCACGCCGTACTGATGCGCGTCGGCCAGGGGGACGGGAATGGCCGCCACCGTGGCATGGGCGCCTTTCTCTATGTGGTACTGGAGCATTTGCGCGACATCCATCTTATAAATGTGGTCGGCGCCAAAGACCAGCACGTGCGCGGGCTGGTAATCTTCAAACAGATGGATGTTTTGAAAGACCGCATCGGCCGTCCCGCCATACCATTCCTTGCCCATGCGCATTTGAGCGGGGAGCGGAAAAATAAACTGGCGCTTCAAGATGCTGCTGAACGACCACGTGCTCATGAGATGCTCGGTCAAACTCTGGGACTTGAACTGCGTGAGGACAAAAATTTGCATCATGCCCGAGTTGACCATGTTGCTGAGTACAAAATCAATGATGCGGTATTTGCCGCCGAACGGGACGGCCGGCTTGGCACGGTCACGCGTCAGCGGATGCAGGCGGGTACCTTCGCCACCTGCCATGATCATGACGAGTGTGTTTTCCGTCATGGGGTTCCTCCTGGTATCCTGTGCCTCGCGTGTTCTGTTACCTTACTACACTCCGCTGCAGCCTTCGTTTCTCGTTAATGTGGAACATGGTGGGCGTTGCTGGATTCGAACCAGCGGCCTCTACCGTGTGAAGGTAACGCTCTAACCAACTGAGCCAAACGCCCTTATTGTTCCACCGCACACATTGTAGCAAAATCGCCTCCGTTTTGCAAGCCACCCACCGACAACATGAACACGTGCGACGCGAACCATGTTGGTGTAGTCACGCACCGCGTCTGAAGGTGAGGCTAGAGCTGCTGAAGGCGCGGTGAAAGCCGTGGCCATCACGCACGCAAACGGTGTGCGCTGCAGAAGCAGCGCTCGCGTTCAGCACAGCCGCTTCATCTGGGCAAAAACCGGCGGACAGAGTGCGGTGTGGGTGTCTGCTTTTAGAGCCGGCGACTAGGGAGGGGAGCCGGGGCCGGCGGCTTTCCAAGTCGCCGGGTTTTGGGATGCTCCCTAATCCGGCGAGTAGAGAGGACCGCCGGCCATTACGGCCTGATGGCTGCAGGGCGCAAGGGCAACGAGGCCGCTGCCCCTCCATTTTTGTGGAGGGCCGCCGGCCACGGCGGCCTTGAGCGCGCGGGGGAAAAGGGCAGCGAGGCCGCTGCCCCTCTACGCCTATGCCGCTAGTCGCCGGATCTGGGATGCTGGGCGTACTTGACTTGCCTGAAGCGGGTGCGTATAATACACTCAATACGTTGTAGGATGCATGCGTTTGTAACACAGCATGTGAGGCGATATGATTTGTCCGAAGTGCGGGTATTCAGAGGATAAAGTGGTTGATTCGCGCAGCGCGCACAATGGCCGTGCGATCCGGCGGCGGCGTGAGTGTTTAGGGTGTTCGCATCGTTTTACGACGTACGAGACAATCGAAGCGCCGTTGCAGGTGATAAAACGGGATGGCAGCCGAGAAGATTTCAGCAAAGAGAAGCTGATCAACGGGCTGCGACGCGCGTGCCACAAGCGCCCGGTGAGCATCAAGACTATTGAAGACATTGTCAATGGTATTCAGAACGAATATGAACAGCAGCACGTGCGCGAAGTGGAGAGCACGGAGATCGGCAACAAAGTAATGGAGAAGTTGCGGGAGGTGGATGGCGTGGCGTACGTGCGCTTTGCCTCGGTGTATCGTGAATTCAAGGATGTCACCGAGTTTATGGAGGCGGCGCGCAAGGCGCAGGCGGGCGAAGCGTCTGCGCGCAGCAGCCGTTAGCGCCGGCCATGCCGCCCACCGCGTGCACGCACGTACGGAAGCGCGACGGCCGGCTGGTGCCGTTCGAGCCCGCGAAGCTGTGCGCCAGCATTGAAAGCGCGGCGCGTGCCTGCGGGTGCGAGAACGGTTTTTTTACGCGCGAATTAGCCGATGCCGTCATGATGCATCTGGCGCGCCAGGCAGCGGATGGGCCTCCGGATACCGAGACCGTTGCGGCGGCAGTGGAACGCGTGCTGGAAGACCTTCGGTATCACGAGGTGGCGCGCGCGTATCGTGACTATCGTCAGGAGCGCGAGGAGTACCGCGCACGCTGCACGGTGATCAAGCCCATGCAGCCGTCGTTGTTTGGCGGCGAAGTGGCGCCGCAGGTGATGGTGATGCATAGCGGGCGCACGAGCGCATGGGAGCGCGCGCGGATTGTCCATGCGCTGCAGCGCGAAGCACATCTGGGGCGTGCCGTAGCCGAAGAGATCGCGCGCCGCGTTGAAGAAAAGCTGTTAAGTTCCGATCTGCGCCGTGTCACGACCACACTGATCCGAGCGCTCACCGACAACGAATTACTCGCGCGCGGATACACCAGCGCGCTGCATCAACGTTCCTCCATTACTGTCCCGTTTCATGACATTGACCATGTGCTGGAAACTGCGCCGGACACGCTGGCCGAGCAGCTTGGCCGCGAGGCAACGCGGGCGTACGTGCTGGCGCGCATTTATTCTGATGATGTTGCCGACGCGCACCGGCGGGGCATGCTTGACATCGGCGGTCTGGATCATCCGCTGGGACAGTATCGCGCCGTCACCTTGGCGCCTGCCGAAGCGGACGTGGCAGGGATGGTTGAGCATGTGCAGCTATGGACGCGGCGCATGGCCAACGCAGGGGTGGCGCATCTGGCAGTGACGATTCCAGAGGGCGCACCGCGCGCGTGTATTGCATTGGCGGCGCAGGCGTGGAGTGCGGCGGCGCGCGGACTGAGTGACGAGCATCGTGTGGTGTTGGTGATGTCGTGCGAGCAACTGGCCGCGCATGTGGATGCCGTGCAGAGCGCAACGCCAGCACCAGCGTGCGAGCTGTGGTGCAACGGCGAGACGGGTGAGGCGCGTTCGCTGGCAGACATGTTGCACGCCCTGCACGCGCGAGGGTGGTCGGTGACATGGCATCCTGATGCGCCGCCTGGGCCTGCTGCGCAACTCATTGCGATCAACATGGCGCAGGCAGTATACCGTGCCCGGCGGCATGACTTGGACGCAGTGATTGAGGAAGTGTACCGCAGTGTGGATGTGGCGGGGCATGCCCACCGGCAGTTCCGGCAGTTTCAGCGCGCCCGCGGCCGGGCCGACACCGCACAGCCGGGCGTCCTGAGCTGCATTGGTGTGGATGAAGCCGTGGCTGTGCTGACTGGTTCGGGCATGTTTGACAGTGCGGACGGCGCCACGTGTGTGCGGGTGCTGCTAGGCGTGATACATGACGCCGTGCGCAGCGTGGCGTCCGCGCTTGAGCTCCCGCTGCACGTGCGCATGGATGAACCGGCGACATGTGGCCGCCGGCTGGCCAGTATTGATCAAGCCTTGTTCCCGGAGTTGTTTGGCTTTTTGCCCCTGCAACCTGACGCGCTGGCACACGTGATCCCGCCCTACCGGCGCATGCAGTTTGCTTTGACAGGCCAGCCGGTGGAGGCTGTCGTGGCGGCCTGTCAGAACCTCGTGCGCCAAGCACGTGACAGCGTTGTACGGCTAGACGTGGCCGGTCTAGGCGCACTTGGAGTGCAGCCATACCTGCAGGCGCTGATTGATGCGCAGTGTGGGTTTGCCGTGGCAGGAGCGGGCGCATGAACGCGGCAGCCGTAGTGGCGGCGGGCGGGTCGTCCAGCCGTATGGGCTTTGACAAGACGGCAGGGATGCTGTGTGGCGTGCCGTTGTTGACGCGCACTTTGCAGCGCTTGGCGGAAGTGGAGGAACTGCGCGAAATTATTGCGGCGGTGCCGCCGGGCAGCGAAGAGCGTCTGCGCAGCTGGTGCGTTACACCGTTTGGCCTCGAGGCACGCGTGCACTTGGTGGCCGGTGGGCCGGCGCGCGTGCATTCAGTGTGGAACGCCATGCGCTCGCTGCGCTGCGAGCCCGACGTCATCGCCATTCACGACGGCGCGCGGCCGTTCGTCAGCGTGACAGTTATCCGCGACGCATTGCGCACGGCGCAGGCACACGGGGGCGCGCTGGTGGCTCTGCCGATGATACCTACGGTGAAGCAGGTGCGCGACAGGCGCGTGATGGCAACTGTTGACCGCACGCAGTTGTGGTGTGCGGCCACTCCACAGGCATTTCGATATCGCGAATTCGTGCGTGCGTATGAAGACATGTGGGCATCCGGCGTGGACGTTACGACAGTCACAGATGACGCACAAATTTTCGAACGTGCTGGCGGTACAGTGATGATTGTGGAAAGCAATCTTGAAAATATCAAATTGACGACGCCCTTCGATTGGCGGATAGCCGAGCTGTTGGCCGCAGAGAAATAAAGCGGGGAGACTGTGGACGTTCGACAGGCTGTGACAGCAGGAACGGCGCGAGTGAAAAACGACGCTGGAGCCGCCGCTACATGTTCCAGCCGCGAGACATGGGGGTGCTCTAGTTGCGGCAACTTGAGAGGGCTGTTGGCCACGGCGGTCTGATGGCTGCAGTGCTCAAGGGCAGCGGGGCCGCTGCCCCTCCATTATTGGAGCGCCGCTGGGTTTGGCGGCGTTGTGCGCGCGGGGCTGAAGGGCAGCGGGGCCGCTGCCCCTCCAGTTCTATTCACTGTATCCAAGGTTGCGAGCCCTCTTGCGTTCAGAGGAGGATTCTGCGATAATAGGCAATCAGACAAGTAAATAGCACTTGAACACGATGAAGGAGATGACATGAACGGACGAGCTGTGCTTGGCGCACTAGTGATAGCGGGAACGACGCTGGCGGCCACGGCGGCGGATATGATCGTGGTGGGCAGCAATGAGGCGGATGACATGGTGGTCGTGGGACAAGCGGAGCCGTTAACGGGCGGAGCGGAGCAGCACGCACGGCTGCCGGAAAGCCTTGGCCAAAGCGAACGGTTCAGTTACTTTTTTGGATTCAATGCGGGAGCGAATTTGAGCGAGATGGGTTTTGTGGTAGACGAGGGGATGTTTCTGCGTGGCTTTCGTGAAGGGCTGGCGGATCCGACGAATTCATCGTTGTCGGCGGAGACGATCCGGATGACGTTGGAGGAGCTGAACAAGCATATTGCGCAGAAACAAAAGGAAAAAGAGGAGAAGTGGCTGGCGGAGAGCAAACAGCGCGGCGAAGTGAACAAGAAAGAGGGCGAAGCGTTCTTAAAGGAGAACAAGAAGAAAGAAGGTGTGATTACGACGCGCAGCGGGCTGCAATATGTGGTGTTGCGGCAGGGGGAGGGGCCGAAGCCGCGGCTGCGCGACACGGTGAAGGTGATTTACAGCGGGCGGTTGCTCGATGGGACTGAATTTGCGAATTCAGAGAAGCATGGCAAGCCGGTGGAGTTGCCGTTATCGCGGGCACTGGATGGCTGGAAGGAAGGGTTGACCCTGATGCCCGTGGGGAGCAAGTACCGGTTTTTCATTCCGAGCGAACTGGCGTACGGCAGCCAGGGGCAGCCGGGGAGCCCGATTTATCCGTATGCGGTGCTGGTGTTTGATATTGAGTTGTTGGGGATAATACCGTAGGGATGGAGGGGATGGAAAGATGGACGGAATGGACGGGATGGACGGGATGGAGGGGATTGAAAGATGGAGGGGATGGAAAGGTGTAAGGGATGGACAGAATGGACAGTGTAAGAGGAGATAAGTAATGAAATTAGTGATTGTGGGTGGGGTGGCTGGTGGGGCGTCGGCGGCGGCGCGGGCGCGGCGGGTAAATGAACACGCGGACATCATAGTGTTTGAGCGCGGGCCGGACGTGTCATTTGCGAATTGCGGGCTGCCGTATCACATTGGCGGGACGATTGCGGAGCGGGGCAACCTGCTCGTGCAAACGCCACAAGGGCTGCGCAAGCGGTTTAACATTGATGTGCGCGTAAATACGGAAGTGACGGCGATCGACCGCGCGGCACATAGAGTGACGGCGCGGAATGTGAAGACGGGGGAAGTGTACCAGGAGCGGTATGACAAGCTGATATTGAGCCCGGGAGCGGAAGCGGTGCGGCCGGCGTTGCCGGGGATCGAATCGGCGCGGGTGATGACGCTGCGGAACATGGCGGACATGGACGCGATCAAGCGCGTGGTGGACGGGATTGCGGGGAAAGCGGGGGGGCGCGCGGTGGTAATTGGCGGTGGATATATTGGGCTGGAGATGGCGGAGGCGCTGCGCGAACGGCAGCTGGCCGTGACGCTGGTGGAACTGCTGCCGCAGGTGATGGGGACTGTGGATGCGGAGATGGCGGCGCCACTGCATGACACGCTGGTGCAGCACGGAGTAGATTTGCGGTTAGGGACAGGGGTAACGGGGTTTGAGGAGACGGGGGAAGGCGTGAAGGTGAAATTAAGCGATGGAGCGGAGGTGGAGGCGGCGCTGGCGGTGCTGGCGATTGGCGTGCGGCCGGATGTGCAGCTGGCGCGGGAGGCGGGGCTGGCGATAGGGGCGCGCGGGGGGATTGTGGTGGATGAGCACATGCGCACGAGTGATCCTGACATTTACGCGGTAGGGGATGCGATAGAATTTCCGGAACTAGTGAGCGGGGAGCCAGTAGTAATACCGCTGGCTGGGCCGGCGAACCGGCAGGGGCGGATTGCAGCGGACAATGCGCTGGGCGGCGCGAGCACGTACAAACGCACACAGGGAACAGCCGTCTGCAAAGTGTTTGACATGACGATAGCGATGACCGGGCTGAACGAGAAGCAGTTGGAGAAACTGGGCAGGAGATATGAATCGGTGACGGTACATCCGAACCAGCATGCGGGGTATTATCCGGGGGCGCGGCCGCTGACGTTGAAGGTGCTGTTTGATCCAGACGATGGCAAGCTTTTTGGGGCGCAGGCGGTGGGCACGGAAGGGGTTGAGAAACGCATAGACGTGCTGGCGACGGCGCTGCGGGCGGGGCTGACAGTGTTTGACTTGGAGGAATTGGAGTTGTGTTACGCGCCGCCGTATGGCTCGGCGAAGGACCCGGTGAACATGGCGGGGTTTGTGGCGGCGAATGTGCTGCGTGGCGATGTGCAGATTTGCCATGCGCGCGATGTGCAGAAGCTGCGAGCAGACCAGCTGCTGCTGGATGTGCGCACGCCGGCGGAGTGCGCGCTGGGGATGATACCGGGAGCGGTGAACATACCGGTTGATGAATTGCGCGCGCGGCTGGCGGAAGTGCCGCGGGACAAAGAGATTGTGGCGTATTGCCAAGTGGGGCTGCGGGGGTATCTGGCGTGCCGGATATTGAAGCAGCACGGATTCCGGTGCCGGAATTTGACGGGCGGGTACAAGACCTACCGAGCGTTGACAGGCTCGAGCGTACCGAGCGCGCCGTGTGCGGCGTGTGAATCAGCAACAGGAGCAACAGGAATGAGCGCCGAGAAGAAGCGCAGCGAAGGGGCCGTAGTGGAAGTTGACGCGTGCGGACTGCAGTGTCCGGGGCCGGTAATGAAGCTGCGCAGAGCGATAGAAGAGATCAGCGCGGGGCAGCGCGTGCGGATCCGCGCGACGGATTCATCGTTTGGCCGTGATGTGGAAGCGTGGTGCCACAGCACGGGGAATCACCTGATCAGCTTGGAACGCAAGGCTGGCATGATAGAAGCGGTGATTGAGCGGGCGGAGCACGAGCAGGACGTGACGCATGTGGCGGAGGGGGGGAGCCGGGCGAAGACGATAGTGGTGTTCAGCGGGGATTTGGACAAGGCGCTGGCGGCGTTCATCATAGCGAACGGTGCGGCGGCGATGGGGAGCCGTGTGACGATGTTTTTTACGTTTTGGGGGATCAATGTTGTGCGGCGCGCTGCGGCGGTGCCGGTGAAGAAGACGCTGCTGGAGAAGATGTTCGGGTGGATGATGCCGCGGGGAGCGGGGCGGCTGAAGCTGTCGAAGATGCACATGGGTGGAATGGGGACCGCGATGATCAAGTATATCATGCGGAGCAAGAAAGTTGCCTCGCTGCCGGAACTGATTGAGCAGGCGAAGCAGGCGGGCGTGCAGCTAGTGGCGTGCAGCATGAGCATGGATTTAATGGGGATCAAGCCTGAAGAACTGATCGATGGGGTAGAATTTGGCGGGGTGGCAATGTATTTGGACCGTGCGGAAGCGGGGACAGTGAATTTGTTCATTTAGGCACGCATGTTACGGTACCGGGTCATCAGCTCATTGGTATTGACGATTGGTTTAATACTGATCGTGATGTATTCGCACGGGTGGACGAACATTTTTCTGCCGACGGCGTTTGCGATACTGGGGATAACGGCGTTGCTGGAATTTTACCACATGATGGGGCAGAGGGGGTTCCGGCCGCTGCGCGTGTGGGGTGTAGGGTTTTCAATTGCGTATGTATTTGTGATTTATTTAGTCTCGTTGAACATGCTGCCGAAGGTGGAGGATTTGGCGTTGCTGCCGGTGTATGTGGCGGTGTTCAGCGCGGCGCTGATCATCACGTTCCGGCAGGAGATAGCGACGGCGCTGGGCACGCTGGCGTCATCGTTAGCGGGGTTTTTGTACATCACGTGGTTGTTGACGTTCAATTTACGGATTGTTTTGTGGCGTGCGAAGCCTGGGCCGGCGGGAGAAGTATCGCTGGTGGACGGGCGGTATTTCTTTTTGTTTTTTTTGATTGTGTTGAAGAGCACGGATACAGCGGCGTATTTCTTTGGGACCTATTTTGGGCGGCACAAACTGGCGCCGAGGATCAGCCCGAAGAAGACTATCGAGGGCAGCATAGCCGGGCTGTGCATGTCGGCCGTATTGGGAGCGGTATTGGCGCCGGTGATGCCGTCGGTGGCGCCGCTGTATGTGAAGCTGGCAAGTCGGATAGTAGGGGACGCGCCGGTGTGGAGCGTAGCCGCGCTGGGCGCGCTCACGGGGATGATGTTGAGTGTGTTGGGGCAGCTGGGCGATTTGGCGGAATCGAAGTGGAAGCGTGATGCACAGGTGAAAGACTCTGGCGGGGCGATACCGGGGATGGGGGGTGCGCTGGATGTGCTGGACAGTTTTTTGTTTGCGGCGCCGGCGATGTATTTTTTCATGAAGATTCTTGAACGCATATGATGGAGCCGCTGAAGAACAAAGTGTTGCGTGCGGTGGCACCGGTGCTGGACGGGCTGCTGATGCTGGGGATGATCACCGGCGTGTGGGCGGTGCTGGTGCGCAGTCCGTTGTGCAATGCAGGGGACGTACAATGGGCGCGGGGACGGAATCTGATTGCGGGAGGCATGGCGGCGGGGGCGTATGTGCTGCTGACGGCGGCAGCGGGGTTGTACCGTGCGGAGTGCAGGGTGGCACGTGGGCGGATTCCGCTGTTGAACTTGGGGACGTGTGCACTGCTGCTGGTGTTGGGCTGGCTGGCGGTGGCGCGCTATGCGGGGTGGAGCGAAGGGGCCGTGCTGTTGCCGCGCCGCGTGCTGCTGTTTGGCATCGCCGGCGGGTATGTTATGACAACGCTACATCACTATGCGCGGCTTGGCATCACCGCCCCGCACGCGCGCGAAAGCAAGGAGCGCTCATGATTGTGGTAACTGGCGGCGCAGGTTTTATCGGGAGTTGTTTCGTGTGGAAGCTGAACCAGCTGGGCGTGGATGACATTCTGATCGTTGATCATCTTGGCCGGGACGACAAGTGGAAGAATCTGGTTGAGAAACGGTTCAGTGACTACTGCGACAAAGACGAGTTTGTCGAACGCCTGGAAGCCGGCGTGTATGATGGCGCGGTTAGTGGGATCATGCACTTGGGGGCATGCAGCGCGACGACAGAACAGGATGCCGATTATCTGGCAGCAAACAATTTGCAGTACAGCCAGGTCGTGGCGCGCTGGTGCGTGGCACAAAACGTGAAGCTCTGGTATGCGAGCAGCGCAGCGACGTATGGTGACGGGACGCGTGGATATTCGGATGATGATGCGGCGACTCCGCACTTTCGCCCGCTCAACATGTATGGGTTTTCGAAACATTTGTTTGATCTGTGGGTGCTGCGGCAGGGCTGGCAGACGCGGTTTACGGGGATCAAATTTTTCAATGTGTTTGGGCCGAATGAATACCACAAAGGCGGGATGCGCAGTGTAATCCACAAGGCGTTTCCCGAGGTGCGCGCGACGGGGCGCATGCGGTTGTTCAAGTCGTACCGCCCGGATTATGGCGACGGCAGCCAGCAACGGGACTTTGTGTACATCAAAGACGTGCTGGAAGTGATGGGATTTTTCTTCACGCGGCCGGAAGTGAGCGGGATTTACAATTTAGGTACGGGCCAGGCGCGCTCGTGGAATGATGTGGCGCGCGCGATGTTTGCAGCGTTGGGGATAGAAGGCACGATAGAGTACATTGAGATGCCGGAAGAGTTGCGTGACAAGTACCAGTATTTTACGCAGGCAGATTTGACAAAGCTGCGGCGCGCGGGATGCACGCATCAATTTATGAGTTTGGAGGAGAGCGTGAGGGATTATGTGCAGAACTATTTACTGCCGGGGGCGTATTTATGAGAAAGGGGAAGAAGGAGACAGCGGAGGAGCGCGCGGCGCGGGTGCAGCGCATTCTGGCGGCGCTGGACAGGATGTATCCGCACGCGACATGCGCGTTGAAGTTCAGCAATCCATTGGAGTTGCTAGTTGCGACAATTCTGTCGGCACAGTGCACGGATGAGCGCGTCAATCAAGTAACGCCCGCATTGTTCAAGAAGTACCGCACAGCGCGGGCGTATGCAGAGGCGGATTTGGAGACGCTGATGAGTGAAATCCGCCCGACGGGGTTCTTCCGCAACAAGGCACGGCACATCATGGGCATGGCGCGGCAGATTGTGGAGCGGCATGGGGGGCGCGTGCCGGAGACGATGGAGGAGCTGACGGCGCTGCCGGGGGTGGCGCGCAAGACGGCGAACGTGGTGTTGGGGACGGCGCTGGGGAAGGCGGAGGGGATCGTGGTGGACACACATGTGATCCGGCTGAGCGGGCGATTGGGGTTGAGCGCGCAGAAGGAGCCGGAAAAAATCGAGCGGGATTTGATGGCGCTGATCCCGCGCGAGCGGTGGATACTGTTCGGGCATCAGTTGGCGGCACATGGGCGCGCGGTGTGTGTGGCGCGGAAGCCGCGGTGTGAGGAATGCATGTTGCGGGTGGAGTGCCCGTATGGGCGGGAGCACGCGGGGGCATGATGAAGCGGGCTGTGGCATGGTTGGCAGTGATGATGGCCGTGGGATGCTGTGGGGACATCATTTGGCTGGTGAATGGCAAAGCATTGGAAGGCAGTGCGGAGCTGGTTGGCGACAAGGTGCGGGTGGTTGAGCGGGATGGGAAGGGGGAGTATGAGCTCTCGACGGCGATTGTGGCCCGGGTGGATGTTGGGATGTGGTTGGAAGATTTAGAGCCTGCGGCGCGGGCAGAGGCACAGCGCGCGATGCGGGTGCCGACGGTAGCGGGGCCGGCGCGGGCGCTGCCGGGCGAGGATGTGTTGCGGCGCCGTGGAATACGGGTGCGGGATATTGGATGGTTGTGGGGGAGTGACGCGAAGAACAAGCAACAGGTTTATACGTTGTGGGTGGGGCTGATAGGATGCTTGTTTTTTTGTGGTGTCAGCATAGGAGCGTTCATCGTTACATTGATACACGCGTTTAAGAAACACATTGCGGCGGGGCTGGTAGTATTGTTCGTGCCGCTGGCAGTTTTGGTGTATGTGTGTTTCTACTATACAGGGCGGCGCGTACGGATGTTGTTGGCGTTGGTCTCGCCGGTGGCATGGCTGGTGGTAGTATGGTTGATGCTGCGCGGGTAAACGTGAGGGAGAAATGAAGTGAGGGAGAAATGATGAGAGCGAACGAGCATCCTTACGGCAACGGGCATTTTGGCCCGTATGGCGGGCAATATGTGCCAGAGACGTTGATGAGCCCGTTGCGCGAGGTGGAAGAAGCGTTTGTACGGTATTATGAGGATGCAGCATTTCAAGCGGAGCTGGGGCGGTACTTGCGAGATTTTGTGGGGCGGCCGACGCCATTGTATTATGCGCAGAGGTTGTCCGAGTATGTTGGGGGTCCGCGGATATATTTAAAGCGGGAGGATTTGGCGCACACCGGCGCGCACAAGATAAATAATTGTGTGGGGCAGATATTGCTGGCGACGCGCATGGGGAAGAAGCGGATTATCGCGGAAACCGGGGCGGGGCAGCATGGGGTGGCGACGGCGACGGTGGCGGCCCTGATGGGGCTGGAGTGCGTGGTGTACATGGGCGAAGAGGACATGGCGCGGCAGGCGATCAACGTGTTTCGGATGCGGCTGTTGGGAGCGGAAGTACGGGCGGTGAGTTCGGGATCGAAGACGCTGAAAGACGCGATGAGCGAGGCGCTGCGGGACTGGGTGACGAATGTGCGGACGACGCATTACATATTGGGAACGGTAGGCGGTCCGCATCCGTATCCGACGATGGTGCGGGAATTCCAGCGCGTGATAGGGCGCGAGGCGCGGCAACAGGTTCTTGAACAGGCGGGGCGGCTGCCGGACGTACTGGTGGCGTGTGTGGGAGGCGGGTCGAACGCGATGGGATTATTTTATGATTTTCTTGAGGAGAAGGCGGTTCGGAAAATAGGCGTCGAAGCGGGTGGGCGGGGGATAGCGCCGGGGCAGCATGCGGCGCGGTTTGCGGGCGGGGAACGCGGGGTGTTTCAAGGTGCGCAAAGTTATGTGTTGCAGGACGAGGCTGGGCAGATTAACCTTACGCATTCAGTTTCAGCCGGGCTGGACTATGCTAGTGTTGGCCCGGAGCATGCATGGTTTTATGACAACAAGATTGTTGAGTATACGCATGTCAGCGATGAAGAGGCGTTGCGCGCGTTTGCGGTGTTGAGCAAGATGGAGGGCATCATTCCAGCGCTGGAGAGTGCGCACGCCGTGGCAGAAGTGTTGAAACACGGCGCGGAATGGGGGCGTGATGCGATTGTGATTATCAACTTGTCGGGCCGCGGCGACAAAGACGTTGATCAGGCGCGGAAATACCTGTTGACGTAACACGAAGAAGGAGCAGCAATGAAGAAGTTGTTGGGAGTGATGAGTGCGAGTGTGATGGCGCTGGTGATGATATGGGGCTGCAAGCCGCGGGAGGCACCGCCGGCAGAGGAGGGGTTGCCGGAGATTAACGCCGTACGCTGGCTGAATACCGAGATGAATCCTGTGACGCTGGCAGGGTTGCGCGGCAAGGTTGTGGTAGTGGAATTCTGGGCGACGTGGTGTCCGCCGTGCCGGGCCTCGATTCCGCATCTGGTTGAGCTGCACAACAAGTACAAAGATGAAGGAGTGGTGATCATAGGATTGACGGACGAAGATTACGACCGGGCGAAGATAGGGGAGTTCATGCAACAGATGAACATGACGTACATCGTGGGGACAGGGAGCACGAGCGGGCGGGATTACGGCGTGCGAGGGATACCGCATGCGGTGGTCATAGGGAAGGATGGGCGGCAAGTCTGGAAGGGGCATCCGATGGGGAAATTAGAGGCCGCGATAGAGGTGGCGCTGGGGCGGCGGCCAGCGGTTGAGGAAGCAGGGGACAATGAGTGACGGGGCTGGGGCGCGGCTGGCGCGGCAGATGGAGTTTGCAGCTGAGCTGGACAAACTGAAAGGTGTGTTGAGGAAAACAACGCTTGGCAGCGGCTCACGGGTAGAGAACAGCGCTGAGCATTCATGGCATGTGGCGGTGATGACATGGATGCTGGCAGAGTATGCGCCGCAGCCGCTGGATGTGCAGCGAGCGATGGCGATGGCATTGCTGCACGATGTGATCGAGATTGACGCGGGTGATTCATTTTGTTATGACGTGGAAGCGATGCGAACAAAAGACGAGCGCGAGGCGCGCGCAGCTGCACGGTTATTTGCGCTGTTGCCGGCAGAGCAAGCCAGGGAGGCACGGGGCTTGTGGGAAGAATTTGAAGCGGGGGCAACGAACGAGGCGCGCTATGTTGGGGCACTCGACCGGCTGCAGCCGCTTGTGCAGAACTATCTTTCCGGCGGCGGGTCGTGGAAGCGGCATGGGATCACGGTGGAGCAGGTCGTCGAGCGTTGCGCGCCGATTGGGGATGCATGTCCGGCGCTGTGGGAGTATGCGCAGCGCATGATTGATGACGCATGCGAGCGAGGGTATATGTGCGGGGCTGGTGAGGTGAGTGATGCAGGCGAGCCGGAGGGTTGATGCCGTGCGGGCAGAGATGGTTGATGCCGAGTGTGGGTTGACATTTGTGGCGAATTGTGCTATACTGGTAGCAGGATGACGAATTTTGTGGCAAGAATTACGCGGAACGCGATGGCTGCGCTGACAGTGCTGCTGGTGCTGGTACTAGTAGTAGGTGGTAGGATGTTGCCATCGGTGTTCGCGTAATGGCGTGCGACAAAGCGTCAGACAGAAGCGGCCGGTGGCACCACCGGCCGCTTTTTTTGTTAGCGAGAGAAGCACCGCGCGTTGACAGGCATGGCCTGAAAGGCTACAATGTGGCGCGCGTAACAGAACAAACAGAGGAGAGAGCGAAATGGCACGCACAGGTGCAGATGTGGTGGTGGAAGCCTTTTTGAAGGAAAAGGTGGAGGTGGCGTTTGGCTATCCGGGCGGCGCGATACTTGACGTGTTTGACCGGCTGTACCAAGCGCAGGACAAGTTTCGGTTTATACTGGTGCGGCACGAACAGGGGGCCGCACACATGGCGGACGGCTATGCGCGGGCGACGGGCAAGCCGGGCGTGTGCGTTGTCACGAGCGGGCCGGGCGCAACTAATACAGTGACTGGGATCGCGACGGCATACATGGACAGCATTCCGATGGTGATAATATCCGGGCAAGTGCCGTCTTATTATATCGGCAATGATGCGTTTCAGGAGGCGGATGTGACGGGGATAACGCGGCCGATCACCAAGCACAATTATTTGGTCAAGGATGTGAAGGAGTTGCCGCGGGTGTTGAAAGAAGCGTTTTACATAGCGACGACGGGGCGGCCGGGGCCGGTGCTGGTGGACATTGCGAAGGACGTGCAGAAAGCGGCGTGCGATGTGCCGTATCCGGAGAGTGTGGAATTGCCATCGTACCAGCCGAATTACGAAGGGCACATGAATCAGATCAAGAAGATGGCGGAGGCGATCAAGAAGTCGAAGCGACCGGTGGCGTATGTGGGCGGGGGAGCGGTGTTGAGCAACGCGTCGGAGGAGTTGTATGAGTTTATCAAGAAGACGCACATTCCGGTGACGATGACGCTGATGGGGCTGGGCGCGTATCCTGCCACAGAGCCAGAAAGTCTGCACATGCTGGGGATGCACGGGACGAGGTATGCGAACTATGCGGTGCAGGAGAGCGATTTGCTGTTAGCGATCGGCTCGCGGTTCGATGACCGGGTGACGGGGAAATTGGACGGGTTTGCGCCGCATGCGAAAATTGTGCATGTGGACATAGACCCAACGAGTATTTCGAAGAATGTGAAAGTGGATATTCCGGTGGTGGGGGATGTGCGGGATGTGCTGAGGAAGTTGAACAAAATAGTGGAAGCGCCGGAGATTGACGAATGGCGCGCGCGCATAGCGGAATGGAAGGAGAAGTATCCGCTGACGTACAAGCTGCGGGACGACGAACTGATCGCACAGGAAGTGATTGTGGCGATTGACAAGCTGACGGGCGGGGAGGCGATTATCACAACGGATGTGGGGCAGCACCAGATGTGGGCGGCGCAGTTCATGCACTTCACGCGGCCGCGTACGTGGATTACCTCGGGCGGGCTGGGGACGATGGGGTTCGGCCTGCCGTCGGCGATTGGCGCGCAAGCGGCGTATCCCGACAAGCTGGTGATCAACATTTCGGGGGATGGCGGGATACAGATGGTGGCGCAAGAACTGGCGACGGCACGAATTAACAAACTGCCGGTGGTGACGGTGATTTTGAACAACAAGTATCTGGGGATGGTGCGGCAGTGGCAGGAATTATTTTATGACAAGAAGTATGCGATGACGTGTCTTGAGCGGACGGTGGAGTGTGCGACATGGTGTAACACGCCGGGTGACGGATGTCCGGAGTATATACCTGACTTTGTGAAGCTGGCGGAAGCGCACAGTTGCCATGGGCAACGGATCACGAAGCGCGACGAGATAGAACCGGCGTTGAAGGCGGCGTTTGAGCGGGCACGCAAAGAGCGCAAGCCGTCGGTGCTGGAATTCATGGTGGCGCGGGAAGAGAATGTGTATCCAATGGTACCGGCGGGCGCACGGCTTGATCAAATGATAGACAGTTTGATTTAAGAAGGAGCATTGTATGAAACATACCATTTCGGTTCTCGTGCGCAATCAGTTTGGCGTGCTGGCGCGCGTGGCAGGCTTATTTTCGGGGCGCGGCTATAATATTGACAGCCTGTCGGTGGCGGAGACGCAGGACCCGGCATTGTCACGCATGACGATTGTGTCGCACGGCGATGAAGCGGTTCTTGAACAGATCATGAAACAGCTGAACAAGCTGATTGACGTGGTGAAGGTGACGGATTTTCATGATCATGACAAGGAGTGTGTGATGCGAGAACTGGCGCTGATCAAGGTGCATTGCACGCCGCAGACGCGTGGAGAGATTATGCAGATAGTGAATATTTTCCGGGCGAAGGTGGTGGACATATCACCGAAAACGCTGATGGTTGAAGTGACGGGGCCGGAGGCAAAATTGGAGGCGCTGATAGAGATGCTGAGGCCGTTTGGGATCAAGGACATGGTGCAGAGCGGGCGGGTGGCATTGGCACGGAAGTGAGGCGATGTGGCGGGTCTTGCCACACTAGTCCTGAATTGCTACAATACCAGGCCGTAAATCACTCATGGCTGGCGAAGCGTTCATAGCGGAGATTACCACGAAACTGGTTGCGGAATTGCACCCGGAGAAGGTGAAGCTTTGCTGATGTCTGCCTGCGTACCAATAGATGCCGACCGCTGCCGGCGCAATTTGTACCGGAGCGCCGAATTGTTCCGCGCGTGTTGCGTGTTGAGAGAGGCGTGGCTGCGTGCGCAGCACCCGCGCATGTCAGCGCGCGCCATCCGCCGCCGTGTGTTCGAAGACATTTTGGCCGCCAAGGAAGCCGCATGGAACCGTCCCCAGAACTGATCCGTGCCATGCTGACCGTCTGCCGCGTGCTGAATGAACTTGCGATTCCCTACTGTCTGATCGGCGGGCTGGCCGTCAGCATGCTGGCCACGCCGCGCGCGACGGGTGACATTGATTTGGCAGTTCTGATTGACGCCGCACGGCGCAAGCAACTGCTGGCGGAACTGCAGCGCAGCTTTGTCATCGTCCAGGACAAGCCGCTGATGAAACTGGAACGCGCAACCATCTGGCGTCTCGTCTTGAAAGATCAGGCGCATGCCGATGAACTGGTGATAGTGGATTTCGTGCTGGCGGACAAGCCGGTTTATGCCAGGGCGTTGTCGGATCCGGCCACGATAGAGATTGACGGGACGCGCATGCAAGTGGCGCGCCCTGAGAAGTTACTGGCGATCAAAGAGTTTTGCGGCCGCCCTCAAGACATTGCGGATGCACAATCACTGCGTGATGCGCTCGAGCGCGAGAAAAACGTCCGGCATGAGCTTGTTTCCTGCCGCCGTCGTTCGGCGCGCAGGGCGTGAACTCACATAACCAAACGATGAGGAACCAACCATGGCAAAGATGTACTATGACAAGGATGCGGACTTGAACGTCTTGAAGAACAAGATTGTGGGGATTATTGGCTACGGTTCGCAGGGCCACGCCCAGGCGCAGAATTTGCGCGACAGCGGGGTGAACGTGATCGTGTCGGAACTGCCGGGCACGGAGAATCACGCCCTGGCGGAGAGACACGGGTTCAAGCCGATGAGCGCAGCCGAGCTGGCGAAGCAAGCGGATGTGATTCAGATGCTGGTGCCGGACGAGACGCAAGCCAAGGTGTATGCGACGTCGGTTGCGTCCGAAATGAAGAAGGGCAAGACACTTGTCTTCTCACATGGGTTTAACATTCACTATGGCCAGATTGTACCGCCGGGAGATGTGGACGTGATCATGGTGGCGCCGAAGGGGCCGGGGCATTTGGTGCGCAGCGTGTATGAAGAAGGCGGCGGCGTGCCAAATTTGATTGCGGTTTATCAGGACGCGAGCGGCCATGCCAAGGACACGGCGCTGGCGTATTCGAAAGGCATCGGCGGGACGCGCGCGGGGGTGTTGGAGACGACGTTTGCGGAGGAGACGGAGACAGATTTGTTTGGGGAGCAGGCGGTGTTGTGCGGGGGGTGCACGGCGCTGGTGAAGGCGGGGTTTGAGACGCTGGTTGAAGCGGGGTATCAGCCGGAGATTGCGTATTTCGAGTGCATGCATGAATTGAAGCTGATTGTGGATTTGATGTATGCGAAAGGCATGGCGGGCATGCGGGATTCGATCAGCAACACGGCGGAGTACGGCGATTTGACGCGCGGGCCACGGATTGTCACGGCGGAGACGAAAGCGGCGATGAAGCAGATGCTGCGGGACATTCAGACGGGCGTCTTTGCGCGGGAGTGGATTTTGGAGAATCAGGCTGGGCGGCCGGTGTTGAACGCGCTGCGGCGGCAGGAGCGGGGGCACCTGATTGAGAGCGTCGGCGCGAAACTGCGGGGGATGATGAGCTGGCTGAAGAGGAAGTAGATGCAGGATGCAGGATGCAGGATGCAGGATGCGGGATGAGAGAGCATGGCATCGCACTGTGATTTAGAAGTGTACGTTGCATCGCATGCGCTTGCGGTTGCAGTACATCGTTTCACACTGTGCCTGGCGCAGTTTGAATTGTATGAGACGGGCAGTCAAGCGAGGCGATTGTCCAAGTCGGTCTCAGCAACAATTGTGGAGGGATTCGGGCGGCGTCGTTATAAGGCTGAGTTCGTCAAATACCTCACTTATGCACATGCATCTTGTGACGAAACATATGAATGGCTAAAGTACATCAGGGATTGTCATGCAAACGTTGCTGCCGAAGCGAAGTCGCTCATGCGCGAGTATGCCACGTTGAGCAAGCGCATCCATCATTTGATTGAAGCGATAGAAAACGGGCACCTAACCGATGCTGATGCAGCCATCTTGTATCCTGCATCGTGAATCTTGGACCATGACTTTTACGGAGTGCGATTTATGAATGAGTATGTACGGATATTTGACACGACGTTGCGGGATGGGGAGCAGTGCCCGGGCGCGACGATGAATTTGGAGGAGAAGCTGCGGGTGGCGCGGCAGTTGGCGCTGTTGAATGTGGACATCATCGAAGCGGGGTTTCCGATAGCATCGAAGGACGACTTCGAGGCGGTGAAGACGATTGCAGGAGAGATCGAGGGGCCGGAGATAGCGGGGTTGTGCCGGTGCTTGCCGAAGGACATAGAGCGCGGGTGGCAGGCGGTGAAGGGGTCGCGGAAACCGCGGCTGCACATTTTTCTGGCGACGTCAAAGATACACATGCAGTACAAATTGAAGAAGGCTGAGGACGAGATATTGCGGCAGGCGGTGGAGATGACGAAGTATGCGGCGTCGCTGTGCCCGAATGTTGAGTTTTCGCCGGAAGATGCGTCGCGGACGGAGCGGGCGTTTCTGGCCGAGGTAGTGGAAGCAGTGATTGCTGCTGGGGCGACGACGGTGAATATTCCCGACACGGTTGGATATGCGGTGCCGTGGGAGTATGGGGAGACGATAGCATACTTGCGCAAGCATGTCAAGAATATCAATCGCGCGATTATTAGCGCGCATTGCCATGATGATTTGGGGTTGGCGGTAGCGAATTCGTTAGCAGCGGTGGCGCATGGCGCGCGGCAGGTGGAAGTGGCGGTAAATGGGCTTGGGGAGCGGGCGGGCAATTGCGCGCTTGAGGAGATCGTGATGGCGATCAAGACGCGGCGGGAGGCGTTGGGAGTTGACACGCGGATCAACACGCAGCAGATCATGGCGGCGAGCCGGCTGGTGAGCCAGATTACGGGCTTCCCGGTGCCGCCGAACAAGGCGATCGTGGGGGCGAATGCGTTCAAGCACGAGGCGGGGATTCATCAGCATGGCGTACTGGCGCACCGCGCAACATACGAGATTATGTCGCCGGAACACATTGGGTTGAACGCGGAAGAGATTGCGCAGAGTCTGGTGTTGGGAAAACATTCGGGACATCATGCGTTTGAGAAGCGTTTGAAAGACCTGGGGTATCAGTTGGGAGCTGAAGAGATTGGGCGCGCGTTGGAGCGGTTCAAGGAAGTGGCGGACAAGAAGAAAGTGATCTATGACGAGGACTTGCACGCGATTGTGGAAGATGTAGTGGCGACGGGGGCGCGGCCGACGTACACGATCGAGTATTTGAGCGTGACGGCGGGCAGCCACTTGATACCGACCGCCACCGTACGGCTGCGGAAAGGGAAGCGGGTGGTGCAACGGGCGGCGACGGGCGACGGGCCGGTGGATGCGGTGTTCAGCGCGATAAGTTCGATCACGCGAGTCAAGGGGGAGCTGCTGGACTATGCGATACGTTCGGTTACGAGCGGGCGGGAAGCGATGGGAGAAGTGACGGTTAAAGTCAAATACAAGGATCGGACGTATACGGGCGTTGGCGCGAGCACGGACGTGATCGAGGCAAGCGCCAAGGCGTATCTGAACTGCCTGAACAGGATTCTGTAGCGTGAAAGCAGCGATCGAGTGCGTGCCGTGCGTATACCAGCAGGCGTTGTCGGCGGCGCGGCACGCGACGAAGGATGAGCGGGAGCAGGAGCGGATTCTGCGGCGCGTGGCGCGGGTGTATCAGCGCAAAAAGCTAGAAGGAACGCCGGCCCAGTATTCGCAGGACGTGTATGAGATCGTGGCGCGCGAGACGGGTGTCGCGGATCCATACAAGAAGGAGAAGCAGGCGTTCAACCAACTGGCCATGGAAATGCTTCCTGACTGCTACGCTGCTCTGCAACGCTCGCGCGACAAACTGGCGACGGGAGCACATTTGGCGGTGGCAGGAAACATCATTGATCTGGGCATCGGCCATGGGTTGGATATTCATGCGACGCTGCGCAACGCGGTGGACACGCCGTTTGTGATTAATGACATTGACGCGTTGCGGGGGCTTTTGGGGAAGGCAGGGCGGGTGCTGTATGTGGGCGACAATGCAGGCGAGATAGTGTTCGACCGGGTGTTTATCGAAGTAATGAAAGAGGTGTATCCGGCGGCGGAGGTGGTGTTCACGGTGAAGAGTGGGCCGGTAATCAATGACGCGACGATGGCGGACGCGCGGCGAGTAGGGATGACAAAGGTGTGCCGGGTGATGGAGACAGGGAGCGCGGCGATAGGAGCGCCGCTGGAGCGGGTAAGCACGGAATTCCGGCGCGCATTTCGCGCTGCGGACGTCGTGATTGCGAAAGGGCACGGGAATTACGAGACGTTGTCAGATGTGCTGGTGCGGCCGATAGTGTTTATTTTGAAAGCGAAATGCGTGGTCGTGGCGCGGTCTTTGGGAGTGCCGCTGGGAGGCTCAGTATTAAAGTGGAACGGAGTGTCGTGAGAGGACGAATTAAGCGGGAGCTGAGTGCGTGGTGTGAGGGGCGGCGTGATTAGCGTTGTTTCTGGGCGGAGAGAGCGACATCGGCGAGGAGTTTGTTAATGAGGGCGGGATCATAACAGTGGAGCATCATTTCCTGATGGGAGATTTCCTTGCGCAAGTAGAGATCAATCAATGAGGCGTCCATGGTGCACATGCCGAGCTTGGCGCCGGTTTGCAGATCGGAAGTAATGCGGTAAGTTTTGTTTTCGCGGATGTAGGCGGCGATAGAGGGGGTATTGAACATAATTTCGAAGGCGGCGACGCGGCCGCCGTTGATGCGGGGAATCAACTGCTGTGAAATGACGCACTGAAGGGTGCCGGCGAGCTGGGTGCGGATTTCATCGCGGCTGGAAGACGGGAAAACGTCAACAATGCGGTCAACGGTGCGGGCAGCACCGGTAGTGTGGAGGGTACTGAGAACGAGGTGGCCGGTTTCTGCGGCGCGGACGGCGGCTTCAATCGTTTCGAGGTTGCGCATTTCGCCGACGAGGATGACATCGGGGTCTTGGCGGAGCGCACGGACGAGGGCTTCTTCGAATGAGGGGACATCTTCACCTACTTCGCGTTGGACGATGATGGAGCGTTTGTGTTCATGGCGGTATTCGATGGGGTCTTCGATGGTGATGATATTGCATTCGCGTTCAGTATTAATCACATCGATCATGGCAGCGAGCGTGGTGGACTTGCCGGAGCCGGTGGGGCCGGTAATGAGGATGAGGCCGCGCTGGCGGAAGAGGAGATCGCGGACGGCGGGGCCGAGGCCGATCTCGGCGAGGGATTTTTTGGTGCTGGGGATAAGGCGGAGTACGGCGCTGGGCTGGCCGCGTTGTTTGAAGATGCTGACGCGGAAAATGGTGGAGGCATCGAGTTGAAAGGAGAAATCTGAGCCGCCGCGATCGCGCAGCAAGCGCTGGTGTTTTTCGGGGGTGATTTCGTTGATGAAGGAATTGATGTCATCGGGCGTAAGCGCATCAGTGCCCAAGTTGGAGAGGCGGCCGTTGATGCGCATGGTGGGAGGGCGCAAGACAGCGAGGTGGAGATCAGACGCGCCGTGGGAGACGGCAGCCTTGAGGAGTTCGCGCGGTGTGAGCATAGATGGCAAGGGGTAGATTAGGAAGAAGAGGACGAATAGGACATATGAGACGTATTCGTATTCACGGCAGATCAGAGGCGGCAGCGGGAGGAGTATTGGAGACACTGGCGACGATGAGTTGTTCACGCATGCGCAGCAAGTCCATATTGGGGGCGTTGGTGACAACGTTGTTCCATTCGCCGTCGGGGGTGAGATGCATGTCGCGCAACTGGCGATGCCAGCGGTCATGGGTGGTGTCCGTTTTGATGACTGTGGGAGTGATGAAGATGACGAGATTAACGGCGCGTTTTTCCTTGCTTTCCCACGTGAAGAGATTTGGCCCGAGGTATGGGATGTCGCCCATGAAAGGGACTGATCGCTTGACTTTAACCCAGTCATCCTTGATCATGCCGCCGACCGCAACAGTATGGCCGTCTTTGAGAGAGACGCGGGTTTCGATGCGGCGGACATTGGTGATAGGGACTTCGACGCCTTGGATCAATTGGTTGTCGACGAGCGCGCTGACTTCGGGGATGATATCGAGAGTGATATCGCCGTTGTAGTTAACGTGGGGAGTGACGTCGAGGGTGATGCCGACATAGATTTCGTCATAGTTATTGATCTCGTATGCGCCGGTTTCGCGGTTATAGGTGAATTGAGGTTTGTAGCGGGTTTCGGCGACGCGGATGGTGGCTTTTTTATTGTCGAGGGTTTGGAGTTTGGGATTACTGATTAATTTTGCCCGGGAGTTGTTGAGGAGGAGACTGAAGGCGAGGCGGAAGTTGTCGGGTTCAAGTTGATACGTAGTGGTTTCTGTTTCGTTTATAGAATAGGAGCGGGCGTTATTAGCGGGCAAGCCGCCGGAGATGGGGAACTCGCGGATATCAACGCCGCGCGCGCCGCCGTCCCTTTGGCGACTGCGGGTGACTTGGCGGTCGAAGGTGTAAAGCATATCGTGAAGTAAAATACCATAACTGTCGAGACCGCTCCAGTCAACACCCTCTTTATCTGCGTCGCTACCAGTGATTTCGACGAATTTGGCTTCGATGAGGACTTGCGGGGTGGGCTGGTCGAGGCGCTGTACAACTTTTTGAATCTGGTCAAGTTTGGCGGGGATATCAGTGATGATCAAGGCATTGACGCGCGGATCGCTTTGTACTTTGCCGCGTTCGGGAGTGAGCAAGGGAGTGATGATAGGCACGATTTCATCGGACTTAGCGAAGTTGATGGGAACGATGGCAACGGAGAGGGGTTCGGCATGTACGCGGTCGGAACTAATGACGCGGAGGACGTTGCCCTCGCGGACATAAGTGTAGCCGTTGGCGTTGAGGACGAGCGCGAGGGCCTGTTCCCAGTGGACGTCGTTGAGTTCGATAGTGACGGAGCCACGGACATCGGGGCCGGCGACGAGGTTGACACCGCTGACGCGGGCGATCAAGCGGAGAATGTTCTGCAGGTCGCCGTTTTTGTAGTTGAGAGTGATACGGTCGGCGGTGCTGCTTGACTCTTCGACAACGGCACGGACGGCTGACGGAGGCAGGGTGGCGTCGTGCGCGGGCGGCTCGAAGCGAGCGACGTCAACGGAGGATGTGGTGGTAATGCCGGCAACGATAGAGGTCATGGCATTGTGGGCGCGGATGGCGTCGAGAACGGTCTCGGCATGTGCGACCGGCGCAACGACCAACGCGGCTGCCAGGGCAAAGGCTGTGAAGGAACGCACGCCAGAGAATAAGAGTACAGTGTTCATGGTGAGGTCGTCTCCTTAGCAGGTGTCAGGAAGAAATCGTAGGTTTCGGTATCGAGGACAAAGACAATGCGGTCGCGTTCGATGCGCAGGACACGCACGGCTTGGCCGGGGGCGAGCGGATCGCCCTCGCGCACCAGGCGGTCGTTGATGATGGCGGCACGGGAACGGGGAGAAATGGCGACGCCTTCTATACGGGCAGCGAGGACGGCGCGTTCGATGTCGGCGCGGCGCGTCTGGGCGGTTTGGGCCGAGAGCGCGGTGGGAGCATTGGTGAGGTTGACGAACAGAGGGCGCACCATGGGATCGCGGAGGCCGGTGGCATCATAGACAAATGCAGAGGCGGGCGCCGCCGCGCGCGCCACGGCTGCGGCACACAGTCCCAAGAGTGGAAGCATGCGGAGGACGCTCATGGAGAACTCCGTTTGGCGAGGAAGCCCAGCGTGACGCTGGCGGGATGGAAGCCGCCGTCGGCAGGGGTGGAGGAGATGGAGAGGGCGTGGACGCGGACGTAGGGCGAAGTAGCCTCGAGCGCAGCGAGCCATGCACCGAGGACATGATAGGGCGCCACGGTGTCCACGACGACGAAGTGTTCCTGATAGGCTGTACCATGGTCAACGACAGGGAGCGAATCGCGCGGGCGCACATGACGCAACTCAAGGCTGGCAGTGTCAGCGCTGGATTTTATCACGGTCAAAAAGCCGTCAAAAGAACCGTCACCGATTAAGAGTTGGTCTGCGGCGGCAACGCGTTGCTCGAGAAGGCGGCAGGAGGACTTGAGGCGCGGGAGCGCCGACACTTTGCGTTGTGCGTCGGAGAGCGCGGCATCAATGCGTTTGGCATCAGTGGTCATAGCAGACAGCTTGGCCATCTGCGGCTTGATTACGAGATGGTAAGCGGCCACGAGCATGGCGGCACCGCCGATCACGGCAAGGATGATTTGTTCAATCTGTTCGCGTTTCATTGTGGAACGGAAGGCAACGGGAGACGTGAGAGTTCGATGGCAAAGACTTTTTCGTTTTGTTCGGTAGAGACGGCAGCGAGGGTGATAGTGGAAAAGGCATTAGTGAAAAGCGGGTCTCGTTTGAGGCTGGCCAGGAAGCGCAGGATAGCCGTTTCACCGGCGGTACTGATGGCGCGGCCACGGAGCAGCAGGCGCTGAGCGTGTGCGCGCGGATCGTCGCCGGACAATTCAATGTGGGTCAGGTACAGGCCATCGGGAGCGAGGCGTGCCAGCTGCAGCCAAGGCGGCGCCAGTGCCAAGCGGGAAGCATCCCAGGCGTCAAAGACGGCAGCTTGAGCTTGCAGGCGCGCATGCAAGGCCTTGATCTGGTCTGATTCTTCCGCCATGCCTTTGAGTTGAGCGAGTGCGGCTTTGTTGCGTGACAGCGTGCCTTCGCGTGAAAATAGGAACAGGTAGAAGACGGAGAGAAAGACGAGTATGGCAGCGATGACAATGCCGAGGGCGGTGGGAATGTGTTTGCGCGGAGCGGCTTTGCGGACGCGCCGGGAGAACTCTTCGGAGAAGTTAATTTCAATCAGGGGAGATGTCACGGGCTCCTCACGGGCAGTGGAGTGAGCGCACGGCGGGGCCCATGGCGGGCGCGAACGCCGCAGCGTGCTTGCGCTGCGTAGCGACACGGTTGTCGAGCGCGCCGAGCAGAATTTTATGGGAGCTATCGCGCGCAGGCAGGCCATGCAACGGCGTGCAATCGGACGTAGCTTCGTCAGGCGGTATAGGTACACACCGGGCGAGCTGAAACGCCATGGCGCGTGTGATGTCATCCTGCGGCGATTTGAGCATGACAACGATGCGAATGACGGCGTAGCGGCCGGAAATGGTGGCACGCACGGTTGCGGCGCCCGCATGCAACCTGTGAGCAACGCTGGAGAGTATAGCGGATAATTCAGTAATGTTGGAGGGCTTCCCCGTGGTCGTGAGGTGAATGATACAGAAATCAACGACTGACATTGGCGTACGATACTGGCCAAGGACGACCAGCACTTTGATTGCGGATGAGCCAATATCAATGGCGATAATGGGACCTGAAGAAGAACGACGGAACCGCGCCATTATCGTTCTCCGCAATGGGCAGGAATACGCATCATGATCATACTACCAACCGATAGCCAGCATTACACGGACTGTGTGCATCACTGCACCTGCCGCACGACGTTACATGGCATCGGGCTCTGGCGCCATCCCGCACGTTTACCAACACAAACTTGCTGTACTATAGCAAATCTGTTGCTAAATGTCAAATGTGCGAGATATGTCCTGAAATTCCGACATAAGACATGAGCGCGGTGGCAGAGGAGTGTGATTGAGGTGTATGCGGCAGTGGCGTGAGACGTGCAGAGGCCGTCTGACGATGCATGGTGAGATGATGGCGAGGAGTTGGAACTGTTACGTGCGCCAGTTTTGGCCGTGGCGGGCAGGTCCGCAGCCACGTACTCGTGGCCAGGGCAGACTACTCCTGGGGATTGGTTGGTTACGCGTCCGCGCCGGTGTCCGCGTGCGCAGCGCACTTG
>Ga0129299_1000381_pt1 | contig 27729 bp, 25 predicted proteins | sample ConPoolayeCmetaG_FD_94477 | JGI IMG/M metagenome (GOLD analysis project Ga0129299, IMG submission 94477) | Hot spring microbial mat communities from California, USA to study Microbial Dark Matter (Phase II) - Cone Pool mat layer C metaG ...
AATCCGGGCAAGGACTTCCGGCGGCAGCTTCGCGGCGGCGCCGGGCGCGCCGGGGCCGGGTGAAGAGCGTTCGCTGATCATAGGCGCAAATCGGCGCTGCATCATCGGCCCCGGCGGTCCGGATGTCACGCGAATAGCGCGGGGGATTCGATCCCGATCCCGATAGCGATTCCGAAAAAGTCCGCCGCTGACCGGGGCCCGGGCCGACCGGGTCCTCGTATCCCTCCAATCAATCGTACACTGACTCGCACACTCGAATCTACCGAGCCGCGGACGTGGAGCCGGCCTGACCCCAGGCCGGCGAGGCCGGCGCGATCCCCGATCCGCCGAGGCTGAGCCCACCCCTGCCCCAAAGCGGCCGCGGCCGGGCGATCCGCCTGGCCCCGCCCGAACGCCGCGGTATGGGCCGGTGGGGCGCGGCGGCCCGGCTTCGCTGCGCTTCGCCGCGGCACGCCCGCCGCGCCGGTCCGCGAGATGAAGACCGGCCGCGGCTCAGCGACGGCGGCGGTGTGCCGAACGCCGTGGATTGGGCAAGACGCTTCGTGATAGGATACCGCGCGGCGCGCGGGGACCAACGGCGCCGGGCGTTCGGGCGGGACGAATGAGCGACGACTACGAACTGCTGGACAGCGGCGGCGGGCGCAAGCTGGAGCGCTTCGGCGCGGTGACGCTGGATCGCCCCTGCGCGCAGGCGGTCTGGCGCCCCCGCCGGCCGCCGTCGGCCTGGGCGGCGGCGACCGCGTATTTCGAGCGCGAGGGCGGGAATCGCTGGCGCGGGCGCGAGGCGCTGCCCCGGTCGTGGGCGGTCCGGATCGGCGAGGCGCGGCTGAAGCTGGCGGCGACGGACTTCGGGCACCTGGGCGTCTTTCCGGAGCAGCGCGCGAGCTGGGCGTGGATCGCGCGGCAACTGGCGGGCGGCGCGCGCGGGTCCGCCCCGCCGCAGGTGCTCAACCTCTTTGCGTATTCCGGCGGCGCGACGCTGGCGGCGGCGCGCGCGGGCGCGGCGGTCTGCCACCTCGACGCCTCGCGCGGCATGGTCGCGTGGGCGCGCGAAAACGCGGCGCTCAACGGACTGGAGCGGCATCCGATCCGCTGGATCGCCGAGGACTGCCACAAGTTCCTGCACCGCGAGCTGAAGCGCGGCCGGCGCTACGATGCGATCGTTCTCGACCCGCCGACCTTCGGCCGCGGCCAGGCGGGCGAGCTGTACAAGATCGAATCCGACCTGCCGGAGACGCTGGAATTGTGCCGCCGGCTGCTCGGCGACGCGCCCCGGTTCGTGCTGTTGAGCGCGCACACGCCGGGCTTCTCGCCGCGCGTGCTCGAAAACCTGCTGGCGCAGGCGATGGACGGCGCGGGCGGCGGAATCGCCTGCGGCGAGATGCTGCTGACCGGCGGACCGGATACGCTGCCGCTGCCGAGCGGCGCTTACGCGCGCTGGTCGGCGGCCGGCGGTTGATCGAAGAGCGCGTTGTCGCGCGGCGTCCAGCCGCAGCAGCGCTCGATGTCCGAGACGTCCACCAGGCTCTCCATCTCCGCGAGCGGCCGCCGCAACGGCACGTGCGGGTAGTATTCGCGCGCGACGTCGGCGGCCGGCCGGCCGAGCTTGTTGCCGCGGGCGGCCGGCAGCAGCGTTCGGAAGCCGGGCGGCCGCCGTTCGACCAGCGCGCGGGTCAGCGCGGCCGCGTCGTCGAGCGAAAGGTAGCTGAACCCCTCGTCCAGCATCCGCCGGGCGGCCCGCCGGGGGGATGGCGCGTTGTAATACTCGAGGTCTTCGGGCGCGACGATGTGCGGAAACCGGAGGGCGACGGCGGCGAAGGCGCCGAGCCGCTGGGCATAGTGGCGGAGCAGGTCCTCGCCGGCGACCTTGCTGAGCGCGTAGAGGTTGCCCGGGTTGGCCGGGTGGTTCCCGTCGAGCGGCAGGTAGGCCAGCGCGCTGGGGACGGGATGTTCCGCCGTGCGATCGCCGGCGCACGCCTGGATCGAGCTGGCGAAGAGCACCTGCGCGACCCGGTGATCGGCGGCGGCCTGAAAGACGTTCGCGTTGATCGCGATGTTCTCGCGATAGACGATCAGCGGCGTCGGCGCGGCGCCGACGTTGGGAATGTTGCCGAAATGGACGACGACCTCGCAGCCCTCGAGGGCGGCGTGCGCGGCGAACTCGTCCAGCAGGTCGAGCCGCCGGAACCGGCCGGGAACGCCGGCGCGGAACCGGCGGTCGGTGGAGACGACGTCATGTCCGGCGGCAACGAGCGCGCGCGCCGCGGCGTAACCGAGCCGGCCGGCGGCGCCGGTCACAAGGATTTTCATGGCAATGGGGCAACCTCCGCGCCGTCGGGCGGCGCAAAAGGCCGTTCATACTGCACCCGCCGGCCGTCGGGCGCAAGCGCATTGCGGCGGCGCAAGACTTCGACCGCGGGCGCGGGATGGAGTATGTTTCGCGGCGGAACCGACGGAGGACGCCACGCCATGATGCCGCAATGGATCATCGAGAAGAAACGCGACGGCCGGGAGTTGAGCGCGTCGGAGATCGAATTCTTCGTCGCCGGCTTCACCCGCGGCGAGATTCCCGACTACCAGATGGCGGCGCTGGCGATGGCCATCTACCTGCGCGGGATGACGCCGGACGAAACGGCGCTGCTGACCGGCGCGATGATGCGCTCCGGCGACGTGCTCGACACCGCGGCGATCCCGCGGCCGAAGGCCGACAAGCATTCCACCGGCGGCATCGGCGACAAGATTTCGCTGCCGCTCGCGCCGCTGCTCGCGTGCGGCGGGCTGGCCGTCCCGATGATCTCCGGCCGCGGCCTCGGCATCACCGGCGGCACGCTCGACAAGCTCGAGGCGATTCCCGGCTACCGCACGAACCTCTCCGAACGCGAGTTTCTCGGCATCGTCGCCGACCTCGGCTGCTCGATCGTCGGCCAAACCGACCGGCTCGCGCCGGCGGATCGGAAGCTGTACGCGCTGCGCGACGTGACCGCGACCGTGCCCTCGATCCCGCTGATTACCGCGAGCATCATGTCCAAGAAACTCGCCGAGGGCCTGGATCACCTGCTGCTGGACGTCAAGTTCGGCGCCGGCGCGTTCATGCGCACGCGCGACGACGCCCGCCGGCTCGCCGAAAGCCTGACGCGCGTGGGCCGGGCCATGGGCGTGAACGCGCGCGCGCTGCTGACGGACATGAACCAGCCGCTGGGCCGCGCCGTCGGCAACGCGCTGGAGGTGGTCGAAGCGGCGGAAATCCTGTACGGCCGCGGGCCGGCGGATACGACCGAATTGACGCTGGCCTTCGGCGCGGAGCTGTTGACGATGGCCCGGCTGGCGCCGGACGCCGCGGCGGCGCGCCGCGCGCTGCGCGCGGCGATCGAAAGCGGCGCGGCGATCGCGAAGTTCCAGGAGATGATCCGCCGGCACGGCGGCGACCCGGAGGCCGTGGCCGATTACAACCGGCTGCCGGCGGCCGCGATCCGGCTGCCGCTGACCGCGCCGTGCGCGGGTTTTGTGGCCGGCGTGGACGCGGAGCGCATCGGCCGCGCCTGCGTGCTGCTGGGCGCGGGGCGGAAACGGACGGACGACGCCGTGGACCCGGCCGTCGGGCTGACGGAGCTGGTCAAGGTCGGCGAGCGCGTGGAGAAGGGCGGCACGCTCGCGGTGGCGCACGCCAACGACCGGAACCGGCTGGAGGAAGCGCGGCGGCTGCTGGTGGAGGCGTTCGCGTTCGCGGACGCGCCCCCCGCGCCGGCGCCGTTGATCGCGGAGCGGATGTAGCGGGACGCCATCGCGGCGCGGGGGGGGGCATGGCCGTCGGTCGTCGGCCGCGGCGGCGCGCCGTTCAGTCGAGGTGAAACACCTCGACCAGGTCCCGCGACACCGGGCTGTTGTCCGGATGGGACTCCATGATTTCCCGCATGTGCGCCCACCAGCGGCGCACCACCTCGCTGCCGGCGGCGCCGCGCCATTTCGCCTCGTCCTCGATTTCCACGTAGGCGAAGAGCTGAAGGGTCTCCGGGTGCAGGAAGATCGAGTAGTTGCGCGCGCCGCGCGCCTTCAGCGCCGCCGCCAGTTCCGGCCAGATGGGATTGTGCCGCCGCCGGTATTCGGCCTCTTGTCCCGGGTGCAACTGCATCACGAACGCCTTGCGAATCATCGGGTTTCCTCCCGCGGGGTGTCCGTCAGCCTGCCCGCGCGGCCGCCGGCGCGCAAGCCGAAAGCGGGGCGGACGGTATCCCGTCAGTAACCGAGGAGCGACGGGGCCTCCATCCACCTCCGCGGACGCGCGTCCGCTTCGCCAAGGCTTCGCGGGCCGCGGGATCGCGACCCGCCCGCCCCCGGTTTATAACGTCGCAAAACACTTCACGATCGTGAAGTGTTTTGCGACATTTGCGGGCGATCGCGAGGCGGGATGGGCCGGACGGCGCGATAGGGCCTGGGATGGGCCGGGCGGGGCGCCGCCTCAGCGACCGCCGCCCCCAGGTCGCTGACCCATTACGCGCCGCCGCGCTTCCATCCTTGACCCCGGCCGCGGAGGGACTATACTTGACCGCTCATGTTTTCAGCGAAAGGGAAGCGGCCATGATCGTCACCACCAGAGAGCTCTTCAAGCACGCCTACGGCAAGTACGCCATCGGCGCGTACAACATCAACAACCTCGAGCAGACCATGGGCCTGTTCCAGGGCAACGTGGAGAGCAAGGCCCCATTCATCATCCAGATTTCCAAGGGCGCCCGCTCCTACACCCACAAGAACATGCTCGAGGCCCTGATCCGCGCCGCCGACGGGATCTTTCCGGACGCGATTTTCGCGGTGCATCTCGATCACGGCGACGAAGCGACCTGCATGGACTGCATCCAGAGCGGCTTCTACAGCTCCGTCATGATTGACGCCAGCGCCGAGCCGTTCGAAAAGAACATCGAGATCACGCGCCGCGTCGTCGAGGCCGCGCACGCCCGGGGCGTCGTCGTCGAGGCCGAACTGGGCAAGCTCGGCGGCGTCGAGGAGCACGTCTCGGTCAAGGAATCGGACGCGAAGCTGACCGATCCGGACCAGGCGAAGGAATTCGTCGAACGGACCGGTTGCGACAGCCTCGCCTGCGCGATCGGCACCAGCCACGGCGCGTATAAGTTCAGCGGCTCCCAGGGCCTGCATTTCGGCGTGCTCGCCGAAATCCAGAAGCGGTTGCCCGGCTTCCCGCTGGTCATGCACGGCTCCAGCTCGGTGCCGCAGGACGAGGTCGCCCGCATCAACGCCGCCGGCGGCCAGCTCAAGGGCGCCAAGGGCGTGGACGAAAATCAGTTCGCGAAGGCCGCCACGCTCGGCGTGACGAAGGTGAACATTGACACCGACGGCCGCCTGGTGTGGTGCCGCGTCCACCGCGAGGCGTTCCGCGACAATCCCGAGAACTTCGACCTGCGCCCGCCGGGCAAGGTCTTCATGAAGGAATACGCGAAGTTCATTGCGCACAAGAACGTCAAGCTCGGCAGCGCCGGGCAACTGGACGCCGTGCGCGCGCTGATCGCGGCCGCAAAGCGCTGAGGCGCAATCCGGCGCCCGCCGAGTCAGGTCCGCCGCGATCCCGCCGGCGCGTCGACGGTCGCAGGGTCGCATCGGCGCGGCAGGCCCGATCGGGTTCTCTGGAAGGGGTACGCTCATGCGCGGTGCCATCCTGGTTGCATGGCTGGTTGCTGCGCCCCTCGCGGCGGCGCTCCGCGCGCCGGCGGCCGAGATCGAAACGCTGCTGCGCGACGAGGCGCTGTGGTCGCTCCCCGCGAAGGAATTGCCGCTGCGGCATGGAGGCTTCAACTGGACGTGGGTGGAACCCGACACGACCGCGCGTTCGACCGATCCCGGGGCGACGTTCGCCGGCCGCCGCGTATCCGCCGCGATCTTCCGCTTCGAGAACGGGCGCGCGGCTCGGTTGACGGTCTTTCTCTACAGCCGCGGCGACGCCGGCACCCGCACGGAAGAGGAATTCGAGGCGCAGGTGAAAGCGGCGGTCGCCGCACTGACCGCCTGGGCCGGTCCCCCTGCGGCGCCCCCGCGGAGCCTGCGCGTCGCGGCCGACGCGCGCGCGGAAACCCAGTCCTGGGCGCGCGCGCCGCACCAGGTTTCGCTCGAATGGGGCTACAGCCGCCCGCGCAACGCCGATGGCCGGGCCTATTTCCGGGCCGAATATATCCGCCTCGACCTCGCGCCCGCCGAGGCCCGCGGCACGGCGGCCGTTCCGCCCTCGGCGCCCGCGCCGGCCGAGCGCGTGCGCCGCGAACCGGGCGGGGATGTGCGCATCGTCGAGGTGCCGATGGTGGACCAGGGGGCGACGGGCTATTGCGCCGTGGCGGTGATCGAACGGGTGATGCGCTACTACGGCATGGACTATGATATGCACCAGGCCGCGCAACTCGCGGGCGCCGGAGCGCGCGGCACCGAAATTTCAAACCTGTCCGAAGCGGCGCGGAAGATCGCGGGCCGGTTCCGGCTGACGTACAAGGACCTGATGGAGATTGACCTGCTGAGGCTGGTGGAAGATTACAATCGCCGCGCTCGCCGCGCCAAGGAAACCCCGATCACGATCGGCCGCGCGCCGAACGCCGACACCGTCTTTCGGCAGATGAAACCGGCGCTCTTGAAGGAGGTCCGACTCGACGAGCGCAATGACCGGCGCCGCTTTTTCCAGTGGGTCCGCGAGTCGGTGGACCGCGGCGCGCCGCCGATCTGGGCCGTCATGCTCGGCCTCGTGCCCGAACCCCAACAGCTTCCGCAGGCCGCGGGCGGGCATTTGCGCCTGATCGTCGGCTACAATGCCGACACGCAGGAGATACTCTTCTCCGATTCCTGGGGCCCCGGCCACGAATTGAAGCGGTTGAGCGCCGACGACGCCTGGACCATCACGGTGGGCCTTGCCGTCATCGCGCCCAAAAACTGAGGCCGCGGGCGGGACGGCGAAACGATTCGGGAGATGAACCAATGCGAACGCAGATATGGGCGGCGGCGCTGGCGGTCGCGGCCGCTGTCGGCGGGGAAGAGGAACGGACGGTGAACGTCTATCGCAACCCGATTCTGCCGATCGAGGCCGGCGGCGGAGCCGATCCGGCGGCGCTGCGGGTCGGCGACGAGTTCTTCTTCTATTCCACCAACCCCGGGAACCGCGTCTTTCGCTCGCGCGATCTGGTGCGGTGGGAAAAAGGGCCGCAGGTCATGCCCGACGAGTTTCGCGGTCTCTGGGCGCCGGAGGTGTACCATCACCCGGAGGATGGCCGTTATTACCTTTACTACACGATGCGCTACAAGATCGGGGTCGCCGTTTCCGACCGGCCCGACGGCATGTTCGAAGATCTCGGCTACCTGGTCGTGGACGCGATCGACGCGCATCCGTTCCGCGACGACGACGGCCGGCTCTATCTGTATTTCACGCATACGCCGAAGTTCGAGATGTACTGCGTGCCGATGAAGAGCCCCGCGCAGACCGGCGGCCCCGTCGTGCGCTGCTTCGAGATTTCGCAGGATTGGGAACGGCACAGCTTTCCGATCAACGAGGGGCCGTGGATGCTGAAACGCGACGGGATCTATTACCTGCTGTACTCCGGCAGCGACGGCCAATCCATCCATTACGCGGTCGGCTACGCCACCGCGCCGACGCCGATCGGCCCCTTCGTCAAACACGACCGGAATCCCATCTTTCAGAACCTTCCCGCCGTCAATGGCCCCGGCCACGGTTCGGTGATCGCCGACCGATCGGGCCGCCTGTGGCACCTGTACCACCAGAAAACCGGCGTCGAAAAAGGCTGGCGGCGCGACATCTGCCTCGATCCGCTGGAATTCGACGAATCCGGCGCGCTATCCGGGACGCCGACGCGCGGGACGGAACAGCCGGCGCCGGACTTCGATCCGGGACGCGTCTGGATTCCGGAAATCCGCCCGCGGGGCGCGGTGTTTGAGGGCCGCGTCGAAGTGCGGATCGCCTGCGAAACGCCGGGCGCGGAAATCCGGTACACGCTGGACGGACGCGAGCCGGACGCGGCCTCGCCGCTCTACGAAGCGCCGTTGGAGGTCGTCGAGACCTGCACGGTGCGCGCCCGGGCGTTCAAGGCGGGGCTTGCGCCCAGCGGCGCCGCGCGCCAGAAGTTCACGCGCGCGGCCGGGACGTTGGCGCTCAATCCGGCGCCCAACGCCGAGCCGGGCAATCCGCCGCTGCTGGTGTTCCCGGAGCCGGTGAAGGACTGGAAACCGCGCGCCGACGCATGGAAAGCCGCCCGCCAGGGGGGCGCGGATTCGCCCAGATGACCGCGGAGTCGCGGGCCGGGATCGGCGGAAATCCCTGCAATCCGGTGGGCGGATTTCGCGCTCGCGTCGGTTTCAATGGCGACAACGGCACGTGTCTTCAGAGGGTTTCCCCGTCTCCCGCTTGGCGACGGCCATGATGTCGGCGGAGCAACACGCGCGCACGGTTTCCCGCCTCCGTTCTTCGTGGCATGGCTTTCTTTTCCAAGGCTTGGAAGAAAACGGGACCCCGTCGTCCAAGGGTTGGAAAGAGCGGTCAGGCGATCCGTTCCCGCACCCACGCGTATTCCGCCGCGATGCTGGCGGCCCGTCCGCCGCGGCGCAGGGGCTCGGGGAGGACGTCGAAGGTGTAGGTCTCGATTTCGAGGTCGCGGGTCGCCTCGGCCGCGGCGCGCCAGAAGTCGGGCCCCAGCCCCGCCGCGGTCGCGCCCAGCGCGCCCGCGCCCGGCCAGTGCAGGGGGACATGGAAATGCGTGCGGATCGCGGCGGCGGCCGCCAGATGCGGCAATTCGGCCAGCGCCGCGGGCAGATCCGGCCAGCGCGCCACCGGCCGGCCCTCCGCATCGAAGGCGACCGTCTGATGGAAGTACACCGGCTCCGCGAACGCGGCGAGCGCGCTTCGGCCTTCCGCGTCGTTCCGGGCCGTCAGCGCCGAACTGAGCTGAACCTTCCCGACCGCGATGCCGGCGTCGCGGAGATGCCGCAGGGCCGGCGCCGGGTCCTCGCCCAGCACGGCGAGGTGGCACGTGTCGAGACAAACGGCGAGATGGCGGCGCGCCGCCGGACTCCGCAAACCGGGCTGGTCCAGAAACGTGATCGCGTCCGCCACCGTCTCGACGAAGCAATCCGGCTCCGGCTCGAGCGCGAGCCGCAGGGTCCGGCCGGTCCGGTCCTCCAGCCGCGCCAGGCCTTCGGCCGCCGCCGCCAGCCGGCGCACGGCGCGCGCGGCGTCGTCGGGCGCCGCGAGATGGGCGCGATAGGCGACCGGGACGGTGCTCAGGCAGGCGGTCTCGCCCTCCGGCAGCAATTCCGCGAGGATCTCGGCGGCGCGGATCGTGTATTCGAGGCGCTCCGCCGTCCGCCAGTCGGGCGTATAGACGGATTCCTTCACGCGCGCGCCATGAAAACGGCCGAAGGGAAAGGCATTGGCGGTGCGGGCATACAGGCCCAGCGCCGAGAGTCGCTCGCGGAAGGCGGCGATGCGGCCGGCATCCGCCGCGCGCGCGGCCTCGGCGGCGATGCGCAGGCCCAGGCCGAACGGCCGCTTCGGCGAAACGGCGGCCTTGACCGCCGCGGCATGCCGCTCGACCGCGTCTTCCATCGCCGCCCACGATTCGCCGGGATGGACGTTGAGGCAGTAGGTCAGGTGGAGCGGCGGCTGGTCGCGCAGGAGCATGTCGGGCTTCGGAATCCGTCCATCGCTGTTGCCGCCGGTCCCCGGCTCGGCTCCGCGCGACCTCGCTTCGGGGGCCGGGCGTCCGCCCGCGCGGCCGTCCGGCGGTCGGTCGCCGGCGCGTCAACTCACACCGCCGTGAAGCACAGCGTGGCGTTGTGGCCGCCGAAACCGAGCGAGTTGTTCAAACAGGCGCGGATGCGCTTTTCGCGCGCCGCGTTCGGCACATAGTCGAGGTCGCACTCGGGGTCGGGCGTCTCGTAGTTGATCGTCGGCGGGACGACGCCGCGGTGCAGCGCGAGGGCGCAGACGACCGACTCGAAACCGCCGGCGGCGCCGAGCAGGTGGCCGGTCATGGACTTGGTCGAGCTGATCCAGACGCGGCGCGCATCCGCCTCGCCGAGCGCCGCCTTGATGGCCCGGGTTTCGCACTTGTCGTTCAGCTCGGTGCTGGTGCCGTGGGCGTTGATGTAGTCAATGTCGGCGGGGGTCAGGCCGGCGTCGGCGACGGCGAGGCGCATGCCCTCGGCGGCGCCCGCGCCGAGTTCGTCGGGCGCGGTGATATGGTAGGCGTCGCACGTGCGGCCGTAGCCGGCGAGTTCGCAGTAGATGCGCGCGCCGCGGCGGCGGGCGGCCTCCATTTCCTCGAGCACGAGCACGGCGGCGCCCTCGCCGATGACGAAACCGTCGCGGTCGCGGTCGAACGGCCGGCTCGCCTTCGTGGGCGCGTCGTTGCGCGTGCTGAGCGCGCGCATCGCGCAGAATCCGCCGACGCCGAGCTCGCAGATGGGGGCCTCGGCGCCGCCGGCGAGGATGAGGTCGGCTTCGTTGTGCCGGATCATGCGCAGCGCCTCGCCGATCGAGTGCGTGGCGGTGGCGCAGGCGGAGACGACGCAGAAGTTGGGGCCCTTGAGGCCGTATTCGATCGCCACGAGGCCCGACAGGATGTTCGTGATCATCTGCGGGATCATGAACGGCGAGAACCGGCTGGGGCCGCGCGTCAGCAGCACCCGGGTCTGTTCCTGCAGCACCTGGAGGCCGCCGATGCCGCTGCCGATCAGCACGCCGGCCCGGCGCGTGTCCATCGCCGCGAAATCAATGCCCGAGTCCCGGACCGCCAGTTTCGCGGCGGACACGCCGTAATGGCAGAACGGGTCCATCCGCCGCTGTTCCTTCTTCGGGATGAACTCGTCCACGTTGAACTCGACGACCTGGCCCGCGATGCGAGATGCGTACTCCTTGGTGTCGAAGGACTCGATCGCGCGCACGCCGGACTCGCCGCGCACCAGCCGGTCCCAGACCCGGTCCAGCGCGCTGCCCAGCGGGGAAACCACCCCCAAGCCCGTAACCGCTACTCGTCGTCCGTTCATGGCGTTCCGCCTCCGCTCGCTATCCGTACCCGAACCGATGCTAAAAACAAAGGCCGGAGGCGACGCCCGCGGGCGCTCTCCGGCCTTCGGCGGGCGGCGCGTCAGGCGTCGAAGCCTTTTTCCTTCAAATACTTGATGACGGCGCCGACGGTGGTCAGCTTTTCGGCGTCCTCGTCGGGAATCTCCGCGCCGAACTCCTCCTCGAACGCCATGACCAGCTCGACCGTGTCGAGCGAATCGGCGCCCAGATCCTCGATGAACGAGGCCTCCGGGGTGACCTGTTCCGCGTTCACGCCGAGCTGTTCGACGATGATGTCCTTGACTTTGTCTTCCAGTGCCATGTCCGTTCTCCTGTTGCTTGTATCCGACCGGCGGTCAGGCCGTCACCATGCCGCCGCACACCGTGACCACCTGGCCGGTCACGTACGCCGAGGCGTCGCTCGCCAGGAACAACACCACGTTGGCCACGTCCTCCGGCTCGCCGAAGCGCCCCAGCGGTATGGCCTCCAACATCTTCTTCTGCAGGTCTTCCGGCAGTTTTTCGGTCATTTTCGTCCGTATGAAGCCGGGCGCCACGGCGTTCGCGCGGATGTTGCGCGACGCCAGTTCCTTGGCCGTGGACTTGGTCAGGGCGATCAATCCGGCCTTGCTGGCGGCATAGTTGCACTGTCCGGCATTGCCGATCAAGCCGATGATGGAGGCGATGTTGACGATCGCGCCGGACTTCTGGCGCATCATCGGGCGGGCGGCGGCCTTCGTGAAAAGGAAGGCGCCCTTGAGGTTCACGGACAGGACCGCGTCCCAGTCCGCCTCGCTCATGCGCGCCAGGAAGCCGTCCTTGGTGATCCCGGCGTTATTGACCAGCACGTCGAGGCGGCCGAAGGCCTCGACGGCGCCGTCCACCGCCGCCTGGACCTGCGCCGATTGCGCGACGTCCACCGCGTAGCGTTCCGCGCGCCGGCCCAGCGCCGCGACCTTCGCCGCGGTCTCCTCCAGCCAGTCCGCCTGCACGTCGCACAGCGCCAGATCGGCGCCGGCGGCGGCCAGCCGGACGGCGATGGCCTGCCCGATGCCCCGCGCGGCGCCCGTGACGAGCGCGATCTTGTTATCCAATGGCCCCATGTCAGCTCCTGGAGACGGCCGCGAATCTACAGGGTGTCCGCGGCCCGTTTCAAGTCGGAAAGGGCCGCGATGTTAGCTATCGGCGCGGATTTGTCAATCTTCCGCATCAACCCCGAAAGCACCCGCCCGGGCCCGCACTCCATGAACCGGGCCGCGGGAGCGGCCTGCCGGATCGCGGTCACGCAATCCACCCACCGCACCGAGCCGGCGACCTGGCGGATCATGGCTTCGCGGATTTCGTCCGGCGTTCCGTGCGGAGCGCCGGTCACGTTGGAATAGACTGGGAAGGCCAGGGGTCGGAACTCGACGCCGGCCAGAAACGCCCGGAGCCGGTCCGCCGCCGGCTGCATCAGGGACGAATGGAAGGCCCCGGCGACCTTGAGCCGGACGCACAGGCGGGCGCCGGCTTCGGCCGCCATCCGTTCGGCGGGGTCCAGCGCTTCCCGTGGGCCGGACAGCACCGTCTGTTCGGGCGAGTTGAGGTTGGCGATCTCCAGGCCGCTGGCGGCGCAGATCCGATCGAGCGCGGCGCGGTCGAGGCCGATCACGCTGAGCATGCCGCCGGGCCGGGCCTCGCAGGCCTCCTGCATGAAGCGGCCCCGCGCCTCCAGCACCCGGAGCGTCTCCTCGAACGAAAGCGCGCCGGCCGCGTACAGCGCCGCCCATTCGCCGGAGGAAAGGCCCGCCGCCGCGACCGGCCGGGCGTCGGGCCGCGCCCGGCGCAGCGCCTCGAGGCAGACGACGCTGACCGCGAAGATGGCCGGCTGGGCGCGGTCGGACCGCGTCAACTCCTCCGCGGGTCCGTCGAAACAGAGGCGGGCGAGGTCCCAGCCGAGCGCCGCGCCGGCGCGGTCGAATAGCGCGCGGGCCTCGGGGGATTGCTCCGCGAAGTCGCGGCCCATGCCGGGCGCTTGGGCGCCCTGGCCCGGAAACAGCAGCGCACATTCGCTCACGATCACTTCTCCCATTCGAGCAGGGTCGCGCCCCAGGTGAATCCGCCGCCGAAGACGAGCATCATCACGATGTCGCCGTTGCGGAGGCGTCCGTCGCGCGCGGCCTCGTCCAGCGCGATCGGAACGGACGCGCCGGAGGTGTTTCCGTAGCGCTCGACGTTGATGACGAAGCGCTCCATCGGCGCGCCGAGCCGTTCGGCGATCGCGCCGATGATCCGCAGGTTGGCCTGGTGCGGGATGAACCACCGGACGTCGCCGACGGTCAGGCCGGCGCGGTGCAGCGCGGCGCGCGCGGCGCGGACCATGTTCGTGACCGCGTGCTTGTACACCTCGCGGCCGTTCATCCGCAGGTAGTGCTCCCCGGCGGCGACCGTCGCGGGGCTGGCGGGCCGGCGGCTGCCGCCGGCCGGAACGATCAGCAGATCGCCCAGCGAGCCGTCCGCCCCGAGCGCGCTGGCGATCAGGCCGCGCCCGCGGTGAGCCGGCCGCAGCACGGCGGCGCCGGCGCCGTCGCCGAAGAGCACGCAGGTGGAGCGGTCGCGCCAGTCGAGCAGCGCGCTCATTTTTTCGGCGCCGACGACCAGCGCCGTCTCGATCGCGCCGGAGGCGATGAAGTGGCGCGCGGTCTCGACCCCGTACACGAACCCCGAGCAGGCGGCCTCGAGTCCCATGCAGAACGCGTTGCGCGCGCCGATTTTATGCTGGATCATGCAGCCGGTATTGGGAAACGGATGGTCGGGGGTGATCGTCGCCGCCACGATCATCTGCACGTCGTCGGCGCGCAGTCCGGCGTCGGCGAGGGCGCGGCGGGCCGCTTCGGCGCCGAGATCGGAGGCCGCCTGGTCGTCCGCGGCGATATGCCGTTCGCGCATCCCGGTGCGGGTGACGATCCACTCGTCGGTGGTATGAACCATCTTCTCGAGGTCCCGGTTGGTCAGCACGCGCTCCGGCGCGTAGGCGCCGGTGCCGGCGATCCGGACCGGCCGCGGCAACGGGGCGGGGACGACCAGCGTCGGGTTCATGCCGACTCCGCGCGGGCGATTTCCGCCGCGATCAACGGGTTGATCCGGTGCTCCACCGCCGCGCCGGCGACGCGAATGGCGTTGAAGACGGCCTTGGCTTTCGAGGCCCCATGGCCGATGATGCATACCCCGTTGGCGCCCAGCAGCGGCGCGCCGCCGTAGGCCGCCGGGTCGGATTTGCGGCGGATTTCCGCCAGCGCGCCGCGCAGCAGCGCCGCGCCGAGCATCCGCAGCGGGTTTCGCGTGAACTCCTGCCGGAGCCATTCGCCGATGAAGTGGGCCACGCTTTCGCTGGTCTTGAGCACCACGTTGCCGACGAAGCCGTCGCAGACGACGACGTCCACGCGCCCCTCGTACAGGTCGTGCCCTTCCACGTTGCCGTGGAAATTGACGCTGGGCGAATCGCGCAGCAGCGCCAGCGTCTCCTTGGTCGTCTCGTTGCCCTTGCTCTCCTCGCCGCCGATGCTCAGCAGGCCGACCAGCGGTTTCGCGATGCCGAGGATTTCCCGCGCATAGACCGAGCCCATGACCGCGAACTGGCGCAACATGGCCGGCGTGGAGTCGGTGTTGGCCCCGGCGTCAATCAGCACGAACGGCGTCCGCCGCGTCGGCATGACGGTTGCGATCGCCGGGCGCAGCACGCCTTCGAGGGTGCGCAGTTTCAGCGTGGCGGCGGCGACCATCGCGCCGGTGTTGCCGGCGGAAAACGCGGCGTCCGCCTCGCCGCTCTTGACCAGGTCGGTCATGCGGCCGATCGAGGAGTCGCGCTTGCGGCGGACCGCCGCGGCCGGCGGCTCGTCCATGCCGATCACCTCCGACGCCGGCACGATGCGCAGACAGGGCGGCGGGGATTCGCCGGCGGGAAACGCCGCGCGGATCGCGTCCTCGCGGCCGACCAGCAGCAACTCGGTCAATCCCGGCAGTTCGCGCGCCGCGCGCCAGGCGCCGGCCACGACCTCGCCCGGAGCCAGGTCGCCGCCCATCGCGTCAACGGCTATGCGCATCGAAAACGCGTCCGGATCAATCGTCCGCGGTGACGGCCGTCACCTGGCGGCCGCCGTAGTGGCCGCATTTCGGGCAGACGCGGTGCGGCTGCTTGATCGCGCCGCACTGGGGGCATTTTCCGACGCCGCGGACGGGGCGCTGGTGGGCCGCGGACCCCCGGCGAAGGCCTTTACGGCCTCGGGACGTGCGTCTTTTCGGGACAGCCATGACAATTCGTCCTTTCCGATTCCGGGCTCCCGCCCGCGCTCATAGTTTCAAGCCGTCCAGCGCCTTCCAGGCGTCGGATCCGGCCGGCGGGTCGTCCGCGCATCGGCACGGCGATCGGTTGAGATTCCGGCCGCAGCGCGGGCACAAACCCCGGCACTGCTCCGAGCAGACCGGATGCGCCGGCAACTGGAGCAGCACTGCCTCGCGCAGGTCGGCCGTGATATCCAGTTCCTGTTGGCCGACCTGCAACGGATAGTCGCGGATGAAATCCGAATCGGCGGCGGTTGTCGAGAAGATTTCGGCGCAGCGGCCGCACACCAGTTCGAACGCCGACCACACCCGACCGCGCACCAGCACGCCGCCGGACACGATCTCCGCGACCAGTTCATAATGCAGCGCATCCCCGCCGCGGACGAGGGATTCGCCCTCCAGATCGAGGACCTCGGCGGGATCCGCGCCCGCGTAGCGCGACCCGCCGGGCTGGATTTTGGGTATTTCGATGATCATATTCGGCTTTGCAGGATTGCGGTTCCGTTGGATTCCCCCCGGCGGCCTCCGGCGCCGCCGCCGGCCCGCCTTGCGTCAGCGCGCTCCGGACGGCCGCGCCGGCGCCAGCCGGCGGCGCAGGGCCTCGAGCGAGGCAGGGGGCACGAACGGCTCCACGTCGCCCCCGAGCTGCGCGATCTCGCGCACCGTGTGCGAACTGATGTAACTGTAGTCCTCTTTCGGCATCAGGAAGATGGTTTCGATGTCCGGCGCCATCTTCCGGTTCGTCAGGGCCATCTGGAACTCGAACTCGAAGTCCGAAAACGCCCGCAGGCCGCGCACGATCACCGCGATCTGCTTGCGGCGGGCGTATTCGACCAGCAGTCCCTCAAAGGACTCCACCTCGACATTCGGAAACCCGGCCACGGCGTCGCGGGCGATCGCCACCCGTTCCGCCACCGGGAAGAACGTGGTTTTCGGCGCCGAGCCGGCGACGGCCAGCAGCAGGCGCGGAAAAATCCGGGCGGCCCGCTCCACGACGTCCAGATGCCCGACCGTGATCGGATCGAAGGTTCCCGCATAGATGGCCGCGCGATTCATTACGAGCCTCCGTCGGGGCGCCGCCGTTCCGACGGCCGCCGCTAGCCCACTATATACCCGGCGTTTCCCCGCACAAAGCGCGAAGCGCGGTAAGGGGGCAGGGCGTCGGAAGGCGCGAAACATCGGATCGGCGTGTACGGGCACGTGTACGAGAACGATCCCGGAGACCCGCCCGATCTGCCGCAAGCGCGATGAAACGATGCGGGGCCGCGTCTTTTGCAGCTTTCTGGCCTTGCGTGTGAAAGTCGGTCTGGTCTCGTGTTTGATGCGAGGGGGAGGAGTGGCGGGCGAGCCGGCGACGCGGCGGCGGGCGCCTTCGGGGCATCGAATCGGCAACGGCCGGCGCCATCAGGCCGTCGAGGGGCGGTAACGGCGGGGGGCCGGCGCTTCGACGGGGCGCAGGTCGAACTTCACCCGGCGTTCGCCGAACAGCGCGCGCAATGCGGTCAGCAGCTCGGGGGTCGGGGCGACCCGCCAATCGGAGCCCAGCCTCAGCGTGAACGACCGGCAGGGGCCCCCATCGCCGAACGGAACGCACAGATCCACGGACGTGCGGCCCGCATGCGCCCGGATCAGGCGCGCCAGCGCCGCCAGACGGTCCGTTTCGTCGAGGCCTCCAACGTCCAGCTTCACGCGCACGCTATTCGCCTGGCGCTCCAGCAGGCTCTGCAACGGCAGCGCCTCGGACACCTTGAGCTGGGGCCGCTCGCGCGAGCGATCGGTCTCCCCCGCCACCCACAGCAGGGCATCCTCGACGACCCATTCGGCGCAGTTCTCCCACTCGCGGTTGAAGATCACCGCCTCGCACCGGCCGGAGAGATCTTCGAGGACGAGCCGGCAGAACGTCCGGCCCGCCGACGGTCCGGATTTGATCACGGTCGGGTTCGCCGTCGCCACCCGCGCGACGAAGGCCACCCGGGCGCCGCCGGCGGCCTCGGCCAGATCGCCGGCCCGGAAACCGGCCGGATGCGCCAGCCCGTCGAGCACATCCTTCAACGCGTCCAGCGGGTGCTCGGACACGTACAGGCCCAGGGTTTCCTTTTCCGCCGCCATCCGTTGCCGACGATCCCATTCGGGCACGCGGGGAAACTCGCGCGCGCAGGCGGACTGGGCGCCGTTGCCGAACATGTCCATCTGGCCGCTCTGACGGTCGCGCGCCGCGCGCTGGGCCGCCGCGAGGGCCGCCGGCAGTCCGGCGATCATCGCCGCGCGATGGGCGCCGCCGACGTCGTCGAACGCGCCGCAGCGGATCAACGCCTCGATCGCGGCGCGGTTGACGGCGCGCGATTCCTCCACCCGTTCGCAGAAATCGAACAGGTCGCGGAAGGGCCCGCCGGCCTTGCGGGCCGCGAGGATGGCGTCGAGCGCCGCCTCGCCGACGCCTTTGACCGCCAGCAGGCCGAAGCGGATGCGGTCGCCGTCCACGGTGAAGTGTTTTCCCGACGCGTTGATCGAGGGCGGCGCGATGACGACGCCCATGCGGCGGGCGTCGGCCATGTACTGCACGAGCTTGTCGCGGTCATCGGACTCGAACGTCAGGTTCGCGGCCCAGAACTCGAGCGGGTAGTGGCGCTTGAACCAGGCCGTCTGATAGGCGACGATCGCGTACCCGGTCGAGTGGGCCTTGTTGAACCCGTAGCCGGCGAACTTCAAGATGAGGTCGAACAGCCGTTCCGCCTCGCTCCGGTCAATCCCGTTTTTCCGGGCGCCCTCCAGAAACGCCGGACGTTCCTGGTCAATCACGTCGGCTTTTTTCTTCGAAATGGCCTTGATCAGCGACAGCGCGCGGCTCAACGGCAGGCCGCCGAGCCGGTTGAGCACCTGCATGACCTGCTCCTGGTAGATCATGATGCCGTAGGTCTCGGCCAGCAGGTCGTCCACCAGCGGATGAATCTTTTCGACCGGCGCTTCGCCCCGCTTGCGGCGGCTGTACAGGGACATCAGGTCCATCGGACCGGGGCGATACATCGCGTTGGCCGCGATCAGGTCCTCGATGCGGCTGGGCTGCATATCCGCCAGCATGCGCTTCATGCCGGAGGACTCGAACTGGAACACCCCGTCGGTCTCGCCGTTGCGGAAAAGCTCGAAGACCTCCGGATCGTCCAGCGGCAGGGTGTTGGGGTCCACGTCCCGCCCGATGCGCTCGCGCGCCAGTTCGCGGGCGCGCTGGATGACGGACAGCGTCTTCAGGCCCAGGATGTCCATCTTCATCATCCCGGCCTTTTCGCAGGTCGGGCCGTCCCACTGCGTGATGACGTCCGGGCTGTCGCTCTGGCGGTACAGCGGAACGAGCGTTTCCAGCGGCTCGTCGCAGACGACGACGCCGGCGGCGTGAACGCCGGGCTGGCGGACCAGGCCCTCGATCTGCATCGCGCTGTGCAGCAGTTTGCGGACCTCCGGGTTGCTCTCGTAGGCGTTGCGAAGGTCACGCGAGAACAGCTTCTGCTCGTCCGGCGGCAGGTTGGGGTCAATCGCTTTCTGCAGCGTGGCCTTGAGTTCCTCCGGAACCATCTTCGAGAGGCGGTCGGTTTCGGCCGGGGACATGCCGAGGACGCGGCCGGCATCCTTGATGGCCTGCCGCGCCTTCATCGTGGCGAAGGTGATGATCTGCGCGACATGGCTGTATTTATCGCGCACGTACCGGATGACCCGCTCGCGCCCGGTCTGGCAGACGTCCACGTCCACATCGGGGTCTTCCTGCCGCTGCGGATCGGTGAAGCGCTCGAACAGCAGGCCATAGCGGACCGGGTCCACCTGCGCAATGCCCAGCGCATAGCCCAGCAGCGTCGCCACGCCGCTGCCGCGCGGCATGGCCGGAATGTCGTTTTGCCGGGCGAACTGGACGAAGTCGTTGACGATCAAAAAGTACGAGCTGTAGCCCTTCTCCGCGATGACCTGGAGCTCCCATGCCAGCCGCTGCCGGTATTGCTCCGGAACGTCGCGCCCGGCAAATCGGGCGGCCAGGCCCGCTTCCGCCAGCCGCCGCAGGTAGTCGTCCGGCGTCGAACCGTCGGGCGTGCGGAACACCGGCAGGTGCTTCTTTTTCGTATCGAGGTTGAGGTTGCACATCTCGGCGATGCGCATCGTGTTCCGCAGGGCCTCGGGCCAGGCCCGGAAGGCCTCCGCCATCTCCGCCGGGCTCTTCAGGTAGAGTTCCGCGGAGTACTTCAGCCGGTCCTCGTCGCTCAAAAGTCTGTTCGTCGAGATGCACGTCAGCACGTCGTGCCCGGGCTTGGATTCGCGCGAGAGGAAATGCACGTCGTTGGTCGCGACGAGGCCGACGCCCAGCTCGCGCGCGAGGCGGATCAGCATCGGGTTGACGCGCTCCTGGTCGGCTTCGCCCTGATGCTGAATCTCGATGAAAAAACGCTCGGGACCGAAGATGTCGCGGTACTCGCCGGCGATGCGCCGCGCGCGCGCCTCGTCGCCCGCCAGCAGGGCCTTCGGAATCTCGCCGGCCAGGCAGGCGCTCGTCGCGATCAGGCCGGCGTTGAACTGCGAAAGCAGCTCGCGGTCCACGCGGGGCTTGTAATAGAAGCCCTCCAGATAGGCGCGCGAGGAGAGGATCATCAGGTTGCGCCACCCCTCGGCGTTCATCGCCAGCAGCAGCAGGTGGTTCTGCGAGGATTCGCCGCTGCCGGCCGTCGTGCGGTCGTCGCGGCGCCCCGGCGCGATGTAGGCCTCCATGCCGAGGATCGGCTTGATGCCCTCGGCGAGCGCAGTCCGGTAAAACTCCATCGCCCCGAACAGATTTCCGTGATCGCTCAACGCGAGCGCGGACATGCCGAGCGCCTTGGCGCGCTTGACCAGTTCGGGAATGCGGTTGGCCCCATCGAGCGTCGAGTAGTGCGAATGGACGTGAAGGTGCGTGAATTCCATGGCGGCGCGATCGGTTGCGGTCTCCTGAAAACGGCGATCGGCGAAAAGTGTACGCCGCCGCGCCGGAGTGTCCAGCCCATCGAAGGAAAATATTACGCCCGGGACCGTCCGCCGTCCGCGCGCGGCGCGGACCTCACCGCACCCGCATTTCGGCGGCGAGCGCGGCCGCGCGCCGCGGCCCCTCGACGCGGGCGACCAGCGCCAGCGCGAACTCGAAACACGTTCCGGGCCCTTGGCTGGTGACCCAGTGGCCGTCCTCGACGACGCGCTCGTCCACCCACGCGGCCTCCCGCAACTGGTCGCGCACCGCCGGATGCGAGGTGATGCGCCGGCCCGCGCGCAGCACGCCGGCGGCCTGCAGCGCCAGCGGCGCCGCGCAGATCGCCGCCAGCAGCTTGCCCGCCGCATCGAACGCGCGCACCGCCGCCCGGACGCCCTCGTGGGCCGACAGATTTCGCGTGCCCAGCGCGCCGCCGGGCAGCGCCAGCGCATCGAAGTCCGCGGGCTCGACCTCGTCCCAGAGCCGGTCCGGCAACAGCCGAACGCCGCGCGCGGCCGCCACCGGACCGGGTTTCAGACCCGCGGTCACGACCGTCCAGCCCGCGCGCCGCAGCACGTCGGTCAGAATGACCGCCTCCATCTCCTCCACGCCGTCCGCCCACGGTATCAATACTTTCATCGAACGCTCTCCTTCGGCAACGCGCCGAACACCGATAGCGGCTCCCGGCGCGCCGATCAAGGCTTTCCCGCCGCCGCGCGCGCCTCCAGCGCCTCGACGATGCGAAGGTCGGCGCGGGAGAAGGCATACTCGCGCAGGCGCGCGATGGGAACCCAGGCGAAATCGGCGCAATGGATCCGGCGCGCACGGCCGGCCACGCGGCGGGCGATGTGCGCGTGCAGCTCGATCGTGAAATGGCTGTAGGCGTGGCGGACCACGGTCAGCCGCTCGCCGACCTCGATCCCGATTCCCATTTCCTCGCGCAGTTCGCGGGCGATGCACTGCGCCATCGTCTCCCCCGGCTCGATCTTGCCGCCGGGAAACTCCCAGAGCCCGCCGAGCAGTCCCTCGGACTTTCGGCGCGCGATCAATACGCGCCCGCGCGCATCCACCGTGACGGCGGCGCCAACGACGAGGTGCGGCAGGGGCTTCCGCGGACGGCGCCGGGGCCAGCGCTCGGGCGCGCCGGCCGCGCGGGCCCGGCAGACCTCGCGCAGGGGACAGGCCCCGCAGGCCGGGCGTTTCGGCGCGCAGACGGTCGCGCCCAGCTCCATCAGCGCCTCGTTGAACGCCGCCGCCCTCCCCCGCGGGAGCAACGCGGCGGCGATCGCCCGGCATTCGGCGTCCAGCCGTTCCCGCTGCGGCTCGTCCAGCGCGAACACGCGCGCAAGCACGCGGCGCACATTGCCGTCGGAGAGCGGGAGGTCGAGGCCGAACGCGAGGCTGCCGACCGCGGCGGCCGTGTAGGGTCCGACTCCCGGAAGGGCGAGCAAGCCTTCGTACGTGCGCGGGAACCGGCCGCCGCGCTCCACCACGACGTGGTGCGCCAGCCGGAGCAGGTTGCGCGCCCTCGCGTAGTAGCCGAGGCCTTCCCACGCCTTCAGCACGGCGGACTCGTCCGCCGCCGCCAGCGCCCGCAGCGTCGGAAACCGCGTCATGAAGCGCTCGAAGTAGGGAAGCGCCTGGTCCACGCGCGTCTGCTGGAGCATCATCTCGGATATCAGGACGCGGTACGGGGTACGCCGCCGGCGCCAAGGCAGGTCGCGCGCGTTCGCGCGGAACCAGGGCAGCAGGCGGCGCGCGACCGCCGCGCGGACGCGGGCCGTGAAGGGGTCTGTTCCCGACACGGACGGCGTGCCGGGCCGCGATTTCGAGTTCAAGCTTCCTGAACTTTACCAAGCCCGCCGCGCGGCGGCAAAGGCGAGAATCGCGGAAGGGTGTCGCTTGGCCGCAACCGGCCGCGCATCGGCTTTTTGCCCATACTTCGCGGCATTTTCCGGATCAAAATATCTGGTGTCCGCTTTGAACCGATGAGAACCGATGATATAATAAAGAAACAGTGGCTACAGGCCGGGTTTCGGGGTCGCGCGAGATGGAGACCGGGCCTGAAGAACGGAAGCGAGATCGCTATGCGCGGAACACGATGGAGGATATACGCGGTTCTGACGGCGGCGCTGGCGGCGGTGGCGGGCGACATCGGCACCGACCCGGCGCATCCCTATGCCTGGGGCGAGAACGTCGGCTGGCTCCATGCCGCGCCGGCCGGTGGCGCGGCGGCGGTGACGGTCCATTATTACGAGGGAAACGGCGGCTGGCTGTCGGGTTACGCCTGGGGCGAGAACATCGGCTGGATCGTCATGGGCAGTCCGGGCGGCGGCCCCTATGCCAACACGACCGGCGATAACTGGGGGGTCAATATGGCGGAAAACGGACGCCTCTCCGGTTACGCCTGGGGCGAGAACGTCGGCTGGATCAACTTCGGCGCCGCCCAATCCGACGCCGCGATTTCCAAGGCCACCGGCGAATTTTCCGGCCACGCCTGGGGCGAGAATATCGGGTGGATCAGGTTCAAGGGGACATCGCCGGACTATGGCGTGCGCTCGATGGCGTTCTATACACAGCCGCGAGGCACGCCGAACTGGTGGCTGGATCGCCACGGCGTCACGGAGGACTACGACGCCGGCGACGGAGTGCCGGCGTGGCGAAAGTACGTAATGGACACCGACCCGAACACGGTGGGCGACTATCTGCGGATCACGGCCATCGAGGTCGCTCCGACGGCGACCGATGTCCGTTTCGCGCCCGCCTCGACGCGGCGCTACTACACGCTGAAACGGCGCGCCGACCTCACGACCGGCGCCTGGGGGGACACTCCCGGCCAGGTCAATGTGCAGTTCGGAACTCCGGGCGAACAATTTCTGCGGGACGAGAGCGCGGCGTCGCAAATGTTTTACACCGTGGACGTGAAGGTCGCGCCGTGAACGGAATCGGATTCGGCCGCGATCGGCCGGACGTTGGAAACCGCCGAAGAAAAGGAGAGGCTCGGATGAAAATGCGCAGATGGTTGGCGACAATCGCGGCAGTCGCCGCGATGGCGGGCGGGGCGCGGGCGGGTAGTTTGACCCCGCCGGGCGCGCCGGGCCCGACCATGCACACGCTGGAGGAGCTGTACCAGAAGCAACTGCAACTGGAGGCCCGTCTTACGGCGCAGGACCAGGAAATCTCGCGGGCGCGGCAGGAGGCAGAACGGGCGCGGCAGGAAAACAGCGTGATTCTGAATGCGCTGGGCGCAACGCTTCCGTGGCAGCTCAAGACGGTGGACAGCGCCGGATTTGTGGGTTACTTCGCCTCGCTGGCCTTCGGCCCGGACGGACAGCCCGCCATATCGTATGGCGACCTCACCAACGGCGATCTCAAGTTCGCGCGCTACAACGGCTCCACCTGGAGCACCGCCACCGTGGACAGCGCAGGGAATGTGGGTTACTACACCTCGCTGGCCTTCGGTCCGGACGGACAGCCCGCCATCGCGTATTTAAGCGCCTCCAGTGGCGATCTCAAGTTCGCGCGCTACAACGGCTCGACCTGGAGCACCGCCACCGTGGACAGCGCCGGGGATACGGGTTTCTTCGCCTCGCTGGCTTTCGGGCCGGACGGACAGCCCGCCATCGCGTATTCAGACTTAACCAATGGCGATCTCAAGTTCGCGCGCTACAACGGCTCGACCTGGAGTACCGTCACCGTGGACAGCGCCGGGGATACGGGTTACTTCGCCTCGCTGGCCTTCGGGCCGGACGGACAGCCGGCCATCACGTATTGCGACGCCACCAATTACGATCTCAAGTTCGCGCGCTACAACGGCTCGACCTGGAGTACCGCCACCGTGGACAGCGCAGGGAATGTGGGTTTGCACACCTCGCTGGCTTTTGGCCCGGACGGACAGCCCGCTATCGCGTATTACGACAGCTCCAATGGCGATCTCAAGTTCGCGCGCTACAACGGCTCGACCTGGAGTACCGCCACCGTGGGCAGCGCCGGGAGTGGGGGCGGTTACACCTCGATGGCCTTCGGACCGGACGGACAGCCCGCCATTTCGTTCTACGAAGCCACCAATGGCGATCTCAAGTTCGCGCGCTACAACGGCTCGACTTGGAGTATCGCCACCGTGGACAGCGCCGGAAATGTCGGCCTCTACACGTCACTGGCCTTCGGTCCAGACGGACAGCCCGCCATCGCGTACCTCGACGACACCAATGGCGATCTCAAGTTCGCGCGGCGCGGCCTGTTTGCTCCGAAATGAGGCTGCACGCGCGGCGTCGAGCGAACCGCCGCCGCGGCGGTTTCGGCGAGACCGCCCTATCGCACAAGGGCTCGGACACCCATTGGGCGGGGACAAGCTCCCGATTCGGTCAGATTTTTCCGACCAGGTCGAGGCCGGGCTTGAGGGTCTTCGCGCCCGGCTCCCAACTGGCCGGGCACACCTCGCCGCCGTGTTCGCGGACGAACTTGGCGGCCTGGAGCTTGCGGAGCAGCTCTTTCATGCTGCGGCCGATGCTGTTGTCGTGGATTTCGAACGCCTTCAGGATGCCGTCGGGATCCACGATGAAGCTGCCGCGCAGCGCCAATCCCTCGTTCTCGATATAAACGCCGAACTCCCGGCTCATGACGCCGCTGGGGTCCGCGATCATCGGGAAGCGAATCTGCTTGATCGCCGGCGAGTGGTCGTGCCAGGCCTTGTGCACGAAGACGGTGTCCGTGCTGACGCTCAGCACCTCCGCGCCCTCGGCCTGGAACTTGGGATAGAGTTTGGCCAGCTCTTCCAGTTCCGTGGGGCAGACGAACGTGAAGTCGGCCGGGTAGAACACGATGGCCAGCCACTTGCCGGCATAGCCGTGCAGCCGCACTTCCTTGACCTCGTCGTGAACGTAGGCGTCCAGCTCCAGGTCCGGTATCTTGTGTCCGATTTTCAGCATGGCGGTTTCCTTTCCTCGCTTTCCTTGAATGCCCATTTCTTATGAAACGGGCGATAAATGTACCGCCGATTTCCGGTTTTTCAAGCGGGCCCGGCTTCGGCGCCGCGCAGAGAGCGCTCGATGCCCTCGCGCACGACCTGCGCGCACCGGCGGAACGCCTCCGCCTCCTCGGCGGAGAACTCCGGCTGGAGCACGCGCCGGATGCCGCCGCGGCCCACGACGACCGGCAGCGAGAGGCACACGTCGCGGACCCCCAGCCAGCCCTCGATCGAGACCGACAGCGGCATCGTCCGCCGCGTATCCCAGGCCAGCGCCTCGATCGCCAGCGCCGCGGCCATGGCGATCGCGAAGCTGGTGTGGCCCTTTTTCCGGACGACCTCGTACCCGGAGCGGGCGGTCTGCCGGAAAATCTCGCGCGTTTCCTCGTCCGCCGCGATCCGCGCGCCGCCGGCAACGGCCATGCTGAAAAACGGGAACTGGGAATCGCCGTGCTCGCCGAGCACGTAGGCGCGCAGGTCGTCGGGATGGATGCCCATCCGACGCGAGAGCGCGGCGCGGAAGCGGGCGCTGTCAATCAGGGTCCCCGCGCCGAATACGCGGGCCGGGCCGAATCCGCTCCAGCGCAGCGCGTGCCAGGTCATCACATCCACCGGATTCGAGATCACGAGGATCGCCGCGGCGGGACTCGCCGCGGCCAGCGGCGGGACGATCTCGCGGAAGAGCGCGGCGTTGTCGGCGCCGATGTCGAACCGGCTCTTGTACTCCGGTTTCCACGGCGCGGAGCAGGCCAGCACCAGCGCGTCGGACCCCGCCGTGTCCGCGAGCGGCCCCGCCCGCACCGTCATCGGGTGCTCGGTGAATCCCAGCGCGTGGTTGAGATCGAGGGCCTCGCCTTCGGCGCGGGCGAGGTCCGCGTCGGTCAGCACCAGCTCGTCGCCCAACCCCCGCTGCACCAGCGTGAACGCGAGCGCCGCGCCGACCCGGCCGGACCCGACGATCGAAATCTTCATGCGCCGTCCTCCGTGTTCGTTCACTATAGCGCAACCGATGCGCGTCGGCAAAGGCCGGCCGGCGTTTTTGGCGTTGAAGCGGAGGCGCGCGATGCGGATACTGGCGCCTTGATGCGCCGCGCGCGAGGATCGCGCGGAACTTCGATCCGCCATGCCGCCGATTGAGTTCAAGGATTACAGCAGCGCCGCCGCTCCGCCGGCGCCGGCGTGCGCTTTCATCTATTCGCCCGAACTGGAGGTCGGCGGCTATCCGGAAGCCTGCCCCTTCAATACCCGCCGGGCGGGCCGCGCGCGCGCGATCCTGAACGACATGGGCCTGCTGTCCGGCCCCGGACGCCGCGAGGTCGCGCCCGTCCCGGCCACCGAGGAAGAGCTGCGGCGCTTTCATCTGCCCGATTACCTCGCCGCGTTGAAGGACGGACAGGAAGGCCGCTACGACATGGCGTCCGCCGCGATGGGTTTGGGGACGCCCGACTGCCCGATCTTCCCCGGCATGTACGACTACGTCCGGCTCGCGGTCGGCGGCTCGTTGACGGCCGCCCGGCTGATCCTGCGCGGCGACGCCTTCATCGCGTTCAACCCGTCCGGCGGATTCCATCACGCGCACGCCGGGCGCGCCTCGGGCTTCTGCTACCTCAACGACGTCGTGCTCGCCGCGATGGAACTGGCCGCGGCGGGCCGGCGGGTCGCCATCCTCGATATAGACGTCCACCACGGCGACGGGCAGCAGGCGGCGTTCTACGAACGGAACGACGTGCTGACCCTCTCGATGCACGAAAGCGGCCGCACGCTGTTCCCCGGCACCGGGTTCGAGACCGAGATCGGGCGCGGCGCGGGGCGCGGCTTCTGCGTCAATATCCCGCTGCCGGTCGGAACCTACGACCTCATCTACGAGCACGCGTTCCTGGAAGCCGCGCTGCCGGTGCTGCGGGCGTACCAGCCGGACGTCATCGTGATGGAACTCGGCATGGACACGCTGTCCGGCGACCCGCTCGCCCACCTCAACCTCACCAACAACGTCATCGCCGACGTGCTCGAACGGGTGCGAAAACTCGGAAAGCCCATTCTGGCGGTCGGCGGCGGCGGCTACAACATCCCGAACACCGTCCGCGGCTGGGCCCTCTGCTGGAGCGTGCTGATCGGCGACCACTCGCGCCAGCACGACCTCGGGGTCGGCATGGGCGGCGTGCTCCTCGAAAACACCGACTGGCTCGGCGGGCTTCGCGACCGCGTGCTGCTCTCCGAGGCCGGCCGGCGCGGCCCGATCGACGCCGAGGTGCACCGGGTGGTCGAGTACCTGCGGACACACGTTTTTCCGCTGCACGGCCTGGCTTGACGGCGGGAATCGTCGCCCGCACGCCCGGCGTAGCCCGCAGGGCGAAGCCGGGCGTGCCCCCACGCCGGCGATACTGGCGCGATCCCCGATCCGTCGGGGTG
>Ga0129299_1000385_pt1 | contig 27492 bp, 22 predicted proteins | sample ConPoolayeCmetaG_FD_94477 | JGI IMG/M metagenome (GOLD analysis project Ga0129299, IMG submission 94477) | Hot spring microbial mat communities from California, USA to study Microbial Dark Matter (Phase II) - Cone Pool mat layer C metaG ...
CGGTGCGGGAGTCCGGCCAGGTGCTCGGCGGCCTGACGCCCGAAATCGCCGCCGCCGTCGGTCTGCCGGCCGGCACGCCGGTCTGCAACGCCACCGGGGACAACCAGGCCAGCGTGCTGGGCAGCATCGCCGAGCCGGATCGCTCCGTGCTGGTCAACCTGGGGACCGGCGGGCAGATCAGCTGGGCCATTCCGGCGTTCCGGCGCGAGCCGGACATGGAGACCCGCTATCTGCCGCCCGGCCGGTACATGCTGGTGGGCGCGAGCCTCTGCGGCGGCCGGGCCTACGGCTGGCTGAACGACGTGGTCCGCGGCTGGCTGGCGGCGTTCGGGGTGCAGCTCGATCGCCAGCAGGTTTACGCCCGGCTGAACGAGCTGGCGGCCTCGGCGCCGGCCGACTGCCGCGGCCTGACCGCCGATACGGCTCTGGCCGGCACCCGCGGCGATGCCTCCCGGCGGGGAGCGTTTCTGGGCGTGTCGCTGGACAACTTCGACCTGCCCTGTGTGGCCCGCGCCGTGCTGGCCGGCGCGGTCGAGGAACTCTGCCGTTTTCACGATCGCCACGGCCCGAGGGAGGCTCACGACCGGGTGGTGGCCTCCGGCAACGCGGTGCGCAAGAACCCGCTGCTGCGGCGGCTGATTTCCGGCCGGATGCGTCGACCGGTGCTGATTCCCGCCCACCGCGAGGAGGCCGCCTTCGGCGCCGCCCTGCTGGCCGGCGTGGGCACCGGCGTGTTCCGGGACGCAGCCGAGGCCGGCCGCTGCGTGCGCTGCCTGGCAGACGAGGACCAGGCCTGACCGGGGCGGCGGCGGCCTTGCGCCCGGCGCGAAACCCTCGCCCCCGGCCTGCATGCCGCCTGGCGGCGCCCGGTTCCCCGCTGCACATTTGACCGACCCGGCACTGTGGCCTATGTTGCCCGGCCGGGCACGATCCCGCCGAGGTTTCCCGGTGCTTCCGGGCCGTGCGGCGCCGCACGGCCGGGCCCTCGGTTCGCCCGAGGCGAGGCGTTCTGCTGAGATGATCACCGTCCACCTGATTTTCAACGCGCACATCGACCCGATCTGGTTGTGGCCCTGGTCGTCAGGCCTGGACACGCTGCTGGCCACCTGTCGCAGCGCGTGCGACCGGCTCGACGCCCACCCGGACCTGCACTTCGTCCGCGGCGAGGCCTGGGCTTACCGCGAGGTCGAGCGCATCGATCCGGCGCTGTTCCGGCGGATCTGCGACCACGTCAAGGCCGGCCGCTGGCACATCGTCGGCGGCTGGTGGCTGCAGCCGGACTGCAACGGGCCGGGGTACGTCGGTTTTGAACAGCAGGTCCGCCTCGGCAGGGAGTATTTCGAGGAGAAGTTCGGCCTGTTTCCGCGGACAGGCTACAACGTGGACAGCTTCGGCCACGCGGCCACGCTGCCGGGCCTGATGCGGGCTCACGGCCAGGACCGCTACGTGTTCATGCGCCCGCAGGAGCACGAGATGACCCTGCCGGCCCGGCTTTTCCGCTGGCGCGGATACGCCGACGGACCGGAAGTCACCGCTTTTCGCATCGCCCGGGCGTACACCACGCGCAACATCACCGTCGAGCACGTGCAGGCGGCCTGCGAGGGCCTGCCGGAGGGCGTCAGCCACACCATGTGCTTCGTCGGATTCGGCGACCACGGCGGCGGGCCGACGGAGTGCCAGATCGCCTGGGTCCGCGAGCACATGAATGCCATTCCCGGCTGCCGGCTGGTGTTTTCGTCGGTGGACGCCTTCTTCGACGCCGTCGAGCCGGTCCGCGACCGGCTGCCGCTGGTCGTCGGCGAGCTGCAGCACCACAGCGTGGGCTGCTACTCGGTTCATCGGCCGGTGAAGGTCGGCGTGCACCGCGCCGAGCAGCGCCTGGTCCAGGCCGACATCGTCCGCCGCCACGACCCGGCGCCCGAAGCCCAGGCCGTCGAGCGGCTCAAGGAGGCCTGGCGCTGGGTCTGCTTCGGTCATTTTCACGACACCTTCGGCGGCACGTGCATTCCTTCGGCCTACGAGCAGGTGCACGCCCAGCTCGGCCTGAGCTACGCCACCGCCGACGAGATCATCCAGCACGGCGTGCGGCGGATCATGAACCGCCTGCCGGACGACTCCTGCCAGCGGATCGTCCTGTTCAACGCCTCCGACCGCCCGTACGCCGGCTATGCGATTCACGAGCCCTGGCTGGAGGCCGAGCACTGGCAGCCGCACTGGCGGCTGATCGACGAGTCCGGCCGGCCGGTGCCGCACCAGCGGATGGATCCGGAGTGTCTGGTGCCCGACGACTACCTGTTCTTCCTGCGGCTGGCCTTCCCGGTGCGGATCGAGCCGGCGGCCATGCTGTGCCTGCGGATCGACAAGGAGGGCGGGCGCGGCGCGCCGCCGCCGGCGTCGCGGGTGACCGCCGCCCCGGACCGCATCGCCACCGACGAAAACGTCGCCGTCGGGCTGGCCGGGGCCGGCGAGCTTCGATTCGGGGACGCCGTCTTCCCGCTGCCGCGGCTGCAGCTGATCGACGATCCCACCGACACCTGGACGCACGAGGTCAGCCGCTACGACGGAGCGGTGGTCGCCGAGCCGGCCTGGGAGACGGTGCGCAACCTCGACACCGGGCCGCTGATGGCCTCGATCCAGCTGCTGGGATCGATCTCCCGCAGCGAGCTGATGGCCGAGTACCGCGTGTGGGCGGACGAACCGTTCGTCGAATACCACCTGCGGGTCTACTGGAACGAGCGGCACAGGCTGCTCAAGCTCACCCTGCCGATGCCCGCGCCGCTGGGCGAGCGCGTCGACGGCATTCCCGGCGGCACGCTCAGCCGGCCGCCGGACGGCCTGGAGCGGCCGGTGTGCGACCACACGCTGCTGCCGCTGGCCGACGGACGGACGCTCGGCGTCGTCCTGCCGGATGTCTATGCCCTGGACGCCCTGCCGGAGGCCGTGCGGCTGACGCTGCTGCGCAGCCCGAAAATGGCCCATCACTGGCCCTACGCCGGACGCGGCGCCCGGGCGATGTACGCCGACCAGGGGGTGCACGAATTCCGTTTCCGGTTCTACGGCGGGCCGGCGGCGACCTCCGAACGGCTGGCCGAGGCCGCGGTCATGCTCCACCGGCCGCTGGTGGCCGCCGACCTGACCCGCGGCATGCCGCCGGTGAAGCTGACGCCCTTCATCGCCAGCAACCTTGCGACCTGAGACCGCCGGGGCCGTCCGGTCGCGCCGCCGGCGCGGCGGGGCGGCCCCCGGTTCCACCGGGAAACCTGCCATGGCCGAGATGACTTCGCGTGAGCTGGTCCGCCGCACGCTGCGGTTCGAACCCACCCCCCGCCTGCCGCGCAACCTCTGGACCCTGCCCTGGGCCGAGAGCCACTACCCCGACGAGCTGGCGGCCATCCGCCGCGACTTCCCCGAGGACTTCGAGTTCCCGCAGATCCGCTACCCGATGCCCGACTGCGTGACCGGCGATCCCTACACCCCCGGCATCTACGTGGACGAGTGGGGCTGCACCTTCGTCAACATCCAGGCCGGGGCCATCGGCGAGGTCAAGCAGCCGCTGATCGAGGATTACGACCGGGATCTGGACCGCCTGCGCCCGCCGGATGCCTGGCTGCGCGTCGATCACAGTCCGGTCGCGGCCGCCTGCGAGAAGACCGACCGCTTCACCGTCTCGCCGATCTGCTTCCGGTTCTTCGAGCGGATGCAGTTCCTGCGCGGCACGGAGAATCTCTACGTGGACCTCATCGAGCAGCCGGCGGGCCTGCGCCGGATGTGCGACCGGATCCACGAGTGGAACCTGGGCATGATCGACCGCTGGGCCGCGACGCCGGTGGACGCCATCCTGGGCATGGACGACTGGGGCTCCCAGCGGTCGCTTCTGATCCGCCCGGCCCTGTGGCGCGAGTTCTTCAAGCCCTACTACCGCGAGTGCGTCGCCCGCATCAAGGCCGCCGGCAAGTCCTGCTTCTTCCACTCCGACGGCTGGATCATGGACATCTACGAAGACCTCATCGAGATCGGCGTCGATGCGGTGAACTCGCAGATCTTCTGCATGGACATCGAGGAGATCGGCCGCCGCTTCAAGGGCCGGATCACCTTCTGGGGCGAGGTGGACCGGCAGCACATCCTCACTTCGCCGGACCCCCAGGACACCCGTCGGGCGGTGCGGCGGGCCGCGGCCGCCCTGTACGACGGCCACGGCGGAGTGATCGCCCAGTGCGAGTTCGGCATGGGCGCCCGCCCCGAAAACGTGCGGGCGATGTTCGAGGAGTGGGATCGCGTCGGCGCCGAATACGCCGCCGGACGGCAGGCCTGAGCGCCGGCCCCCTAGCCCGGCCGGGAGGCCTGCATCTCCGCCAGTTCGGAGGCCGCCTCCGGCAGCCCGGGTGCCTGCTGGAGGATGCGCCGGTACTGCCGGACGGCCTCCTGCCGATACCCCAGTTGCACCAGCACGCGGGCCAGCTGCAGCCGGGCGTCCAGGTCGTTGGGCCGGCGGTCGAGCACCGCCCGGTACTGCTCGGCGGCCTCCTGCCACTGCCCCTGACCCGCCAGGATCCCGGCCAGGTTGAGGCGCGCGTCCAGGGCCCGGGCTCCCCCCTCCATCGCCTGCCGGTAACGCCGGACGGCCTCGTCGTGGCGGCCGAGTCGCTCCAGGGCCAGGCCGATGCCGTACTGCAGGTCCGGGTCGGCAGGCGCCAGGGGCTCGGCGCGCCTCCAGAACGCCAGGGCCTCTTCGAAGCGACCCTCGCGCAACGCCGCGTCGCCGGCCTCGATGAGCATCCGCGCGTCGCCGGAAGCGCCGCTGGTCGTATCGCGGGGCGACCTGCCGGTTTCACCGGGGGATGCCAGCCGGCGGAACGTCAGAACGGCCGCAACGATCGCCAGGAGACATGCCCCGGCCACCGCCATCCGGCGATACCCGACGGCGCGAGACCGCTGCGGACCGCCGTCGGCGGCTTGGCCACCCCGCCCCTTCATCGATGGGCTTCTCCGCTTCGCCGGCCGCCGCTCACCAGAACCGCGCGTAGATCGCCGCGAACATCAGCCCGGCCACGGCCGTCCAGAATCCCACCCGCCGGTGCCAGGGCTCGCCGGGCCCCTGGCGGGCCCACGCCCGGGCCTTGGCCGGCGTCCAGACGCAGGATTCGACCGCCCGGGGATCCGGCGGCCGGGTCAGCAGGCTGACCGTGACCATCAGGGCCGCGGCCGCCAGCCAGAGCACGAAGGCGAAGTTGAACAGGTGCACCCGGGAGCTCACGAACGGCAGGTTCAGCCAGTTGTCGTCGGGGTTGCCCCAGATGAACGGCACGGCCACAAAGGGGGCCAGGCCGACAAAAGTCGCCACCGCCGCCCGGTGGGTCGCCCGCCTCCAGAGCGCCCCGCAGGTGAACACCAGCATGATCGGAATGGCCAGGATGCACCAGGCGTTCTGCGAGTAGGTGAAGATGTAGCGGTAGCGCGTCGCCGCCAGGGTCAGCGGATACGCGATCACCAGCGTCAGCAGCCCGGCGATCCGTCCGACGCGGATCAGCTGTTTCTCGCCGGCATCCGGGCGCAGCCAGGCGCGGTAGAGATCGTTGGTGAACACGCTGGCGGTGCCGTTCACGATCGCCGATACGCTGGACATGATCGCCGCCAGCACCGCCGCGACCATGAAACCCCGGATCCCCGGGGCGAAGAACTGACTCACCAGGTGCGGATACACCGCGTTGGCGTCCGGCTCGCCGGCGGCCGTCAGCGGCAGCGGGGCGATGACCTTCTGCTCCAGCAGGTCGGCCGCGATGTAGCCCGGAAACGCGAAGCACAGCGTCAGCACCGGGGCCAGGAACGCCGTCAGCAGCACGCCCATGCGGCCTTCGCGCTCGGTCCGGGCTCCCAGGCAGGACTGCACGTAGAACTGGTTGGTGCAGCAGTACCAGACGTTGGTCGAGAGCATCAGCAGGATCAGCCCCGGCCAGGGCACGTAGGGATCGTCCATCGAACGGATCAGGTGCGGGTCCGGCATCCGCTCGAGCAGCCCCTGGAACCCGCCGGGCGCCTTGCCCAGGCCGGTCAGCACCAGGTACAGACCGCCGGCCAGCAGGACCAGGCACTGGAAGGTGTCCGTCCAGGCGACCGCGGCCATGCCGCCGTAGACGGTGTACACGCCGGTGAACACCGCCAGGATCGCCGCCCCGTACAGCGGGTCCAGGCCGATGAAGTATTTCATCGCCATCGCGCCCAGGGCCAGCACCATCACCAGCGTGACGCAGGCGTTGTTGAACACCGTGTAGCCGGCGAACAGCAGCCGGCAGGAACGCCCGTAGCGCCGTTCGAGGTACTCCGGCACGGTGGTGATGCCGCTGCGCAGGTACAGCGGGAGAAACACCATGACCATCAGCAGCAGCGCCGGGAAGACGCCCAGGTCCCAGTTGGAGACCACCAGCCCGGCCCCGAAGCCGTAGCCGACCTCGCCGAGCATCTGCTCGGCGCTGATGCTCGCGGCCACCATGGTGAAGCCGACCACCCACCAGGGCAGGGCCTTCTCGGCCACGAAGAACGAGCGCGAGGATTCGCTCCCGCGGCGCGACGACCAGAACCCCACCGCCAGCGACGCCAGGATGTAGCCGGCGACGATGGCATAGTCGGCGGCGATCAGCTGCGAGAAACCACCGGACATGCTCGGCCTTGTCTGCAGGATACGGTCCGCGATCCGAAGAAAAACGACACAGGATGCCCGACCGCGCGTGCCCTTCCCCACGTGATGGAGCGGGTGGCCGACGGCCTGGCGGCGCATTATGCCCGACCGCGCGCGGGCTTTCCAGCGCCCCGCGGTGCCCGGCTCGGGAAGCCGGCGGCGGCCTCTTTCATCGCCGCACCTCCAGGCGGGCGTCGAACCAGTCCGCCAGGATCCTCATGTCCGCGATCCAGTCCTTCCACCCGTGCCCCTGACCGGCCGTGCCTTCGCCCCGGCCCGACGCCCGTGCGACGTCTTTGTCCTTCGCAGTGCCAACGGCCCGCCGGGGCATCGGGTAGCGGTGACGCTCGCCGCCCCGCTTCGCCTACCGACAGCCGGTCCGTCCGGTCATGCCGCCGCGGCCATCCCCCCCGTCGCCCAGGCATCCCCGACCTCTGCGGTGCCGGCAGGCCCTGAGCCGCCGCCCGGCCGCCTTGACGCCGCCTGCGGCCACGGGTACCCTGATCGGCGCGTTCCAGACAGATCGGACCGGCCGACCGCCGTGCGCCAACCGCCCCTGGAGGCGGTTGCTTCTTGTCCGGCCCGGGGGGCGGGCGCACGCCGTCGTCGGCCCGGCGCCGGCCGCGATCCTCCGCGAGAACTCACCCATGGACTGCAGCAGCCTGGGACACACCTGCGTCGTCGGCCTGCACTGGGGGGACGAGGGCAAGGGCAAGATCGTCGATCTGCTCAGCGAGCACTTCGACATCGTCGTGCGGTTCAACGGCGGCGGCAACGCCGGGCATACCGTGGTCATCGCCGGCGAGAGGTTCGCCCTCCACCTCCTGCCCGTCGGGGTGCTGAGCCCCGGCCGCATGGCCGTGATCGGCCCCGGCGTCGCCCTGGACGCCGGTCGCCTGTTCGAGGAGATCGACGCCCTGGCCCGCCGGGGCATCGTCGTCGGCGACAACCTCCGCGTCAGCGACCGGGCCCACCTGGTGATGCCCTGGCACAAGAAGCAGGACGTGCTCAGCGAACAGGCCCTGGGCGACGACCGCATCGGCACCACCGCCCGCGGCATCGGCCCCTGCTACGCCGACAAGATGCAGCGGGCCACCGCCGTCCGCGTGATCGATCTGCTCAAGCCCGCCGAGCTGCCGGCCAGGATCGCCCGCATCTGCGAGCTCAAGAACCGCATCTTCGCCGCCGCCTACGGCGACGCCGAGCCGCTGGACGCCGGGGCCGTGACCGCCGAATACCTCGCCCTGGCCGAACGCATCCGCCGGCATGTCTGCGACACCACCCGGCTGTTCGCCGAGTCCATCGCCGCCGGCCGGCGCCTGCTGTTCGAAGGGGCCAACGGCATGCTGCTGGACATCGACCACGGCACGTTCCCCTACGTCACCAGCAGCACGACCAGCGCCATCGGCGTCCCCGCCGGCGCCGGCGTGCCCAGCCAGACGGTGCGCACGGTCATCGGCGTCACCAAGGCCTATACCACCCGCGTGGGCGCCGGACCCTTCCCCAGCGAGCTGCGCGACGAGACCGGCCAGTACATCCGCGACCGGGGCCATGAGTACGGCACCACGACCGGCCGCCCGCGGCGCTGCGGCTGGTTCGACGCCGTCGCGGCGCGCTACAGCGTTTCCTTCGGCGGCATCACCGCCGTCGCGGTCATGCATCTGGACACGCTCACCGGCCTGCAGCGCGTGGGCATCTGCACCGGCTACCGCGTGCGCGACGGACTGCTGCCGGGCTTCGTCACCGACTGCAGCCTCCTGGAGCAGGCCGAGCCCGTGCTGGAGTTCCTGCCCGGCTGGGACGCGGACATCAGCGCGGCGCGCCGCGTCGCGGACCTGCCCCCCGCGGCGCGGAACTACCTCGACCGGCTGGAGGAGCTGCTCGGCGTGCCGGTGACCATCGTGAGCGTGGGTCCGGACCGGAGCCAGACCCTGATGAGACCCTGACCTCGCGGCGGGGCCGCGGACCGCCCGCCGGAACCGCCCCCGCCCGCCGGCAGCCTGGCATGCCCGAACCACCCCTGGATCCGCGCGTCGAACTCGGCCTGGAGCGGCACCAGCTCCCGCGACATATAGCCGTCATCATGGACGGCAACGGACGCTGGGCCCGCCGGCGCGGCCTGCCCCGCATCCGCGGCCACGTCGAGGGAGCCGCCAACGTCCGCCAGATCATCACCCACTGCGCCCGGCTGGGCATCGAAGCCCTGACCCTGTACAGCTTCAGCAGCGAGAACTGGAAGCGACCCAGGGACGAGGTCGATGCCCTCATGCAGCTCTACGCCGAATACCTGGTCAAAGAACGCCGCGAAATCATGGAGAACGACGTCCGCCTGATCCAGATCGGCCGCCGCGAGGGGCTGCCGGAGGCCGTGCTCCGCGAACTCGACATCACCCGCGACCTCAGCCGCCACAACCGCGGCCTGACGCTCTGCCTGGCCATCAACTACGGCGCGCGGCAGGAGATCGCCGACGCCGCCCGCACGCTCGCCCGCCGGGTGCGCGACGGCCTGCTGGACCCCGAGGCCATCGACGAGACCGCCGTCGCCGGCTGCCTCTACACCGCGGGCCTGGTCGATCCCGACCTGCTCATCCGCACCGCCGGCGAAATGCGGATCAGCAACTTCCTGCTCTGGCAGATCAGCTACGCGGAGTTCTACGTCTGCGACGTGCTCTGGCCGGACTTCCGCCCGGAACACCTCAACCAGGCCATCCGGGCGTTCGCCCGCCGCGACCGCCGGTTCGGCGCGGTCAGAGGCTGCGGGGACCCGGAGAGTTGATCTCCCCCCGCGCCGATGCAGCCTCCCGCCCTTCGGCCTCCGCCAGCTGCCCGAAGGTCGTGCCGTCGTAGACCGCCTCCACCGCCTGCTTGGCCCGGCTCCAGAGATCGATCAGCGAGCAGCGATCCTTCAGCGGGCAGCAGACCCGCTCCCAGTCCCGCGTGCACCGCACCGGGTCCAGCGGGCCGTCGATCAGCCGGATGACCTCCCCGACCGTCAGCCCCGCCGGGTCCCGGGCCAGCTCGTAGCCCCCACGCACCCCGCGCCGCGAAACCACCAGCCCGTGAGCCTTCAGCTCATTCATGATCACTTCCAGAAACCGCTGCGGCACCGCCTGACTCAAGGCCGTCGCACTGGTGGGCACCGGGCCCCGGCCGTAATGCTTGGCCAGATCCAGCAGGGCCCGGATGGCGTATTGACACTTCTGCGAAACGTACATGCCTCGACCCGATCGAAAAAAGCTTCACCTAGATGATGCGGTTTATGCTAACCGCAGCGGCAAGCCACGCCAAGCTCTTTTTGTTGGATTTATAAGAATTTGTAGATCATGATGTTATGTTTAGTCTAAAAACATCATCGAACTGGTTGACTATTTCGCCCGAGTCTGTAGATTAACATCATAAGTCTGATGAGCTTTTCTGGATACGGCCTTCCCGGCCGTTCAGAAAACACCACCAGGCCGGCCGGGGCGATGCCCGGTCGCCGCAGCCACAAGGAGAAACCATGACCGGCACCTCGACGATCGCCCAGACCGCCAGCCGCCCGTTGTCCATCGATCGTCCCGAAGACCTGGTCTTTGGCCGGGCGCCCCGCCCGGTACCCTGCGGCCTGGGGCTGACCGTCGGCGACGGCCGGGTCTACCCGGAGCTCAACTTTACGCTGCCGGTGATGACCATCGACGAGACCACCTGGCCGGAAGTCCTCCGGCATTACGAGCAGATCGGGCAGGCCATCGTGCGGCGGGCCTCGGCCCTGAAGGTGCCCGGGCTGGTGGCCGAGTTCGAACAGCTTCCGGCCATGACCGACCGGCCGCAGTGGGGCGCCGAGATCACCGCCGTGCTGAAAAAGCACCTGACCGCGCTGCACGACAAGACCGGCATCCCCGTGGCCCTGCGGGTGACGGTGGTGGACCTGCGCGACGCCGAGCGGCCGCCCCGCCTCCGCCACGGACGCCCCTGGGAGAAGACCCGCGAGGCGTTCGTCTGCGCCGCCCAGGCCGGGGCCGACATCCTCTCGATCGAGTCCATCGGCGGCAAGGAAGTGCACGACGAGGCCCTGATGTACGGCGACCTGGCCGGCGCGATCTTCGCCCTGGGCTGCCTGGGCTGCCGTGACATGGCCTGGCTGTGGACCGAGATCACCGCGATCGCCCGGGCCCACGGCATCGTCTCCGGCGGCGACACCGCCTGCGGTTTCTCGAACACCGCGATGCAGCTGGCCGGCAAGGGCATGCTCCCGGACGTTCTGGCCGCCCTGGACCGCGCCGCCAGCGCCCCGCGCAGCCTGGCGGCCTACGAGAACGGCGCCGTGGGCCCCTCCAAGGACTGCGCCTACGAAGGCCCGGTGGTCAAGGCCGTGGCCGGCTGCCCGATCAGCATGGAAGGCAAGTCCTCCAGCTGCGCCCATTTCAGCCCGCTGGGCAACATCGCCGGGGCCGCGGCGGACCTGTGGAGCAATGAGTCGGTGCAGAACATCCAGCTGCTCAGCGGCCCGGCGCCGGAGGCCTTCCTGGAACTGCTGGCCTACGACTGCCGGCTGTTCAACACCGCCGCCGAGCACGGCCAGGCCCTTCAGCTGCGCGACTGGCTGGTGGCCGGGGATGTCGGGGCCAATCCCCAGGCACTGATGCTCGAGCCCCAGACGGTCATCCGGCTGGCCCGGGCGATCACCGGAACCGCCGGCGGTTACGAACGCACGCTGGCGGCCGTGCGCGTGGCCTTCGAGGCCATCCGGCAGGCGGCCGCCGACGGCCGGCTGAGCCTGACACCGCGCGAGAGCACCTGGCTCCAGCGGTTCGACGGGGTGTTGAGTGCCTGCCCCGAAACCGAGCAGGAAGCCCTGGCCCGGGCCCGCGAAACCTACGGACATCTGTTCCTGCCCGAGGCCTACGGCCTGCCGGCCTGAGTCGGCGTCACCGGGCTCCCGGGGTCCGACGGACCGCACCGACCGGCGTCCCCGGCCGGCCCGCGGTCCCGGCGGGGCGTCGTCCCGCGCGGAACCCCGCCGTCATCTTGCGGGTTCCCGCCGGCCGCCCGCAAGTGCATGCACGGATCCGTGGATGACCATCCGGCCGGGATCTGCGCCGTCTGCGCGGACCCCCTGATCCGCCGCGCGACCGGCCGGACGGGTCCGATGCTCGGCTGATACCGCAGGAAATGGCCGTTCGGGCGGGATTCTACGGAAGCGGGCCCGGCCCGGCTTTCTCCGCCGCCGGTCCATCTACCGCCGCGCCCGGCGCGAGGGGATGGCCGCAGGACCGGCTCTGCTGCCGGACCGTCGGCCTACTCCCAGTCCTCCGGGATCGGTCGCCGGCTCGGGAAGCCGCGATCCGGCTCGTGCCAGAAGCCGATCCGCTCCTCACCCAGTTTCCAGCACAGCAGGATCTCGCGCTGGTCGCGGATCGCGGGAAAATCCACCAGCCCCAGCGCGTAGTCCTTCAGTTCGCAGCCGATCTCCTGCAGCTCGTCGCGGAGTTCGCTGAGGCGATCGGTCACCGCGGCGTACTCTTCCCGGGCAGCCTCGGCCTCGGCAGGCGCCCCCCCCTGGTCCAGCTGCTCGCACCGGTGGTGGAGTTCCTGCAGGCGGCGGTATTCGCGCACGATGTCTGTGACGATCCGCCGCACCAGCGTCAGGGCCTGGTTGGCCTTGGCCACGGAGAAGACCTTGCGCTCCGACGCCGCCGCGGCGTCCGGAAGCGAGATGGCCTCGAAAGCGTCCATCGGGATGCACTCCTTATCGGGCGGTCGCGGACCCCGGCAGAGCCCGGACCGGCGGCATCGCACGCACGGGTCAGGCACGCTCAGGCAGGTGTGTTCGTGCTCCAACCCCGGCAGATCCTCGGCCCTCGGAAGCGAACGTACCAAAGCACGCAGGCCAAGTCAACGCGAGAATGCCCCGCCCGTATCCGCCGGTTTTCCGGGCGTTTCCAGGCGCGCCGCGGATCCGGCGCGCCGCCCCTACGGCCCGGGCTGCATGGATTCGGCCAGGGCCAGCATCATCAGCGCCTGGCACGCCAGGAAGCAGGCGCCCAGCACGCAGGCAACCACCGCCGCCGCCGTTCGGCCGGCCGGCCGCAGCAGGGCCCGCACCGCCAGCACCAGTCCGCCCAGGCTGCAGCCCGTGCCGATCAGCGTGCAGGCCACCACGAATCCGCCGACCGGAAGCCTGCCGTCCTCCACCAGCTCCTTCATGTATTCCTGGTGGGCCGCCTGGATCCGCTCGCGGGTCGCGCCCGGGCCGCCGGCGCGATCGACGATCTGGCCGACCATCGCGTACACCATCCCGCCGTAGGCCAGGCAGCACATCAGGCAGCCGGTGATCGACAGCGTCAGTGCCCATACGGCCGGGCCGCTCCGCCGGCCGGCCTCGGCCGGAATGCCCCCGGCGAGCGGGTGGGGCGGCGGCGTCGCCGGCATCGCCGTCGGTGGCCGCGAGGCCGTCCAGGTGCTCGTGGTCGGAGCGTTGACCACGTGACGGCAGTACGGGCAGGTCACCGCCTGCCCGGCCCACTCGTCGTCGATCTCGATCGGTTCCCGGCAGGACGGGCAGGCAAACTGGATGGCCATGAAAGCTCCGTCGGGCTTGCGTGCCCGATGCCCGGCCAGGGCCGTTGCACCGGGGCCCGCGGCCGCCGGAGCGCCTCAGCCGGTCAGCGGGATAAGGCGGGATTATAGCCGGCCCGGCGACCGGCTCCAACGACGGGAGTGGCCGGCCGCGACGCGGCGCTGAGACCGGGCCCGCCGCCGGCGGCGCCATGCGCCCGGCCGGCGGTGCCGCGGCTTCTCAGGCCACCAGCTGGTCCTTGGAGAGCTTGCCGAGGTAGCGGTTCTGAAGCCGCTGGATGACTTCCTTGTGGATCTGGCTGACCCGCGACTCCGACAGGTCCAGCACCGAGCCGATCTCGGCCATGGTCAGATCCTCGTAGTAGTAGAGCGTCAGCACCAGACGCTCCTCCCGCGCCAGTCCCTTGGTGATGAACTCGACCAGCATCGACCGGGCCAGGCGGCTGGAGGGGTCGTTCTGACTGCGGTCGCCCACGTCCCACGAGCGGTCATTGCCCCGGCCGTGCGCTTCGGCGCTGCCGCGGGCGTCCATGGCCGAGAAGTGCACCTCCCGCCCCAGCTGCGAGATCCGCGAGAGCTGGTCGTAACGCTCGGCGGACATCCGCAGCCGGCGGGCGATCTCCTCGTGCGTCGGACGCCGCCCGAGCTCGGCCAGCAGGGCCTCCTGGGCCCGCAGCCGCTGCTTCTCGAACGTGCGGATAGTGCGCGACTGCGGGTCCAGGCTCCGCAGCCAGTCGACCACCGCCCCTACGACCCGCTGCTGGCAGAACGTCTCGAACTTCGCCTTGCGCGCCGGATCGTAACTCTGCACCGCCTCGATCAGGCCGTCGTAGGCGGCGCTGCAGATCTCGTCGTAGGTCACCTGGGCCGGCAGCCGGCGGGCCAGCCGGGCCGCCTGGGCCTGGGCGAGCGGGGCGTAGTACTCCACCAGACGGTTGCGGCACTCCGGCTCCCGCCGGTCGAGGTAACGCTTCCACAGCCGCTCGATGTCCGTGGAAGCCCCCGGCGAGCCCCTGAGCCCTTCCTCCGGCAGGGTCGCGCGGGCCGTGACGGCCCGGTCTGTGCTCTTCCCCGGAGAGGATGCGTGCGTCAAACTCATCGTGACCCTCCCTTCTGGGCCCGCGCTTCGCGAGCAGGATGGCATCGATCCGACCGTTTCCGGTCACAACGGATTCACCGGCCCGGGCCCGGGCCTGGAACCTGTCCGCCGGCGGCGGCATCGACGGAGCCTCCCTTCTCCGTTCGATGCACCGTTGGAAAGCGGCCTTGCACCGGGCGTCCGCCCCGCCGCCTCCCGACCGCCGTGGCCGCCGGTGGTCTGCCACCCCGGGTCAGACCCGCCCGACAGCCTGTGCCCTTGTGCCCTTGAGAACCCCGTACGTCGATTCTGTAGGCCGTTGCCGTGACCCCTGGCAACGTTGCCGTGACCCCTGGCAACGCCGTCAGAGCCCGCCGGAACGGGCCGGCCCCGATATGCGTCCGCAAACCCCAGGCGAACGTCGATCCCGGATCTCCGTTCACGTCAGCCGGATGTTGCGACACGCCGCTTGGCCCCCAGGACGAACGGTCATGTTCTCGGACGGATCGCAGATTGCTCGCTTGACTGATGGACCTTATCGGTCGCCTCTCGAGGAAGGTTCACTCGCCTGCCACAGGGAAGGTACACCAGGAATCAAATGAGGCAAGGGGTGCAAGTTCCTTATTCATATTGGTTTAGGTCGTTTCCCCCAGGGGTGTGCTCCCCGTTATTCACAAGATTGTGAGCTTGTATCGGGCGCCTGTCACAATCCCTAGCGAGGGTGACGGATTCCCGCCCTATAAATGGCAGGGGTGAATCCGTACCCGAACGAGGCACCTGCGGGCCCGGCCCTTGAAAAAACTGGAGAATTTTCGCTTGCGGATTACAATCCGCGACCGCCGGCAGTTCCGGCGCCAACTGTAAGCGGGAGATTTGCAGCATGACTACGGCATCGGTGGCCATTGTGCTGGGCAGCGATTCGGACTGGCCGGAGGTCGAGCCGGGATATCGCATGCTCGCCGAGCTCGGCGTGCAAGCCGAGGTGGAGGTGATCTCGGCCCACCGGGCCCCCGACCGACTCCGGGAATACGTGATTTCAGCCGAAAACCGCGGCATCCGGGTGTTCATCGCCGCCGCCGGCATGTCGGCCGCACTGCCCGGCGCGATCGCGGCCCAGACCATCCGTCCGGTCATCGGCATACCGGTGGCCACCGGAGCTCTGCAGGGCATCGACAGCCTCCTGAGCATGGTCCAGATGCCGCCGGGAGTGCCGGTGGCGACCGTGGCGATCGGATCGGCCGGAGCGCGCAACGCGGCGATTCTCGCGGCGCAAATGCTGGCATTACAGGACCCTGCGACAGCCGAAGGTCTGAAAAAACTCAAAAGAAAACAGGTCGAATCGGTCGATAAGAGTTCCCAAGCTCTTCGGGAGCGTCTGTCCCGTGGGTGATCCGCCTGTCCTGAGACCCATCTGGTGGTCCGGCGGGCTCGACGGGCAGGTCGAACTGATCGACCAGACGCTGCTGCCCGGAGAACTGCGGATCATCGCCTGCCGGGACGCCGAGACGGTCTGGGAGGCGATTCGAAACCTGCGGGTTCGCGGGGCGCCGGCGATTGGCGTGGCGGCGGCGATGGGCGTGGTGCTCGGCACGCGAAACGCCCCTTCCCGCGAGGCGTTCTTTGAAAACCTTGACCGGACCAGTGCTTATCTGGCCGGATGCAGGCCGACGGCGGTGAACCTCCGCTGGGCCCTGGACCGGATGCGCCGGCGGGCCGAGCAGGCTGCGGACCGGCCGCTGGAGCGGCTGAAGGACGATTTGCTGGCCGAGGCCCTGGCCATCCGCGACGAGGACGCGGCCACCTGCCGGGCGATCGGCGAAGTCGGGCAAGGCCTGATCGCCGAAGGATCCGGCGTGCTGACGCACTGCAACGCCGGGGCCCTGGCGACCGCCGAGTACGGCACGGCGCTGGCGATCCTGTACGCCGCTCACGGGCGCGGCCGGCGGTTCCGGGTCTATGCCGACGAGACCCGCCCGCTGCTGCAGGGTTCGCGGCTGACGGCCTGGGAGCTGTCGCGAGCGGGCATCGACGTGACCGTGATCTGCGACAGCATGGCCGGCCTGCTGATGCGCGACCGCCGGATCGACCTGGTGGTGGTCGGGGCGGACCGGATCGCGGCCAACGGCGATACGGCCAACAAGGTCGGGACTTACAGCCTGGCTGTACTGGCCCGGGCCCATGATATTCCGTTCTACGTCGCAGCCCCGGGATCGACGTTCGACCTGGGCCTGGCCGACGGGACGGGGATTCCGATCGAAGAGCGGTCGGAAGACGAGATCTGTAAGGGTTTTGGAAGGGTTACGGTGCCCGAGGGCGTCCGGTGCTGGAATCCGGCGTTCGACGTGACGCCCGCCCGGCTGATTCGGGGGATCGTGACCGATCGCGGCCTGATCAGCCCGGTGACCGCAGGGCGGATCCGAGATTTTTTTGACTCTGCCCTTGCATTGTGAGCGGAACGCGTTAAGATTCCGCGGCTATGAAATCGGCGGCGCGGCCGAGTTCATGGCGCCTCGAGAATCAGCCATGCACGAGACGGGCCCGGGATCGTTGCGGTCCGGGGCGCGGTTGCAGGGATTGACATGAACCAGGTGAAGCGAGCGGATGCGGCCGCGCGGCCGCCCGGTTCGCTTCGGGGCCTCCTGTGAGAGGCCGCATGTTCCTTCTAAAGGAGGCACGTGATGTCGAAGTGCAGAGTCGCATTGTTGACGGCGCTTGCCACGCTGTCGGCACTGCAGCTGGGAGGCTGCTGGGGTTTCGGCCTGGACAGCTGGTATCAGCGGATCGTCCAGGGTGTGGTCATCGGCAACCTCTTCGACTGAGGCGCCGTCGGTGACGACCGGGCATGGTCCGGTCGGGTGATGCTGCCCGGCCGGGGTATGTGGTCTGGGCCAAGCCGAGGTTGAAGGTGCGGCTGGGATCCAACTAGGAGACAGATGATGTTGAAGAACACTTGGGTCAAGTGGAGCCTGTACGTGACGGGCTCGATGTTCGTGGTGTTCGGATTCGGCGCGTGTGTCGCCGACTTCCTGCTCACGGAGTTCGTTCTGTCGGGCGTTCGTTGAGTGCAAGCCGGCGGCAGTGCCGAGTCGCTGCCGCGCATGAACACCATCGCCCGCCGCCGCTCCTGATATCTCATACGGACGCGACGGGCGGGGGTTCGGATTTCAAGGAGATCCGCAATGCTGAAGCGATTCAAAGTGTGGGCTTTCCTGGCGACGGGGCTGGGTGCCAGCCTCCTGCAGTCGTGCGGCGGCTGGTGGCCGCTGGGCGGGGACGTCAACTCGGTCCCCCGCATCGTCTACCAGATCCTGCGTGAAGAGCTCTTTGGCTGAGAGGCCACGGTGCGCTGAGAACCAGCGCGGGGCATAACGCGCCGTGGAGCCCTCCGGGGACGGCGGCGCCGTCCGGGTCGGCCGGGCGACTGGTGTCGTGCCGGCCTCCGGGACGATTGCCCGGTGCGGAAACGGTCAACATTGTTTTGGAGGTCAAATAATGACTCGCTTGATCAAAGTCTTGGCGGTCACCGGCCTGTCGGCGGTGTATCTGCTGCAGGGCGCTTGCGCCAATCTCAACCTGATGGGCAGCCACGGCTGGAATTTCCTGCCGAACATCAATGCCTGGTTTGCCAACCTGCTGGGAACGTGAGCCTTCGGCTCGCGTGAGGTGATCTCGCCTCACAAGCAGGGCACGGCAGCCCGCTCTTGGGGCGGGGTTCTCTGCCCGGCGGTAAGCCCGGCAGAGGGAATGTGCGCACACATTCGATCCGATGACGAAGTGGTCCTCCATAGACGGGCCACTTCTTTTTTTGCGCGCCGCGGACATGCCCGTGCGCCGGGGCTTCAGCCCTCGACGCCGTGGTCCTATGCCCGGTCCCCGGAAGTGCAGGCACGTCGGGGTTCTCAGGCCCTGGTGCCGTGGTTCCATGCCCGCAGCCCGCTTGTTTCACGCCGGTCGGCGTTCTTCAGGGCTGGCGCGCCGGCCGTATGAGCGGGCCTGGAGGTGCGCAGGCGCCAGGAGTGTCCATGGCTCGGCCAGGTGGCGGCCATGCCCACGATCCGGGACGCCCACGCCTCGGGGCTCCGCAGGGCGCGGAGGCGTATGCGTGGTGCCCGCATGCACGCGCGCATGGGCGCTCGAACAGGTCTGGGGTCTGAAGGTGTCAAGGGGTCCTCGGGGTGCCGTGCCCAGGCCTGGGGAGCCCTGGTCGGTGCAGGGCGGCCGGCGGCAGGCAGGAGGTCTGGAGCTGCGCGGCTCGGCCTCGGGAATGCGAGCCTGCTTGCTCTGGCCGCTTGATATCCCCCCGGCCGGGGCAGTGGGACGGTCCCGGCCCCGGGTCAGCGTGCCCCATGTGGTCGCAGAAGAACAGGCCCGGCCTCAGGGGCGCATGTATCCGTGCAAACCCGCGGGTTCCACAGAACGGGGTCGCCTCGTGAACCGCCGGTCAAAGTCGCCCCGTCGCCGGCGGTGCGTCGCGGCGGGACCGCCGGGCTCAGGACCGGGCCCTGGCAGCACAGACGGCTGCGACTGCCGGCCCGGGAATCGACACGTCAGCAGTCCCGGCGGTCTTCCTCGGCCAGGTAGTGCGGGCCGTCGGCGGCCCGCAGCTCAGCGGCCTTGGCCTCCGGGAGCGTGTCGCTGAGGAAGCTGCCCCCTCCGATCTCCGGTCCGGCCAGGTATTTCAGCAGGTCCGGCTTGCGCAGCGGCGGATGAAACTCGATGTGGAAATGGAAGCCCCGGTGGTCGGCGCCGTCGGTGGGGGCCTGGTGCAGGGCCATGACATAGGGGAAGGGCATCCGCCAGAGGTTGTCGTACATCACCAGCACGCGCTTGAGCACGCCGGCCAGCCCGCGGACCTCGTCGTCGGAGAGGTCGGCCAGGCTGGGCCGGGTCTGGAGCGGGGCGACGTAGACCTCGTAGGCATATCGCGCGAAGTACGGCAGGAACGCGATGGCCGTGCCGTTTTCCGCAAGAATCCGTCGCCCGTCCAGACGCTCGGCGGCGATGATGTCCTGAAAAAGCACCCGCCCGGTCTGCTCCAGATGCCGCCGGCAGACGTCGTCTTCCACGGCGATGGTCCTGAAGACGAAGTTCGTCGCGTAGAGCTGGCAGTGCGGGTGGGGATTGGAGACGCCGACCACTTCACCTTTGTTCTCGAAGATCAGCACATGGTTGATCTCCGGATCGGCCGCGAGCCGGCGGTACTGGTCCTGCCAGACGCGCATCAGGTCGACGATCCGCTCCTCGGGCAGTTCCGCCAGCGTCAGGCTGTGGTGCGGACTGTAGCAGATGACCCGGGCCACGCCGGTGGCCGGACGATTCCGATAGCATCCCGGCGGCGGCGGCAGATCGCGGGGGGCGCTCGCCCCGACGCAGGGGGCGTCGTTGTCGAAGACGAAGGTCGATGTGTAGTCGTCGTTGCGGGCTCCGCTGACCCGCACATTGCCGGGGCACAGATAGCAGTTCGGATCGTAAGCCGGGGTCTCCCGGCGGCGGCCGGCGACGGTCTGGCCGATCCAGGGGCGATCCTGCCGGTGGGCGGCAATGATCACCCATTCCTCCCTCAGGGGGTGCCAGCGCTGCTCCCAGGCCATGCTCGATTCCTCGCCCGGCCGACCGGATGGCCCCATGCCGAACCTCTCTGCGGTCGAACCGGGCCGGCAGTGTAACCCGGGCGCAGGCCGGAGGAAAAGAGCGTCTCTTGACGCCCGCGCGTGCCGCCCCGGGCAGGTTGGGGCCGGGGCTCGAAGTGCCTGCGCGACCCGGAGCCCCCGGCCGTCGCCGGCCAGGCCCGGGCCGGAGCCGCGCCTGGCGGCCTGCCTGCCCCTGCCGCCCGAAGCCGTTACGGGGCGGACGTGAGCCGGGGCGGCGCGGCCGGCTTCGGCTCTTGGAGCTCCCGGCCCTCCGCGAATCCGGCTCATGCGGAGCGATCCCGGCCGCCGGCCGGATGTGGCCCGCGCCGGGGCATATTGCCCGGACATGTCGCCGGGGCCGGGGCAAAAGTCCCCAGGCCCGCGGACGGATTGACGACATCCGGGTCGATTTGTGGGTTTCAGAATCCGGCACGGCTCGTGCGTTTCCGTTTTCCTGACGGTTCGCCCCACGGGGCGGCGAAGGAAACCCGGGCAATCAGGTATTCAAAGGGGAGAAACGACCATGCAGACGGCAACGAACAACAGAGTGGGCGGACGGATCGGCAGGCTGATGGTTTCCTTCCTGGCGATCGCGTGCCTGGCGGCCGCCGGCGGCTGCGACGAACTGATCAACCTGGACAACATCGCCAGCTGGGGCGGCCTGGCCAATCCGTGGTACACCAGCAGTCTGGGGCTGCCGGGCTACTCCACGCTGTACGATCCGACGTCCACGATCCAGAGCGTCATCGACTACCGCCAGGGTGTCATGGACAGCGTGGCCAGCGGCTGGAGCGACTACATCCTTCAGTAGCCGCCGGCGGAACCCGTCAGAATCCGGCAGATTCCGCCAGTTCCGCCAGCGAGGGGCCGGGACCGGCAGGCACCGCCGGGCGCCGGGGGCTGAGCGGGTCGGTCTTCGGTGCCCCGGGCATCAGCACAGGCCTCTGGCGGCTTTCAGGCCGTCGGAGGCCTGTGGGGCATTGATCCGTGGCTGTGCCGGCGTTCTCCGGCGCGTCCTGCGTCCGACCGGGGCTTGCAAGCCCCGAGCCCCCCGGTTTGGCCGTGCGACCAGGTTGGGTCGTGCGGCCCGACCGGTCCGTCCCGCCTCGATCGCCCCCTGCAGAGTCACCCGCACCTGGGCGGTCGATTCGCCAGGGCAAGTCCCGAGCGGCTGCTGCCGGAGGGTTTTCCCCATGCCCGGGCGGTCCGCCCGTCTGGCGACCGGCTCGGCGGCTCGACGGCTGAATGCCTTCCATCGCGTTGACCGGTGCCGCCGCGACCGATACAATCAGATGCGAGTCGCGGAGGGTCCACTCGAATTCGGGGACGCGATCTTCAGGAGTCTTCCATGCGCCCTGGACCAAAGGGTTTCAGTGCCCTGGTGCTGTCCGTCTGGATCCTGGCCGTGTGCCCGGCGGGCACGGCCCGGGGCCAGGGCTTCGTCGCCATCCAGGGCGACCAGTTCACCGTTCACGGGCAGGTCTACAAGCTCAAGGGCACCAACTACTACCCCAAGAACCACATGTGGGCGGACATGTGGAACTCCTGGAGCTGGGGCGAGATCAAGATCGAGACCGCCATGATGCGCGATCTGGGGCTCAACTGCGTCCGGATCCTGGTGCCCTACTCGCACGGCGGCTGGAACGGCCCGAACGTGCCGGCCAGCCGGCTGCAGATGCTGGAGGACATCGTCAACCTGATGGGCGAGTACGGCATCCGCAGCTGCGTGACGCTGTTCGACTGGGAGACGTCGTTCCCCGCGGCCGGAACGAGCAAGGAGACCGACCACTACACCTACCTGACGGCGATCGTCAACCGGCTGCGGAACAATCCCTATGTGTTCATGTGGGACGTCAAGAACGAGCCGGACCACCCGGCCAACCTGGGCACCTGGATGGACAACTGGGACCCCTCGCCCAACAAGGCCAAGATCGTCAGCTGGCTCAACCGGATGTGCAACAGGGTCCGCCAGCTGGATCCCAACCATCCGGTCTCGGCGGGGATCCGCTGGTGGCAGAACGTCGATGACGTGATCGGCTTCATCGACGTGGCGATCTTCCACTCCTACTGGCCCAACATCCACCAGCAGATCACCGACGTCAAGGGCTACATGGGGGCCAACCTCAAGCCCATCCTCGTCGAGGAGTACGGCTGGCCCAGCCATCCCCGGCCCTGCTACCGCGACGGCTACACCATCTGGGACTACCACGAGGCGTATCAGCGCGACGTGTATGCCAACCACCTGACGGCTTTCGCGGCCCACAACATCGCCGGCGGCATGCAGTGGATGACTTTCGACGCCAGGAGCTACGGCAACGATCCGTACGAGAGCTTTGAGCACTTTTTCGGTCTGTGGCGCTATGATTATTCGCTCAAGCCGGCCGGGGAGTATTACCGCGACCACTTCCCGGTGGCGCCGTTCCCGGGCAATCCGCCGGGGCCGGTTCGCGACCTGGCCGGCGAGAACCGGGGGGTGCGGCTGCGGCTGACGTGGCGGAATCCGGCGGATGTGGACTTCCGGGGTACGGTGGTCCGATATTCGGCCCAGGGCTACCCGGCCGGTCCGACCGACGGCCAGCCGGCCGGGGATGTGCCGGGGCTGCCCAACGGCCTGAGCGTGCTGGAACAGGTGCCGCCGTTGGCCGGGACGTACTACTATGCAGCCTTTTCTTACGACGCCACCGGAGCTTACGGTCCCGTGTGCACCGCCGGGGTCACGGTGACCGTTCCCGGCGACCTCGATGCCGACGGGGACGTGGACATGAAGGATTTCGGGGGTCTGCAGGGCTGTCTGACGGGTCAATGGGTCCCGCAGACCCTGCCGGAGTGCCAGGTCGCCCTGATGGACCTGGATGACGATGTGGATGAGGGGGACGTAGCCCTTTTCCGCCAGTGCCTGACGGGGGCGGGGGTGGTCCCGGACCCGGGCTGCGGGCGGTAGTGCGGTAGTCCGGACCCGGCCCGCCGGCGGCAGTTGCGTGGGGCTTTCCGGGTCGGCGCGGGCGGGAACAGGGGCGGATCGGATCAGACCGGCCGGCCGGTGGCGCCGGCGGGGGCGAGTCGGCGGCAAAGAAATCGGGGCCGGCCGGGTCCGGGGGAACTCACGCCGCAGCGGCCGGCGGCCGATGAATCAGCAGCATAAGGGGTTGCGCGTTAAAATGTTTTAAGGTAACTTTTCGAACGTTTCAGGGCTTGACGGCGTCCCGCGCCCCGGTTATGATGCATGTTCAGGAGGGCAAGCGGTGCCGCCATCAGGCCACCACCGGGGGCCCGAATGAGACCCTGTCGTCGGATGTGTCAAACTGGTCTGTGGAGATCCCGTCTGAATGTTTCTTTTTGGGACGCACGTGGAGGGTGCACAATGTCGAGAAAAGTGATCGGAACGGTCGTCTTTGTGGGCATCGCGGCCATGGTCGCCAGTCCGGCCCCGGCCGCGGACTGGACGCTGCAGGCCTCGTCGGGGTTCAGCCTGCCGCTGTACACCAACGGGGGATGGGGGATGAATCTGACCCGCGACTACAAGCGGATCATGTTCAACTCCATCGCCATCGACGGCAACGGCTACGTCTTCGCCACCGCCAATGCGTTGAATGACAACACTCAGCCCGGCGGCGTGACCGTCTATCAGCCCAACGGCTCGGGCGGCTACACCAAGCTGCGCGACATCGATGTCAACGCCTCGGCCTGGCCGGGCATGATCACCAAGCTGATGACCCGCCGGCAGGACGGGCAGGTGTATGCCCTGCAGAACTACAGCGAGATCGAGACGGGCTACACCTTCAATGTCCCCAACCGCATTCTCAAGCTTCAGGCCGACGGGACGGTGAGCCTGGTGAAGGATCTCACCGCGTACTTCCAGGGCCTGGGCTACACCGCCGCCCAGAGCTGGGTCGAGGACGCCGAGATGGGCCCGGACGGCCACATCTACTTCAACGTCAACGGCGCGGACGGCTACTTCAAGTATCACCACTTCTGGCGGATCAACATGCCCGGCGGCGCCGTTCAGGAGGCCGTGCGTGATACCGCCGTCAACGAGGGCCATGCCGCCAGGCAGCTGATGTTCTCGCTGAAGTACGTGGGCACGAAGAACTACGTCGATTCGTTCACCGACCTGCACCTGGGTGGATCCCCGGCGCGGACGGCCAACCCCTGGGCCTGGGGCTGGGACCGGATCAATCCGGACCCGGTGGGCAGCAACTATTATCTCCGGCCGGTCAACCCCAACGGCGACAACAGCCCCAATTGGGGCCGCGACCGGACGACGCTGCTGGCCTATGACGGGACCCGCAAGGCGCTGTGGATGGGCGTTCGCGGACCGGCGGAGACCTACAACCGCTGGCAGGCTTACCGGCAGACCACAAGCGAAGCCGAGCCGGCGGCGGGACAGGGCTGGGGGGATCTCACGCTCGACCCGGCTGACACCACCGGGGTGGTGAACATGGGGGCGGTGACCTGGAACAAGGAGAACGATCGCATCCGGTGGTTTCAGCCGGCCGAGTATCTCAACGATCCCAAGTTCATCAACGGCCTGACGATCGCGGCCCGGCTCAAGCTCGTCAACTGGAACTCGCCTGCCTACTTCATCGCCATCAGCCCAAGCGGCTATGCCAACTGCCAGGGCAACGACACCAACCCGTGGGTCGGCGTGCGGGTCAACGGCAGCAATCTGGAGCTATGCGACATCAAGAATAATAATGCCGTCCTCAAGAACATCGGGACCTTCGCCAACAACACCTGGATGGAGATCCGCCTGTTCGGTACCGCCTACCAGAACCAGGACCGGGTCAAGTGCTGGGTCAACGGCGTCCTGCAGTATGACAGCGCCGGCCCCGACCCCGACCCGCAGCTGACGCCGGCCAACTGGATGTACACCGGCGTGGGCACGGGCGTGGGCGGCTATATCAGCTCTGCCCCGAACCTTCCGCGCACCGGTACCGGCAAGATCGTGATCGACTGGCTGGGCTATCACCTCGGCGAGTACACCGGCGATGCGGCCACCTGGGCCAACGAGCTGCCGGATGCGGACACGCCGGTGGGCAGCTTCCAGCCGTGCCATGTGCTGCCGCACTACTGGCTGTATTCGGCGATCATGACCCGCTGGGTGGGCACCGACAGCGAGCCGAGCCTCTACAGCGGCGTGGGCATCTCCGGCCAGAACCCCGATCCGATGCCGGGGGTCACCCGCGTCGACGCCTGGCACTGCAACGGCAACGATCCGGCGGCTTCCAACAAGAGCACCGGCGCGCCCTACTGGGTGCAGGCCATGGCGATCAACCCCTGCGACGGCTCGGCGTATATGTCCTGGAGCGCCTTCCTGGTCAACACCGCCCACGGCGACAGCAGCAGGTTCGCGTGGGGTTACTACCTCGACGACAGCGTCAGCCCGTATGCCTCGCTGGGCAAGGTCTACCGCGTGGGATTCTATGACCCCGGCCTGTATGGCCCGGAGGCCGATCAGGGCGCGATGCCGGGGGCCGGCGCGAACTCCGTGGTCGCGGCCCTGGCGTTCACCCCCAGCGGCAGCACGGTGCTGGCCCACGTGATCGACAGCACCGACCGCACCTATAAGCTGTACGCCGCTCCGAATCCCAACGGCGGCTACTGCTGCAACGACCCGTTTGCCGACGTCGTGCCGGCCGGCGGCGACGGCTTCGTGGACATGAACGACTTCGCCGCCTGGCAGCGGTGCTACAACGACAACCCGGTCGACTTCCAGCCGGAGTGCGCGTGCTTCGACCGCAACGGCGACCAGCGGGTGAACGGGCAGGACCTGATCTCGTTCATCAACTGCGCCTCCTCGCCGGGCGTCCAGGCCGACCCGAACTGCGACGGGTTCTGATGAATCCACCGACGTTCCGGACCGGTCCTGCCGGGCCGGTCCCGGAACGCCGGGGACCCCGTCCGGGCAGCCGGGTCCGGACAAGCCTGGGTCGGAGCCCCCTCCCGTGGGGGCCCTGGGGGGAAGGTCCGGCGGCGGGTGGCCGGCCAGACCGGTCCGTCCGGCGTGCGGCCGGTGGGAGCAGATACACCTCCTTAGCGACAGGGGCTTCCCGGAACCGGGAAGCCCCTCTCGCTTGCGCGGCTGAGGCCTTGCGGGGGAGCGTTCAAGTGGCCGGGGTATTTCGAATTTCCGGGCAATCTGGCTTTGACCCCGCCGTTGGTCGATGTGTAGGATAGGGAGGGGCATGAGCCCGCAGGGGAGGCGGTTTTCGCGTTTTTCCGGCATTATGGATCCGTCTTCATCCTAATCATTTACCGGAAGAACGCTGGCCGAAACAGCCCCGGGACCGTTGGCGGAGCGTGGGTGCCGGGCTGAAGAGCCGATCTAAGGCGGGTTGGACCGTTCGGTGGGCCAGTCCCGCCGCGGACGGTTTCTCGATCCCTGTGCATTCGGAGGGCGGAGCTGCCTGATGAAGCGGCCGGCGTGTGGCAGCCTGGTAGCCCAGTCGATGCTCCTGCTGCTGGGGGGCGCGGCCGTGGAGGCGGCGTCGTGGTCGGCGGTCGGCACGTCGGGCTTCGGCGTCCCGGGCATGAACTGGGCCCGGGACTATGAGCGGCTGCTGTTCCACTCGATCGCCGAGGACGGCCAGGGGAACCTGTACGCCACCGCCAACACCGCCAACGACGGGAGCCTTGCCGGCGGCGTGACCATCTACGCGCGCACGGGCCCGGGGGTCTATGTCAAGCTGCGCGACGTGGATGTCAACGCCACGGCCTGGCCGGGCCGGATCAACAAGCTGATGACCCGCCGGCAGGACGGCCTGGTGTACGCCCTGCAGAACTACACTGAAGCCGCCTGGGGCTATCCCGGCACGCAGAACTGCCGCCTGCTGCGTATCCGATCCGACGGCCAGGTCGAGCTGGTGGTCGATCTGACGGCCGCCGAGCCGCTCTACAGTCCGGCCCGCAGCTGGGTCGAGGACGCGGAGATGGGTCCGGACGGGAACATCTACTTCTGCCGCAACGGGGCCGACGACTACTTCAAGCGACATTTCTTCTATCGCTGGAACTTCGCGACCTGGACGATCGAGGAGGCCCCGCGGGACCCGATCCACTACGAGGAGGACTTCGACGGCACCGGTCAGACGCACCGGATGTTCGCGCTGCGTTACGCGGGCACGGCCAGGCAGGTGGACTCGTATGCCTGTCTGAAGCTGGGGCCGACGGCGCGGGCCAACCCCTGGGCCATCGGGTTCGGGCCGATCAACACCGACCCGGTGGACAACAAGTACCACAGCCGGGCCGCGTCCGTCGGCGACAGCGCCGCCGGCTGGGGCCGCGACCGGGTGACCGCCCTGGCCTACGACGGCAACCGCCGGACGCTGTGGATGGGGGTTCGCGGGGCGGCTTCGCTCTACGGGCGCTGGCAGGCTTACCGCCAGCAGCCCGACGGTAATCCGCAGTCCGGGCAGGGCTGGGGGGATCTGACCGTGAACCCGGCGGACACGACGGGCGTCCAGAACCCCGGCGCGATCCGCTACGACAAGTCGCCCGGGCTGGTGCGATGGTACGCCCCGTCGGACTACCTCAACGGTGCCCAGTATGTCCAGGGC
>Ga0129299_1000386_pt1 | contig 27472 bp, 21 predicted proteins | sample ConPoolayeCmetaG_FD_94477 | JGI IMG/M metagenome (GOLD analysis project Ga0129299, IMG submission 94477) | Hot spring microbial mat communities from California, USA to study Microbial Dark Matter (Phase II) - Cone Pool mat layer C metaG ...
AACATGTACGCCTTCATCGAGCTGCAGCGCGAGGTGGCCCGGGCCATCGGCGTTCCGGTGGGGGAGTACTGCCACGTCGCCGACTCGTTCCACATCTACGGGAGCTACTTCGCCGAGTTCGAGGGTTTCCTGAAGCTCGTCGAGAAGCGGCCGCCGGAGGAACGCGTCTGGAACTGGTCCTGGGGACTGGAGATGTTCATCGAGGGCTGCGACGCCCTGCTGGCCGAGCCGGACATGCCGGCCGACAAGCGGCGGGTGATCGAGGACCGGCGGCGAATGCTGCGGGACATGTCGATCACGTGACAACCGCCGCCGGCCGCGACCTCGCCCCCGGGCGGCTGAGCCGGTCCGGACGCCGGCGCCTATACTCCCGGCAGGCGATCAGCCGATAACAGACCGTGCTCCTTCCGATGCAGCCCCCGGCCCCCGGCGCCGGGATACCCGCGAAAGACGGGGCCGAAGCCGCCGACCATGACCGTGAGCGAGCCGACTCTGGAACCCCGCGGATCCGTCGATACCTGGTTCGCACCGCCCGAGCGGGCCGGCGAGGACGCCGTGCGGGAATGGGTTCAGCGCGTCGCCGCCAGCCCGGTCCTGGCCGCGACCCTGGAGCTACTGGGCGGCTGGATCTGCGTGCTCAACCGCCACCGGCAGATCCTGGCGGTCAACCACGCGGTGCTGGAGGCCCTGGGCGTGGAGGACCCGTCGGCGGTCCTGGGCCTGCGCCCCGGCGAAGCCCTGCGGTGCGTTCACGCCCCGGAGGGACCGGGCGGCTGCGGCACGAGCCGGACCTGCGCCTCCTGCGGGGCGGTGATCGCCATGGTGGCCGTCCAGCAGACCGGGGAGCCCCAGGAAAGAGACTGCGTGCTGACCTTCGAGCGCGAGGGCACCCGCGTGGACCGGGATTTCGTGGTCCGTTGCTGCCCCTTCGAGATGGACGGCCAGCAGCTGCTGCTGATCTGCATGCGCGACATCAGCGAGGAGAAGCGCCGCGCCGCCCTGGAGCGGACGTTCCTGCACGACCTGAGCAACCTGCTGACCGTCTTCGGGGGGTCGGCGGCGCTGCTGGACAGAGTGCCGGCCGGCACGCAGTCCGAGCTGCTCAGGCAGGTCCGGGAGGCTGCCGCGGCCCTGAGTCGTGAAGTCCGGGTGCAGCGGATGCTCAGCGTGGACGATCCCGGGAAGTACCCTCTGGATCTGGAGGACATCTATCCCGGAAGCCTGCTGCGGCGGATCGAGTCGCTGTCGGTCGGCCATCCGGCCGGGACGGGCCAGTCGCTGCAGGTGCGATGCCCGGCGGTGGAGCACCCCTTCCGCAGCGATCCCGGGCTGCTGACCCGGGTGCTGACCAACATGGTGGTCAACGCCTTCGAGGCCGGCGGCCCCGGCGACTTCGTGACCCTCGAATGCCGGTCCGCCCCCGACGAGGTGGAGTTCCGGGTCTGGAACCGGGCCTGGATTCCCGAGCCCATCCACGGCCGGATTTTCCAGAAGTATTTCAGCACCAAGCCCGGCGGATGGCGCGGCCTGGGCACCTACAGCATGAAACTGATCGGTGAAAGCCTCCTGGGGGGCAAGGTGAGCTTTCAGAGCTCCCCGCAGGAGGGCACGACGTTCACCATCCGGCTGCCGGCCGGGCCGCCGGAGCCCGCCGGCGGCGCGTCCGGTGGCGGGGCAGGGGCCTGAAAACGCTCCCGGGCCGGGTGCCGCGGCGGCGTGCGGTCCGCGGCCTGTCCCGGCGCTCAGCCGGACATCCGCTCGAACGCCCCGTTCAGGTCGGCGATGATGTCGGCCGGCTCCTCCAGTCCCACCGAGAGCCGCACCAGTTCGTCGATGATCCCCAGGCGGTAGCGTTCCTCCCGGCTGACGTTGTAGTAGCTGTTCAGCGCCGGGTGCGTGACCAGGCTCTCGGGCCCGCCGAGACTGGGGCCCAGCATGCACATCTTCAGACCCCGCAGAAATGCCAGCGTCTCCTCCAGCCCGCCGTCGATCTCGAAGGTCACCACCGCGCCGAAACCCTTCATCTGGCGGCGCGCCAGGTCGTGCTGCCGGTGCGTCGGGTGGCCGGGATAGTAGACGCGGCGCACCCTCGGGTGCCCGGCGAGAAACCCGGCGACCTCCGAGGCGGTCCGGTTGAGCCGCTCCATCCGCAGGCCGAAGGTCTTGAGCCCGCGGATCAGCAGGTAGCAGCTCATCGGGTCGATGATCCCGCCGGCCACGCGCCGCCACTGATAGACCGGCTCGGTGGCCGCCACCGAGCCCAGCACCGCTCCCCCCAGCACGTCGTTGTGCCCGGCGAGGTACTTGGTGGTGCTGTGGATCACGATGTCGATGCCCTGGTCGAGCGGCCGCTGGTTCCAGGGCGTGGCGAACGTGCTGTCGATCACGCTGAGCACCCGGCGATCGCGGGCGATCCGGACGATGCGGTCGACGTCGGCGATGTTGAGGTACGGGTTGGTCGGGCTCTCCGAGAAGATCAGCACGGTCCCGTCGCGCACCGCCGCGGCCATGGCGTCGTAGTCGCCCATCGGCACGACGGTGGCGGCGATGCCGAAGCGCGGCAGGACGCGGGTGACGAAGTTCAGCGTCTGTTTGTAGGCATCGTCGGTGATGACCACGTGGCGGCCGGCGTCGCACAGCGACAGAATCACGGCGGTGACGGCACTCATCCCGCTGTCGAACAGCAGGCAGCGCTCGGCTCCCTCCAGGGCGGCGAGCTTGCGCTCCGCGGCCTCGCGGGTGGGGTTGCCGTAGCGCCCGTACTCATAGTGGGGCACCTCGTTGCGCCCGAAGGCCAGCATCTCGTCCACGTCGCGGAAGACGAACGTGCTGCTCAGGGCCACGGGCGTGGTGATGGTGCCCATCCAGCGCTTCTCGCCGAAGTGCACGGCGTCGGTCTGCGGGTGCCCGGTGGGTTGAACGGCGGGGTCATCCATCGCTGGCTGCGTCTCCCGGCGCCGCCGGGCGGGTCAATCCTTCCCGTCCGGCAGGCGGATGCGGATGTTGCGGAAAGCCACCGGACCGTGATCGCCCTGCAGCATCAGCGGACCGCGCGGACGCTCCTGCCCGGTCAGCGACGAGCGGGTGGGACCCTTGAGCTCGACGTCGCGGTGCACCAGGGTTCCGTTGTGCAGCACCCGCACGAAGCGGGCGTTGGCGATCTTGCGGCCGGCCTCGTCGAAGCGCGGCGCCCGAAACACGATGTCGAAGCTCTGCCATTCGCCCGGCGGCCGGGCGGCGTTCACCCTCGGAGGATGGCCGTCGACGTTCTGTTCGTCGATCCACCGGGCGTAGACGCCGCCGCAGTCGCCGAAGCCCGGATCGGCCTTGCCCCAGCTGTCCAGGATCTGAATCTCGTACTCGCCCATCAGGTAGACGCCCGAGTTGGAGCCCCTGGGCACGAGGAATTCAACGTGCAGTTCGCAGTCGCCGAAGGTCTGGATGGTGTGCAGGTCGCAGGCTCGCCCGGCCGGACCGTTCACCAGGATGCCGGCACCCGGGACGATGGTCAGTCGGGTCGGATCGGCCGGGTCCGCGGCCACCGAGGAGGCCGTCTGCCAGGCGTTGTCGGACGTCTGGCTCTCCCGGCACTCCCAGCCGCCGAGGTCCGAGCCGTTGAAAAGCTCGACGGTCCGGCCGGAGCCGGCGCACCCCGCGGCCAGCAGTCCCAACACCACCGCCGGCAGCCGCGCCGCCCGGCCCATGCCGCCGTGTATGCTCGCCAGGATCATCTCGGCTTCCTCCGGTTCCAGGGCCGCCTGCAGGACGGCCGGGGCAATGTACCTTCCGCCCGGCGTGCGGGCAAGCCGGCCGAAGGAGCCTTTTCCGCCGGGCGACGGGCCCGACGACAGGCTTGGCACCCGGCCGGCGGCAGGATACCATGCCGTTCATTCGCGTCGGACGGGTCGAGTCCGCCATGATCCTTTCCAACGTCTGGCAAGGGAGGTCGCCATGAACCTGCATGCCCACCGCGTCGATTCGCACGCCTGTTCCTGCTGCTCCGAGGGGCTGCGGCACGCCTGGGAGGCGGTGCGCAGCGCAGGGGTGTCGCGCCGCTCGCTGCTGCTGGGCGCCGGGACGGCCGCGGTGGGAACCTGGTTCGCGGCCGCCAGGACCGCCGCCGCTCAGGAGGCCGCACAGGCCGCGGCGCCGGCCATCAGACCGGCCTCGCGGATCTCGGTGCAGCCGGTTCTGGCCTATGCCACGCCCCAGCGGCACGAACAGACCAGCTGGCGGCCGTGGGGCGGCATCCAGACCGCCGCCGACGCCCAGGCCGAGATGAAGCGGATCGGCGAGGAACTCGCCGGGCTGGTCAAACAGAGTGGCCTGGCGGTGGACCTGCTGCCGGTGTGCGGCGCCGCCGGCGTCGAGGAGGCCCGGGCCGCCGCCGCCCGGCCGTGCGACGTGATGCTGGTCTACGCCGCCGGGGGCGGACAGGACATCCTGGACACCCTGCTGTCCAAAAACCGGCCGAACATCGTTTTCCTGCGCCACCGGTCCGGCCCGGTCTCGCTGTGGTATGAGATCCTTCATCCCCACTTCATGCGGCACGCGACCGACGACTACCAGGACAAGGGCATCACCCTGGACGACGTGGTCGTGGACGAGTACGCCGACCTGCAGTGGCGTCTGCGGGCCCTGGTCGGCCTGCGCCGGACGCTGGGGCAGCGGATCGTCGCCCTCGGCGGCCCGATGGGCTGGGGGCTGGGAAACAAGGTCGCGCCGGGCATCGCCCGCGACACCTGGCACCTGGATATCGTCACCGTGACCTACGAGGACCTCGCCGGCAGGCTCGAGAAGCTTCGCGGCGACGCCGGGGCGGTCGCGGCCGCGGCGCGGCAGGCCGGGGAGTACCTCGCCGGGCCGGGCGTGTCGCTGCACACCGACCGGGCCTTCGTCGACAACGCCATGCTGCTCTACCGGGCGTTCAAGGACATGCTGGAGGAACACCAGGCCTCGGCCTTCACCATCGGGCACTGCATGGGCACGGTGATGCCCATCTCCAGGACCACCGCCTGCCTGCCGCTGACGCTGCTCAATGACGAGGGACTGGTGGCCTTCTGCGAGTCGGACTTCGTGGTCATTCCCGCAGGGCTCCTGATGCACCATATCACCGGTCTGCCGCCGTTCCTGAACGACCCGACCTGGCCGCACCACGGGGTGGTGACCCTGGCGCACTGCACCAGCCCGCGGAAGATGAACGGCCGCACGCTCGAGCCGGTGAAGATCTACACCCACTTCGAGTCCGACTACGGCGCGGCCCCCAAGGTGGAGATGACCGTCGGCCAGGAGGTCACCATGGTGGTGCCGGACTTCGAAAACCGCCGCTGGGTCGGGGCCCGCGGCCGGGTGCAGGCCAATCCCTTCCACGACATCTGCCGGGCCCAGATCGACGTGGCCATCGAGGGGCGCTGGGAGCAGCTGGTCCGCGACATGCGCGGATTCCACTGGATGCTGACCTACGGCGACTGCCTGAAGGAAGTCGGCTACGCGATCCGCCACCTGGGCATCGAGTGGACCAACGTGTCGGCCTGACCGCCCGGACGGCGGTCCGCGGGGCGGGCGTCCTCCCGGCGGGTTCGGGGCTCAGTCGGCCACGCGCTCCAGGTAGGTATAGCCGTCCAGCCCCTCCTCGTACTTGTCGATCAGCCTGCCGGACTCCTCGAAGGAGATCAGCCCCGCCCGGACCGCGGCTTCGACCTGCCGGCGGAGGCGGCTGGTGAGGTCGCGGGCCGAGTACTGGACGAACTCCAGGATCTCCTTGACCCGGTCGCCCTTGAAGATGTGCTCGATGCGGTAGCCGCCCTCCGGGTCGATCCGCACGTGGACGGTGTTGGTGTCGCCGAAGAGGTTGTGCATGTCGCCGAGGATCTCCTGGTAGGCCCCGCAGATGAACACGCCCAGCAGGTAGGGGGAGTCGTTCAGCGGGTGGAGCTCCAGCACGCTCTTGACGTCGCGCAGATCGATGAAGCGGTCGATCTTGCCGTCCGAGTCGCAGGTCACGTCGGCCAGGATGGCCCGGCGGGTGGGCTGCTCGTTGAGGCGGTGAATCGGAAGGATCGGGAACAGCTGCTGCACCGCCCAGAAGTCCGGCAGCGACTGGAAGCAGGAGAAGTTGCAGAAGTAGATGTCGGCCAGCGACCGCTCCAGGCCCTCCAGGTCGTCGGGCACGTACTCCAGCTCGCGGACGATCCTCAGGATCTTGTAGGCCGCGGCATAGAAGAGGTTCTCGACCGTGCAGCGATCCTCCAGGCTCAGATAGCCGTGCCGGAACAGGCTCATGCACTCGTCGCGGTAGTGCAGGGCGTCGTGGTAGCTCTCCTGGAAGTTCTTGCGCGAGACGTTGCGGAACACCTCCAGGAGGTTGTGCATCGCCGCGGGCTTGTCCTCGGGCAGGCTCTGCGGCACCGGGCCGCCGCCCAGGGTGCTGGTGCCCAGCACGTTGATCACCAGCACCGAGTGGTGCGCGGTCACCGCCCGGCCGGACTCCGAGACGATGGTGGGATGGGGCACGCCGGAGCGGTCGCAGGCGTCCATGATCCCGGCAACGATGTCGTTGGCGTACTCCTGCAGCGAGTAATTGCTGCTGCTGGCGAAGTTGGTCTTCGAGCCGTCATAGTCCACCGCCAGCCCGCCGCCGACGTCCAGCATCCGCAGCGGCACGCCCAGCTTGACCATCTCCGCGTAGATCCGGCTGGCCTCGTCGAGCCCTTCGCGCAGCGCCCGGATGTTGTTGATCTGGCTGCCCAGGTGGTAATGCAGCAGCTCGATGCAGTCGAGCATCTCCTGCTCGCGGAGGTAGGCGATCATCTCGATCAGTTCGGTCACGCTGAGCCCGAACTTCGAGCGGTCGCCGCTGGATGACTCCCACTTGCCGGCCCCCTTGCTGGAGAGCTTGGCCCGCACGCCCAGGTGCGGCACGACGTTCAGCCGGCGGGCGACCTCGACGATCATCGGCAGCTCGCTGAACTTCTCGACCACGATGATCACGTACTTGCCGATCTTGGTCCCCAGCAGGGCCATCTCGACGTATTCCTCGTCCTTGTAGCCGTTGCAGATGATCAGCGGTTCGCTGGAATCCAGCATGGCCAGCACCGCCAGCAGCTCCGGCTTGGAGCCGGCCTCCAGCCCGAACTGATACGGCGCCCCGTAGTGCACGATCTCCTGCACCACCTGGCACTGCTGGTTGACCTTGATCGGATACACGCCCAAGTACCGGCCGGTGTACCCGTACTCGCGGATCGCCGAGCGGAACGCCTCGTTGAGGGCCTCCACCCGGGCCCGCAGGATGTCCGAGAAGCGCAGCAGGATCGGCAGCTGGATGCCGCGCCGCTGGAGCTCGTCCACGATCTGCTTGAGGTCCACCGTCGGGCCCCCCGGACCCTGGGGGTGCACGCAGGCATTGCCCTGGTCGTTGATCGAAAAGTAGGGATCCCCCCAGTTGCTGATGTTGTACAGCTCCATCGCGTCCCGGATGGTCCACTTGTGCAGCGCGTCGGAGTTGGTGAAGACCGGGTGGTGCAGCTTGCCCATCGGGCGGCCTCTCCAGCAGGGAGCCCCGTTCGTCGAGCGGCCCGGGTCAAGCGCCGGACTCGAACGTGTATTCTGACAGGTCCGCGTCCCGGGTCAAGACCCTCCGACAGCAATCGACACGCCGACCGGCGCCGGGATCCCGCTGTCTGCCTCCGCTTGCCGGCCGGGAAGTGGACATCTTGTTGGCCGGCAACGCCCGCCCTATACTCCCGCGGAAGGCCCGGCAGAGCCCCGAAGGGCAGGCCCCCGCCGGGGGCGGCCGCGGCCGGTTCCGGAGGCAAGGCATGACCCAGAATACACCGCAGCCCGAAGGCCCGCTCAAGGATCGCGTCGCCAACGTCATCAACCGCCTGCGCGTGGCCGTCCAGGCCGACGGCGGAGACCTGGAATTCGTCGATGTCGATGACCAGGGCGTGGTCAAGGTCCGGCTGCACGGCGCCTGCGTCGGCTGCCCCTCGGCGGCCATGACCCTCAAGTTCGGCGTCGAACGGAACCTCAAGATGCAGGTCCCCGAAGTGACCGAGGTGGTCTGCGTCTGAGGCGGTCTGCATCTGAGGACCGGCCGCCGGCCCCGGCCGGGCATCCGCTCCGGGTTCAACGCATGCCGGGCCCGCCGATCCAGGTCCTGCTGGACGACCCCGACGTCCTGGCGGTCAACAAGCCGCCCGGACTCCTCACCGTGCCCGGACGCCAGGGCGGGATCTCCATCCGCCAGGTCCTTCCCGAAAGTCCGGGCATCCCCGGACCGCTGCTCCTGGTCCACCGGCTCGACCGCCAGACCAGCGGAGTGCTGCTGCTGGCCCGCAACCGCCAGGCCCAGCAGCGCCTGGCCGAGCAGTTCCTCCAGCGTCGGGTCGAAAAGGAGTACCTGGCCATCGTCCGGGGCTGCCCCGGCCAGGCCGAAGGACGGATCGAGACGCTCCTGGGCCCCCACCCGCGCGTCACCGGCCGGATGATGGTCAAGCAGCGCAAGGGCAAAACCTCGGTGACCCTCTGGGAGGTCCTCGAACGCTACCCGGGGGCGGCCCTGCTCCGCTGCCGCCCCCTCACCGGCCGGCAACACCAGATCCGGGTCCACCTGGCTCACATCGGCCTGCCGCTGCTGGTCGATCCCCTCTACGGCGGATCGGAGGCCTTCTTCCTCTCGAGTGTCAAGGCTGGATACCGCCCCGACGGCCGCCAGCCCGAACGGCCGCTGCTGGCCAGACTCTCGCTCCACGCCGAAGCCATCGCCTTCGACCATCCCCGCGACGGCCGCCGCGTCCGGCTGACCGCCGAACCGCCCAGGGATTTCCGGGCGACCCTCCATCAGCTCCGCAAGCTGTCCGGGCCCGCCGGCCCCACACCGGGCGGTCAGGGCTGAGCGGCCGGTCCGACCACCCGTTGCAGCACGGATTCCGGATCCTGCCGCCCCAGGGCATGGTAGCGTCCGGCCGCAAAGCTCGACTCCAGGGCCGCCGGACGGAACCTCCGGGCCAGCAGTCGCTCCAGGTCGAGCCCGGCCCCCTCGCAGCCCACGCCGGTCATCAGGTCGTCGGTGTCCAGCGAGTGCCACAGGCCCAGCAGGTGCCCCACCTCGTGAGCGGCCACCAGCCCCGCGGCCGTGCCCAGGACTTCGGGGCCCAACAGCCCCGCCAGTCCCAGGTGCCTGCTTCCCAGGTCCACGATCGCGATGTCGTCGGGTTGCCGGTTGAGACCGTCCACCCACTCGCTCAGGCCGTTATGGCCCAGCGGAGGATCGGCCGTCCCGATGTGCACCACGCTGTACGGCGCCGGCGGGGCGGGGTCGGCGTCGGTCGATACCCGCAGATCGCAAGGGGCGTAGATCTCACGGAAAGTCCGGACGACCGCCTCGCGCACGACCGGGTCGCTGACCGGCCAGACGTCCGTGGGCACCAGCGTGCCGCCGCGCATGCGGATTCCCGCGGCCCCGCCCATGTTCAGGACCACATGCTGCGCCCGAGGCAGGCCCGCGTCTTCGGCCGGCACCTCGGCCAGCCCGGCCAGTACCCGTCCGGAGCCGCCCGGACGGACCAGCACGAGGCGAATCACCAGGTGAGCGGACCCCGACGGGGGCAGAACCACGCGGCGCAGCCGGCCTTCGAAGTCGCAGGAACGCAGGGAGGCGATCTCGAAACCCTCGTCGTCGTAAACGTGCGCCCAGTCCACCGAGGCGTCCAGAAACTCCAGCTGCACCGCCCGGTCGCCGGGAGGACACGTCAGTCGGAACAGCCGTTCGTTCTGATACCAGCGGGGGGCCACGTCGGCTTCCAGGCGGGACGCGAAGAACGCCTCGACGGCCGGCTGAGCGGCGTCGGTGAGGGGGACCACGCCCTGGTCCCAGCCGGCCGGCGGGGCGATCGCCAGCACGTCGGTCAGATCGGTGTACTCGACGGGATTCAGGCAGCCCCCGACGGTCCGCAGTCCCCCGCTCAGGCCGTCCAGCGTGTCGGCCAGGCCCAGCAGGACATCGCCGCAGCCGGCCGCCAGAATCGGCCACAATAATGCGGCCCCCGACAGGATCGGTCTGGTCAACGGGAGGTCTCCTGGGACCCATGACGGCCCGCCGGAGGGCCGTCCGCTCACGCCGCCGGCTGCGGAACGGCACGCCGCTGCATCATGGCCGAAAGGGCGCCGGGGCGATTGGTGATGATCCCGTCGATGCCCCAGGCGATCAGTCGCTGCCAGTCGCCCTCGCGGTCGGGCGTCCAGGCCCAGACGGCGTAACCGCGCTGGTGAAGCCGGGCGATGATCTCAGGGGTCAGCTGCTGGTATTCCCAGGCCACCGCGCGGGCCCCCGTGGTTTCAAGAGCCTCCAGGCGTTCGAGGGAAGGTTCCCTGTCCCCCAGCGCCGCCAGCGGCTGCGACGGCTCCAGGGCGTGCACCTGTCCGAGAAACGCCCAGTCGAAGCTCTGGACCACCACCTTGCCCACGAGGCCCTTCTCCCGCAGCAGACGGACGTAGGCGCCGGCGTCGCCGGACTTGCGTTCGATCAGGGCCACGGAGCCGGACTGGATCAGGTCCAGGGCCGACGACAGCGTCGGAATACGCTGGCCGGCGAAGTCGGGGTCGAACCAGCTGCCGGCGTCGAGAATCTCGATCTGTCGGGAGGAAGTCTCGCCGATGCGCACCGAAGCCCGGTCGAGCAGCGCCCGCGCATTGCTGGTGCGGTCGAGCGTGGCGTCGTGCAGACACCACAGCGTGCCGTCGGCCGACGCGCGGGCATCCAGCTCGATCATGTCCGCCCCGGCGGCCAGTGCGGCGCGAAAGGCCGCCAGCGTGTTCTCCGGGGCCTGACGGGAGTCGCCGCGGTGGGCGATGACCAGAGGTCGGCCCATCGACGGCGAGGCATCGCAGCCCCCGGCAAGACAGGCGAACAGGCCGGCCTGCCATGCGACCGTCTTGGCGGACGAATGCATGGCGGAAGTATACCCTCGGTGGCGTGACGGTCCAGCCGACCGGTTCCGCGCGCGGGCCTTGCGCCCGTCTGCCTCCCCGGGCCGGCCGCCTACTCGACGGGGTGGGAGTCCGGCGGGGGGGCTTGCTCCTCGGCCGCCGCCGGCGGGCCCTCCGGCGTCTCCGCCGTCGCGGTCGGCGGCTCGGACCCCGCCTCGCGGGTGAAGGTCGGCGATTGCCCGTCGGAGTCGTGGCCGGTGGGCACCGTGCCGGTCGCAGGCGCGGGTCTGGGGAAAAAAACCAGGATCGGGATTGCCGCCGGCAGAGAGTAGACCTCCGCGGTGCCCTGGCCCCCGTTGCCCGCCAGCTCCGCGGCCGTCTCGGCCAGTAAGGCTTCCATCCGCCCGGCCGCGCCGGCATCGGAGGCCAGCTGGGCATGCCACCGCCGGCCGATGACCAGAGCCACCCACCCGGCCAGCCGCCGGGCACTGTTCAGGTGCCGACGGGCGGACCCCTTGAACCAGTTTCCTGCCGCCCCCCGGATCTGGGTGAGCAGGGCCATGCCCGCGGCGTGGTGGCCCTGATCCGAGAGGATCCGGCACCTCAGCAGGCGGGCCAGGTAGTCGAAGGGCAAAGCCCCCGGCGGCTCCAGAGCCTGCGGAAGAACGGCCAAAGCCCGCGCGGGCCGGTCGGACTGCGCCAGGCCGAACGCCTGCCAGAGCAGGGCGGCGGCGGCGGTTTCCTCGTCGCGCGATTCGCGGGCCACGGCCAGCCCGCGGACGGCCTTGTTCCAGGCATCCGTCCCCTCGGCCGTCGCAGTCGAGGTGGTCGCCACCGCCAGCAGGTCGGCGAACGCCCGAAGCGTATCCAGATGACGGGCGACCTCGCCCGGCGGCTTGCCGGTTGAAGCGCCAACCTGCCCGAGCAGGGAGCTGCACTGCTCGAGGTGTACCCGGGCCTCGGCGGCCGCGCGGTGAATGCTCTCCAGATCCGCCGGACCAGACAAGCCCAGCAGCCAGCGGGTCGCCGGCCGCGCGACCGGTACGGCCAGCCACCAGTTGGCCGCCGCCGCATGAGCCTGCAGGCGACGCTCCGGCGTGGTCGCCTCCTCCACCGCCCGCCGACAGCGATCCTGCCCGGCCAGGATTTCCTCGGACTGCGGATCCGCGTCCGCCGGCGCGAGCGTGCGCCACGCCGGCGGATCGACGTCCGCCGCGCCGGCGACCGCCAGCAGAATACATCCAAGCCACCATGATCGCAGGCGTCCGGCCATGTCTCACCACCGCGGTTTGGCGGTCCGGACGCACCGCCCGATCGGCCGTCGGTCCGCAGCGCACACGGTATCACATTCCGCCGCAACGTCCACTGTTTGACCTCTCCGGGACCGCCCGATAAGCTCCGGCACCGTCCCCGGAGGCGGCCCGGCCGGGTGCGCGGTATGCCGGGGTATGACGCCGGCCGGTCGCCGGCGGCGGCGTGGACCGGTTCGCCCGGGACCCAACGGCGCGCCGCGAATCCCTGACGGCGGGAAGGCCGGCCTGCCCGGCGGATCCTGGCGAACGTGAATCATCGACCATGGCCGAGCAGATCGCCTACCAGGCTGCGGGCGCGGGTGCGGGCCGGTTGGCCGGCCGGCCACGGTCGCTGCTGGCACGGGTCACGCGGTCCAACGGGTTCGCCTGGGGGCTGTCGCTGGCGTTTCATGCCCTGGTGTTCGGCGTTCTGTGGGCCAGCGTGTTCCGCAACCAGGATGGCCCGAGGCGGGAGATCATCCCCGAGGCCCGCCTGGCGGCCCTGCCGGGACCGGTGATCAACCAGCCCTTGCCGTTTCCCCGCCCGGCCCGGGAATCGCCCGCCGAGCCCCGGCCGCCCGAGATTCCCGCAGATCCCGGCGTCGTGGCAGCCGGGAGCACCGCGGCGGACGTCCTGGCCCTGCCGCCGGGCCTGACCGCCTCGCACGGCACGCTTGGCGAGGCCGCCCCGCTGCCCACCGGCCCGGCCGCCGCGCCGATGAGCCGGTTCTTCGGCCAGACGGGCAACGCCTACAGGGTCGCCTATGTCGTGGACGTGTCCGCATCGCTCATGGTGTACACCGGCGAGATCGCACGCGAAATGCATGCCTCGATCCAGGCCCTGGTGCCCACCCAGCAGTTCCAGGTGGTGCTGGCGATGCCCGGCGGGGAGGTTCAGGAGTTCGCCTCCGGCCGGATGGTGCCGGCCATCGGGCAGTACAAACGCCAGGCAGCCGCCTTCATCGAGCGGATCAGGAGTCGGCCCGCGCCGGGAGCGGCGGATCCGATCCGGGGGCTCCAGCAGGCTTTGGCGGTCCGGCCGGAGCTGATCTACTTCCTCACCGATGGCGACTACCGCAACATCGAGGCTGAGCTGGAGCGCCGCCTGGAGGAAATGAACCCGCGGCGGGAGGTCAGGATCAACACCATCGGGTTCGACCCCTCGCCCGGTCCGCGGTCGCTCCTGGAACGCATCGCCCGGCAGCACGGCGGGCGCTGCCGCATCGTCGCGGCGCGTTGAACCCCGCGGCCGTCCGTGGCGGACGGGGCACGATTCCATATGGAAAGCGCCCGAGGCCGCTGCGGCGGGGGGGGCGGCGGGTTCGAGGGCAACAACGGCATGAGGTCAGCGGCGATCAGCCTGGCGATCATCGGTGCGACCGTCTGCGGCCATACCGCGCTGGCGGACGTCGTCGCTTCGCCGGGCCAGCCGCCCAGCGTCGGCGTCAGGATCCTCTCGCTCAAGGACGGCCTGCTGACCTTCCGGCTTCCCGGCGGCCGTGAGGTCACCCGGCCGATCGATCAGATCGAGTACCTGCAGATCGCCGACTGGCCGCTGTTCAATCTCGCCGAGAAGCAGATGCGCGACGGGCAGGACCGCCAGGCGACCCTGTCGTTCGAGAAGGCCGCCGAGCAGCTGGTCGCCGCCGGCACGCATGCGCCCGAGCCGCCGACCCTGGACCGGCTGGCCCTGCTGAGATGCCGGCTGGTCAGGGCTTACGACCGCCAGGGGCGGTTCGACGAGGCCGTGGCCGTCTACCTGGCCCTGCTGGAAGGCCCGGAAGGAGCCGGCTTCCTGGAAAGTGCACGCCCGGTCCGAATGCCCGCCGCCGGTTCGACTTTCCTGGCCGCGGCCGCGGCCCGGGTGGAGGCGGTCATCGAGCGGCACGGCGACGGCCCGGTGGCCCGTTCGCTTCGCGCCTGGCGCGAGACCTGGCCGGCTCTGCAACCTGCCTCGGCCCCGGCTTCGGTCCTCGCTGTGCCGGCGGTGGAGCCCGTTGCCGAGGCCCAGGTCCTCCAGACCGCCGAACGCGACATCCTGGCCGGACGCTTCGACCTGGCGCTGGCCGACCTTGACCGCCTCCTGGAAGCCTTGCCGCGATCCCGGCACGCCGAGGCCCTCTACTGGCGGGGGCGGGCTCTGGCCGAACGCGGGCTGCGGCCGGGCCATGACGGGCGCAGCTCCGACAACCCTCAGGCGGATCTCCGCCGGGCGGCGCTGGCCTTCATGCGGGTGGTGATCCAGTATCCCGGTCATGCCCGGGTCCCCGAGTGCCTCTACCGGGCCGGCGAGGCCTGTCGAGCCGCCGGAAGCCCCGAGGAGGCCCGGGCATTGTGGCTGGAGTTGACCCGGGATCATCCCGCCGCAGGGGAATGGCCCCGGCGGGGCACCGAGAGTCTGACGGGGTTGCCGGCCTCCGCGGCCGCGCCCGGATGAGCGGAGACAGCGCAGATGAATCAGACCATCGCGGGTTTGTGGATGCACGCCCGGCCGGCCCTGGCCGCCGGAGAGATCACGTCCGTGTCCCTCTTCAGGCATTTCGTGATCGACGGCGGCTGGATCACGTGGTTCGTCCTGGTGCCCCTTTCGGTGGTGACCACCGCGCTGGCACTGCATTACATGATCACCATCCGGCGCAAAACCCAGGTGCCCGGTGCGCTGGCCGAAGCCCTGGTCGGCGCCGCCACCCGGGGGCAGGTCCGCTCGATCCTGGAGCTGACCGGCGAGGATGAGACCATGCTCGGGCAGTGCGCGTTCGCCGCCTGCGCGCGGGTGGGCGAGGGCGCCGAACCGGCCCGGGCGGCCGTCGAGGAGGCCGCCCACGAGCGGGCGACCCGCCTGATGCGCCGCATCGAGTATCTCAACGTGATCGGCAACGTCAGCCCGATGATCGGGCTGTTCGGCACGGTGGTGGGCATGATCCGGGCCTTCAACCGCATCTTCGCCGCCGGCGGGGGCATGCCCGATGCGGCCAAGCTCGCCGGGGATATCTCCGTGGCTCTGGTGACCACGTTCTGGGGCCTGCTGATCGCGATTCCGGCGTTGACCTGCTTTGCCGTGCTCCGTAACCGCATCGACGCCTTCGCGGCCGAGTGCGTCAAGTTCTCCGACAGCCTGCTGTCCCTGCTGACCCGCGCCCCGGCGGCCAGGGCGGAGTGATCCGGGAGGGCCTCCGGCCATGCGCAGCCGCTCGCGCGAATACGCCACACGCCCGTCCGGCGGCATCAACATGACGCCGATGATCGACGTGACCTTCCTGCTGCTGACGTTCTTCATGCTCGCCAGCCACTTCGCCTCCTCCGAAAAGGTCAGCCTCCAGCTGCCCTCGCCGGACGACAGCCGGGCGGTGGACCGGCGGTTCCTCGATAAGGTGATGATCAACGTGGTCTACCAGGGGCCGGAACTCCCGCCCAGGCTTACCCTGGGAGCCATGCCCGTCGGTTCACCGGCCGAACTGGCCGCCGGGCTGCAGGGCGTGGCACGGCGCGACCCCGGGGTGCAGGTGATTCTCCGCGCGGATCGCAGGCTGCCTTACGGGGCGGTACGCCGGGTCATGGAAATCGTGGCCGCCCAGGGCCTCACGCGGCTGCAGGTCGCCGCCGAGTTGAGCGAGGACGGATGAACGCGCCGCAACCACAGATCGCACAAACCGCCCGGCGGGCCCGCAAGGAGCCGCTCCGGCCGCGTCTGCGCCCGCGACCGCCCGTGCTGCGGATGTCGCTGAACCTCACGCCGATGATCGATGTGGTGTTCAATCTGCTGCTGTTCTTCCTCGTGCTCAGCCGCTTCGGACCGCGCGAGGGCATGCTGCCGGCCCGGCTGCCTTCCGAGGCCGCCGCCGCACCGGCCATGGAACTGCCCAGAACCCCCGTCCGGGTGCGGCTGGCCGCCGACCCGGCATCGCCGGCCGACTGCCGCGTGACCATCGACCGGTTCAACGAATCGCCCATGCCCTTCCGGGCGCTGGGGCCGGCGCTGCGTCGAATCCGCCTCCAGGAGCCGGGTTTCGACCACCTGACGCCGGTGCACCTCATCGCCGACGACGATGTCGCCTGGGACCACGTGGTCAACGCCTACAACGCGGCCCTGGCGGCGGAATACGAACGGATCTTCTTTGCGGGGGCGCCGTGAGCTTGAGCTTTCTGCGGATCTGGCTGCTGGCGGCCGGGGCCGCCGTTCTCGGCGTCGCCGGCCAGGGGACCCAGCCGACGTCCCGCCCCGACTGCCCGATGGAAGGCGTCACCGGCGAGGCCGCCTTCCGGGAAGGCCTCCGCCGCCGCGGGCTGACCGGCCTGCTGGAACAGTATCTGGCCGACCAGCCGCCGGTGAATCAGGCGGACGAGAAGCTTCGACGCCGCGAGTCGCTCCTGGCCCGCGCCGCAGACCCCCAACTGCCGGCCGACCGGCGGCGCGAGCTCGTTGGGGAGGCCCGGGCACTGCTGGAGGAGGTCCTGACCGGCGATCCTCCCCCGGGCGGACGGCTGGCCCTGATGCTCGAACTGGCCCGCGACGACCTCGAACGCCTCGACCCGCCAGGCTTCGACGCGGCATTGCTCTTTGAGCTTCCTGGCCGCGACCGCCGGCGGGCCGCGACGCTGGCCGGCCGGGCGTCCGCGACGCTGGCGTCACTGCAGAAGGAGATCGCCGCGACCTGGGCGGCCCTGGAGGAACTCGACGAGGAAGGCATCACCCGACTCAACGCCGGCGGCATGACCGTGCTGCTGGAGTCCATCCAGGCCGACGCCGCGTGCCTGCAGTGCTGGGCAGGGTTGTTTGAGGCCCTGGCAAGCCCGTCCCCGTCCCAGGACCAGCGTCCGGCGCTGGAAAGACTGCTCGAACAGACCGCCCCGGCGATGGAAGCCCCCGAACCGCCGCCCGGACGGGAACGCCTGCACTGCCGGCAGCTGCTGGTCGCAGCGGTGGCCGCGCGGCTGCTGGGACGATTCGAACAGGCCGACGCCTGCGCCCGGCAGGTGGTGGCCGTCGCCGGCAGAATCCGCTCGCCGGCAGAACGCCAGGCCGTGCGAACCCTGGTGCTGGCCGCCGTGCTCGAACAGCTCCGGGCGGCACGCGACGCCGGCAGATTCGATCAGCTGCGGTCGTCGATCGAGCAGGTACGCTCGTGGCTTCAGAAGAACCGTCCGCAGGAGGCCGCGGCGTGGCTGGGCCTGGCATGGATCGAGAGCACCGCCGCTGCGGCGACCGCCGTGCCCTCACAGAGTACCCCGGCTGAGCCCGCTCCGGACCGCTTCTCCCTCGCCGGCCGGCTGGACCGCGAGGAGGCCCTGGCTCCGCTCGAGGCCTTCGCCGCCCGCTCCCCGGCCTGGCGCGACGGCCTGTACGCCGCATTCGCCGGCGCCGTGCAGCTTCCTTCGTCAGGCCGGTTGTCAGGCTTCCGCCTGCAGTTGACCGCCGGGGCCGTGCTGGCCGAGGCGGCCGAAGACCGCGTCGCCCCGCCGGAGATGCTTGTCGAGGCATTGGCCGACGCGTCCGATGGCCCGGCCGGCGGTTTGCTCGCAGGTGAACGCCTCTTTCTTCTGGCCCGGGCCCACTACCTGGCCGGTCGGCGGCTGGAGGCGGTCGAGGCCCTCGCGCGTCTGCTGGAGGAAGTACCCGGCCACGATCGCGGACCGGCCGCGGCGCAGGAGGCGGTGACACTGGCCGGCGAGCTCCTCGGGCAGGCGGGGGACTCGCCTTCGCCACGGGTGCTCCAGGCGTTCATTCGCGCCATCCGCGGCCTGCGTGGATTGCGCCCCGAGGCTCCGCTGGCGCCGGGGCTGCAGTTCAGGCTGGCCGCGGCCGTGGAGCGTTCCGCGGATCCCGAATCGGCCGAGAAGGAGTACGCCGCCGTCGCCACGGACGATCCGTTCGCCCTGCCGGCAGCCCTGGGGCGGTTGCGATGCTGGATGACGCTCCTGCAGCAGGCTGCGGCCGGCGGTGCCCATGCCGACGGCGGGACGACAGCGCTGGCCGCCCGGGCGGTGCAGGCGGGCGAGGAAGCCGGGGCGGCAGCGATGGCGGCCATGAGGGATGACGACTCCGCCGCACGGTGCACCGCGGCCCTGGTGGCCGCTTCCTGGGCCGCGATGCTCAACCATCCGCTGGTGGCCCGGGCGGACCGGGCCCTGGAGGTGCTGCAGGGCTTTGAGTCCCGATTCGCCGGTTGCGCAGAGGCGCTTGGCTGGGCTCTGCGGGAGCGGGTCCGCGCCCTGGAGGCGATGAACCGTCTTCCGGAGGCCCGGGCCGTGGTGGAGCAGTATCTGGAGGCCGACCCGCGCGCCGCCGGGCCGGTCATGGCCCGACTCCTGGCGTCGATGCGCCGGGAGGTCCGGGCGGCGCTGGAACGCGACCAGACCGACGCCGCTGTCGGCCTGGCAGGCGAGGCGGCGTTGCTGGCCGGACGCCTCTGGGACTGGGCCGATGCTCACCCGGAAGGCATGTCTGCGGCCGAGCGGTCGGCCCTGCTGGAGGCGCGTGGATGGGCGCTGCGACTGGCCCGCCGTCCGGTCGAGGCCCTGCAGGCTTACGACGCCTGTGTGGCGGCTCTGGCGACGATGCCGGCCGGCGAGCCCGGCTGGCTCACGTTCGTCCAGCTGGGTCGCGCGGAGTGCCTGCTGGATCTGGACCGTCCGGCCGAGGCCCTGCCGCTGTTCCTGGAAGCCTGGCGGAGACTGCCGGAGCGCGGCGACGACTGGTGGCGGGCCCTGACCGGCAGCCTGGCCTCGCATCTGGCGCTGGGAACCGAACCGGACGCGATCGTGCAGACCGTCCGCCAGCAGCGCGGGCTTTCGCCGGACCTCGGCGGTCCCTGGTGGAAACGCCTGCTCGACAGGATCGAGCGGCAGGCGGCCGGGCGTGCCGCGGGCGGGCCGGCGTCGTCTCCCGCCGCCGGAGGCTGAACCCGCGGGGGCCGACCGCCCAAGGCCGCGCACCGCCGGCCTTCCGCCAGGCGGCGGCGCGTGGGACCGACGGTGTGGCCGCCTGGGGGCCCATCGGATACATTGCCGCCATGGCCAGCAAGCGAGCAATCACCTACAAGGCCTCGGGCGTCGATATCGAGGCCAACGACCGCATGGTCGAGCTGATCAGGCCCATCGTCCGGGCGACGTACGGTCCGCGCGTGCTCGGCGGCCATGGCGGATTCGCCGGCCTGTTCCGGCTCAACGGCGACAGCGGACTGCTGCACGGCGACTTCCGCGATCCCGTCCTGGTCGGATGCACCGACGGCGTCGGCAGCAAGGTCCTGATCGCCCGCGAATCCGGCCACCTGGACACCGTGGGTATCGACCTGGTGGCCATGAGCGTCAACGACCTGCTGACCCTGGGGGCCGAGCCGCTGTTCTTCCTGGACTACGTGGCCGTGCATCGCCTGGTGCCCCAGCAGGTGGCCGTGCTGGTCGAGGGGATCGCCGCCGGGTGTCGCGAGGCCGGCTGCGCCCTGCTGGGCGGCGAAACCGCCGAGATGCCCGACGTCTACCGCCCGGACGACTTCGACCTGGCCGGTTTCGCGGTGGGCCTGGTCGATCGCGGGCGGATCATCGACGGGTCGGGCATCGAACCGGGCGACGCGGTCATCGGACTTCCCTCCAGCGGCCTGCACTCCAACGGATATGCCCTGGCCCGGCGTCTGGTCTTCAAAGAGGCCCGGCTGCGATACGACTCGGTGGTTCCGCAGGTCGGCTGTCCGATCGGCGACGAGCTGCTCAAGCCCACGCGGATCTACGTCCGGCCGGTGCTCAGCGTCCTGCGGCGCTATCACCGCAAGCGGGTCATCCGCGGCATGGCCCACATCACCGGCGGGGGACTGCCGGGCAACGTGGTCCGGATCCTGCCGGAGGGCTGCGCCGCCCGGCTCGACACCCGTTCCTGGCCCGTTCCGCCGATCTTCGGATTCCTCCAGTCCATCGGCGTGCGTCGCGCGGAGATGTTCCGCGTCTTCAACATGGGCATCGGCTACGTGCTGGTGGTCCGGCCGGCATTTGTCCAGGCGATCGTGGGACACTTCCGCCGCCGCGGACTGGAGGCCCGGGTGATCGGCCGCATCCGCCGGGGCCGCCAGGCCGTGGAACTGATCTGAACCGCGCCGGCAGGCTCGGCGCCGGCGTCCGTCTGGCCGCAGCTTCGCCGCACCGCTAAGATCGCCGGGGGGCCAGCGGGTGTTCCGGCCCCACCCCTTCGGCGGTCCGGACGCGCTGCGTGCCGGCCGCGGGGGCCTGCTGTCGCGGAGAGGCCTGTTGGACGGCAAACGCGTCTACCTGGAAACCATGGGCTGCCAGATGAACGTGCTCGACAGCGAGCTCGTCCTGGGCATGCTCCGCAGCCTGGGCTATGAACCCGTGGACGACCACGCCCAGGCCGACCTGGTGCTGCTGAACACCTGCAGCGTGCGCCGGCACGCCGAGGACAAGGTCTACAGCCGCCTGGGCGAGATCGCCCGCGACGGTTCCGCCCGCCCCGGCCGGATCATCGGCGTGATCGGATGCATGGCCGAGCGCGACCATGCCGGCCTGCTGGCCCGGGCGCCGTTCATCGATCTGCTCTGCGGGCCGGGGAGGCTCGACGAGATCCCCGCGCTGATCGCCGAAGCCCAGGCCGCCCGGCGCCCCGCGGTGGCGCTGGAGCAGGGCCGGGGGCGGCGCATACCCCGCGCCCGGCGGATGCACGAGCCCGACGGCATCGAGGCCCTGGACATGTCCCGCCGCCCGGCGGCGGATCGCCCGGCCGTTCAGGCCTACGTCCGGGTGCAGCGCGGATGCGACAAGTTCTGCAGCTTCTGCGTGGTGCCCTATACCCGCGGCCCGGAGCGCAGCCGCCCGCCGGCGCACATCGTCGAGGAGGTCCGGCGTCTCGTGGACGGCGGCGTGCGCGAGATCACGCTGCTGGGCCAGACGGTCAACAGCTACCACTTCGACGAAGCCGGACGCACCGTGCGTTTCGCCGACCTGCTGGAGCGGGTCCACGCCGTGCCCGGCCTGGACCGCCTGCGCTTCGTGACCAGCTACCCCGGCGACTTCGACGACGACATCTTCCACGCCATGCGCTGCCTTCCGCGGGTCTGCGGGTATCTGCACATCCCCGCCCAGAGCGGATCGGACGCCGTGCTGCGGCGGATGCGGCGGCAGTACACCGCCGGGCAGTACCTGGAGCTCCTCGCCCGGGCCCGGGAGCTGGTGCCCGGCATCAGCCTGGCCGGCGACTTCATCGTCGGATTCTGCGGGGAGACCGAGGAAGACCACGCCGCCACGCTCGCCCTGGTCGAGCGCGCCGCCTACAAGAGCCTGTTCATGTTCATGTACTCCCCGCGACCGGATACCGCAGCCGACCGCCGGCTGGTCGATGACGTGCCGGCGGAGGTGAAGCGCCGCCGGCACGCCGAGCTGGCCGCCCTGCAGCGCCGCATGTCCCTGCGCCATCACCGGGCCTTCATCGGCCGCGAGGTCGAAATCCTGGTCGAGGGCTACAGCAAGGCCGCCCGACGCGCCCGGGCCGGCGCCCGGCCCGGAGCCCGGGCCTCCTGGCCCCGGCCCGACCAGCTGACCGGCCGGACCCCCGGCGACGAGATCGTGGTGTTCTCCGGGCCGGCGTCGCTGATCGGCCGGACGGTCCGCATCCGCATCACCGGGGCTACCGCCCTGACCCTGCACGGCGAGCCGGTCGAACCGCCGGTCACTTGATGAACAGCATCTCCTGGTACGTCGGCAGCGGCCAGAGGTCGTCGGCCACCATGCCCTCCAGCTGGTCGGCCACCCCGCGGATCTGCTGCATCTTCGGCAGAAGCACATCGCGGGCGTGCCGGGCCTCGTCCTCCTTCGTGGCGGCCTCGTGCCCCAGGGCCTTTTCCAGGTCCGTCAGGCTGTCCTGGAGCTGCTTGACCAGGGCGGTGATGCGGTCCAGGGTGTCGGTGTCGAAGGTGTAGCCCACCGCCTTGAGATGGGCACAGGTGGTGGCCAGCTCGCTCTGGTAGCGGATCGCCGCCGGGAAGATCTGCGTCCGCCCGATCCGCAGCACCAGGCTGGCCTCCAGATGGACCGTCTTGCAGTACTGCTCGAGGTAGATCTCGTACCGGCTGTGGAGCTCGCGCCGCGACAGCACCTGCTGGCGCTCGAACATCGCCGCGACCTCCTCGTCCAGCAGCGCCGGCAGGGCGTCGACCGCGGTCCGCAGGTTGGGAAGCCCGCGGCGGGCGGCCTCCTCGTGCCACTGGGCGGAGTAGTTGTCGCCGTTGAAGATGATGTCCCAGTGGGCGTTGAGCACGTCCCTGAGCAGGGCCTGTACCGCGGCGTTGAGCTTGCGCGGATCGCCCGCGGTCTCCTTCTCCAGCCGGGTGGCGATCTCGTCCAGGGCATCGGCGATGATCGTGTTCAGGGCCACCAGCGGGCCGGCGATGGACTGGCTCGACCCGACCGCCCGGAACTCGAAGCGGTTGCCCGTGAAGGCGAACGGACTGGTGCGGTTGCGGTCGCCGGTGTCCCGGGGCAGCGGGGGAAGAACGTCCACGCCCACGGTCAGCACGTCCTTGCGGGCCGACGAGGCCGCCTCGCCCCTGCGGATCTGGTCGAAGATCGCGGTCAGCTGGTCTCCCAGGAACACCGAAATGATCGCCGGCGGAGCCTCGTTGGCCCCCAGGCGGTGGTCGTTGCTGGCCGTGGCCACCACCGCCCGCAGCAGGGCCGCGTGCTTGTGCACCGCCTGCAGAATGGCCGCGCAGAACACCAGAAACTGGGCGTTGGCGTGCGGCGTGTCTCCCGGGTCCAGCAGGTTGCCCAGGCTCGCGCAGCCGATCGAGTAGTTCAGGTGCTTGCCCGAGCCGTTGATGCCCGCGAACGGCTTCTCATGCAGCAGACACGCCATCCCGTACTTCTGCGCGACCCGCTGAAGCGTGATCATGATCAGCTGCTGGTGGTCCGTGGCCACGTTGGCCTGCTCGAAGAGCGGCGCGATCTCGTACTGCGCCGGGGCCACCTCGTTGTGACGGGTCTTGACCGGCACGCCCAGCTTGAACAGCTCGCTCTCGCACTCCAGCATGAACGCCAGAACCCGCTCGGGAATCGCGCCGAAGTAGTGGTCCTCGAACTCCTGCCCCTTCGGCGGACGGCAGCCGAACAGCGTCCGGCCGGCGTTGATCAGGTCCGGGCGGGCGAAGAAGAAGTGGCGGTCGATCAGGAAATACTCCTGCTCCGGGCCCGCGGTCGCGCTGACCACCCCCGGATCGGCGTGCCCGAACAGCTTCAGGATCCGCTGGGCCTGGCGGTTCAGCGCCTGGGCCGAACGCAGCACCGGCGTCTTCTTGTCCAGGGCCTCGCCGGTCCAGGACACGAAGGCCGTCGGGATGCACAGCGTCGTGCCGTTGGGGTTCTCCAGGATGTAGGCCGGGCTGGTCACGTCCCAGGCGGTGTAGCCGCGGGCCTCGAACGTCGCCCGGATCCCCCCGGACGGGAAGCTCGAGGCGTCCGGCTCGCCCTGGATCAGCGCCTTGCCGGTGAACTCGGCGATCGCCCCGCCGCTGCCGTCGGGGGTCAGGAAACAGTCGTGCTTCTCGGCCGTCAGCCCGGTCAGCGGAAAGAAGACGTGGGCGTAGTGCGTGGCACCCTTCTCGATCGCCCAGTCGCGCATGCCCGCGGCCACCGCGTCGGCGATCGATGGATCCAGCCGGGCACCCGCCTCGATCGTCTTTTTCAGCGACTTGTAGACCTCCTTCGGCAGCCGCCGCTTCATCTCGTGCATGCTGAACACGTTCGTGCCGAACAGCTCGCCCGGCTTGGTTTCGGCGAAGTTCAGCGGGGCGGTGATCGGCTTGTAACCGGTGACCGCCGAGATGGCCTGCAGTCGGGTCGCGCTTCCGCTCATGATGGGATCGGTCTCCTTCCAGGTGGCACACGGGCCCCGGGCGATGACGTCCCCACGGCTGCGCCCCGGTGCCGGCCGGCGCCGGCGGACTGCTGCATTCGCCGGAGCGATTTCAGGGGACGAATTGTATGAGCATACCTGATTCTGGCCCTTTGGCAAGCCCGGCCGGAACCCCGCTGGACGCCCGGATTTCCCCGGCCCGCCCGGGCGCTGCCGGCCGCCGCCGAACCCCGCCGCCCGGCCGACGTTGCCCGCGGCGACCGTCAGGCTAACATGGACCGGGGGCCCCGGTGCGCCGGCGGCCCCGAACACCGGAAGTCGCCCGCCGGGGCCCGGTCGGATGCCATGCGACCATGGATGAATTCAGACTGACCAGCGATTATGCCCCGGCAGGGGACCAGCCCCAGGCCATCGCCCGGCTCACCGAGGGCTTCCGCCAGGGCCGCCGCGCCCAGTGCCTGCTCGGCGTGACCGGCTCGGGCAAGACCTTCACCATGGCCAATGTGATCGCCGCCCTCCAGCGCCCCACGCTGGTCATCAGCCACAACAAGACCCTGGCCGCCCAGCTGTATGAGGAGTTCTCCGGGCTCTTTCCGGACAACGCCGTGGAGTACTTCGTCAGCTACTACGACTACTACCAGCCCGAGGCCTACATCCCGCAGCGCGACATCTACATCGAGAAGGATGCCTCGCGCAACGACGACCTGGACCGCCTGCGGCTCAGCGCCACCAGCGCCCTGGTCTCGCGGCGCGACGTGATCATCGTGGCCAGCGTGTCCTGCATCTTCGGCCTGGGCTCGCCGGAGGACTTCAAGCGCAGCGTGATCACCGTCCGCGCCGGGGGGACCATCGAGCGGCAGGAACTGCTGCGGCGGCTGGTCGATCTCCAGTACGAGCGCAACGACATCGACCTGTGCCGGGGACACTTCCGCGTCCGCGGCGACGTCGTCGAGGTCTGTCCGGCCGACGAGGAGTTCGGATACCGCATCGAGCTGTTCGGCGACGAGGTCGAACGCATCGAGTCCATCGATCCGCTCACCGGACGGTCGCTCGGCCGCCACGAGTCGGCCTGCATCTTCCCCGCGGTGCATTACGTCATGCCCGAGGACCGCGTCCAGACCGCGGTCCGCACCATCCGCGAGGAACTCGACCAGCGGCTGATGGAGCTGCGGCGGATGGGCAAGCTCCTGGAGGCCCAGCGTCTGCTGGCCCGCACCCGCTACGACCTGGAGATGATCCAGGAGGCCGGCTACTGCAGCGGCATCGAGAACTACGCCCGCCATCTCAACGGCACGCCCCCCGGCAGCCGCCCGTATACGCTGATCGACTACTTCCCCGAAGATTTCCTCCTGATCCTCGATGAGTCGCACGTCACCGTCCCGCAGCTGGCCGCCATGTATGCCGGCGACCGCAGCCGCAAGGAGGTGCTCGTCGAGCACGGCTTCCGCCTGCCCAGCTGCCTGGACAACCGGCCCCTGCGCTTCGAGGAGTTCGAGGCCATGTGGAACCAGGTGCTCTTCGTCAGCGCCACCCCCGGCCCCTACGAGCTCCAGGCCTGCAAAGGAGAGGTCGTCGAGCAGATCATCCGGCCGACCGGACTGGTCGACCCCGTGATCCACGTCCGCCCGGCCCGCGGACAGGTGCCCGACCTGCTGGAGCGCATCGCCGACCGCGTCGAACGCGGCGAACGCGTCCTGGTGACCACCCTGACCAAGCGGCTCGCCGAAGACCTCGCCGCCTACATCGACCAGCGAGGCTTCCGCGGAAAGTACCTGCACAGCGAGATCGATACCCTCCAGCGCGTCCAGATCCTCCACGAGCTGCGCAAGGGCGAGTTCGACGTCCTCGTCGGCGTCAACCTGCTCCGCGAAGGGCTCGATCTGCCCGAGGTGTCGCTGGTGGCGATCATGGACGCCGACAAGGAGGGCTTCCTGCGCAGCGAAACCTCGCTCATCCAGACCATCGGACGGACCGCCCGCAACGTCAACGCCGAAGTCATCCTCTACGCCGACCGCGTCACCCCCAGCATGCAGCGGGCCATGGACGAGACCGGCCGGCGGCGGGAGATCCAGCTGCAGTACAACCGCGAACACGGCATCACGCCGGAAACCGTCCGCAAGGCCATCCGCAGCAGCCTCGAGCAGGAGATCTCCGCCCGACGCGCCGCCCGCGACGCCATCCGCGCCGGCGAGCAGGAGTTCGACCGCAACGAAATGCTCGCGGCCCTCGAAAAGGAGATGCTCCAGGCCGCCGAGGCCCTCGACTTCGAACGCGCCGCCGTGCTCCGCGACCGGATCCGCGAACTCCGCGAGGCCCCCGTGCTCGAAAAGGGGCCCGCCGGGCCCGGACACTGATCGCCACCGTCCCTTGCCGTCCGCCCGGCCATCGGCGATGATGGCGGCCATGGCTCGGCTCCTCGATCGCCAGCGACTCCGCCGCCAGTGGGAGGACGCCCTCCAGGAGGACGGCGCCGAACGCGACCTGACCTCTCTGGCCGTCGCCCCCGAACGCCGCATCGTCACCGTGGAACTCCGCGCCCGCCGCCCCGGCGTCTTCGCCGGCGCGCCCATGTTCGACCTGCTCCGCGAGGCCTACCCGGCACAGGTGACCGCCACCCTCCATGTCGCCGACGGTCAGGGCATCGCCGCCGGCGAACGGCTCGCGGTCGTCACCGGCCCGCTGCGGCTCCTGCTGGCCATCGAACGCACCCTCCTGAACTTCCTCCAGCGCCTCTGCGGCGTGGCCACCCTCACCCGCGCCTATGTCGATGCCGTGGCCGGAACGCCGGCACGCATCTACGACACCCGCAAGACCATCCCCGGATGGCGCAACCTCGACAAATACGCCGTGCGCTGCGGAGGCGGGCACAACCACCGCATGGGCCTGCACGACGCCGTCCTGGTCAAGGACAACCACCTGGCCGGCATCGAACCGGCGCGCCTCGCCGCCGCCGCCGTCGCCATGATGGCCGAGATCACCGCGCTCAGCCCGCCCCCCGATTTCATCGAGTTCGAGGTCGACAGCCTCGAGGCCTTCCACGCGCTGCTCCAGGTCCCCGGCATCGACGTCATCCTCCTGGACAACTTCAGCCCCGCCGACATGCGCCGGGCGGTCGCCCTCCGGAATGCCGCCGGCCTGGCCGGACGGCTCCAGCTCGAGGCCTCCGGCGGCGTGAGCATCGATTCGGTCCGGGCCATCGCCGAAACCGGCGTGGAACGCATCGCCGTCGGGGCCATCACCCATTCGGCCCCCGCCCTCGACATCGGCATCGACGCCTGCTGAAGCCCCGTCCGTTCCGCAACAGCCCCGCGGCGCAGGACGCAGATGCCCGGCCACGAGTCGAATCGACCATGGTCTCGACGCAGAGGCCGGCAGGGGAGAAGAAAGCGGCGTGGCAGCGGGG
>Ga0129299_1000387_pt1 | contig 27407 bp, 24 predicted proteins | sample ConPoolayeCmetaG_FD_94477 | JGI IMG/M metagenome (GOLD analysis project Ga0129299, IMG submission 94477) | Hot spring microbial mat communities from California, USA to study Microbial Dark Matter (Phase II) - Cone Pool mat layer C metaG ...
AACGTCATCCCTGCACGCATTGTGGGAGTGGAGGTAGAGGGGCAAACCAACGTTGGCACCACCGGGACAATTGACCAGCCATCGGAAAAGGCACGGGGCATCGTCTTATTCACCAATCTCATCCCCGACCAAGTGACTATTCCAGCAGGCACAGTTGTCCGAACGAGCGCAGCGCAGCCTGTTCGTTTCCTGACACTCACCGATGCCACGCTGCCTGGCTCCGTCGGCGAGACAGCCGAGGTTCCCATTGAAGCAATTGAGCCTGGCTACGAAGGGAACCTGCCAACGGGCCGGATCAACCAGATCGAGGGGCCGTTAGGCAGTCGGCTCGCTGTAGCGAACCCCGAGCCAACACGCGGTGGCGATGTGACAGTCGTGCCGGCTATCTCACCGCAGGACTACGACCGTGTGCGTACGCTACTCTTACAGGTGCTGCAACAGCGCGCCTTTGCCGCGATGCAGACCGATCCCTATATTGCCCTGTTGGACACGGAATTCATCCCCCTTGAGTCGTTGAGGGTCGTCCTGATCCACTCAGAGACTTACGATGGTTATATCGGCCAGGCGGCAAGCCAATTGAGCCTCACAATGCGGGTCACGGTACAGGGGATCGCAATTGATGAGCGGCGCGCGCGCGAGGCTGTATATACAGGATTGGCGGAGAAGGTCGGCGATGGCTTCGAAATACAGGCCGCCTCACTCGTCTTCCGGCGGGGTGAGGTAATCGGCATGGATGATCAGCAGCGTGTCACGTTCATCATGCAGGGAGCAGGCGATGTGTCGGCTGCCATCCGGCCCACTGAAGTGCGGCGGATGATACAGGGTAAGCCCATCAATGATGCTCTAGCTCAGCTCGACCGAGAGCTGGCGCTGGCAGAGCCACCCGCTGTCGAAATGTGGCCCCCCTTCTGGCCACTCATGCCCACCCTGGCGGGTCGGATTACCATTCGGGTCGCAGAGCAACCATGAAGGAGCCCCGCCGGATTATGGGAATCGATCACGGTGAGGCGCGGATCGGTGTTGCCTTGAGCGACGAACTGGGCCTATTCGCACAACCCTATACGATAATCCCACACCGAACCTACAAGGCTGACCTCTCTGCCCTCCAGGCGATCATCGCCGAACACCATATCGTCAAGGTCGTGGTTGGCCTGCCCACCGACTCGGATGGCCACATCGGCTCCCAGGCAAAGGCCGTGCTACGCTGGGCAAAGAAGCTGGCACAGAGTATTGGTTGCCCTGTTGCGCTATGGGATGAGAGCTACTCCTCCGCGGAAGCAGCCGCGATGATGGCAGACAGGGCGTTCAAGCGCCGCAAGAGGAAAGGTCAGCCAGCACATCTGGATGACCTAGCGGCGGCGATCATGCTTCAAGAGTACCTGGACGCCGGAGGTGCGGTAGATGAACCAGGGCAGCCGCTCGAGAACCTCACGGATAACCGCTAGGCAGCGTAAGAAGCGCTCAACGGGGCTACAGCTGGCCACGCGCTTCTTGGTGCTGTGTGTTGTGCTTGGTTTGCTAGGTATTGCAACGGCTATGGTCATCCGCAGTCTGAGCCAGCATGGCGCCAGCACGGCAGTCACCGTCGATCTCCCTGTCAACCCAGAGCTGAATCCGGTGGAGGCAGCAGCCCTCGGGGTTTATCTTTCGGCTAACCAGGAGGCTCTCCATACGGCCTTCGGAACGGATGCCACACCCGTTTCATTCGAGGTAAGCTCCGGCCAGAATGCCAGCCAGATCGCCGAGCAACTGGCCGCGCAGGGGTTGATCGGGGATGCAGCTCTATTTCGCAGTTACATGCGCTACTATGGGCTGGATCGTCAGATCGAAGCAGGAGTGTATCAGCTTGCAGCAACTATGACCATCCCTGAGATCGCACAGGCGCTGACCCATGCAACTCCTCCCGAGATCACCGTCCGCATCACCGAGGGTTGGCGGCGAGAGCAAATTGCTGACTTCCTGGATACGCAGGTCGGCCTGCCATTCACCGGCGTGGACTTTCTGGCCGCGACAGGTGTCGCCCCCTCCCTACCCCAGGGTACTGCCCTCACCGAAATGGGGCTGCCCCCCGCTGCCACGCTGGAGGGATTCCTCTTCCCAGATACTTATCAGCTCCCTGCTGATGCCACCGCTGCTGACCTAGTAGAGAGAATGTTGCAGAATTTCGACGCGAGAGTCACTCCCCAAATGCGGGCGGATTCAGAAGCGCGGAATCTCACTCTATTTGAAGTGGTCACATTGGCCTCGATTGTGGAGCGGGAGGCCATCATTGCAGAGGAACGCCCGGTGATCGCAAGCGTATATTTGAATCGCCTTGCTGCCGGCACCAAACTCGAAGCCGATCCGACCGTGCAGTATGCAATGGGCTACCACGCTGACTCAGGAGAATGGTGGAATCGGAGTCTTACCCAGGAAGACTACTACAGCGTCGACTCCCCCTACAACACTTACTTGTATCCAGGGTTGCCGCCAGGGCCGATCTCAAACCCGGGGCTGGATGCGATCCGAGCCGTGATTTATCCCGCAACAACGCCATTCTTCTACTTCCGCGCCGACTGCGACGGCAGTGGGCGACACCGCTTTGCCACGACATACGAAGAACACCTCAACAATGCGTGTCCCTAATTCGTGGCGACGCTTGAACTGCCCAATAGGGGCAATGGTCATTACTGCCATATTAGTAATGGGGTGCGTACAGGCGTCCCCACGCATCCTGAAGATCGGCCTCGTAGCGCCGTTCGAAGGGCGTTACCGCGAAATCGGGGGTGATGTCATCCCTGCAGCTCGGCTAGCCATACGCGAGTGGGCAACGCGCAGCCAACAGGCCGGGATCGCTATTGAACTGGTCGCTTATGACGACGCAGGCGATCCCAGCCAAGCAATTGACCAGGCTCGAAGGTTGGCCTCCGACCCGGATGTACAAGTGGTCATCGGGCACTGGCTCGACCAGACCACATTGGCTGCCCTGCCCATCTATGAAGAAGCAGGGTTGCCCCTGATCACATTCATGGAAGGGGAACCGGAGAGCGCGTCGGGCATATACAACCTTGCCCCCTCAAGAGATCGAGTGTGGACAGCCGCCGAAACGTGGGCGTCGCAGCAGGATCAGGCGGGTACGGCCACTCCGGTTGGCTGTGCGGACCTGGCCGCCAGGGCTGATGAGTTGGTCACCGAACGTGGGGTAGCCGCAGATGTGCCGATTCTCATCGGCTCCCTGTGTGGGCTGAACCAATTCTACAAGCTTACTGAGGGCAGAGCAGATGGGGTCTATTTCATGTCAGGATTTGCCCAGCCTGCTGATATGCTTGGTACACACTGGACGCCGGAGCAGGTCACGCAATTTGTTGCTGGATACTCAGAGGGAAGCCTGGGTAACCCACCTGGGCTTCTGGCAGCAGTCGCCTACGAGGCTACCTGGGTGGCCATTGAACAAGTCATGGCCTCACAAGGCATCGCCACGGGCCAGACGCCTGCCAGCGGTCTTCGCTTCGACACAACTGGGCGGCGCGTCGACGCGCCGATCTATCTTTACCGGTGGATGGATGGCCAACGCAGCCTAATTGCTGCGATCCAGTAGTGAGTGCCGTTCTCACCTGCTGCGCTCCATTGCAGATGCGATCAGGCTTTGTTTCAGATCCCATAGCTTCTGGGTCACAGAAACGTGGTAGATGTGCGGATTCACCAGCCGCTTCACGCCGGGATCGAGGCTATCCAGGTCCGCATCTCGGCGCTGGCGAATTACGTCCAGCGTTGGGAAATCATAGACCAATCTTCCCTCGTCCAAAATCAATTCTAGCAGCGGTTCCACCTGCGTGCATTGGATGGAGGGCAGAATGCGCTTTTTGGTATGGTCGGTAGGATGCCGCAACACAATCTCCCCCATTGAGCACGGGTCTTCGTTCTCCAGACCCAGCAAATCAGCAGTGGCATAGTGGCGTTCATCGTACAGACGCCAAGCACGCTTATGTCCCGGAGCCGGGGATTTGGAAAGAGACTCTGAAACCTTGATAACCGGAACCCATTCCTCGTTCTTGTGGATCGCCACCAACTTGTAGACGCCATCCAGCGCTGGCGCCCCCTCCGAGGTGATGAGACGTGTCCCTACTCCATAAACGAGACGCCTGATCAGGCGTTCCGGATCAACTCCATAGCGGGGCGCTTCCTCTCCGATCTGCGTTACAATCTGCCAGATAACCAGTTCGTCCAACTGATTGGACAGTACAATCACCGCTTCAGGAAACCCAGCCTCGTCAAGCATACGGGCTGCCTGAATACTGAGATAGGCAAGGTCGCCTGAGTCCAGGCGAATCCCAACCGGCTCATAGCCCTTTTGGCGTAGCTCCTGGAAGACGGTGATCGCATTGGGGATGCCGCTGTGGAGCGTATCAATGGTGTCCACAAGCAGCAGGCAGTTGTCAGGATATACCTCCGCATAGGCCCGGAAGGCTCCTAGCTCACCATCACCGAGCGCCATAAAGGCCTGAACCATGCTATGTGCATGGGTCCCCTTTGGCGGCAGACCCATCACGTGCGAAATGCCAACGTTCGATGTGAAATTGGCCCCGCCAATCAGAGCGGCCCGCGCGCCGGCCGTCGCTGCTTTACCCTGCGCCCGCCGGAGGCCAAACTCCAGGACCGCCTGGCCCCGAGCACTCTCTCGCAGGCGCGCGGCTTTCGTGGCGACTAAGGTCTGGTAGTTCATCTGGTTCAGCAGCGCCGTCTCAAGAATCTGGGTCATGGCCAGAGGTCCCTGAACAACCACCAGCGGAACAAGCGGGTGCACAACCCGTCCCTCAGGGATCGCCCACAGGCTAACTCCATCGAAGTTGCCAAAACGGCGCAGCCAGCCCAAGAAAGACTCATCAAACACGGGAGAGCCTGCGGGCGAACGCTGGCTACGCAGCCACTCGATGTCCTCCTCTCGAAAATGGGCCGCTTTCATCCATTCGACGAGCCATTGCAAACCCGCACTGATGCAATACCCGGCTTGGTGACGGCCATAATCTGGATAAGTACGGAAGTAGTAGTCAAAACGGGCTGGCCGTTCGTGAATCTGCGTTCGATAGTACAACTGTGCCATCGTGAGTTGGTACTCATCCGTCAGCAGAATACCTTCCGCAGTTTGTCGTTCGGCTTCATTCATATGAGTAATCCTGACAATCTGGCAACAGCAGGCATATGAAAGCACCCCGAGTCGGTGGCCCGATGTGCATAAAGAGGCTGCTGTTTACACTCCGCTTACTTACGGCGTGGGTGATATCTGTATAGCCTGGCGGGCCGCCCCTCGCCTGAGCGCCGGCGCCCGATTTCTGTCACCTGCCCGGAGTTAAGTACCCTGCGGCGGAAGTTTCGTTTGTCGAGCGAGACGCCGAGAACCGCCTCCCAAACGGACTGCAGCTCGCTCAGGGTAAACTCTGACGGCAGAAGGTGGAACGCAGCGTCCTCAATCTGTAACTTGACCCGCAGTCGCTCGACAGCCCGCCCCACCATCTCGCCATGGTCGAATGCCAGTGCTGGAAGCGCCATGACAGGAAACCAGGCAGCGCGCACCGCATCATCACCTGCCTGAGGCGCGCCCTCACCGGGCGGTAGTAAGGCGAGGTAGGCAACACTGATCACCCGCCCACGTGGATCGCGACCTGGATCACCGAACGTGTAGAGTTGCTCGATCAAGGTGACGGAAACACCTGTCTCCTCTCTCAATTCGCGGCAGGCAGCTTCTTCCAGGGCCTCGTCAAGGCCGATAAATCCACCAGGCAACGCCCAGGTGTTCTGGAAAGGCGGCTTGCGGCGTTCGATCAACAAGACTTGCAGCTTTCCCTCCACGACGCGGAAAACCACAACATCAACCGCGACGAATGGACTTGGGTACTTATTGTCAACGCTATCTCGCAACACTGCCTCAGCCATACATATGCTCAAGTGGGACGTGCCACCTTCATCCTGCTCTCAATATAAACTTCATACCAGTGAGCGTCAAGCAAAAAGCGGGTGGCCTTCACCCGCCTACCCGCTGGCTAACTCACCACAATGAACCCAGGGCTAACTTCCCAGCGCAGCCTGGATCGCGTCGACCAGGCGGAGGTACATTTCATCGGGCAGCGTATTGGGGACATGCTGGTCATTCACAAAGATCGTGGGTGTGCCCACGACCCCGCGCCCCGAAGCCTCCGCATTAATCGCCTCTATGATGCTGCGCGTCTCAGCAGAAGTGTAACAGCTATTGAACTGGCCGCTATCCAGTCCCAGCCCCGCCGCCCGTGCCGCGAAAACAGCCTGCGTGTAGGCGCCAGGCCCGCTATCCTCATTAATAGCCCAGATCTGATCATGCATCTCCCAGGCCTTGCCCTGTTCCGCCGCACAGATCATCGCACTGGTGGCAGCCTCCGAAGTGGATGGATTGACGAAAGACACCGACTTGTAGACAACGCGCAATCTCCCATCCCGCACGTACTCATCCACCAACCGATGAATGACTGGAGCAAGGTCACGGCAGTGGGGGCAGCTAAAGTCGGAGTAATCAACGAGAGTAACCGCCGCATCAGGGTTGCCCAGAACATACCCCGGTGCACCGAGTGAGTCATCAATGGATTGCTCCAAACCAGTGTAGTCAATGCCAGTCTCTGCCACGCTGGTATCTGGCGGACGTGAGATCAGGATCAGCAGCGCCGCCAGGATAAGCGCACCTACCCCAATCCCGATCATCACCCGCATCTGTTGCTGTCGGCGACGTTGGGCACGCCGCTCGTGGGCTCGTTGCCGCACCTTTGACGATGGAGCCATTTTCTCCCCCCTTTGAGTCACTGTTGTCCTTTCCTATTCGATGGCGGCCATCTCAGACGGGGCCAGGGAAACAGCCAGGACACTTTTCGCCGATAGGCTCGATAAGAATCCCCATATACCCGTTCAAGACGGCGCTCCTCCAACACCGAACCGATGCCAAAGTAGAGTGTTGCCGCGACGTTGAACACCAGTAGATTAAAGGTCATGACCGGTACTGGCCACAGCACCATCAGGCTGAATAAGTATAGAGGATGCCGGACAATCCGGTAGACTCCGTTGATCTGCAACGGCGCATCGGTGCTGATTGCCGGCTTTCCGGCTAAGAAGTCAAATACCTGAGCAAGGCCAGCGAAGCGCCACAAGTCAGTAGACAAGAGGGCAACGATGATCCCCACAAGCCCAATTGCCTGAACTGCTAGCATGAATAGGCTCCAGGGCATCGAAGCCCGATATAGCGTCTGGTCAGGCAGCCAAACGATCAGAACCAGCGCCGGTAGAATCACAAGAACCGATACAACATTGTAGGCCAGACGATACCAGCCATCCACAAAGCGCGCGCCCAGCCAGGTAGCCAATGCCTTTTTCAAACGTATGCCTGCTGTCAGGCTGTGGATCAGGGCAAACAGTGCAAACAGCCCTGAGATAAGAAGGGCGTTCCAGATAGCCATGATCACAGAATCATTCAACTAGCAACCTTTCCATGCTTGATGCATCGAATCTAGTGAATGAAGCATAGCGCAGATGTAAGGACTATTCTACCAAAAACGTCTAATGCGCAGCCAAATGTTTCCTTTCTTGGAGATTACACATGCCAGCCAAACCCATTCAGGTGACAGACACTGACTTTGACGTGAAGGTTCTTCAGTCTAAAACGCCAGTGCTTGTGGATTTCTGGGCGCCCTGGTGCGGGCCATGCCACATGGTCGCGCCTGTTCTAGAGCAGATCGCAGAGGAACATGAAGGAGTTCTCACCGTCGCCAAGGTGAACACCGAAGAAAACCCGCTGACGGCTCAGCGTTATGGGATCATGAGCATCCCGACGCTGGTGGTATTCAACAGCGGACAGCCAGTTGAGGGCACTATTGGTGCGGTTCCCTATGCTCCTCTCAACAACTGGATCCAAGGTCTGTTGGAACGTTTCGCTGCTGAGCAAGCCTGAGATCACCCCCTTCCCGCAGAGCTTCAGATCGTCACGGCGGCTTGCTCGGCCTGCCACCAGCCCTACCCCAGGCGCAGGAGTCTGCCCGGCTTCTGCGCCTTACGCCTCTTGAGAAAAAGGCGTGTCTCGCATATCCTCAAGGGGTGCGTTGTCCTCATTCCAACATAAAGACTGAGTAGCCTCATGAATCCCGTGTCGATCATCATCAAAAAGCGCGATGGCGAGCAGCTTAGCCGAGAAGAAATCCGCTACTTCATCGACGGCTACACAAAGGGCGACATCCCCGATTATCAGGCTGCTGCCTGGTTGATGGCAATCTACCTGCGTGGGATGTCGCAGGTTGAGACGACCGAACTGACGATGGCTATGGCCGAGTCCGGGGAGATGCTGAACCTCTCCAGCACGCTTGGCTTCACCGTGGACAAACACTCGTCAGGCGGCGTAGGGGACAAAACCTCGCTGATCGTTTTGCCACTGGTGGTGGCGTGTGGTGTGCCAGTAGCGAAGATGTCCGGGCGAGGGTTGGAGTTCTCCGGTGGCACGCTCGATAAAATGGAAAGCATCCGAGGATTCAACGTTGAACTGTCCCGCGAGAGCTTCGTGGAGCACGTCCGAAAGTATGGAATCGTTCTAGCAGGTCAGACTGCCGACTTGGCGCCGGCGGACGGAAAGCTGTACGCACTCCGCGACGTGACCGGCACAGTGCAGAGCAAGCCCTTGATCGCCAGCTCGATCATGAGCAAAAAAATCGCCGCAGGTGCAGATGCCATCGTGCTGGATGTGAAGGTCGGATCGGGAGCCTTTATGCCGACCATCGAAGAGGCGCGTGAACTTGCCCAGATCATGGTTGACATTGGGGTTGGCGCTGGCCGGAAGGTCACGGCGCTGCTCTCGGATATGAATCAACCTCTAGGTCATGCGGTAGGAAATGCGCTGGAAATACGCGAGGTGATCGAGACTCTGAGAGGCAGCGGCCCCCCAGACTTGGTTGACCACTGCCTGGTTGTCGCCGGCCATATGCTCCGCCTGGCGGGCAGGTCACAAACAAAAGATCTGTCCGACATACTACCGCTGCTGCGCGATAAACTGGTAAGCGGTGAGGCATGGGCCATCTTCCGCACAATGGTTGAGGCACAGGGGGGTGATGTATCCCAGGTTGATAACCCTGATCGGTTACCCACTGCGCCTGTGATCCGGACGGTTGCCTCGCCTGAGGAGGGCGCTATCACACGGATTGACGCCCGACAGGTGGGCCTGACCGCTCTGGAACTTGGCGCCGGGCGGAGAAAGAAAGGCGACCCCATTGACCATGCCGTCGGTGTGGTAGTTCACCACAAGGTAGGTGACCGGGTCAAGCGGGGCGACCCGCTGGTGACGATCCACGCCCGCCGTGAAGACCAGGCCCGCGAAGCGGAGGAACGCCTGCTCAGTGCACACAGTTGGGCCGAGCACGCTGAGCCGCTCCCCTTATTCTACGATACGATCTTCAGTGACGATCGCGTACCTTAAAGAAGTAACTGGCGGCCCGTGCCAATGTGACAGGCTATGGTTCTCTTTGCAACCTGGGACAACCGCCCGGTCAGAATTAGTGTCAAGCACAACTGTCTGACCATCAGCGTGGGTGAGCCAGCCGAGGCGAGTGTTTTCAGCTACGACTACGCAGGCCGTCTGTGGACGGCTTACCTAAACGGCATATCCTACCGCCGGGGGTTGGATGGGAAGATATTAGCGAAGTGGCACATCCCCGGCCAAGCACGAAAGCGGCAGTGGCTGTACCCTGAAGAGGCGGCCCAGGTAGAGACACAGGCCCACCAGACCATCATGGCTCTGTATGAGGCAATTCAGTCGGGCCTGGTTCTGCCAGACGCACCGCTGCCCCCTCAGGGACGCCTGGCCTTCGAAAGGGCGGCTGCCTTTGATCCGTTACGATCACGCGCCGACGCCGAACATTACCTGCGTATCTATAAACCCATCGGCATACTCCCCCCTGACTGCTACTTGGCGATAGTATTGCAGGCCACGGAAGGCTGCTCGTTCAACACCTGCACCTTTTGCGGTTTCTACCGCGACCGGCCTTTCCGCATCAAGCCGCCAGAGGAATTTCGCTCACATGCCCGCGCCGTGCGCGACTTTCTGGGAGATGGCCTCAGCCTGCGTCGAGCGATCTTCCTCGCCGACGCCAATGCATTGGCGCTCCCGATGACCAGACTCATGCCCCTTATGGATGCTGTCCATGAGGTGTACGATGTGAGGGCGCTGGGCGGGATCTACGGGTTCCTGGATGGCTTCAGCGGCGAGAAGAAGTCGCTCCATGACTACCGGGTACTGGCAGATCGGGGCTTATCGAGGGTCTACGTCGGGCTAGAGACCGGCAACGCAGCATTACTGAGCTTTCTTCGCAAGCCTGGCAAACCGGAGGATGCGATCCGGGCCGTTCGCTTGATGAAAGAGGCAAGTATCGCAGTGGGCGTGATTGTGCTGCTGGGGGTGGGAGGGCAACAGTATGCCGAGGGCCACATTCAAGACACCATTGAGGTTATCAGTGCCATGTCACTCGGTAATAAGGATATAGTCTACTTCTCCGAGCTGGTTGTAGATGAGGGTCTTGAATACGCCAGGGAGGCTTTTCAGGCGGGCCTCACCCCGCTTAGCCATCAGGAGTGCGTTGAACAGAGCAAGGCCATTCGGGATGCATTGCGATTCGACCCAGCTCAGGGAAGACCCTACATCAGCCGGTATGACATCCGGGAATTTGTCTATTAGTGCCGACGCGCTCCACCGCTTCATCCCAGATGATCCCTCTGATCGCTACGAGCGGATAAGGTAGAATAGGGGGCAGGTTTCCGTTACAAGGATCAAACAGTGACTACACTTTCCTCAGAGCTTGAATTCCACATCAGCGGAATGGATTGTGCTAACTGCGCCCGTACGCTGGAGCATTCCATTGCACGGCTTGAAGGCGTTGAGAGTGTGAGCGTGGATTTTTCCACCGCCATGTTGCACGCGCGAGGCAGGCTGAACCCGGATGCGATACGCGGGCGTGTTCAGGCACTCGGCTATGGGGTTATCGAGAGGACAGATACCCCTAGCCCCCCTATTTCACCCGATGGGTCACGTACAGGTGTTGCCAGGTTTATTCGATACCTTATAACCGGACGTCGCAACGTCTCCGCCCTGGCAGCCGTTGTGATTCTTGTGCTGGCATCCCCGCTGGCCCATTTCCCCGCCATCCCTTTCGCTGCTACTGTGCTGGCAGCCGCACACCTCGCAGTGATTGTGCTTGCCGGGCACACTATCATGATCAAGGGAATCCGTGCATTGGCATTCTCTGGCCAGATCACCATCGATCTGCTGATGAGCATAGCGACCATCGGCGCCCTTCTGATCGGCGAGACCGGCGAAGCAGCTACCGTCATTGTGCTGTTCGCGTTGGGAGAGGCCCTTGAGGGTTACACAGCCGAGCGTGCACGGGATTCGCTCCGTAGCCTTCTGGCTCTGGCACCCGACCAAGCTCACGTTCTGAGACCCTGCACGGATTGCGTCGAGCACCTTGGGCAAAACGGCTATGAAGGTGGCCCCTGCCCCTGGTGCGGGACACATGAGATCGTCACCCCTGTTACCGAGGTGCGGATCGGCGACACGGTATTGGTGCGGCCCGCCGAACGGATTCCCGTTGACGGACGCATCTCCAACGGTGTGTCGTCGGTGAACCAGGCTCCGATCACAGGCGAGAGCATTCCGGTACACAAACAACCCGGTGATGAGGTATTCGCCGGGACGATCAACGGTGAGGCCGCGATTGAGGTCGAAGTCACACGCCTGGCAGGCGACTCAACCATCGGCAGGATCGTGCGGCTGGTTGAGCAAGCACAGGCACAGAGGTCCCCTGTCGAGCGGTTCGTGGATCGGTTCGCACGCTGGTATACACCCGTGGTGGTCGTGATCGCTGTTCTCACCGCTACGGTGCCGCCGTTGCTGTTTGGGCAACCCTTCTTCGACACCGATGAGACCCGTGGCTGGCTGTACCGCGCTTTGGCATTGCTGATCGTAGCCTGCCCCTGTGCGCTCGTGATCAGCACGCCAGTGACTATGGTTAGCTCATTGACGGCGCTGGCCCGGCGCGGTGTGCTTGTCAAGGGTGGTGTCTTTCTGGACGCGCTCGCTCGCGTAAAAACGTTTGCATTTGATAAGACCGGCACCTTGACAGCAGGTGTGCCCGTTGTGGTGAGCGCTCAGAGCACGGAGTGCTCCTCAGCACAGGAGCGCTGCGAGAGCTGCGACGATTTGGTTGCACTGGCCGCCTCGGTCGAAGCACGGTCCGAGCACCCATTGGCACATGCCATCCTGTTGGAGGCGGAGGCGCGCGGGGTAGCCCGGCGCTACGCGCCCGCTAGTGCTGTCCGCGCGCTAGCAGGGCGCGGGGTGCAGGGGATATTGAACGGTGACGTGGTTACAATTGGAAGCCACATGCATTTTCATGAGAGCCAAGCCGACTGCCGTAACCTGCATCCCTCGGTAGAAGAAGCAGAAGCCAGCGGCAATACGGTCATCCTTGTCAGCAGAAATAACCGGATTCTTGGATTTGTCAGTGTCGCCGATGCCCCAAGGCCCACCAGCCGAGAGGCTATAGGGACGCTAAAGGCACTCGACCCCCATACCCGGACAGTCATGCTGACGGGCGACAATATCAGCGTGGCGCAAGCTGTCGCTCAGAAACTGGGACAGATAGATGAGATTCACGCCGGTCTGCTCCCAGAGGACAAAGTAAGTGTAGTGCGCCAGCTTCAAAGGGACTATGGCGTTGTCGCCATGATCGGAGATGGTGTGAACGATGCACCTGCCTTGGCTGCGGCAACAGTGGGCATCGCCATGGGAGGCGGAGGCACAGCGCAGGCGATGGAGACCGCCGATATTGTCCTCATGCAGGGGGACTTGACCCATCTGCCCGATGTAGTGCTGACCAGCCGCCGCACTCAGCAGATCATCTGGCAGAACATCGCCTTCAGCCTCACTGTGAAGGCTCTATTCCTGCTGCTTGCCCTCCCCGGATGGGCCACGCTATGGATGGCAGTCTTCGCGGATATGGGCGCATCATTGCTTGTGACTCTCAACGGAATGCGAATGCTACGGCAGGAACCCGGAATGGCAGCTTAAGTGTTTGGCCGAAAGACTTTCCGTGAAACGCTTAAAGAAAGGCCCAGCATCGTTGACAACAGTCTGAGTATCATGCTAGACTTTCCACTATCTCGCCCGCGCTCCTGACAGAGCGCTTTTTTTGTGGTATGTCAGACACAGGAGATACACTTTCAGGAAGGAGTCCCCATGCGCACAGTTGAGTGGCACGCTGGAAAGGTTCGCCTGATCGACCAGCGGGTTTTACCCTGGGAACTCGCACTTCGGGAGTACGATGACTACATCGAGGTGGCACATGCCATCACTGACATGGTGGTGCGGGGCGCGCCCGCCATAGGCGCAACCGCAGCCTTCGGAATGGCGCTGGCCGCGCTTCAGGCCCCCTCCAACGACCGGCTGGCCTTTGCCCAATACCTGGAACATGCTGCACAGGTGATGATGCAGGCACGTCCGACTGCCGTTAACCTGAGATGGGCCGTCGAACGGGTTATGCGAGTCATCGTGAACGAAGACCTCGCCACGATAGACGATCTGCGCACCGCCATACTGGCAGAAGCTCAGCGCATTGCGGACGAGGATGTTGAAATCAACATGCGTATGGGCGAGCATGGGGCCACTCTGATCAGGCATGGCGACACCATCCTCCACCACTGCAATACAGGGGCGCTGGCAACAGTGGATTGGGGCACAGCTCTCGGCGTGATCCGCACCGCCCACCAACAGGGCAAACACATCCACGTGCTGCTGGACGAAACACGCCCGCGCCTCCAGGGAGCGCGCCTATCTGCCTGGGAGCTGAAGCAGGCAGGCATCTCCTTCGATATTATTGCAGACAACGCAGCGGGCCATTACATGAGAGCCGGGCAGGTGAACATGGTGCTGGTCGGATCGGATCGCACGGCAGCCAATGGAGATGTAGCCAACAAAATCGGCACTTACCAATTGGCGGTGCTCGCCAAAGAGAACGGAATCCCATTCTACGCAGTTGTGCCCACCTCAACGATTGACCTCAGCCTGAGAAGCGGGGACGAGATTCCCATTGAGGAGCGCGATCCGGGCGAGATACGCGCCCCTTTCGGATATGCCATCGTGCCGGATGACTATCCAGCTCGCAACCCTGCCTTCGACGTGACCCCATACCGCTATGTCACCGGCATCGTCACTGAAAATGGGATTGCCTACCCACCGTTCGAGATCAACCTGCGCCGTGCAGTCGAAGGTCGGCTATAGGAGAGTCCTGTGAAAGTTGTAATCCTATGCGGCGGCAAGGGCACACGGATGGCCGATGCCAACTACGATGCAAAAGCCCTGGTCGAGATCGGGGGGCGCCCGATTCTGTGGCACATTATGAAGATTTACGCCGCCTACGGTTTCACTGACTTCGTGCTGACCCTCGGCCACGGCGCAGCCGCTATCAAGCGCTACTTTCTAGACTACGAGCCGCTGACTCGTGACTTCACCCTGTGCCTGGGCGAGCAGCCGGAGCTGATCTATCATCAAGGTCATGAAGAGGGTGGCTGGCAGATCACGATGGCCGATACCGGGCTTGAAACCAATAAGGGCGCGCGCGTGGCTCGGATACTGCCCTATCTCGATGGGCAGCCTTTCCATCTGACCTACGGTGATGGCCTGGCGGATATCGACCTTCAAGCACTGACCGCCTTCCACCGTTCGCACGGGAAGCTTGCTACTTTGACCGCCTACCAGCCCTACTCTCAATATGGCATCGTGCAAATCGACAAGGATGGGCTGGTCACCGGCTTCGAGGAAAAGCCTCGCCTATCTGACTGGATTAACGCCGGATTCATGGTTTGTGAGCCAGGCATTGCTCGCTACCTGCGCGATGACGACAGCCTCGACCTGGAGAAGGATGTCTTGGTGAACCTAGCACGGGATCGTCAGCTTGCTGTCTATCGCCATTCGGGCTTCTGGCGCTCCATGGATACATTCAAGGAAGCACGCGAGATGGATCGACTGTGGCAGGAGGGTGCGCCCTGGAAGGTATGGCCGTGAAGACAATAGAAGCGCGGAAAGACTTCTGGCGAGACCGCCCTACCCTTGTGACCGGGTGCACCGGGATTCTGGGGTCGTGGCTGACACGCGCTCTGGTGGACATGGGGGCTGAGGTGGTCGGCCTGATACGCGATTGGATTCCACAGAGCGAATTGGTGCGGAGCGGCACCATTCAGCGAATCAAAACGGTACGCGGCGATGTCACCGAGGCACCTATCGTGAATCGGATTTTCAGCGAATATGAGATTGACACCTGTTTCCACCTTGCCGCCCAGACTATCGTTGGCATCGCTAACCGTATGCCTGTGCCGACCTTCGAAACCAATATCAAAGGGACATGGACAGTTCTGGAAGCCGCCCGGCTGTGGCCCGGAACCAAACGCATCATCGTAGCATCCTCCGACAAGGCTTACGGCGATCACGAGACCTTGCCCTACGATGAAGCTGCCCCTCTTCAGGGCCGCCATCCATACGATGTGAGCAAGAGCTGTGCTGACTTGATTGCAATGTCCTATGCGGCCACATATAGTCTGCCAGTGGCGATCACACGCTGCGGCAATCTATACGGCGGCGGCGATCTGAACTGGAATCGCATCGTGCCAGGCACAATGCGCTCCGTGTTGCGCGGTGAGCGACCCGTTGTCCGCTCCGATGGCAGCCCTCGACGGGACTACATCTATGTATTGGATGTCGTTGATGGCTATCTGGCCCTCGCCGAAGCAATGGTGGATGGAGCGCTCACTGGCGAAGCGTTCAACCTTGGTCTCGACCAGCCTCAAAGCGCACTCGACATGGTACGCCGTATTATTGCTCTCTCACCCCACCCCTCTCTTGAGCCACTTGTGGTAGGCCATGCGCCCCATGAGATCCAGGATCAATATCTGGACAGCAGCAAAGCGCGACGGCTCCTCGGCTGGGAGGCTGCCCACACATTAGACGAGGGACTCTCCGAGACAATGCAGTGGTACGCTGAGTACTTCCAGGCACTGACGCCCTCGATTCCATGATGGATATAGAGGTGGCAAATTGGCTGGCCGAGTTGGTCCAGCAAATGACAAGCGAACTCTTCTTCCGGCCCGGACTCACCATCGAGGTGGATGACCATCCTGGCAACTGGGTGCAGATCATTCTGGAAGGAGAGGAGGAGCGGGGGGAAATCCTGTCGGGCTTTACTATCAACTTCCCTCAGCGGCGCAGTACCGCGCCCCTGCTCCGAGCACTGGAGGAAGCCGGCTTGATGCTCCCGCCCGATACCGAAGTCCTGGCTGATGAGCCAGGGCAGTTCGGCACCATACGGGTAAGGCCCGATATCCCTCTAGTAGCACTGGCCCTGCTTGCAGGCGATATCCTTGAGAGGCTCGGGGGAGTAACGGGGAGATACGAGGTCAACGTTCAGATCGAGTACGGATTCTAGCAGGAGTGCCCACTATATCACGACGGCGCATCCGATTGGGCAGCGGCCTGGATATGGGGAAGCTGGCTGATACGATCCTCCAGATCGCGGACCCCGACCACGAAGCAATGGCCTTGGTCTGCGACGCACCAGGGCAGGATGATGTCTGGATTCACTTGCTGGCCGAATTCGATGACGATCCCCTCACCGGGCAGAGGTCGCTTGGTAGCTGGACACTCACTTTTGGTTATCCCCTACAGCGAGAGCCTCTATTGGAGCTCCGACGCATCAACTTCCTCCCCAGTTTGGCCATCCGACTATCCACATGGGAGCCGGGCCTATTCGCGCGGGTCCAGCTTATGCCCGAAGTCTCCGCAGGTGAGCTGGCCACAGGGATTCGCCAGATCATCCTCGTGATACAGAGCGCCGGCAATCCCCAGAATATTGAGGTTGCCCTGGAAACGATTTAGAGCACGATCCATGAGCGATGCAACATCTCTGGCAGGTACAAGGGTTTTGGTCACAGGCGGAACTGGATTTATCGGCTCCCACCTTGTGCGACGATTGGTGGAAGAGGGGGCACAAGTTGCGGTCTTCAGCCGCCCCACAGCGGATACGCGCCGCATCCGCGATGTGCAGGCTGCTATCGACCTACGGCAGATCGACATTCGCACCTACGGCGCGGTCAGTGCTGAGATGGACAGACTGCGACCGGAGGTCGTTTTTCACCTGGGAGCGGAAGGAGTCGCTGATCCCTTCCTATCGCTCAACCTCGCCCTACGTACTAATCTAGATGGGACCATCAACGTTGTGCGCGCTGCCTCCAAGGCTGGCGTGCGACGCATCATCCAGACTGGCACAAGCCATGAGTACGGCGATCTTGCCAGCGACAGCCGCCTTGATCCGATCTCACCTTACGCCGCATCGAAGGCAGCCGCTTGGGCCTTCTGCCGCATGTACTATCGCACCATGGGCTGGCCCATTACCAGTTTGCGACTGTTTCAGGTCTACGGCCCAGGCCAGTATGGTACTCTGATCCCATCCGCCATCGAGGCCGCCCTTAAGGGACACAACTTCCCAACAACGCCGGGTGAGCAAGTGCGCGACTGGATCTATGTCGATGATGTGGTGGAGGCTTACCTGCGTGCTGCCGTTGCGAGTGGGATTGATGGGGAGACATTCGATATCGGAACCGGGGTGGGAACCAGTGTGCGCGAAGTAGTGGAAAAGATATTCCAGCACTTCCCCGGCGCATCTCCTGCCATCGGGGCCTTACCCTACCGCCCAGGGGAGGTGTGGTCGCAAGTAGCCCAAACAGATCACGCACGCGACCGCCTGGGCTGGGCCGCCCGGGTCTCGCTGGACGAAGGTCTGAGGAAGACTATAGCCGCCCATCGTGAGGGCTACCCATCGCCCGCCATCCCAGAGGTTGCTACCGGAACAGTGGAACCCTCTGAGCCTGCCAGCGCGATAGAGCGACTGCGCGAAGAAATCCTGGACAAAGTCACAGAGTACTATCGCCTTGCCCATGAACCCAGGAAGCGCCAGCCCGGCCAGAGTCGTATTCAATATGCAGGCCGCGTGTTTGACGAACAAGAGATGAGAAATATGACGGATGCTGTGCTGGAGTTCTGGCTCACGGCGGGACGATACACCGAGATGTTCGAGCGGAAGCTAGGTGAGTTCCTGGGAGTCAGGGAGGTCATCCCGGTCAACTCCGGTTCGTCCGCCAACTTGGTGGCGGTGACCACGCTATGCTCCCCCCAGCTCCACAGCCGCCCCTTGCAGCCCGGCGATGAAATCATCACTCCTGCGGTGACCTTCCCAACCACCATTGCGCCCCTCGTGCAGAACCGCCTGATACCCGTGCTCGTCGATAGCCAGATCGGCACTTACAACATCGACGTGGAGCAGTTGGAAGCGGCCCTTTCGCCCAGGACGCGCGCGATCTTTGCGCCCCATACGCTGGGTAACCCCATCGAGATGGACGTGCTGATGGAGTTCGCTCGCAGGCACGAACTCTACGTGATCGAGGACAATTGCGACGCCCTCGGCAGCACCTACGACGGAAAGAAGACGGGAACATTCGGCCACCTAGCAACAAGCAGCTTCTACCCCGCACATCACATCACACTGGGCGAAGGCGGGGCGGTGTACACCAACAGTCGGCGGCTGGCCAAGATCGCTCGAACCATCCGTGACTGGGGACGTGACTGCTGGTGTGGCTACGCTAACCCTCCCAATGGTCGATGTGGCAAGCGCTTCGAATGGACTCTGCCAGGTGACGAGCACGAAGTGTATTACGATCATCGCTACCTGTTCACCGAGATCGGCTACAATCTCAAGCTAACTGACGCCCAGGCCGCCGTTGGTGTCGCGCAGCTTGAGAAACTGCCCGATTTCGTCATTGCACGCAAGCGCAACTTCCGAGGACTTTACGAAGGATTGAGGCCCCTCGAAGAGTTCTTCATTCTGCCAACGTGGAGTCGTAAAGCCGACCCGAGCTGGTTTGCATTCCCCATCACAGTTCGCCCCGGCGCACCTTTCGAACGGGAGTCGCTTCAGCGGTATCTGGAAAGCCGCCTGATCGAGACCCGGCTGCTGTTTGCGGGGAACATCCTTAAGCAGCCAGGTTACCGACATATCGAGAGCAGGGTGGTCGGCGACTTGCCAGTAGCTGAGCTTGTGATGCGTTCGACCTTCTTCGTGGGTGTATATCCGGGACTGGCACAAGCGCAGATTAGCTATATGCTTGAAGCGTTCTACGACTTCGTCAGAAACCAGAACCTGTCGGTAGCCTAGCCATAACAGACAGGCGCGGAAGCCCTGGCAGGGTATCTCTGCCGCAGGTATACTTGCGCCGTTCGCGGCAAGGCAGCCCTTACTGAGACGCCAGCATCGGAATCTGGATGAAGCTCTCTATTATCATCTGCGCCTACAATGAGAAAGAAACGATCCTCCCTGTGCTCAACCGGGTACATGCTGTGGACCTGGGTGGTTGGGAGAAGGAGATCATCGTCGTTGACAACTGCTCAACAGATGGGACACGCGAGTTACTCCAGACTGTGAACTTGCCCCATACACGGATCATCTATCAGCCCGTCAATATGGGGAAGGGAACCAGTGTCCGGACAGCCATTGAGCGCCTCACAGGTGATTATGCGGTGATACACGATGCCGACCTGGAATATGATCCCCAAGACTTGCGGTTATTATTAGCCGAGGTGGCCAAAGGGGCGGTCGCCATTTTTGGCAGCCGCACCCTCGGCGGTAGAGCGATATACGAATATGCCCATGCTTACTGGGGCGTCCGGTTGATCACGGCGGTGATGAATCTGCTGTTCGGGGCCAAGCTGACCGACGCAGCTACAGCCACCAAAATGGTGCGCTCTGACGTACTGAAAGCCCTGAATCTTGTCGGTAGCGGGTTTGACCTCGACTTCGAATTGCCTGGTAAACTGCTGATGGGCGGTATCGAGATTGTAGAGGTTCCAGTCAGTTATCGCCCTCGCTCCTACGCAGAAGGCAAAAAGATCACCGCCTGGGATGGACTCAAAGCGTTCCGGGTGATGTTGCGCGACCGGCTGGGGCTTTCCCGTGTGTGGAAGCACAGCCGTCCCATGCTCGCACCACAACCATCATCTGAGAGTGGGACTTAGGGTGCAACTCCCACCTCTTTCCTGATCAGAGCGCCCGATTTCGGCACACAAGAGGTGATGAAGCAGGCTCATGAAAACGGTGATTACCGGCTCCATTGCCTATGATTACCTCATGATCTACCCAGGCGACTTCGTCGAGATGCTGCGTGCGGATGACAACCTCACCAAGATCAGCGTCAGCTTCCTGGTGGACGAAATGACTCGCCATCGCGGGGGGGTAGGGCCAAACATAGCCTATACACTTGCCCTGCTCGGCGAACGCCCCATCCTGGTTGGCACGGCAGGGCAAGACTTCCCTGAGTATCAGGCGTTCCTAGAGGGGATGGGTGTAGATGTCAGCGGAGTGCGCATTCATGAGGACCTCTTCACTGCCTCCTTCTTCGTCACCACAGATCGGGATAACAACCAGATCGCCTCGTTCTACACCGGGGCGATGGCTCGCGCCCGCGACTTGAGCCTGCTTGAGGCAGTGGAAGGAAGCGCCGACCTGGTGGTGATCGGCCCCAACGATCCGCAGGCGATGCGCAACTACATTCGGGAGTGCCGGACGCTCGGTATCCCGTTCATGTATGATCCAAGCCAGCAAGTCGCGCGGGTAAGCGGTGAGGAGCTTGCCGATGGTGTGCAGGGTGCGGAAATCCTGATCGTGAATGACGTCGAGCATAGAGCACTGCTCAAGAAGACCAGCTTGACACACGACGACCTCCTGGTGCAGGCCAGCACGGTCATTGTCACACGAGGTGAGGACGGAGCTGATATCTACACGCGCGACCGCACATTGCATATTCCAATTGTGCCACCGGGGCGGATCGCCGACCCAACCGGAGTAGGAGATGCCTTTCGCGCCGGAGTGCTGAAGGGATTGGCCGCCGGTTGGCCCTGGGAGATCAGTGGGCGCGTTGGCGCGCTGGCAGCCACCTATGCGCTGGAACAGCACGGCACCCAGAGTCATCGCTTCACGCGGACCGAGTTTGTGGAACGTTTCCGCAAGCACTTCGATGATGGTGGGTTGCTTGACGAGATGCTGAATGAGTCTGACGAGCAGGGTACCACGGCATGAGTGCCTACACCCTCGTTCCGCTAACGTCTGAAGAGCGGATTCGATCCTATCTTCAGACCGATGTCAACTATGCAGCCTATGCCCTGGGCGATCTCGATCCACCCTATGCCCAGTTTGCCAGTTGGCTTGGCGCAGTGCAGGGCAGTGAGATCGACGGCCTGGCATTGCACTACCGAGGTCTTGATCCGCCTGTTCTGTTCCTGATGGGCAGCAAAGCGGCTATCATGGCCCTGTTGGGGCACGGCATAAGTGGGCCATGTGTCTACTACACGGCTAAGCCAGAGGCCGAGCCTTTGTTAGCCATATATTATCACCTTCACGAAGTGCATCGGATGTTCAGGATGCGAGTCCAAAGCGCAACATTCCGGCCAAGCCATGAAGCCGCTCGCCTTCCGATTCCACTCGACGAGGGCCACGCTGCACCTATCATGAGCCTCCAACGCGACGCCTCGCAAACTGATGGTCGTGAATGGCACGATATTGCCTTTGCGCCACACATGCTCAAAGACGGTTATTACTATGGCATCTTTGATCAGGGGCAGTTGATCGCTATGGCGGGAACTCACGTTGTCGCAAAGCGATCTCGCATGGCTGCGGTGGGTAATGTGGTCGTCCACCCGAAAGCACGCGGCAAGGGATATGGCAAGGCTGTCAGCCAGGCAGTCACGGCAGCTTTGCTGGCTGATGGGTATGAGTTGATTGTGCTGAACGTCCGTCAGGACAATCCGTCTGCGATCCGCATCTACGAGCAGATCGGCTATTACCACACTGGCGAGTTCATCGAGGGCCTGGCTGAGAGCCGGCCTGACATGGGCAGATGCATAGGGTGAGGTATAATCTCGCCCCTGCAAGCGGCAAATCCCCGCCCTGGCTATTTCGATCACGGAGGAGTTCAGATGGCAATCGAGCATGACATTAAAGACCCCAGCCTTGCCGACGGCGGTCGCTACAAGATTGAGTGGGCCGCACGCGAGATGCCCGTTCTCCACCTGATCCGCGAACGATTCCGCAAGGAGCGCCCTCTGAGCGGGATACGCATGTCGGCCTGCCTTCACATTACTGCCGAGACAGCCAACCTTGCCCGCACACTCCAACTGGGAGGAGCAGACATTGTTCTCACCGCCTCCAACCCGCTGAGCACTCAAGATGACGTGGCGGCCAGCTTAGTGACTCACTATGAGATCCCGGTCTTCGCCATTAAGGGCGAGGACGAACGAACCTATTACCAGCATATCGAGGCGGCATTGGCGCATCGTCCTCAGATCACGATGGACGATGGCGCTGACCTTGTCAGCGAGCTGCACAAGGGACACACCGACTTGCTCAGCAATATCATCGGCGGGACTGAGGAGACCACCACCGGGGTGATCCGCCTGAAGGCCATGGCCCGCGATGGTGCGCTGAAGTTCCCCGTCCTCGCCGTGAACGACTCAATGACCAAGCACCTGTTCGATAACCGCTATGGCACAGGCCAGAGCACATTGGATGGGATCATTCGCGCAACCAATATCCTTCTGGCAGGCAAGGTGGTGGTTGTGGCTGGCTATGGCTGGTGCAGCCGAGGTATTGCGATGCGCGCCAAGGGCCACGGCGCAAACGTCATCGTAACCGAGGTTGATCCACTCAAGGCGCTCGAGGCCGTAATGGATGGTTTTCGCGTCATGCCGATGCTGGAGGCGGCGCCAGTCGGAGATATTTTCGTGACGGCCACTGGCGACATCAACGTGATCGACACGCACCACATCGCTGAGATGAAAGATGGAGCGATTGTGTGCAACTCCGGTCACTTCAACGTCGAGATCAATCTCAAGGGGCTGCGTGAAATCTCAGTGGGCGAGCCAGAGCGGGTGCGCCCCTTCGTAGAGCAATATGTGCTTACGAGCGGCAAACGCATTTATGTGCTGGGGGAGGGGCGGTTGGTGAACCTGGCCGCTGCCGAGGGTCATCCCGCCAGTGTCATGGACATGAGCTTTGCTAACCAGGCACTTGGCGCCGAATATATGCTCCGCAACGCTGCTACACTGGGCAACGATGTATACACCCTCCCTGAAGAGATTGACCGCGAGATCGCCCGCCTCAAACTCGAAGCGATGGGCATCCAGATCGACAGCCTGACACCTGAACAGGCAGCTTATCTAACCCAGTGGCAAGAGGGCACATAGCGGGGGAGTGGATAACTACGAGGGTACTTATACCAGGAATGGCTCACAACTGCCCTGAATACCCATCACCTTATCCACTCCCCATAGCGGCTGATTGCTGCCTCCTATTACCTTACGGTATACTGACGCCGTTACCTTCATGACATCTGCATGAGCCAGGGGAGCACCGTGAAGGCACTGGTTACGGGGATTGGTGGGTTTGTAGGCAGCCATCTTGCCCGATATCTGCTGGAAGACCGTAACTATTCTGTCGTGGGGAGCATCATCGAGCCACCCGAGCAACACCACCTCCTCACCACCATGGGGGCGCAACTCTACCAGGTGGACCTGACCGATGAAGAAGCCGTCCTGAAACTCCTGCGCGATACCAAGCCTGACCAGATCTATCATCTTGCAGCACAGACTTTTGTTCCCGAATCATTCGATAACCCCTGGGGGACGCTCGGCAACAACATCCATTCCCAGCTCAACCTCCTGCACGGGATGGTCAAGGTTGATCTGGACGCACGCATTCTGGTTGTAGGCTCCGGTGAGGAATATGGACTGGTTCCCCCAGAGCACAATCCGATTGACGAGAACCAGCCGCTCCGTCCGGCCAACCCATACAGCGTAAGCAAGGTTGCCCAGGACATGCTCGGCCTCCAGTACTATCTCAGCCACGATGTGGCGGCGATTCGCGTCCGGCCTTTTAACCAGATTGGCCCCGGCCAGGGGCGGCAGTTCGTTGCGTCGGCGTTTGCATACCAGATCGCTGCTATTGAGAAGGGTGAGACAGAGCCAATCCTGTATGTTGGCAACCTGCAGGCAAGGCGAGATTTCACTGACGTGCGCGACATGGTGCGTGCCTATCACCTGCTCTTGTCGTCTGGGGAGCCAGGCGAGGTGTATAACATCGGCAGCGGACAGGCTCATAGCATTCAGGAACTGCTTGATATTCTGCTCCATTTCTCCGACGCGCCTATCGAAGTACGCTTCGACCCGGCACGCGCCCGCCCAGTTGATGCGCCGCTCATGGTCTGCAATCCAGCCAAGATGAAGTCAATCACGGGCTGGTCGCCTGCCTATACCTTTGAGCAAACCCTGGCTGACATACTGGCCGATTGGCGTACCCGTCTTGGGGTCTCACTCAAATCATAAGCCAACCAAGTGTCCCGCTTTCAGGAGGGTTGCGCGGGGTGCGCTTTAGGAGAGAGGGATCGTGCCAAGAGCACTGATTACTGGCATCACAGGCCAGGATGGCTCCTACCTGGCAGAGTTCCTGCTGGGGAAGGGATACGAGGTCATTGGTCTGGTGCGGCGCACCAGCACCGTCAACTTCGCTCGGATTGGGCACATCCAGGATCACCTCACCCTGGTATCTGGCGATCTGCTGGATCAGACCTCCCTGACGCAGGTCATTGCAGAGTATCTCCCGGACGAAGTGTACAACCTCGCCGCCCAGAGCTTCGTGCAAACCTCATGGACACAACCCGTCTTTACAGGAGAGGTTACCGCGCTGGGCGTCACGCGAATGCTCGATGCCATCCGAGCGGTCAACGCGCCGATCCGTTTCTATCAGGCATCAAGCTCAGAGATGTTCGGCAAGATTGTGGAAGCCCCGCAGAAAGAAACTACACCCTTCTATCCTCGCAGCCCCTATGGGGTAGCCAAGGTCTATGGTCACTGGATCACCGTCAACTATCGCGAGAGCTATGGGATGCACGCCACCAGTGGCATCCTGTTCAACCATGAATCGCCCCGGCGTGGGTTGGAGTTCGTCACCCGCAAAGTCACCGATGGGGCTGCACGGATCAAGCTAGGTCTAGCAGATAAACTGGCTCTGGGAAATCTTGAGGCGCGCCGGGATTGGGGCTTTGCTGGGGATTATGTGCGCGCAATGTGGCTGATGCTCCAAGAGGACACACCCTCCGATTATGTCGTGGCAACCGGTGAGACACACTCTGTCCGGCAGTTGTGTGAGGTTGCCTTCAGCTACCTTGACCTGGACTGGCAGGAATACGTCATCCAAGACGAGCGCTATATGCGCCCTGCCGAGGTCGATCTGCTGGTTGGAGATGCCAGTAAGGCAGGGCGGCAGCTTGGCTGGGAGCCAACGGTCAGCTTTACCGAACTCATCCACATGATGGTGGACGCTGATATGGAACGACTGCGAACAGGGGGGAGCGAGAAGTGAGCGGCTCTCAGGGAGCGACGATCACGTTTGGCACGGATGGCTGGCGCGGCCAGATCGCAGAGGACTATACCTTTGACAACGTGCGGCGATGTGCCCAGGGATTCGCCCGCTATCTGTTGGAGCACCAGGGGAGAGAGAAAGGGGCGGTGATCGGCTACGACCGCCGGTTTGGGTCGGAGCATTTTGCGGCTGCCGCCGCTGAGGTACTGGCTGGGAATGGCATTCGGGTATGGCTCACCCAGGAAGCCACTCCCACACCCGTGATCGCCTACGGGGTGGTACACCATCAGGCCGCTGGCGCGATCAACATCACCGCAAGCCATAATCCGCCAACCGACAACGGCTTCAAGGTGCGGGATTCGAACGGTGGCGCAGTTGACCCGGCGGGTCTCAAGAGGATCGAGTCCTACATCCCCCCGATCAGGGATGTGAAGCGCCTCCGCCTTGAGGAAGCACTTGCGGCAGGAATGGTTAAGTACTTTGATGCAGCAGCCCCGTACTTGGATCACCTGAGAGATCTAATTGACGTGACCCCCATTAGAGATGCGGGGCTGCACATCGTCTGCGACCCCATGTGGGGAAACGGAATTGGGTGGCTACCGCGCCTGCTGGAGGGCGGCAAGACAACCGTTCACGAGATTCACAACACACGCAATCCCATCTTCCCTGAGATGAAGCGCCCTGAGCCGATCCCGCCGAACGTCGATGCGGGCCTGCGGATCACTGCCGACCGGGGCGCAGATGTGCTGATCATCTTTGACGGCGACGCGGACCGGGTCGGCGCGGGAACGGAGCACGGTGAGTTCATCAACCAGCTCCAGATGTATGCTCTGCTAGCGCTCTATCTGCTCGAGGTACGCGGCGAACGCGGAGCGATTGTAAAGACGCTTTCGACCACCACCATGCTCAATAAGCTGGGGCAGCTATATAACGTCCCGGTCTACGAAACCGGTGTGGGCTTCAAGTATGTCGCGCCGAAAATGATGGAAACCAATGCGCTGATCGGCGGTGAAGAAAGTGGCGGGTTCGCTTTCCGGGGCAACGTTCCAGAGCGCGACGGCATCCTGGCCGGCCTTTATCTATTGGACTTCATGGTACGCAAGAATCTCCGACCCTCGCAGTTGATCGAGTACCTTTACAGCCAGGTGGGAGCACACTACTACAGCCGGGTGGATTACCGGCTCCAGAGCAACGAAGAGCGCGAGCGCATCCGAGCCGGGCTGACAACAGACGCAAGAGCCGGAAGGCCCAGCACCATTGCCGGGATGAAGGTAACCGCCATTGACATGACTGATGGCTACAAGTACAGCCTGGAGGATGGAGGCTGGCTGCTCATCCGTTTCTCCGGCACAGAACCGCTGATTCGCGTGTACTGCGAGACAACCCAACAGGACAAGGTACAGAACATTCTCCAATCGGGGCTTGAGGCGGCAGGGATCAAGGGATAGGCATATAGAGATGAAGCTGGTTGATACGCATTGCCACCTTGACTTCAACCGCTTCGACGAGGATCGCGCTGACGTTGTAGACCGGGCACACAAGGCCGGGGTGGTACACATTGTCGTCCCGGCTGTGGATCTTGACTCCACTGCGCATGTCCTTGAACTAGCACGGCATACACAGGGGGTCTATGCCGCGGTTGGCATCCATCCGAACAACATCCCCCCAGATCGCGCTTTGGAGGATATTATTGCACAACTAGCCGACCTGGCTCGCGATCATTGTGTGGTTGCCATTGGTGAGATCGGCCTCGATTACTACTGGAACAAGACCCCCAAGGAGATGCAGCGTTGCTGGCTCACCCAGCAGCTGCAACTGGCTGCTAGGCTCAAGCTACCGGTGATCCTGCACAACCGTGAAGCGTTCGAGGAT
>Ga0129299_1000389_pt1 | contig 27399 bp, 22 predicted proteins | sample ConPoolayeCmetaG_FD_94477 | JGI IMG/M metagenome (GOLD analysis project Ga0129299, IMG submission 94477) | Hot spring microbial mat communities from California, USA to study Microbial Dark Matter (Phase II) - Cone Pool mat layer C metaG ...
CCGTTCAGGAGGTGTGCCTCACCTCTTGGCTTCCCATTCCCCGCGTTCATCGGTAAGAGGTCAAGTCAACGTCTTTGCATCCATTTTCAAGGTACAATACGCCTACTTTGGCGAAACTACAGCTTAAAATTTGTGCACCAGAACGTATCTGTATAATGGCCTCGCCTCGTGTAGAGGAAACGCTGCAAGGCCTCAAGAACCGCGTACAATGCGTTACAGTGGCTTTCTGGGGCAAGTGTGAGAATGAGCCAGATATTGTATCAGGCTTAGACAGAGCTCGCCCCAACGCCGAACTTGCCGCTCGAGTTCAAGGCGCAGGCGATGATAAGGCCGCAAGCAACGGCCAAAATCAAGCCTGACATTGGCGCAACCATTGACACACCAACCACAGCAAGGCGACCTGTAGTTCAACCCGCGGCGTGAAGAGAACATCGTGTCCATGTTCGAAGCTGCTTACGAATATGGTGAGTATCCGGTCCAGGGGGTGATGATGTGGTGACCGATGGCATTCTCAACGGCCTGTAGTCAACACTGATGGCCCGTGAAGGGGTCATGCACAAGAATATCTCCGTTACAGGATGTCCCAGATTTTTAAGATTCCATGTCTTGACATACGCCCAAAATTTTGGTATAATATTATATAGTAAAAGTTATTTTCACCAAATAAAAAATCTTGTCGCGAGGCAGGCAACTGAATCGCTGGTTTGTTTCTCCGGATCAGTGATGGGAAGGAGGTGAGTAACGAGCACGTTAAATCTTTTGAGCTAATGTATGACTGTTGTTGTCTGTTGGCAAACTGAATGGGCAGTTCTATCCATTAAGGAGGTAGATCAAATGGCTCGGTATGTCGTCGTTGTGGTGATGTTGTCTGTTCTGTTGTCCCTGGTGGCTGTCCCGGCCTATGCTGCCGACCCGGAATATAAGTTTCCGGCTAAGGGCAAGCCATACGAGGGGGTGACGCTTAACGTGTCGTTGGTGGCGGAGTCCAAGCCGGATGCCCTCAAGAAGGAACTGCCGGAATTCGAGGCGAAGACCGGCATCAAAGTCAACCTGGACATCCTGCCCTACCCTACGCTACAGGAGAAGCAGTTCACGGCTGTGACCCAGCAGACCGGTGCGTATGATATCATCCACGTGGACTGCGTGTGGATGGGACAGTACGCGGGCCAGGGCTGGCTCTATCCCGTGACTGACTTCGTGGCGCAGACTGACCCGGCGGTCTTGCAGCTCGATGACTTCCATCCGCGCATCCTGGAAGAGCAGTGCATGTGGGAGGGGGTGCTCTACGGCTTGCCGTTCATTAACGCCGTGCACGTGATGTACTATCGCACAGACATCTTTGAAAAGCACAACCTGAAGCCGCCCGACACATGGGAAGAGCTGCGGGAGATCGCCAAGAAGATCAAGGATGCAGAGGGCATCGGCGGGGTGACGTTCATGGGCAAGCGCGGCGTGCAACTGCTGTGCAACTATGTAGGCATGTTGGGCGCCTTCGGCGGCAATTTCTACGATGAGAACTACAAAGCTACCCTGGATTCGCCCGAGGCCATAGCCGCCCTGGAGTATTTTGTCAGCCTGGTGCCGTTAGCAAACCCGGGCGTGCTGGCTCAAGACTGGGATGAGTGTGCGGCGACCTTTGCTGAAGGCAAAGCGGCGACAAACCTGCAGTGGCAAAATGCTGCGCCAGTGTTCGCTGACCCTCAGAAGTCGAAAGTCCTCGGCCAGTGGGCTGTGTACCTGCAACCTGGCGTGAAGCAGCCAGACGGGACGATCAGACGGTCCCCGTGCTTCGGCGGGTGGGACATGGGAATCTCCGTTGACTCCAAGAATAAGGAGGCAGCCTGGGAGTTTATCGTCTGGGCCACCACCCGGGAGATGGAGCATAAACTGTCCTACGCCATGCCTAGCTCGCGTCCGTCCGTATTGGCCGATCCGGAGCTGAAGGCGAAGTACATCGAGTACGACGCCATGCTCAAGTCGCTGGACTTTGCAATGGGTCGTCCGCGCATTCCGGAGTGGCCGCAGATGGCCGACCTGATCGAGGCGGCTCTGTCAGAGGCCATGACGGGAGTCAAGACGCCAGAGCAAGCGCTGAAGGACGTCAACCCGCTGATTGACGAAATCCTGATGGCTGCCGGCTACCAGAAGTAAGGTGCATTGGGTTGGTTCAATACAAGGAGGGAAGGACAATCCTTCCCTCCTTTGTTTTCGCCGCGAAATGGATTATAATACATATAAGCAAGCGAAGACCTCGACTTTGTTGCACGGTGGATTGGAGATTTCAACATGGTACCTGGAGTAAGGGCACAGCCTACGCTTAGCACCCTGAGTTCAAAGTTTGACCGCAGCGCTCCATGGGTCTTGCTGGGCCCGGCCGTTGTGTTATTGGTGTTTCTCACCGTTTTCCCGTTCATCTACTCGCTGTGGTTGAGTTTCAACGAGTGGAACCTGGCCGACCGCACAGCGACCTGGACGTTTGTGGGCCTCAAGAATTACATCACCATTCTGACCAATGACCCGTTTTTCACTTCGGCTGTCAAGGCCACTTTTATCTTTTTGGCCGGGGCCGTAACGTTTGAAATGATTCTGGGTGTGGCCATTGCCTTGTTGCTGAGCCGTGAGTTCCGCGGCCAGGGTCTGGTCCGTCCCATTGTCATGCTGCCGCTGATGACCACACCGGTTGCCGTCGGCCTGATCTGGCGCTTCATGTACAATCCCGACCGTGGCATGGTGAACTATCTGCTCAGCCTGATTGGCATCACCGGCCCCGACTGGCTGGGCCGCCCTCAGACGGCCATGCCGGCGGTGATTTTCGCCGACATCTGGGAGTGGACACCTTTTGTCGCGCTGATCGTGTTAGCCGCGCTGCAGGCACTGCCGAGTGAACCATACGAGGCGGCTCTTATCGACGGGGCTTCCTCCTGGCAGGTGTTTCGGTACATAACTGTCCCTCTGATCCTGCCCGCCCTTCTCGTGGCCTTCCTGATCCGACTGATGGACGCCTTCAAGACTTTCGACTTGATCTATGTCCTGACGCTGGGAGGGCCGGGAGTCACCACTCAGACCATGAGCCTGTACACATACAAGTACGGCTTCAAGTTTTTCAAGATGGGCTATGCGTCGGCTCTGGCCTACATCATGGTTTTCATCATGATTGTCGTCGCCAACGTCTTCATTTTTGTGACGAGGCGCGAGAAACGATAGTCGCTCAGAAGGAGTAAGCAGCACAATGACCCGTCGTCAACGGCAGAAAATTATCAGGGCCATTCTCATCATACTGGTAGCTGTGTTTTTCATTTTCCCCATCATCATGATTTTCTTGACTTCGATCAAGACCCGCGTTGATGCCCTGGCTGTGCCGCCAGTCTGGATTTTCAAGCCCACACTCGAGAATTACATGGGCATTTTCCAGTTGTACGATTTCTCCCAATACTTTCTCAACAGCACCATCGCGGCCATTGCCAGCACAGTGGTCGCCGTTGTGCTGGGCGCGCCCGCCGCGTACGTTTTGGCTCGCTACAATTTCCGTGCCAAAAGCAACCTGGCATTTTGGATTCTGTCCCTGCGGATGACACCGGCCATTGCGGCGATTATCCCCCTGTTCATTCTGCTGCGCACGTTTCGATTGCTCGACACTTTGGAAGGCCTGATTCTGGTCTACTCGACGTTCAACCTGCCATTCATGATTTGGATGATGCGCGGCTTCTTTGAGGACCTGCCCATCGAACTCGAAGAGAGTGCGATGGTGGATGGCTGCTCCCGCTACGGGGCATTCCTGAGAATTGCGCTTGTCCTGGCCTCGCCAGGGCTGGCGGCCGCGGCCATCTTCACTTTCCTGTTCACCTGGAATGAATTCCTGTTCGCGCTGATCCTGACTGGTACCAGGGCCAGGACGATGCCGGTCGCCGTCCAGCTCTTTATGCGCGAGACCGGCATTGATTGGGGGCACATGTGTGCAGCGGCAGTGGTCATGATGATCCCTATGCTGGTCTTCACCATGTTCATTCAGAAGTACCTGGTGCGCGGCCTGACACTGGGAGCGATCAAGGGTTAACAACAAGACCAGTCGAAAGGACAGCCTGGGTCACACGTTCAGAACAATGTAATCTGAATTACCGACATTTGGCGACTGGTGAGTTATCTTGAAGTCCTGACCAATAAGAATATCATTTGGAGAGGGAGCAAAGCAGTGCATCGTTCAACCAAATGGTTAGGGTTGCTTGCCATAGTCATAGCCGCAATGGTGTTGGTGGGGTTCACTCAGCGGGAAATCATTCTGACCCAGGTTCTCGGAGATGGCTACCTGCATGGCGAGGTCAAATTTGAAGATGGCGCGCCAGTCGCTGCCGCGACAGTCATGCTGATTGCCCAGCGAGCTTCCGGCGCGGACTGTGCTTCCGGGTATTGTGAGCTGATAAATGCGCCCGCGTTCTTTCCCGTGACCAAGACCGATGCGCATGGGCGGTTCTCCTTACATGTCCCACGTCAGTACCTGGCGCCGAGCGGCAAGCCGAGCTTCTATATCTACAAGCTCCAGGTTGAACTTGACCCGAACCGCCTGAAGCTGTTTTATAACCTGAAGCTGGCTGCCCATCAGTCAAACCGCCAGACGTTTACTGTCCGCCCGCCGTATCTGACCAGGACGCAAGCATTGGAGAGCTGACCTCTTAGAAATGAACGACCATTTCATCGCCGTTGACCTGGGCGCGTCCGCCGGGCGGGTATTACTCGGCCAATGGGGTGAAGACCGCTGCTCGCTACATGAACTGCATCGTTTCCCCAACAGGCCAGTGATTTTAGCCGACCACTTGCATTGGGATATCCTGAACCTGTGGGCAGAGGTCAAGGCGGGGCTGATCCGTTACGTCGCTGAGTTCGATCAGCCGTTGGCTGGCATCGGCATCGACACCTGGGGCGTTGATTTTGGACTCGTGGACGCCCAGGGACATCTCATCGGCAACCCGTATCATTACCGCGACTCCCGTGTAGACGGGATGTTGAAGCGGGCGGATGGCATCGTCACCGCTCGACGGATTTTCTACGAGACCGGCGTCCAACTTATGGAGCAAAACACCCTCTACCAATTGCTCAGCATGGTCGAAAACGACGACCCGCACCTCGCCATTGCCGAGACGTTGCTGATGATGCCGGACCTCTTTCACTACTGGCTGTCCGGGGTAAAGGCCTGTGAGCAAACGGACGCCTCCACCAGCCAGATGCTGAGCTATCATGGCCGTTCTTGGGCCACCGAAATGTTGGCCGAACTGGGCCTGCCGGTACAGATACTCCCCACGCTCGTGCCACCGGGCACCATATTGGGCGAAATGCTGCCCTCGCTCCAACGGGAAATCGGGTTGCACAATGCCGCGCCCATCATCGCCCCCGCCACACACGATACCGCCAGTGCGGTGGCGGCTGTGCCCGACCTGGACTCACACAGCGCTTACATCAGCAGTGGCACCTGGAGCCTGGTCGGAGTCGAACTGTCGCACCCGCTCATCAACGACCGGGCGTTTCAGCTCAGCTTTGGGAACGAGCACGGCGCAAATGGCACCATCCGGTTTCTGAAGAATGTGACCGGCTTGTGGCTGCTTCAGGAGAACCAAAGGCAATGGCAACGTGAAGGCCTGGAATGTGACTGGGAAAAGCTGCTGGCCATGGCCCAGGAAGCTCCTCCTTTTCGCTGCTTGCTCGACCCCGACCACGCCGCCTTTCGCTGTCCGCTGAATATGCCTGCTGCCATCCGAGAATACTGCCGCGATACCAATCAGCCGGTGCCGCAAAGCATCGGCGAGATCGTCCGCTGTTGCCTGGACAGCCTGGCCCTGCGGTATCGCCAGGTCATCGAACTGCTGGAAGAGCTAACCGGGCGAGAAATCAAAGTCATCCGCGTCATAGGCGGCGGCAGCCGCAACCGACTGCTGTGCCAACTGACTGCGGACGTCTGCCGCCGGCCAGTCGTGGCCGGGCCGGCGGAGGCCACCGCGTTGGGCAATCTCGTCGTACAGGCCATCGCCGCCGGCAAGGTTGCTGACCTGGCCTCGGCCCGGCAGGTCATCGGCGCATCGGTACGCCGCGATTGCTATGAGCCGGGCCCTGACACAGGCTTTGACGAGCACTTTCAGCGTTTCTGTGCGCTTCGCCCCAAAGACGCGCCGTAACAGGTCGCGTCCTGCGAGCTATTTGCCGGTAACGTCGCCCCGCTCCAGGTACTCCGTCAGCGTGCTGGGGTTCGGCCCCAGATGCAGGGCCAGGAAATAGACCCGTGCGCCTTCTTCAGTGTAAACGGCCAGAGAGAGGGCTGTATCGAGGTCCGGGCCGACTGCCAGGATGCCGTGCCCGCCCAGTACCACCACATTGCCATCTCCCATCACCTCCAACGCCCGGCGGCCAAACTCCTCCGTACCGCTCTGTTGATAGGGCGCAACCGGCACCGTCCCGCGAACATAGACGAGCTGGGTTACCAAAACGGGTGGAATAGGCCTGCCCACCAGCCCAAATGCGTTCGCGTGCGGCGAATGGGTATGGACCACCCCGAACACATTGGGGCGGTTCCGGTAAACGTAGAGGTGCATGGGCGTCTCAAATGACGGTTTATGAGGACAATCAACCTGCTCCCCATCTAATGTAACCAGACAGATGTCGGCTGGTGTCATTGTCTCATAAGGGCGTCCGCTCGGTGTGATCGCCACCAGACCCGTCTCCGGGTCCCGCGCGCTGAAATTGCCCATGGTGAGCAACATCAGACGTTCCTGATAGGCCTTCCTGGCCACTTCCAGTACTTTGGTTCGCATTGCTTCAAGTTGCAACATGTCTACTTCCAGGAGCTCCTTCTCTTTACACATAGGTATAGCCGGCTTGTACGAAGCCGGGGCGATGAGGCATCTCTCGCCAGGCACATGAAGATACTACCAGAGGTCATGGCTTGTCAAGTGAGGAGACTGACATCTATCAAGAACCCGTTTGTCGTGCGCATTACGTTTTGTAAAATATGCTCAGAATACCGAAAGTTCTGTGCTTTGTATGCGCCGTGGCGATTTTCTTCAGCGTTATCTGTGGAGTTTGACACGAACACACGACGTGGTACAATATTCTTGTAAATGACTGACCAAAGATGTTGGTTGGGCGACGAAGCTCAAGGTTGGGAGGCTTGAATATTGGTGACGCAAGAGAAGATTGCAGTAGATTCTGCCCAAGAGACTGAAAGGCTAACGGGCCGTAAGGATGAGCGGCCTAAGCGGAAGAAGAACGCACGGGTAACTGTTTTTGCCAATTGGTGCAAGGGATGCGGCCTATGCGTTGCTTTTTGTCCTCAACAGGTTTTCGAAGAGGATGAAGAGTCTCATCCCGTTGTCGCTCACCCTGAGCGATGTACCGTTTGCAACTGGTGCACCATGCACTGCCCCGATTTTGCTATCGTCGTTGTGGCTGATGAAGAGCCACAGAGCGATGTCCAGCAGTGCATTGGCAATGCAGATGAAGCTGGAGTTTGACGTGCGGCTACATGAGGCCGCTGATGGGCGCAGATGAAGACGGAATGATACTTCACCTGCGTTCGTTGTAGTTGCCGAAGGTTTCGTGGAAGCCAGAGAAAAATCAGGACACGGAGACGCGGACAAGTGACCATACGTTTCATGCAGGGAAATGAGGCCTGCGCCGAGGGAGCTTTGGTCGCAGGGTGCAATTTTTTTGCAGGCTATCCAATCACGCCGTCAACTTCTATCGCGGAAATTCTGGCCCGCAAGCTGCCCGAACGGGGCGGCAAGTTTATTCAGATGGAGGACGAACTCGCCAGCATTGCAGCAGTGATCGGCGCGTCCATCGGGGGGGCCAAGGCGCTGACGGCGACCTCTGGCCCTGGTTTTTCGCTAATGCAGGAGCACATCGGTTACGCAGCGATGGCCGAGGTGCCCTGCGTTATCGTTGATGTGCAGCGACTGGGGCCCAGTACTGGCCAACCGACCAGTCCCTCTCAAGGAGATGTGATGCAGGCCCGTTGGGGCACCCATGGCGACCATCCAATTATTGTGTTGACCGCATCTTCAGTTTGCGAAGCGTTCAATATGACCGTGATGGCGTTCAACTTTTCCGAAATGTATCGCACGCCTGTCATTCTGCTCTTGGATGAAGTGATAGGCCATTTGCGGGAAAAAGTGGACCTGCCAGAACCGGGAAATGTTGAAGTGTGGAATCGGGTGAAATCGAACGTGCCGCCGGAATGGTACTTCCCTTATGAGGACGCTTCAGCTGTGGTGCCGCCGATGGCGAATTTCGGCGAGGGTTATCGCTATCACATCACCGGGTTGTTTCATGACCGCGCGGGCTTCCCCACCGAGCGACTGGATGAGATCAACCCCTGGCTGGAGAGGGTGTTTAACAAGATTGCCTTCAACGAGGAGAGCATTTGTCTGTACAAAGAAGAGTGGACCAGTGGCGCGCGCGATGTGGTTGTGGCCTACGGCGCGACAGCGCGTTCGGCCCGTCATGCGGTCAAAATAGCGCGGGCCAAACGGCACAATGTGGGGTTGTTGACTTTGCAAACGCTGTGGCCTTTCCCCGCCGGCGTCGTCAGCCGCATAGCACGAAACTGTCGCCACATCATCGTCCCCGAGATGAACAGAGGGCAGTTGGTGCTGGAAGTCGAGCGGGTTGTGGGCGCGGCCAAAGTCCGCGCTGTAAATCGGGCCGATGGCGAGATGCTCACCCCGCAACAGATTCTAGACGCAATTGAGCAAAAGTAACCGGCTGAACGGTCTTTCGGTTGACGCAGTTTTGTAGGAGCTGACTGGTGAGGCGCGAAGAGCAAAAAGTCTACGAATATTTGAGGCATAACAAGAAATTCCCCAATGTCTGGTGTCCGGGCTGTGGCATCGGGATTGTGCTGGGCAGCCTGATCCGGGCCATTGACCATGTTGGGTTGGACAAAGATGAGGTAGCACTCATTTCCGGCATTGGCTGTACGGGGCGCATGCCGGTCTACGTGGATTTCAATACCATGCATACCACTCATGGGCGCGCGCTGGCTTTTGCGACCGGCCTCAAGCTCTTTCGGCCGGATATGCATGTCATCGTGGTTATGGGGGACGGCGACGCCGTGGCGATTGGCGGGAACCACTTCATTCATGCGGCCCGTCGCAACATCGGCATCACGACCATCATTGTCAACAACGCCACCTATGGCATGACAGGCGGTCAGTATTCACCGACCACGCCGCTGGAAAGCCTGGCAACTACCGCGCCCTTCGGGAACATTGAACAGCCCGTCCCAATTGCTGAATTAGCGCGGGTGTCCGGAGCCGCATTTGTGGCACGCACCACCGTCTATCACGCCCACGAACTCGACAAGCTCATCGAGCAGGGTCTGTTGAAAAAAGGGTTCAGCGTGATAGAGGTTGTCAGCTACTGTCATACCACATTTGGGCGGCTGAACAAGAAGGGTGGCGCAGTGGAGATGATGCGCGAACTCAAGGACAATAGCGTGACGCTTGCGGCAGCGGAGAAATTGACCCCGGAAGAAAGGGAGACGAAAATCATCCGTGGCGTATTGGTTGACCGAGACCTGCCTGAATACACAGAATTGTATCAGAGGATCATCGAGCGCGCCCAGGCAAATCTGCGCCCCGAACGTGTTGAGTCACCCGGCAAAGGTCTGCCCTCGGCCAAGAAATGGGCCGAGTGCGGGTCTTCTGGCAGGGACAAGGAGGACAGGCGTTTCGAGATTCGCCTGGCCGGCGAGGGTGGACAGGGGCTCATCCTGGCCGGCCTGATCCTGGCCGAGGCTGCCGCGACCTATGATGGCAAGAACGCGACGCAGGTGCAATCGTATGGCCCGGAAGCGCGCGGAGGCGCCAGTCGCTCGGAGGTCATCATCTCCAACGGGGACATTGACATGCCTAAAGTGCTGCTGGCTGACCTCCTGTTGGCTATGAGCCAGCAGGCCTGCGACAAATATTTCAGGGAAATGAAAGCTGACAGCATTTTGCTGGTGGACTCTGGGCAGGTGACGCGGGTGCCGACGACCCGTGCGCTGCGCATCCCCATCACTGCCATCGCCGAGAAGGTCACCGGCCGTCGGATTACGGCGAACATTGTGGCGCTGGGCATCATCGTTGGTTTGACTGGCGTGGTCAGCAAGGATGCCATTCGCCAGGCAGTTATTGCGCGGGCGCCCCGCGGTACCGAAGAGATGAACATCAAAGCCCTGGAAGCCGGGCTTGCCGAAGCGGAGAAAGTCTATCTCGAAACCAGGCTCGATTGGAGATGAGCGATTCGATCCGAGAGGCGGTGTTTGGCTGGCTGAAGGGCCAGAACGTAAGGGCGTATTGGGTCGGCGGTTCGGTGCGAGATTGGGTATTAGGGCGTCATGTCCACGACCTGGACATCGCAGTCGAGGGCCGTCCCATTCCTCTGGGCCGCCGTCTTGCCGATGCGTTCGGCGGGGCGTTCTACGCTCTCGATGCGGAACGGGAAGCAGTCCGCGTGTTGTTGCCAACGGAGGCCGGGCAGCCATTCACGCTTGACCTGACCCGTCTGTATGGAGGGGACATCCACTCCGACCTGGCCGCGCGGGACTTCACCATCAACGCCATGGCCTTGCCCATCGGCGTGACTGACCTGAGCAAGCTGGTTGATCCGTTTGGAGGCTTGAGCGACCTCAGGCAAGGGTGGCTACGCCCCGTATCGCCGATGTCTTTGCAGAATGACCCGCTGCGGGCCTTTCGAGCGGTGCGCATGGCTCACCAATTTGCGTTGCGCGCGGAGCCCGAAACCGAGTCTCTCATCCGCCAGGCGATACCTCTCCTGCCGCAAGTCTCTGCCGAGCGCATCCGCGACGAGGTGTGCAGGATTCTGGACCTCTGCCCGGCTGGCCCGCCGGTAGCCGATTTGCACCAGTTGGGGTTGTTGCACAGCCTGTTCGAACGATTCGTGGTATCACAGCAGGTCGCCGGACGCCTGCCCCACCCCGGCGAGCTATATGCTCTGCCGATTGAGCTACAACCGCATCGGGCTGTTGAGGCGTTCAACGCCTGGGAGTCTTTGTTCGACAGCGGCCCACAGCCGCCGCCCTCCTCCCAGACTGAACGAGCCCTCACGGCGTTTCGAGATGTAATCAATCGCTACCGGCGTTTGCTCCAAGACCGACTTGGGGCTGGCATTGCAGGTTATCGTACTCGGGCGACGATGCTGAAATGGGTGATCCTATTGCTCTACACGGCCGGCCCGATGTGTGTGAGCGCGGTATTGAGCGGCCTGCGTTTCAGCAACGCAGAGGTCCGTTTCAGCGTAACTCTGGCAAACGTATTCTTAGAGCCCATGGCCTGGGTAGAGCAGCAAGATGTGTCCCCTCGGGTTTTACACCGTTTCTACCGCCAGGCGCGTGACTGTGGCCCCGAAGCCCTGACCCTCTTCCTGGCAGACCGTCTGGCAGCTTTCGGACGTGGGGAAGCTGTCCACTCGCCGGTGGAAATCGCTGGTGTTGTGGACAAAGCGTGGCGGGCCTATTTCGAGGCTTATCACGAAATAGTGGCCCCGCCTCGCCTACTGAACGGCGAAGACATCACGGCCCAAACCGGCATCCCGGCCGGGCCTGCGGTCGGCGAGCTGTTGGAACAACTACAGGAAGCTCAAGCAGCGGGTGAAATTCGCTCGCGTGAGGAAGCCTTAAACTGGCTTGAGGCGCGCGCCGTGCGCCAGCACACGCCTTAAGGTGGGTGGTTTTGTGGCCCGACGGTCTCATTGCAAGGCAATGTCAAGTGCTTCGGCCAGTACCCGGCTGGGAATGACTTCCAGGCCCTCCGGCGTGTGCTTCTTGATTTTGGGCGAATAGGGTGCGAGACATCGCTTGAAGCCCAGTTGAGCTGCCTCTCGCAGGCGTCTGTCAAGGTGACTGACGGAGCGAAGCTCCCCGGACAACCCCACTTCGCCTACAACGGCCAGGTCTGCGGGGACTGGTGTATTGCGAAAACTGGAGGCAATGGCCAGAGCGACGGACAGGTCTGCCGCCGGCTCGTTGATGCGCAGGCCACCCACGACGTTGACAAAAATATCCTGGTCGCCCAGGCGCAGCCCGACCCTTTTGCTCAACACAGCAACCAGCAACAGCAGGCGGTTGAGGTCAATGCCGTTGCTGGTACGACGCGGCAAGCCGAAACTGGTTGTGCTCGCCAGGGCCTGAATCTCCACCAACAGGGGGCGCGTACCTTCCAGCGTGATCGCGACCGCCGAACCCGCTGCGTGGGGCAATCGCTCGGCCAGAAACGACTCCGACGGGTTGGCGACCTCAACCATGCCTTCATCGCGCATTTCAAATACCCCCACTTCGTTGGTGGAGCCAAAGCGATTCTTAACGCTGCGCAAGAGGCGGAACGAATGAAACCGCTCGCCTTCCAGGTACAGCACGGTATCTACGATGTGTTCCATTACACGCGGACCGGCAATCGCGCCAGCCTTGGTGACATGGCCTACGATGAAGATGGGGATATGGGTAGACTTGGCCAGGCGCAACAGCCTGGAGGCGCACTCGCGCACCTGGCTGACGCTGCCTGCTGCCGCCGTCAGTTCATCTGAGTAAATCGCTTGAATCGAATCCACAATGACCAGACGCGGTTTCAGTTGTTCGATTTGCAGCATGATTTGCTCCAGGTTGATCTCGGCCAGAACGTACAGGCCAGGTTCCAGTGTCCCCAGACGGTCGGCTCGCATCTTGATTTGCTGGGCCGACTCTTCACCAGACACATAGAGCACCGTGCCGTTTCCTCGGGCAAGCAGGTTGGAGACCTGAAGCAACAGGGTAGATTTGCCGATGCCGGGGTCGCCGCCGATCAGCACCACCGAGCCAGGTACCACGCCGCCGCCCAGCACGCGGTTGAACTCGGCGATGGGCACAGCCAGCCGTTGGAAGTCGCCTGCTTTCACTTTGGTCAATGGTTCTGGCTTACTGAAAGACGCCATCGGCGCGAGATTGACCTTGTCCTGACGCAGTTCGACGACCGATTCAACGAAGGTATCCCATTCACCGCAATCGGGACAGCGAGGCCATTCCTTAGCGGAGGTCTTGCCGCAAACCTGGCATACAAATTGGGTGCGGGCTTTGGGCATCTGCTACACTCCCCCTCATTGCTTTGCTTGCCATGCTACCGTCTTTCTTTCAGTTTGTCAAGAACCGGGAATTTCCTGTGCCATGGTCCGTTTCAAGGGGATTATACCTTACGCCGCTTTTATACTGCCATTATCCTGGGCGACGGGAATGGCCGGTGGAGTGCGGAGCGATGCAGTCCCGTGTGTTCACGCCTGTCTCAATCGAGCGGTTTCAAGTTGTTTAGAGCTAACAACGTGTTTAGCAGTGCCTTGAATTCAGGGCACTGCCCCGCCGCGATGGCCAGGTCCTGCCCGCGCAGGAGAGCTGCCATCTCCAGTGTTTTATTATACTTTCGAGGCGGCTTGGCCTGACGATACAGTTCTGTTAAATGATGTGAAGGCGGTCTGTCCAGGTCAACCCGTTCCGGCTGTGCGCTGGGAGCAGCCCTACGCACGCCTAGCCTGCGGCAAATGTGTTCCCAATAGGGAAGCAGCCAGGCCTCGACCTCATATTGAGCTGCATGAGCATGGAATCGCTCGTTATGCTCGGCAACGCGCCGCAAGAACTGCTTGGCCTCGTCAGCTGAGCGAAAGTAAGGGTACACGTCGACCAAGCCGACCACGGCAGCTACGTCCGGCTGGCCCAATTCCAGCTGAATGCGCCTTCGCAAGCGGTGCTCGTCTAAGGTAATAATATTCTTGGTAACCAGGGATAATTTGGGACGCTTCTCGGCCTCTGCGCGTCCGTCTAGAAACCGCTTGAGGTGTTCTTTGAGGGCAGTTTCTGTTTGTCCCTCGGTTAGCAGGATGACCTTCACGGACGCCCCCCTAAAGTGCCCATGAGCCACAGGTCACCCAAAGTATACTCGCGCAGCCACTCGTCCAGGTTCATACTGTCTGCCCAGGTGACGGTGGTCTGCCCTTCGACTTTGTCCAGAATTAGGACCTCGTTCGCCTCGAGCCAGCGGATCAGGTCTGCGGAGTGGGTGGCGACGATCACCATCCCGCGCATGGCAGCGTCTTGCAGGACGCCAGCAAGCAATTTCAAAAGCTCCGGATGGAGGCTGACCTCTGGTTCATCGATCAATGTAATGGGCGATGGCTCTGGGGCGAGAAGGACAGTCGCCAACCAGAGAAAGCGCAGCGTCCCCTCCGAAAGCTCGTTCGGATAAAGCGGATCCGTTAAACCAGATTGATACCAAGCCATGGTGACCTGTCCCGCACCTACGACGGGAAATTCCAGGCCGCTAAAGTCGGAGAAGGCGGTCTTCAAGAGGTCTTCCAAACGCCTGTACACAGTATCTCGGTGAAGCGCGCGTAAGTTGTATAAGGCAGAATACAGGAATTCTCCATTGGGTCCCGGACTGGTGGTGGGGGTAAGCGGCTGAGGCAACCTAATCATCGAGCGAGGGCCGACATCTAAGAAGCTGTATGACCGCGTCTTGGCTATCGCATTACGCAGCGCTTCAGGCTCTTCGTACATGGGGGGCACCTGAGCCAGGGCGAGCTCCGAATAATCGTACTCCCAAGATGGTTGCACCATTGTTCGCGCAGAGAGATCTGTGTACCAGACACGGCGTTCGTGCGCATCTATATAACAGTAGGGCTTGTCGGCCGAGGGGTCGAATTGCCACTCCAGCCGCTCGGAGGAAATCGTGTAACCAATCTTGCCAGGTGTCAGCACGAAATGATAACGCATTGGTTCTGGAGAGCGCGTGCTCTCGACATCAACCTCAAGTTCGATGCATAGCTGGTTGTTTTTATCCTTGATTCGCGGGAGTATTGTGTTCAGACCGCCCTGGCTTTCTATCGCTTTAGCCAGATTCTTACCGGTCGCGTCTTTGAGCAACTGAAATACTTCCAGCAGCGAAGTCTTGCCGGAACCGTTGGGGCCGATCATGACCATTAAAGGGCGCAGTGGCAACCAGACGTCCACCAGGCTACGATACCCCGCTATATGCAACTTGGTAAACTTCATGGTCGCTTTCCCTCCTGCTCCTTGCGCAACCTCAAGGTACGGTTTTCAGGTGACACGAATCAATTATACAATTTGTCTTTCAATCCAGCAATTGAAAAGATGGCCTGTCCTCACAGCCCCGAACGTAAGACCTGGCTGTAGGCCCGGATGCGTTCGGCGCGCATGGGCCGTTTGTGGCCGACCAGCCATTTCAGGGATTCTACTGTGAGTTGATAGAGGTAGTTGAGTAGAAGGAAGAGTCGTATCAAAGTCGCTTGCATCGGGCCGTGGTGTTTGCGGAAGAAGCGGATCTTGCTCCTCTGAAAGTGGATATGCTGGGCGGCGATCACCTGTCTGCTGCTCTGCCCGCCGTAGTGGATCACTTGGGCGCCAGGAAAGTAGACGATTTGCCAGCCGGCCTGCTTGATGCGGTAACACCAGTCCATTTCTTCCGAGTACATAAAGAAACTGTCATCGAGCAGGCCAACTTGCTCGATGACTTCGCGGCGTACCATCAGGCACGCGCCCACGCTCCAGTCCACCTGTTGAATCTCATCGTCGCTTCTGTCCTGCATGTAATAGGCGCGCAGAATGCTGTTATCGGCCCACCATTGTTGGAGCACAGTGCTTTCCAAGAAAGCTGTCGCCATGGTGGGGAAGCGTCGGCGTGAAGACTGTACAGAGCCATCGGCGTTGAGCAGCTTCGGGGCGACCACGCCAACCTCTGGATGGGCGTCCGCGTAATCAACCAGAGCCGTCAACGCCTCGCCCAGAACCTCGGTGTCGGGGTTGAGCAACATGACATAACGCCCACGCACCTGTTTGAGGGCCTGGTTATTGCCTGCGGTAAAGCCCAGATTGTCCTGGTTTGCTATGAGCGTGACCTGGGGGAATTCGCGGCAGACCATTTCGCTGCTGCCGTCGTGTGAGGCATTATCTACTACAATGACCTCTAAGGCTTCCGGCGGGAGCCGCCAATTGATGTAGATTGACATCAGGCAGCGACGCAGGAGCTCGCGCACGTTCCAATTGACGATGACGACCGACAGGGCGGGAGAAGTCATATCTTGCGGTCAATCACATAGTCGGCCAGGGCCAGCATGGCTTCCCGCGAAGGATGATCGGGCAGCATACGCAGCGCGTCTTTACCCGCCCGGACGAACTGCCGGGCTTCATCCAGGCTCGCAGGTATGGCCTCCGACCGGGCAATGCGGGCGACGACCTCGGCGATGACCTTTTCATCTGTTTCCAGCCGGTCAAGGACACGAGCAAGGGATTCATCAGCCGGATGATTTTGGATGAAATACATGGTGGGCAGCGTTACGGTACCTTGTCGCAGGTCGCTGCCGGTTGGTTTCCCCAACTCTCTTTCGTCCCCGACAAAATCGAGCACATCGTCAATGATCTGAAAGGCCATGCCGATGTTTCGCCCGTATGCTCGTAGACCCTCAATTTGAGTTTCCGGCAACCCGGCCAGTATCCCCCCTGCCTCTGTGGCCGTCGCGATCAACGACGCGGTCTTGCTGTAAATTCGGTCGTGGTAATCTTCGCGTGTCTGCTCGCGCCAGGGGTGGGCGAAGAGTTGGGTCAGCTCACCGCGGCAGATAGTCCCCAGCGTCTGAGCGAAGAGAGAAATCACCCGCACATTCTCGGTTTCGGCCGCTAAAGCAGCCGACTGAGCGAAGATCAGGTCGCCGGCCAGGACAGTGGCGCCTCCGCTCCATCGGGCGTTGAGGGTCGTCTTGCCGCGGCGCAGCAATGAATTGTCAATCAAGTCGTCGTGGACGAGGGTGGCCGTGTGCAGCAACTCGATGGCGCCAGCTAAGGATATCGCTCTCTCAGGCTCGGCCTGGCCGAATTTGGTTGCCAGCAAGGCCAGGGCAGGACGAATGCGTTTGCCGCCGCTCTCCAAAATATAAAGCAGAACGTCCGTGAGATATTTGTTCGGAGTCTGCAGCGACCGCTTCATTTTCAGCTCGACCTGTTCCAGGTCCGCGCTAACCGTGCTAAAGGCGGGAATCGTGACCAATTTGCTTCCTTCCCCCTGATTGTCTCATGTCCAGGCCAAAGAGCCTTTCAACATTATCCGAAGTGACCTGCTCAACTTCTTCCAGGCTGATTTTTCTGATCTCAGCTACTTTTTGTGCGACCAATGCCACAAAGGCAGGCTCGTTGCGTCGCCCCCGATAGGGGTGCGGCGTCAGGTAGGGGCAGTCTGTCTCCAGCAGTAGCCTCGACAACGGGATGCTCTGAACAATTTCTGGCAACCTGCGCGCATTTTGAAAAGTGACTGGCCCCCCGACCGAGATGTACAGGCCCATTTCTATGGCCTGGCGAGCCATCGCCAGGTCGCCCGAGAAGCAATGCAATACGCCCCGTGGCGCCCGCCCAACCTTGGCCCGCTGCGACAGGACAGCCATAATCGCTTCATGAGCATCGCGGTCGTGGATGATTACCGGTAGCCCCAGCGACTCGGCCAGGTCAAGCTGGCGCTCGAAAGCCCCCAACTGTCTGTCACGCGGCGAGAGGTCACGGTAGTAATCCAGGCCGATTTCCCCGATCGCCACCACTCGCGGGTGCCCTGCCAACGCCCGCAACGTATCAAGGCTCGCTTCGTTCAGGGTGTCTGCATCGTGAGGATGTATGCCTACCGAAGCGTAGATAAATGGGTATCGCTCAGCCAGTTCGAGAGACCGCTCACTTGATGGCACATCCGCGCCCACGTTAATTATCCGAGAAACACCAGCCCTGATGGCCCGCTCAATGACCTGCTCCCGGTCTCCGTCAAACTGCGAAAAATCCAAATGAGCGTGGCTATCGTCCACTATACCAATCCCAACAAACCAGCCCCTTCGCTGATGAGCCTTTCTGTTTTTTCCTCGGCCGATGACTCAGCGTAGACCCGCAGCAGAGGTTCGGTGCCGGAAAGCCGCAACAATAACCAGCTTCCATCTGCCAGGTCGAACCTGAGGCCATCCGTTGTCCAGGTGCGCACCACCGCTTGACCGCCCACTTGCGTAGGGCGAACTGTTTTTATCGTGTCTTGCACCTGGCGCTGCCGCCCGTCCTCGAAGGTCCAATCCCGGCGACTGTAGGAATATGCCCCGAATTCGGCCCTGATTTCCGAAATCAGCCTGGAGAGCGTGCGTCCAGTGTGCGACAACAGGTCGAGAATGCGCAAGCCGGCCAGGATGCCATCCCGTTCGGGCAGATGGTCGCCAAAGGCGTAACCGCCCGATTCTTCTCCCCCGATAATGGCCTGTGTCTGCAACATCGCCGGCGCGATATGCTTGAATCCTACTCCGGTGGTGTGTACTGTCACGCCAAATCGTTCCGCTATGCGGTCTACCAATGAAGATGTCGCCACAGTTTTGATAATTGTACCCCGCGCCCCGCGTGTGGACAGCATATAATACAACAGCAGCGGGTAGACCATGAAATTGTCCACAAACTCGCCCCGTTCATCAACCAGAGCCAGGCGGTCAGCGTCGCCATCGTTGGCCAGACCGACGTGGGCGCCCGCGGCCATCACTGCCCGCCGAAGTTCGCCCAGATTCTCGCTTGTTGGCTCTGGCGCACGCATTCCAGGAAATTCAGGGTTGCGTTCGCCGTGGATCTCTTCAACGTGCACCCTGCTGCCGGCCAGTATCCTGGGGAAATACCCCATCCCCGCACCGTACATGGGGTCCACGACGACTCGCAAGGGAGACCGGCGGATGCGGTCCAGGTTGACCAGCGAGGCGATATTCCGGAAATAGTCAGGCCACGGGTCATGGGGCCGGACGATCCCTCCCTGAATTGCAGCCGACAGCGCGACCCGCTGAACCGGAATGACGCCGCCGGACACCTGAGCGACCGCAGATTGAACCTGAACCAGGACCTCGTCAGATGCGGCGCCGGCATAGTCGGTCCGAAACTTGAATCCATTGTAATAGCCAGGGTTATGGCTGGCTGTGATGATCACTGCACCAGCCGTCCCCAACTGCTTGATGGCAAAAGAAATTGCCGGCGTCGGCGCCGCGCTTTGGCACAGATAGACAGGTATGCTATTGGCCGCCATGACCTCGGCGACCGCCTGAGCGAACCGTTCTGAGCCGAAACGGGTGTCATATCCTATGACCAGACCCCGTGACGGTCCACCGCAGTCTTTGAGGTAATGGGCCAGCCCCTGAGCACATATCCGCACGTTTTGAAAGGTGAAATCCTCGGCGATCACACCTCGCCAACCGTCCGTTCCGAACTTAATGCTCATCGGCTCAACGTAGTCCTATCGCCTACTCACAAATGGAGCCCCCATCAGTTCTGGTGTGAGGCCTCCCTTTGGTTTCGTCTTGTGCTCACCAGGTCTTTTGGTGTGCAGACGCCGCTCTGAAGGGCCTCAAGGTCTGAATCTACCATCATACAAATCAGTTCTTCAAATGAAACTGTCGGCTCCCAGGCCAGCTTTGCTCTGGCTTTGGCCGGGTTGCCGACCAGCAAATCAACCTCAGCCGGCCGGAAGAACTTGGGGTCGATCACAACATAGTCCCTGTAGTCCAGGCCGGCGTAACCAAAAGCCACTTCGCACAGCTCTCGTACTGAGTGGGTCTCGCCTGTGGCTATCACGTAATCGTCGGGCTCGTCCTGTTGGAGCATGAGCCACATAGCTCGCACATAATCGCCTGCATATCCCCAGTCTCGACGGGCGTCCAGGTTGCCCAGGTGTAACGAATCCTGCAAACCCAACTTGATGCGGGCTACGCCATGGGTCACTTTGTGAGTCACGAACTCAAGCCCACGGCGAGGCGATTCGTGATTGAAGAGGATCCCGGAACAGGCGAACAGGCCGTAGCTTTCCCGATAGTTAACCGTGATCCAGTGTCCATAGACCTTGGCTACGCCATAAGGGCTGCGCGGATAGAAAGGAGTCTTCTCGGTCTGAGGCACTTCCTGCACTTTGCCGAACATCTCGCTGCTGGAAGCCTGATAGAAACGGATGCCAGGGTTGACCAGGCGAATGGCGTCGAGCAGGCGAGTGACACCCAGGGCGGTAAACTCGCCCGTCAAAACTGGCTGTTTGAACGAAGTTGGGACGAACGACTGGGCGGCCAGGTTATAGACTTCGTCCGGTTGGATTTCGTGCAGAATATCAATCAAGGACACCTGGTCGAGCAAATCGCCCTGGACGAGCTCGACCTCATCTTGAATGTGCTGAATGCGGTCAAAATTGACTGTGCTGGTGCGCCGCACCATACCATAGACCTGATAGCCTTTCTCCAGCAGGAAGTCTGCCAGATAAGACCCATCTTGGCCTGTTATGCCTGTAATCAACGCCTTTCTTGCCATAGTTCGTCCCTACGCTTTCACCGTACTTGCGTTCTTGACGCGCTCGCGCCAATAGTCTAATGTGTATTTCAGACCGTCCTCGAAGGAGATCTCGGGTTTCCAGCCAGTGGCGAGATGCAATTTGGAGTAATCGCACTGGCTGACCGGTACATCTGACCGGCGCAGTCGCGCCTGATCCAGTCTGATCTCTATTTTAATATCCACAAAGCTCAGCAATATGTCAAGCAGCTCCTGGATACGATGAGACGAGCCAGAGCCTACATTGTACACCTCACCAGGCACCCCTTTTTCTAACAGCAGGTAGTAGGCGCGCACTGTGTCTCTCACGTCACAGAAATCTCTCGCTGTTGAGAGCACGCCTACGTAGAGAACCGGCGGCCTGAGGCCGGCTTCGATCTCGGCGATTTGCCTGGACAGAGCAGAAGCCACAAAACGTTCAGTTTGCCGGGCGCCGATGTGGTTAAAGGCGCGGGCTCGTATGACCGGCAACCGGTGCTGGAGATAGTATTGCAGCCCCAACATGTCCTGGGCGATCTTGCTGACGCCATACGGCGTGTGAGGGCGGAACGGCGTGGTTTCTTTGACCGGCAAGTCCTCGGGCTGGATCAGGCCGTACTCTTCAGCCGAACCAACGATCAACACACGGGCTTGGGGCAGCAACTCTCTGAGAGCTTCCAGGAGGTTGAGCTGGGATAGCACGTTGCCCTGAAAGGTGTTCCATGGGTTCACGCAAGAGAACGGCACGTCTGCTTCGCCAGCCAGGTGAAAGACGTAATCCGGTCGGGCCGCAGCCAGTATTTGACGAATGCGGGATCCGTCGAGCAAATCGCCTTGATATAGGGACAGGGAATCTCGCAGGTGGGCAATGTTGTCGGTCTGCTTATGGATCAAACCGGACACAGACAGGTCGGTGTGGGCCAACAAGAACTCGGCCAGATGGCTGCCCGCAAAACCAGCAATCCCCGTGATGAATGCTTTCAAATAAACGCCTCCCGGTCTCCCGCCGGTTTATTTGCTAGACCAAGTTTTGGCATGGTGTGATTTCCAGGCATCTATGTAGCCCGATCATCTGGCGTCAGACCACGCCCTCCGCAGAGCAAGAACTGCTGTTGCCTCAGAGCCTGCAGGGGCTTGGTCCAGCGCTTCGCTGACAGGCTTGTGCCGAAGTCAATTTATTATACATGAACTTGCTGCTGTCGGCAAAAAAGTTCGCCCAAAGGTACATGACACCAGCCCTGAACCGAAGTCCTGAGCGCAGCGAAGGAGCAGCGAGGAATCTCAACGCCTGCCAGCGCGAGATGCTTCGCCTTCGGCTCAGCATGACGGAATCGGGCAGTATTTCTTCCCCTATGATCAGCGCGCCTGCGCGCCAAGGGGGAGATCAGAATGACGGGCGGCCCCGTATGGCCCTGGCGCGACGGCTATGGCAAACCGCACCACATGTGCGCCGCCGAAAACTTCGGGATTCTTGGGCTTATTCTCGAATTTGCGGGCGAAGTTCGAAGTGGAAGCGGTTCCTGAAACGCCGCAGCAGGCGCAAGATGGGAGGGCCAAAACAGGCGATCAGCAAGATGTTGCCGGCTGCTCGCCCTAAATCCCACAGCAAGGACGTGGTGAGGTAAAACACAGCAAAGCGCAGCAACGTGGCCCAGGGGCCATAGCCAGCCTGCCAATACATGTTGCTTTGGGCCGGGTCGAAGACATACGGCCAGAACCACAGGTCCATGATCGCCCCGAATGCCAGGCCCAATACGCCACCATATAGCGACAGGACAATCTGTTCCAGGCGAGGTCTACGGCTCAGGTCGGGCAGCCAGGCCGCTGCCATGCCCATCCAGCCCGTGGCGAACATCTGATAGGGCAGCCAGGGGCCCAGCCCATTGGTCACGATGGCCGACACGAGCAGGGACAAAGTCCCTAGCAGAAAGCCGAAGTCTGCGCCGTAGACGTAGCCGCACAGGATCGGCAAGAAGAAGATGGCCGAAAAACCCAGAGGGCCAGGTATCAGGCGCAGCACAGAGTTGATGGCGACCAGTATGCCCAGCACAGCCGCCGTCTTGGCGTTCATGCGCCGGGTTTCCAGGCTGACAAGCACGGTGACCAGGCAGATGACCATGCCGACCAGGAACACAAAGGGCGCATCTTGAGTATGGGCGAACACCATGCCGTCGGTCTGTTCCGGATGGACGAAAAACGGATATAAGAATGCGCCAATACCGACCGCGGTGGCGAGGGCCAGGATCAGGACATTCAGGAGCTGCCCCCGATCGTTTCGGCGGACAGAGGGCGCAGGGCGGGGCGTCAGGTCAGTTTCGAGGGGCGACATGGCGTCGGTATGCTTCCAAGACTTCGTCTTCGGTCAGATAGCCGCTTTCTGGGAAAAGTTTGCTTATTTGTGAGGAAAAAACCATAGACTGACGCATGATTTCCCGCATCGGCCCATCCAGGACAATCTGTCCGTCGCCCATGAGAACCACCCGGTCGGCGCACCGCGCCGCCAGTTCGACATCGTGGGTGACCATGATGACAGCTTTGCCCGCGCCAACCATGTCGCGCAGGAACTGGGCCAGTCGTTTTTTCTGCTGGTAATCCAGCCCTCTGGTCGGTTCATCCAACAACAGAACCTGCGGGTTGCCGATCAGGATGGCGGCCAGTGCAGCCCGCTGTCGCTCGCCTCCGCTCAGGTCACGGGGATAGTGGGCCTGCAGGTGCATCAGGCCGAGCTGCTCCAACAATGCGTCCGTGTCAGCCCGGCTGGAAGAGGGATGATAGCGGCGGGTGAACTCGATTTCTTCCCGCACCGTATCGGCGAAAAGCAGCGTGTCGGGGTTTTGAGGCACATAGCCGACCGTGCGTGCAATAGTTTGGACCTCCCAGTGGCGCGTGTCCTGGCCGTGCAATTCCACCACGCCGTTCTGTGGACGGAGCAGGCCGATGATGTTTTTGAGCAACGTCGTTTTGCCTGAGCCGTTGCGGCCCATGATAGCCGTCAATTGCCCGGCCTCGAAACTGATGGAAACTCCTTTCAAGGCTTCTTTGCCCTGATAGGAATACCACAGGTCACGCAGAACCAGAATGGCCTTCGAGGGTGCCGATTGGCTTGTCGCCCTGAGGGAGATCGCCTGGTCGGCCAGCGGCTCGAGGGGCAGGTGCCTGGCAAACGGCCGGCCAGCCTTGACGGTCAAAGGCAGGGGCGTCCAGTTCAGTTGGCGGGCCAGGGAGACGAGCGGCGGCGCGAAAGGGAGCTCGCTTAACACCGCGTCCGGCCGGCCCAGCACCGGTTTTTGTCCGTCGCCGGGGAAGTACAATATCCGGTCGGCGTACTGCACCACTCGTTCCAGCCGATGCTCGGAGAGAATGACGGTCAGGCCCAGGTCTGTGTTCAGTTTCTGTAAGAGGGTGAGAACCTCCTCAGCCGCCTGGGGGTCGAGCTGGGAAGTTGGCTCGTCCAGAACCAGTATGCGCGGCTGGAGGGTCAGTGCCGAAGCGATAGCCACCCGCTGGCGCTCTCCGCCCGATAGCGTCTCCAGGCGGCGGTGACGCAGCGGAGCAATGGCGACCTGATCCAGGACTTCTTCGATTCTTTTGCGCATCAGGCGTTGCGGCAGGTTGTGATTTTCCATGGCAAACGCCAGCTCGCTTTCGACTGTATCGGTCACCGCCTGGGCTTCGGGGGTCTGCAAGACAAACCCCACCAGGTCGCTCATGCCGCGTGGTTCGGCCTGCAACGGGTCACGTCCGCCTACCCTCACGCTGCCACCGAATTTGCCGCCGTAAAAATGGGGGATCAGCCCGTTCAGGCAGCGCAAAAAGGTGGACTTGCCGGCTCCAGAAGGCCCGACTACCAGAATGAATTCCCCTTCGTTGATCCGAAGCGTCAGGCGGTCCAGAATTGGGCGTTCTGTTCCAGCGTAGTAGAAAGTTACCTCGTCAAATTCTATCATTCTTGTCTCGCTGCTCCCGAGATAGCACGGCCGGGCCGATCAGGGCCATGATGGCTGCCCCTACCAGCGGATTGAAGCCGGGCCAATGCAGGCGTGGATATGGGTAGTAACCCATGAATCCAGCCGGCGACCGACTGAAGAGGATAAAGATGACCAGACTGGTCAGGCAAAGGGCCAGCAGCCTGGTGTCCCGTGGCCGCCAGAGCTCTGTGAGGTAGCGGCTGCGTTGTACACGCTTTCCCATTGAGTGAAATACCCACCCAATCAACGCGGCCGCCAGAGCCATCACGGCCCAGCCGGGCAGGCGCGCTTTGTCGGTCAGCCCCAGCCAGGCGACCGCGACCAAGACTAAGAACAGAGCCAAAGCGACCAGCCCTTTGTACGTGTTCTGTTGCGCCGCTGACATGTCATCCTGGCGGCTGAATCCACGCGCCTCCATTGACTCGGCCAATTGCATGGCGCGTTCCAGGCCGATGGTCAGCAGCGGCATGAACAGGACGAGCAGGTCGCGGACGCCGCGGAAGCGGTGTCCACGCACCATCTGCGCTTCGCGGATGTCGCGCAAGGCCAGGGTCATCTGAGGGACAAATGAGACGGCTATAGAAGTCACCACTCCCATCTGATACATGGACTTGGGCAGCGAACGCAGCAGATAGGATGGATTGGCCAAAATATTGAATGTTGCAAACGTGAGAATGATGCAGATCAGGCTCATGCCTCGAATTGCGCCGTAGGTCAGCGCTTCCAGAGTGACTGGCCCACCCAGCGTCAGCAACGCCACCCGACCCTCTGGGTCGGCGAACCAGCGCCAGGTCGGCAAATGGAACAACACCGTTTCCCCCTCGTGGACAAACAGGGGGTTGAACAGGAGCGGCATCAGCGACAAAAACAGAGTGAATCGAATCAGGGGCTGCCAGTGGACAGCCAGGGACGAACGCCGCCCCAGCAAGTCAAAGTTGACAGCGGCGACCGCAGCCAACAGGGTTAAATAGAATGGATTGGTGGTCGTGAGGCCCATCACCAGGCCGGTTACCAGCCAGACAAGCCATGCTTGGGTGTGATACAAGATGCTCCCCTCTACCTCTCGTCGTCATAGTCGCCAGCGTGCGAAAGGCGACGATAGATCAGGAACAGCAAGACAATAAAGCCCACAAAAGCCAGCCCCCCGCCTCCGACTACGCCAACCGCCGTGCCGGACAGGACGATGAACCAGAACACCTTGCTCGCCAGCAGGTCAGGCAAATGTCCCTCAGAAGGCGGAGCAGCAGCGGACGGCTGAGATGGCCTGGCCGTTGATTGCGCCGGCGGAGCACCAGCTAATGGCGCGCCCGCTGGCGTCGGCGCGCCTGCCGATGGTTGGACCAAAGCCAGCGCTGTCGCTGTCGGCTGAGCTTCCGCCGGACGAGGAGCAACCGTTGGCGGGGCGGGCGATGCAGTTGACTGCGATACATCAGCCGTTGCTGCGGCCTGGTCGTCTGTGGTTGAGGATGGCTCTGCCGGGCCTGCGGCTGCTGTCTGCATGGCCTGTACCATTGCCATTTCCATAGTCGGAGCAGTGGTTGACGTCGCGGTCGGCTTTTCCTGTACTTGTAGAGAAGCCTGTTTTCGATACTCCTCTCCATCCAGGCCGATCACGCGCAGCTCAAAGATGTGTGCGCCTGGCGCCGGGCAGACTTGCCTGGATTCCTCGCCTGTCACGCCTTGCCCGTCCAGATAGACGGCTTTGGCCTGTTCGACCCTCCACGCGAGTTGGGCGCACTCGCCCTGACTGATCTCAGCCGCGCTCAACGAAAAGCTGATGGACGGCGGCGGGAGCGGGGTGGCCGTGGGCGTCGCGGTCGGTATGGGCGTCGGCGTGTCGGTCGGCGAGAGGGGAGTGGGCGTGTCGGTCGGCGTCGGCGTATCGGTTGGTGGGGTGCAAATCTGGTCGAAGGGAATCACCGGCGGCGACGGTGCCTCATCAGGCCGCCCCGCGCCCCACACCCAGCCTTCGACGTCACCGTGCCGCACAAAGTAGTTGGACGCGCCGGCACTGGAATATTCCCATCGCTCGCCCTTCAGGTGCCAGTATGACCAATAAACGCACGGCGAGCCCTGACATTGGCAGAAACAGGGTTGTCCTTGTGACACCCGACAGCCTTTCTTCTCGATGAAGCAAATTGCCGCCCCCAATCCGCCGCTCAGTTCCGTTTCAAGCTCCAGGCCGGCTTTCTTCAACACCTCGTGCCCGCTGATGCGGTCGTCGGAAAATGAGACGCAGCGGGTAGACACGTCGCCGCCACCGTAGACTACCACCAGGCCGACCCGATTGGGGCCGTCGGCTTGCGCTGGCGGTGGAGCTGCGGCCAAAATGATGGCGATAACGACGCAGAGCAAGAACCAATGACCTGGTTTATTCATCGCGCTCCCTTCCTCCTCTCTACTACCAGGTTCGCCGTGAATTGCAGACAGTAAAACTGTGCTCCCGGCCGATCCTGGCAGGCCAGCCTCCCAGATACCTCCGGCGGAGAAGTGCGCATCTTGCGCCATGCGCACTTCTACTAAGAAACTACGTTCTCCCGTCATTCTGAGCGAAGCGAAGAATCTCAACGCTTGCCAGCGCGAGATGCTTCGCCTTCGGCTCAGCATGACGGAGTCGGGCGGCGCCCACTAAGAAACGATTTAGCCATGACCCCCAATGGTGTTTCTTCCCCAATGAGCGGCGCGACCACGCACCGTGGGGGAGCTCATAATGTCAACGCGAGCACGGTCTAATTCGCCGATTTGTGTATAACCGGAAAGAACTGTGTCCTGCAGGCGTTCAGGTCGCCGACTTTCAGCGGGAACGGCCGGCCGAGCAAAGCCGGTATGGCCTGTTGCGTCGCCAGGAGATTCGACTCTCCGCCTGGCATCCAGGGAAAGCTCCCATCGCTTAGCTGCACGTTCAGCAGATAGCTGATCGGGTTCGTGTTGCTGATTGTCCACTGGCTGCTCGTCGGGTCCTGGCCAGCCGCCAGGATAGCCTGGACCGCGTAGGCGGTCGAGTTGGTGTCGCTGCCGGTAGCCCAGAAGTCATCGTACCGAAAGCCGCCGTCGTTCTCTTGCATGGTCTTGAGA
>Ga0129299_1000392_pt1 | contig 27362 bp, 22 predicted proteins | sample ConPoolayeCmetaG_FD_94477 | JGI IMG/M metagenome (GOLD analysis project Ga0129299, IMG submission 94477) | Hot spring microbial mat communities from California, USA to study Microbial Dark Matter (Phase II) - Cone Pool mat layer C metaG ...
ACGTAGGCGTGGCCCAGGAAGCCGTCATGCTGCTTGTTGGAGTAGCCGTGGATGATGGAGGACTCCAGTTCGCCGCCGACCTTGCAGCGCGGGCCGATGCTCATGCCGTCGCGGAGCACAGCGCCGGGCTGGACGATCGTGCCGTCGCCGATGAAGCAGGGGCCTTCGATGGTGGTATTGGGCGATACGGTGACATTGCGGCCGATGAAGACCGGTCCATGTTCGGCGTCGAGGACCGCCCCGGGTTTGAGCACGCTGCCGGTGTCGACGAAGACGGCCGCGGGGTTCAGGACATGGACGCCCTCGTGCCGCAGGCCTTGGATTCCGCTGGGGCTTCCCAGGCGCGTCCAGCAGGCCAGGAGCGCGTCGTGATTGGCGTGCACGAGATCCCAGGGGTAGTTCATCAGCTGCGGATGAGGGAAGAAATCGAAGGGTGGCAGGCCGGCGAGGGCCTCGCGGGCGGCGGTGGGGTCGAGAAAGACCTCGGCGGAAAGTCTTGCGGCCAGGGCATGGTCGGCGGCGAGGGCCACGACGGTGTCCTGATGCCACTGGACGGCCGGGCAGGGTCCGTCGAGCGGGGGGTCGGTGGCCAGGAGTCGGGCGTTGCAGAAGAAAGCCGGCTCGGCAGTGATTCGATTGACGGCCTCGGCCAGCCGTGCGGAGGTCACGGCCATCAGTTCGGGCCGGCACAGCAGTTGGAGGCATGCCGGTCTGAACACCTGGCGGGCGTGGTCCAGGAGGCGGGCATAGCCGGTACGGAGCTCGCCGCAGGTTCTCCAGTAGGTCAACGGCAGCAGGTTCCGGTAGCCTTCGTCCTCGAAGAGCACCAGGCGGAGCATGAAAAGGTTTTCTCCCGGGAGCCGCCCGACCCGCGCCGGCCGAGGGGTCGCCGCGATGAACAGATGAAAAATGAGAGACAGGCATCCGCCGCAATGCCGGTGGGAGGGATTTGACGGAACCCCGAACCAAGGTGGGCGGCCCGGGCCTCTGAGAACGTCCTGTCGAGCAGGCTTGTTCTCCTCGGGACTGCCGAAAGCCTCCCCGGGGTCCTCTTACGGTTCAGTCAAATGCAGCTCCCTGTCGAACATGGCAGAAGCTGTCTCTCACCCATAGATATACCATGGGCGGTTTCAAAAAGCCAGCAAAAAGGGAGCGAATCGCGGTTCCGGGGCCGGGATTCCCGGGCCTGCGGCCGGTCGGCGGCGGCCCGCTCAGCCGCGGCGCCGCCGGGCGGTGAGCAGTCCGGCGGCGGCCATGACCAGCAGGGTCGCCGGCTCGGGGGTCTTGACCACGCTCAGGTCGTCGAAGAAGACATCGTATCCGCCGGAGGTCAGGCCGGAACCCAGCACCACGCCGTCGAAGGCGTAGACCCTGGCGGGATCGACGAACGCGACCACGGTGTCCAGCTGATCGTCCACCAGGAACCGCACCGCCGAGGCCCCGATCTCGGCGGTCAGTTTGTGCCAGCCGGCCGTCCGCGGGGTGTTGAGGTTGAACCAGGCGGAGACGCCGCCGTAGTAGACGCGGGCGTGGTAGTTGTCGTCGGAGACCGGGGTGTTGTAGAGCCCCATGGCGATCAGTCCCTGCAGGCCGGTGTTGCTGAAGGTCGCCGGCATGCCATTCCCGGCGTAGGCCCGGATCTCGTTGAAGTTCCTGGCCCCGTTGGGCAGCGTGGGCAGTGCCGGATTTTCGTCATACAGCCAGAATTCGAACCGGATCGGGCTGTCATCGGTGCCTACGTAGTCGGTATAGCTGTCGAGGTCGCGGGCGCTGCGCACGGTGTTATTGGCCAGGGCCACGCCGTGAACCGCTCCCGAGCCGGAGTGCGTCGGCGAGGAGGCCAGCAGCATGGGCGTGTTGTTGGAGGACCACGGACGCCAGACGGCGTTGAAGGCCGCCTGGTCGGGGTACTCGAAGCTCTCGATCATGGCCGCGGACAGACCGCCGGCCCAGCCGAGCACCAGCACGGCGGACGTGAGATGGACGCGCTTCATTCCGGCCCTCCTCGTTGAAGCCCACGAGCCCAGGGTGATGCTCCGCCCCGGCATCGGGCCGCGGAGACAGGTGAAATCTGCAATACGAATCCCGTCCGGGCAAGCGGTTGGCGGCGGAAAAAGCGCCTGTGGCGGGGTCGTCGCGTTCGAAGCGACCGACGCGGCCCAAGCGGCCGATGATCGGACGTGCATCCGGCGGGTCCGGCCGATAAGTCTGTCCGGCCGGGCAAGCGGGATCGCCGGAAAGGGTTCTCGGACCGGCTGCGCAGGTGCTCAATACTCGTCGTAGGTGATCAAGCCGGAGCGGTCGAGTTCGTCGGCGTTGGCGATGATCCGGCCGGTGATGAAGTTATAGACCCATCCGGTGCCGTCCCCGACGGCGCTCATCGGACCGCTGTTGGAGGTGCTGACGCGCCGGCTCCCGCGGTTGGGGCCCAGCGGGACCGGCGGGATGCCCGGGGCCAGGTAGGGGCCGTACACGTGAGTGGCGTCCTTTTTTTCGCTGCAGCGGCCCTGGATATCGGTGTAAAGGGTGAGCTGGTTGGCAAAGGCGGCCTCGGAGCCGGCCGTTCCGTAGCTCCCGCCGGCGTCGGTGGCTCCGGGGTACACGCCGCGGTGTTCGGCGGCATACAGATCGATGGCTTTTCTGAGGCGGGCCAGGTCGGCCTTGAGGGCCGACTCCTCGGCGGCGGCCGCACCGACGCCGATGCGCGGGATGGCGATCGCGGCGATGATCGCCAGGATCACGATCACGATCACCAGCTCGACCAGGCTGAACGCCCGATCGATCCGGCGTGGTTTTATCGGTACTCTCGGCGGCATACCAGGATTCGGACCCTTTCGCGCAGCGCGACCGGCGCCGCATGGCCCTCATCGGCCCGCGCCCGGCGGGCGCTTAGAGGGGATACACCTCAATCGCCGATTCGCCTCATTTTCGTGTCGCGCGACAAAGCCGGGCCCGGCCGGTAAGCCGCGCGAGGACCGGCATCGCGCCGGGACAACAGGAACTCCGCCGGGCCGGCGACGTGCGGTGGGCGGCAGTCCGGCGCGATCAGCAGCGGCGAGCGGCAGATCGCGCGATTGCCGGGGCAAGGGCTTCCTGTAGAATGGAACCGTGCATCTGGAGACGCTCAAGGTCTTCTGCGACGTGGTGCGGACGCGCAGCTTCTCGCGCGGCGCGGCCGCGAACCACATCAGCCAGTCGGCCGCCAGCCAGGCCGTGCAGCAGCTCGAGCAGCATCTGGGCGTGCGGCTGATCGACCGCACCCGCAGGCCGTTTGTTCTGACGCCGGAGGGTGCGGACTTCCACGAGGGGGTCCGCCAGGTCGTCGAGCTGTACGACGAGGTCGAGGCCCGTGTCCGGGCCCTGCGCGAGGAGGTCGCCGGCACGGTCCGGGTGGTCACGATTTACTCGGTGGGGCTGTACGCCATGCGGCGGTGCATGCAGGAGTTCATGGCCCGGCATCCCAAGGCCCGGGTGCGCCTGGAATACCTGCGGGCCGGGCGGGTGTACGAGGCCGTGCGGGAGGGCGAGGCGGACCTCGGCGTGGTGGCCTACCCCTCACCCCCGCGGGGCCTGGCGGTGATCCCGCTGGGTTCGGAGAACATGGTGGTGATCTGTCCCCCCGGGCACCGTCTGGCGCGGATCCCGAAGGTGACCGTCGGGCAGCTGGCGGGAGAATCGTTTGTGGCCTTCGACCGGGACACGGCCGTCCGCCGCGAGCTGGACCGGTTCCTGCGACAGCACCACGTCAGCGTGCAGGTGGTGATGGAGTTCGACAACATCGAAACCATCAAGCAGGCGGTGGAGATCGGAGCCGGAATCAGTATCGTGCCGGAGCCGACGGTGGTCCGGGAGGCGGCCCGCGGCGAGCTGGCGGCCGTTCCGCTGGCGGTTCACCCGTTGCGGCGTCCGATCGGCCTCGTGCACCGGCAGCGCAAGGTCTTCACTCCGGCGGCGGCCAGGTTCGTGGCGCTGCTGCGGCGCCTCAACGGCGACCCGCGCGGCGTCCAGGCCTGCTGACCGCTGCGGGGGCCGGCGGGGCCGCGGGTTGCGGGGTATTCATCACGGCTCGCGCTGGACGCCCCCGGCCGAGAGGTCCGGTCCGGCCCCGGGTCCCGGTCCGACGGGAGGCACGGCCGGCGCGGTGCCGGGGTCGGCGCGGCGGCGGGCGAGCCGGAGCATGACCGCGGCGCCGACGGTGGTGAGCAGCGCTGCCAGAACCAGCGGCACCTCGAAGCTCCCGGTCCAGGCGTAGAGCATGACCGCCGGAAAGTGCCCGAGCAGCGCGCGGAAACCGACCAGGGTCGCATGAATGGCGACGTATGCGCCGGCCTGGGAGGGATCGCGGGGCAGCACGACCGGCCCGACGGTCCAGGCGAGGTTGACGCCGGCCATGGCCAGGCCGTTGCCGATCATCACCGCCGTCAGGCCGGCCTCGTCGCGGGCGAAGATCAGCCCCAGCGGGTACAGGGCCAGCAGGGCGAAGGACCAGCCGGCCACGCGCACCGGTCCGTAGCGTTCCATGAGGTATCCGGCGGGCACGGTGCAGATCAGCAGCACCGACTGGTAGATCACCTGAGTGGCCCGGGTCACCTGGGCGTAGTCCAGCCGCAGGCGGTCGCAGACCAGGAACGGCATCAGGGCCGCGCCGAACATGAACGCCAGGCCGTAGTAGAAGAAGGCGATCTCGTAGCCCCGGAAGTCGGGGTCGTCGCGCAGGACGCGGAACATGTGGTGCCACGCCCGGACCAGCCCGGCGCGCAGCGGCTCGGCGGGCCGGCGCACGAGGCGCTCGGTGAACAGCGGCTGGGCGGCGATGCGGGCCTGCAGCAGGACCCCCAGGCCCATCAGCAGGACCGCGGCCGGCAGGTAGACGCGGAACGACTGGGCGTCGCGGTCCAGCCAGTGGCCGACAAGCCCGGCCGAGACGATCACCGCGACCTGCTGGGCCACGGTGACCAGCCCGAAGACCCGGCTGCGGGCCCCGGGTGGGTAGCAGGAGCGCAGCAGGTCGCCGGTAAATGCGGTGGGGGCGCCGAAGGCCAGGGCCGAGACCAGGTAGAACAGCAGCACGGTTTGCGGGCGGTGACAGGCCGCGATGCCGGCCAGCGGCAGGTACATGAGGCACCAGGTCAGCAGGAGATAGGGCCCGGGCCGCATCCGGACGTAGAGTTCCTTCCAGAAGATGCTGAACAGGGCCATGACGCCGATGGCGGCGCTGGCGACGGTGGTTTCCAGCACCGAGGCGTCGAACCCCTTGCGCAGCAGCACCGGCAGGATTCCGACCACGCCCCAGTAGGTGTGAGTCAGCAGGGAAGAGGCGATGTGCAGCCTGAGGATGCGGCGGCTCTCGGGAAACGCGACCACATGGCTGAGCAACGGGGGGTCCTCCGCCGGCCGGCCTGACAGCCTGCGCGGGGTGCGCAGCCTGTGCGGGGCACGTTAATGCCCGGCGCGGAAGACTGCAAACCACGCGCGGGCCGGCGCCTCCTCCACGGCGCGGGCTTCCCGTCGCGGCGCAGGAACGGAGCCGGGCGCAGACTCCGGTCGTGCAGGTCGCCGGCCTTTTCCGACCTCGGCGGGCCGGCCGGTTTCAGGGCCGGGCGTCGGGTTCCGCGGCGCCGGTCAGCTCGGCGACCACCTGGCGGTACTGAGCTTCGCTGGACAGCAGCCGCATGCGCTGCTGCCAGAGGCCGCCGGGGGCGATGCGCCCGAGGTACCAGCTGATCCGCTGGCGGAAGGTCAGACAGGCCCGGCGCTCGCCTCGGAGGCGCAGGAGGTTCTCGAAGTGCAGGTTCATGAACGCGATCCGGTCGGCCCGCGTGGGCGGCTCGGGCGGCGGGCCTCCGTCCAGCAGGGCCCGGGTTTCGCGGAAGATCCAGGGGTGGCTCAGTGCCGCCCGGCCGATCATGACCCCCGCGCAGCCGGTCCGGCGGATCATGTGCAGGGCGTCGGCCGGGCTGCGGACGTCGCCGTTGCCGATCACCGGGACGGTCCGGACGGCCTCGACGACGCGTGCGATGCCGTCGAGGTCCACCCGGCCGGAGAAACCCTGGTCGGCGGTGCGGCCGTGGATGATGATCGCGGCGGCGCCGGCGCGTTCGAGATCCGCGGCCAGTCGCGGGGCCACGATGGTGCCGCGGTCGGGCCCCAGTCGCAGCTTGGCCGTGACCGGCAGATCGACCGCCCGGACGACGTGCTCGAGCAGGCGCGCGGCGGCGGGCGGATCGGCCAGCAGCGCCGCTCCGGCGCGACGGCGGCAGACCTTCTCCACCGGGCAGCCCATATTGATATCGACGACCGCCGCGCCCAGGTCCCGGCAGCGGCGCGCGGCCTCGGCCATTTCCCCGGGCTCATCGCCGTAGAGCTGGATGCACAGCGGCCGGTCGGCGGGTTCGGTTTCGACGAGTTCCATGGACTTGACGGTGCGCCGGATCAGGCCGCGGGCGTTGACCAGATCGGTCCATGCCAGTCCGATGCCGCCGAGCGGACGGATGGCCAGCCGGAAAGCCAGGTCGCAGTAGCCGGCCACCGGGGCCAGCAGGAGGTTGGACGTCAGCGGCAGCTTCGCGAATCGCAGCACGAGGGACTCCCGGCGGAGGTTGCGGCCCCCGGGTTGCGTGACCGGCCCCATGATCCGACAATGCCGGGGCGGATTCAACCGGGCCCACGTCGCCGGCCCCGGAGGCATCGTCGCGGCTATGCTCGCCCTGAACTGGCCCAACCGCATCACCATCATCCGCATCCTGCTGATCGGTCCGTTCGTGATCGCGCTGCTGCACCTGCGTGAGCCCGGCTGGGGCGAGTTCGCCCGCCGATCGGCGCTGGTACTGTTCTTCCTGATGGCGGTCAGCGACGGGCTGGACGGCTGGCTGGCCCGGCGGCTGCGGCAGGAGTCGATGGCCGGGCGGATCCTGGACCCGGTGGCCGACAAGCTGCTGATCCTGTTCTCGATGCTGCTGCTGGCCGGGGAGGGCACCGCCGTACCGGGGGCGCGGATCCCGCCGGCGGTGGCGGTGATCGCGATCGGCAAGGACATCATCGTCACCGTGGGTTTCTGCGTGGTGTATCTGACCACTTCGAGGCTCTACATCGAGCCGCGGCGAAGCGGGAAGTGGTGCACGGCGGCGCAGCTGGCGATGATTCTGGCCGTGCTGCTGGCCCCGGACCTGCCCCGGCCGCTGGGCGCGGCGCCGCGGGTGCTGTGGTATGCCGCGACCGCCCTGGCCCTGGCCGCGATCGTCCAGTACTACCTGGCGGGGGTGCGCTTCATCGACGCCCACGAGCCCCGCCCGGCCGAGAGCGGACCGCCTGCCCCGCCGGAGTCCCGAGGACGGCAGCCATGACGACTTCCTCCCGTTCCTCCCGGCGCCCGGCCCCGCTGAACAGCCTTCTGGAGGCGGAGCTGTACTTCATGGTGGCCGCCTGCCCGGCCTGCGGCGGCGGGCTGGCGGTGGCCGCCGAGCACGTGCACTGGGACGCGCCCGGCGGGGTGCTGACCGTCCCGGCGCACTGCACGGGCTGCGGGGGCGAGGTGACCCGGCGCTTCGCCACGCGGCGGGTGCCGGCCGGGGAACTGCAGCGCGGCTGCGTGGTCTGGCCGCCGAGCGGCGAGCGGTCGGCCGAGCAGCCGATCAATCCCGGGGGCCGGCGGTCGGCGGTGATCGATGTGGCCGGATGGCTGTCGCTGCACGATCGGTTCGTCGAGGCGGCCCGGCTCGCCGGCCAGGAGTCCGACGCGGCCGGGAGGGGCGAGGTCCGCCGGCTGTTGCTGCTGGCCGGGGCATGCCTGGAGGAGGCGCTGCGATTCTACGAGCCGGAAAACGATCTTCCGCCGGCGCGGGGCCTGTTCACCGCGGCGAGCCGGCGGCAGCTGCGCGAGCATCCGGAGCGCTTCGCGCGGCCTCGACTGATCGGTCTGCGGGCCAGGCTGCCTTTTGCGGCCCTGCGGCGGAACCGGCCGGCGTGAGGGCCTCCGGGCGGTCGGCCGGGCGGTTGCGGAGGTCGACCGCGGGACTAAGATGGATGCACGTGTCCGGGCGGAACCCGGACCGGCGGAGGCGCGGCGGCATGACGGACCGGGAGCTGTTCAAGGCGGTGGAGTCGGCGGCCCTGCTGCGGGGCGAGTTCACGCTGCGGTCGGGGCGCAAGAGCCGTTACTACCTGGACAAGTACCTGTTCGAGTGCCGTCCGGAGATCCTCCGCGAGCTGGGAGACCGTTTCGCGGCCCGGGTCTCGCCGCGGACGACCCGGCTGGCCGGAGCGGAGCTGGGCGGCGTGGCCCTGGCGGCGGCGGCCTCGCTGGCCAGCGGGCTGCCGTTCGTGATCGTGCGCAACGCCAGGAAGGACTACGGCACGCAGAAGATGTACGAGGGCCAGCTGTCGCCCGGCGATGTGGTGCTGCTGGTCGAGGACATCGCCACCACCGGCGGGCAGGTGCTGGAGGCGGCGGCGACGCTCGCCAAGGCGGGGGCACGGGTGGAGAAGATCGTGGCGGTGATCGACCGCCAGGAGGGCGCCCGGGAGAACATCGAGCGCGCCGGGTATGTCTTCGAGGCCCTGATGACCAGATCCGACCTGGGGATCGACGCATGACCTCCGTGAGGGCCGGCGGCTGGCTGTGCCTGGCGGCCTGCGCGGCCGGCTGGGCGGGCGGATGCGGGCAGCCCGCGGTGCCGGCGGCGGCCCGCCGGGAGACGGTCATCGTCACCGTCGAGGACGAGTTCACCGGCGATGAGCCGGCCGGGCACTGGACCTTCCGGACGCCGGCCCTGTGGCGCGTGACCCAGGAGGGTCCGCGCCGTTTTCTGCAGCTGCTGGACCTGCCGGGCCGCACGATGATGCCGGGGGTCCGTCGGCCGCAGGAGTACGCGGTTTTCAACGCCTACGAGTGGCGCAACTGCTGGATCTCGTTCTGGGTGCGGGTGGACCGCGACCCGGCGGTGGCGGCGCGTGACGCATGCGTGATCCTGGGCCGGCAGGACAACACCCGCTTCTACTACGTGCACCTCTCCGGCGCCAGCGACGGCGTGCATACCGCGGTGATGTGCGTGGAGGGGGATCGCCGGCGGTCGCTGGCTCCGGAGGGCTGGCGGCCCCGGCCGCCGCTGACCGACCTGGCCTGGCACAAGGTGGATGTGCTGCGCGACTTCGACGCCGGGAAGATCGTCGTCAAGGTGGACGCGGCGGACGAGAACTCGCCCGCGCTGTTCGACGTCATCGACCGCACGTACGAATGGGGCCACGTCGGGCTGGGGTCGTTCGACGATCACGCCAGTTTCGGGCGGGTGCTGATCCGCGGCGAGGCCCGCCGGCCGCTGCAGCCGCCGGTGGTCGACCCTCCGGCGACCATGCCGGCCGACTGACATGCCCATGCCTCATCGATCCGGCCGTTGGCCGCGTCGAGGCCTGCGGCCAGGGGAGGCGAACGTGGACCGGAGCGGCAGGAACCGCTGGAAGACGCTCGTGCCGCCGCCGTCGGCCGCGGGGGCCGTCCTGGCATGCTGTCTGGCCTGCGCGACGGCGGTAGCGGCGGATGCCTCCAGGCCCAACGTGCTTCTGATCGTCTCGGACGACCTGAACAACTGCCTGGGCTGCTACGGCGACACCGTCGCCCGCACGCCTCACATCGACCGGCTGGCGACCGCCGGCGTGCGGTTCGACCGGGCCTGCTGCCAGCTGCCGCTGTGCAATCCCAGCCGGACCTCGATGCTCACCGGCCGGCGTCCCGACAGCCTGGGCGTCCATTTCAACCACGAGAAGGTCCGCGAGCTGTTCCCCGACATCGTGACCTTGCCGCAGCTTTTCAGGAAGAACGGCTATTTCGTCGCCCGCGTGGGCAAGATCTTCCACTACGGCGTGCCCTGGGACATCGGCACGCCCGGGCTGGACGACCCGGAATCCTGGGATCTGGCCTTGTACCCGCGCGGCCGCGACCGCGACGACGAGCATTTGCTGATCAACTACACGCCGGCCACGCAGCTGGGGGCGGCCATGGCCTGGATGGAGGCCCGGGGCGCCGACGACGAGCAGACCGACGCGAAGGTGGCGGCCGGGGCCCTGCGGCTGCTGGAGGAACACGGGGACCGGCCGTTCTTCCTGGCGGTGGGCTTCTACCGGCCGCACGTGCCCTGCGTGGCCACGCCGCGGTGGTTCGAGCCGATTTCCCTGCAGGCCGTGCGGTTGTTCGCCGGCAGCGAGCGGGACCTGGAGAGCGTTCCGCCCGCGGCGGTCACCGTGCGTCCGCCGAACTACGGACTGGACGAGGCCGATCTGCGGGCTTTCAAGCGCGCCTACTACGCCAGCGTGAGCTTCATGGATCACCAGGTCGGCCGGCTGCTGGACGCCCTGAACCGCCTGAAGCTGGCGGACCGGACGATCGTCGTCTTCCTGAGCGACAACGGTTTTCTGCTCGGCCAGCACGGTCAGTGGCAGAAGATGAGCCTCTTCGAGGAATCGGCGCGGGTTCCGCTGATCATCGCGGCTCCGGGAACCCGTGCCCGCGGGCAGGCCAGCCCGGTGCCGGTGGAGCTGCTGGACGTCTATCCGACGCTGGCCGGGCTGTGCGGGCTGGATCCGCCGGTGGGCCTGGAGGGCCGAAGCCTGCAGGGGCTGCTGGACGATCCCGGCGCCGGCCTCGACGAGGCGGCCGCCTGGACCCAGGTCGTGCGCCACGAGGGCCAGCAGCGGTATTTCGGGCGGAGCGTCCGAACCGCCCGGTGGCGGTACGTGGAGTGGGACGACGGGCGGCGGGGGCTGCAGCTGTACGACCACCTCAACGACCCCGGGGAGCACCGCAACCTCGCCGGCGACCCGGTGCACGCCGGCACCGTCGCCGAGCTGGCCGCCCGGTTGCGTCAGGGGTTTCCACAGGCCGGTCCGCCGGCGCGGCCGTGAAGCCTCGGCCGGGCCGGCGTCGCGGACCGGGGGGGGCACCGCCGCGAGCCTGGCTCGTCGGCACGGTGCCGGTTGCCGGTCAGGCCTGCAGGCCGCTCAGATCGACCTCCAGCCGCCGGTTTTCCTCGAGCAGGGCTTTCATGGTCAGGCGCGTTCCGCGGGCGGCGGCCTCCCGGCCGAGGATGCAGGCCAGAACGCCGTCCACCGAACGCTGCAGGGTTTCGTTCTCGAAGCAGCCCTGGACGATCTGGCGGTGGAACGTGGCGATGTTGCGTTCGGCCCCGGCCTGGTAGAGGTTCTCCACGGTGCCGCCGGCGAACGGCTCGCTCCCGCCGTTGACGCAGGCCTTCCCCCAGTAGTTGATCACGGCCATGCCGGCCTGGCCGTAGAACTTGCAGCCCAGGCCTTCATCGGGGCTGTTGGGCAGGGCCTGACCGTGGTGGCTGAGGACCAGGCCGTCCTCGAACTCGTAGAGCACTTGGCAGACGTCGCGGCTGTCGCCGTGGGGATCGGCTCTCACGATGCGCGAACGGCCGGTCGCGGCCGTCGGCATGCGTCCGATGGCCCACAGGGCCGCATCGATGGCGTGGATGTCGAAGTTGACGATGTAGTCGCCGCCGATGGCGACGTCGTTGACCCAGATGAGCTTGCGGAGCCGGTCGGCGATGGTGGCGGTCCGGGGCGGATCGGGGAAGCCGGTGGCGTAGCCGAAGCTCGATGCATGGGCCAGGGGGCCGACGGCTCCGGCCTGGAGGCGGCGCACCACCTCGATGTTGAGCGGGTCGGTGGGCATCTGGTAATCGACGAAGAAACACCGTTTCTGCCGGCCGGCCTGTCGCCCGACCTCGAGGATGCGCAGGGCTCCGGGCACGTCCACGGCCACGGGCTTGGCCATGTAGACGTGCAGGCCGGCCTGAACCGCCGCCGCCGCGTGCTCAGGGAAGAAGCACGGCGGGGTTTCCAGGGCGACGGCCTCGACGCCGCTGTCGATCACGCGGCGGTAGCCGGACAGGCCGCAGAAGCGGCGGTTGCGGCTCACGCCCAGGGCGTCGCCGCAGGCGTCGGCCACCTCCTGGAAGTAGTCGGCCACCGCGTGGATCTCGTAGCCGCCGTGCCGGCTGAACAGCCCGGCGATCCAGCTTCCGCGGCCGCCGCAGCCGACGATGCCCAGGCGGATCCGCCGGTCGTGTTCAACCGGGCGGGTGTCGGCCGGACGGGTCTCGCTCGGTTCGGCGCCGGCAAAGGCCGCCGCACCGGCCAAGGCGGCGCCGGCCGCGAGGAAGCGGCGCCGGGACGGGGTCCGGGTCAAAGCGTTTTCCGATCGACAGGACGGCTGGTGCATGGCGTAGTCTCCCGCAGGACCGACGGCGCCGGTTGGCCGGACGCCGCCGGCGTTTATAATCGCCGGCCCGGCGCGGGGCAATGGTCGCTGCGCTGATGCGGCACATCCCTCGGAGGCAGCAGACATGTCCGGCGGTCATTCGTGTGCGGGGGCGGCGGTCGCGCTGCTCGGTCTGACGGCGGCACTCGCAGCGGCCCAGAGCCGGCCGAACGTGGTGCTGATCATCTCGGACGACCAGGGCTGGGGGGATTTCGGCTTCATGGGGCACGAGCACATCCGCACGCCGGCGCTGGACCGGCTCGCGGCTCAGTCGGCGGTGTTTCCCAACGGCTACGTGACCGCCCCGCTCTGCCGGCCCAGCCTGGCCTCGATGCTGACCGGCCGGTATCCCCACCAGACGGGGATCTGCGGCAACGATCCGCCGGCGGGGGTTCCGCGCGAAGCCTATCGCCGGCTGATCCGGGACACGCCGACCGTGCCGAGGCTGCTGGCCGGGGCCGGCTACCGGTGTCTGCAGACCGGCAAGTGGTGGGAAGGTTCGCACGCTGACGCCGGTTTCACGGACGGGATGACGCCGGACGGCCAGCGGCACGGCGGTCCCGGGCTGACCATCGGGCGTCAGGGGCTCGGGCCGATCGAGGCGTTCCTGGACGCCGTGGGCGAGGCGCCGTTTTTCATCTGGTACGCGCCGATGATGCCCCACGAACCGCACGACCCGCCGGAGCGGATCCTGGCGACGTACCGCGCGGAGGGACGCAGCGAACGCATCGCCCGGTACTGGGCGATGTGCACCTGGTTCGACGAGACCTGCGGCGGGTTGATCGACAGTCTTGGTCGCCGCGGGCTGCTGGAGAACACGCTGATCCTGTTCATCGTCGACAACGGCTGGATCCAGGCCGAATCGGAGGAGCGCAGCGTGGTCGGCGGCTGTGCCGCCCGCAGCAAGCGCACGCCCTATGAAGGCGGGGTTCGAACGCCGGTGCTGCTGAGCCGGCCGGGCCGGGTGCCGCCGTCTCGGCGCGAGGATCTGGTGTCGGCGGTGGACCTGGCCCCGACCATCCTGCGGGCCTGCGGCCTGGACGTCCCGGCGGAGCTGACCGGCGCGGACCTGGAGGCCCTGGCCTGCGGCCGGCGGCAGGCGGACCGCGAGGCGGTGTTCGGAGCCGTCTTCGGACATGACGACCTGGTGGCGGGCGATCCGGCGGCCAATCTGACGCATCGCTGGCTGCGCAGCGGGCCCTGGAAGCTGATTGTGCCGGCCGGTCCGTCCGAGGCGACGGAACTGTTCGACGTGGCGGCGGACCCGTGGGAGACGCAGGATCTGGCGGGGGCCCGGCCGGAGCAGGTCCGCCGGCTCCGGCGCCTCCTCGACGGCTGGTGGAACCCGCGACCGACGGCTTCGACTTCAACCTTCCCCGCCGGCGGTTGATCTCCTGACGGGCCGGCGGCCTTTCGCACGCGCACCGGTCGTCCGACACGGGGTCTGCCCGGCACCGCCGGCCGGGCCGCCAAATGTCAGGCACTCCAGCGCGAAGGCCGCGGGGCTGCCCCGCGCGGACGGCCGGGCGCGGCCCAGGCCATGCTCGGCGGAAGCATCTTCAGGCATGGCCGATGAAAAAGCGGCCGGGGAGACGACTCCTCGGCCGCTTTCATCAACTTACCGCACAGGCTTCGGGAAACTCGATCACTTTCACGGAGGCGGAGGCATCGTGATCCTCTTAAGCCGATTACCGGGGTTGGTCCCATTATTCTTGGCAATGGCCACGTCTGTTCCGTCCACCAGGCTGTTCTTGTTGAAGTCCCATTTGTTGGTGACCAAAGCTCTGTTACCGGGACCGTGGGGGTTGTTCTTGGCCCCTGCTACGTCCGTGCCGTCGGTATTGTTGTCGCCGTTACCGTCGCCGATCTGGTTGCCGAACATGAAGTAGTCCGGCTGCGTGAGCCCCATCCCACCGCCCCAGTCATCCGGCATGAGCATGATCAGGAGCCACCTGCGGTCTGGGATCTGTCCCTGCTGCCAAATGAGCGTCACGCGGTCGCACCCGCAGTCGCCTGCTCCGGGGCGGACAGAGACCGTCGGATCGGGGGCGTACGGCCAGTAGTAAGGATCCCCGGTGTCGTTTCCCATGGTCAGGTAGATATCCACGGTGGGTTGATTATCGCTTTGCGTCTTGGGCACGTAGCCGGGCGGCATGCCGCAGATGTCAAACATGATGCCGACAATACCCCGGGAGTAGGTTGTGTAGTTGGCGAAGGAGGACGTTTGGGTCGGGAGCAGCGCCTGCTTGGTCGTGTCGATCGCGTTGTCGTCGTTGGCGTTGGCCGCCGGGTTGTTACCGTCGTAGTAGGAGTTGTTGTAGAAGACATACCGCCCGCGGATGCCGGTGCAGACTTCATTGACCAGTTGGAACGTGATCGTATCGCCGACCACCTGGTTGGCGGCCACGGCGAAGGCCGGACGATCCACGCCGGCCCGCATGTCCATATCCCCACGGAGCACGTTGTTGCCGGCCGACCCGGGGGCGCCCTCGTTGCCGGTCTTCTTGACCTTCAGCACGTAGGTGCCCAGCGGGAGGTTGGTGGTGTCGATCTGGCCCTCGGCCACGGGCACGACACCCAGTCCGGCGAAGCCGCCGGGCAGCGTGGTCATGCCCACGCCGGGCGTCGGGCTGCCGTTCAAACCGCCGGTCGCCCGCAGCCAGTCCTTATAGCCACAACCCATGCCGATGAGCTTGCCGGGCTCGGCGGTCGGGAAGGTGTGCGGGCCTTTGGGGGTTGGGGGCGTGACCTCCGAGGCCTTCGGCCCGCCCATGTAGGGGCCGCCGTTGCCGAGCCTGTCGACCGCGGTGGCCCAGTTGCTGCCGATGATCTTGTAGCTGCGGGCGAACGCCGCGGCCGCGCCGGGCTGGGCGGTGCTGTAGAAGTCCGCGTCCGCCAGCGGCCCCTCCGCGGTGCCCACGTGCAGCTCCAGGTCGAACACCAGGTTGGCCGCGCCGTAGATCTGGAAACCGTGGGAGGGGTGGCCGGGCTGATTGTGCACGCCGGAAGCCTCAACCACCACCGACCAGGTCAGCGGCGTGCCGCGCTCGAACTGCAGACCGTCGGCCTCCTGACCGGGCGTGAACTGGCCGGTTCCGCCGTTGTTGCTGCCGCCCAGCTGCACACGGTAGGCGATCTGGCTGTCGGCCCAGACCGGACCGGCGCCGATCAACGCCATGGCACAACCCACGCCCGCGACCAGCCTCAGCATCCGTCGATACGACCGCATCACATGCTCCTTCGTCTTTCGGGCGCCGCAACGCCCTGTTGTGTGCCACGCTGGAATTGCCCCCCCTCGGGTACCACGGGGTCTTGCGGTGGCACGAACCAACGCTTTGTCCGCCTCCACTCCGTTCCGGCACGTATGGTGTACGAGCCAACCTCCGCGTCTGCGATTCTACAGGATCCGCCCGCGCGAAGCAAGCAAGAAACGCCTCTGAACACGTTTCAGGTGCGCTCGCTCCGCCGGCAACCGCAGGTTCACCCCGGGTGCCTACCCTTCAGCCGGGCCGCCTCCCGGCGCCGGCCATCCTGCAGGCGCCGGCGATACCAAAAGACGCAGCGCGCGATAGCAGGTCGCCTGGACTTGCCTCCCGGCCCCGGGTGCTGAGCCGGCCGGGGTTCTGGCCTGAAACGTCACCGGCCTGAGAGGCCCGGCCCGCCCGAACCTGCTACCCAATCATATCAGCCTCAGGCTGCTATTCAATTAAAGTTCGACTGAATGTTGCACGCCTCTAGTCCCCTCTAGTCCGGATCGACGACCAAGGCCTTGGGCATGGTCGGACAGAAGAACTGGCAGGTGCCGCAGCCGACACAGCCGGCGGCCAGTACCTCGATCGACCCCCTCGGGCCTGCCCGGATCGCCTGGGCACCGATGGGGCACTTGTCCAGGCAGATCCGGCAGTCCTGCCCCGACGACCGCAGGCACGCGGCGGCCACCCACCGGGCCAGACCCATGCGGATCGCCGAAACCGAGGCTACGGTCCGCAGTGCGCCGCTGGGGCAGGCCTTCATGCAGGCCAATTGCTCGCAGACCACGCAGGCGGCCAGATCCGGGTCGATATAGGGCGTGCCTGCCCGTTCCACGTCGCCGGCATCCATCGTGCGGATGGCTTTGGCCGGGCATACATCCACACAATTGCCGCAGCGATAGCAGGTCTGGAGAAACTGCTGCTCAGGGATGGCTCCCGGCGGGCGCAGGACGACCCGGAAAACCGGCAGGGGGATATCCAGCCGCTTCTCCAGGTAATCCACCACCGGCTCCATGATCCGCTTGAGACCCAGGCGGAAGACGGATCGGCGTCCGGATCGCAGCTGTTCTTCTGGCGGTTCCACCCCGTCTGGCACCTCGAAAAAGCCGGTTTCCCCGGGCATCCGCCCAGATCCGCTGGCCCTAAACCTTCTCCTGTGCCCGCCCTGTCTCCCGAGCCTGACCCCGGTCGGGCGGGTTCAGCCGCTCCAGGGCAGCCGCCAGCGACTTGAGCCGCTTGTTGTGGACCTCCAGCACCGCCCGAACGGCCGGCGGCAAGTCGGCGCAAGTATCGCAATAGAAACGTGTTGCCGGGCTTTTTCGTCGCGGATAGGCGTACGACTGTCCGCAAACGCGGCACACCCGCTGCCGGGTTTCGCTATCGTCGGGGCTGGCATCACTCCGGCCGGTCATGGACACCTCATCGTAAGCGGCGCCGCCCTGCGGGGCAACGGGTCGTGGAGCCTTGAACAGGAGGCTCCAGAACCGTGAAACGGCCGTGCGAGCCCGATGGGCGGCAGGGATGCCGGGCCTGCTGGAGGATTGTCGAGCAGTGGACGTGCCAGGCCCGGGCGGCGCCGGTCCGGGAGCAGCGCGAACAGGCGGATGGCGGCGGGAGGCTGTCCTGGACCGGGGACAGCCTGTTGCCATTTCGCGCAGATCCGGGGTCAAATCCCGCGCGGCCGGTCGGTTTCCGGCGCATCGGGCGGGAAGACGACGCTGGCCTGGCCCGGTTTCGTGCCGATCGGCGCGTCCGTCCGGCCGGGGGCGTATGGATGGCGGCGTGCCCGGCCGGGTCCGGCACAGAGCGTGCAGCCCGTTTCAGGCGGTCGACCTTGCGTAATCCGCCCGACGCATGCAAGCCGGCAGACGGCCAGGCCGGCAACCGTCGGTGCCACGGAAAGGTCCATGCCCGGCGCCTTGGCTTACATCCGCGGAACGTGTCGCAGCCGCATCGGGCGTGAGTCCCTCGCCGAGCTGGCCGGGCTGATCGCCCGCGGGCCGGCCGAGGTGCTGCTCACCGGGAGGGGAGCGACCACCGCCGCGGCCCTGCGCAGCGGCGCTGCGCCTGAGGTCGCAGGACGGGCGGCCGCCGCGGCCCTGGCCCGGCGCAACATTCGCTCGCTGCTGGCCCGCAGACCGGTCCGGCAAGACATCTTGTCCGCGTTGGCCGTGGCCGTGGGCGCGGGCTCGCAGGAGGCTCAGGACGCCCTGGAGGATGCCGGCCTGGAAATGAACCTCCGATACGTCCTGCACGCGGCACCCCAGGCGGAGTTGCGGATGATGGGCCGGGATCTGCACGTGCGGGTCACGGAAGGTCCGGGTCGAAGGGTGGCCCGGCGGGAGTTGCGGGACCAGGCCGCGGATGTCTTCTGCCCGGAGGCGCTGGCCAGGCTGGTCTCGTCAGACATCGAGGCGGTGGTCTGCCAGCCGGAGGCGGTCCTGCCGCTGCCGCTGCAGCTTGACGCGGGCGGGTGGACCGGCGCCGACTCGGCCTGGGGGCTGCTGCTGAAGGGCCGGCTGCGGGACCGGCTGCAGCCGGACTTCATGAAGGAGTACTGCGTCGCCTGCGGCCGGTGTTACATCTACTGCCCGGAAAACGCCGTGATCCACGCGATGCTCGACCCGGGCTCCAGCGACACTACCGGCGTGCTGGGCATCGATTTCGATCGTTGCACCGGCTGCGGCCTTTGTGCGGCGGTGTGTCCGACGAACCGGGCCGGCTGCCGGGCGATCGTGATGATCGAGCACGGGCGGGAGGAAGCCGCGGCCGCGGCGCACAAGGTGGCCTGAGCGCCGCCGGCCATGTCGGAGCGGGCATGGCGGGGCCTTGATCCGCGCGGGGATTTTTCATGACCGGCGGGACCGGCATCCCGACACCTTTCCTTGACGGCGACCTGCCGCCGGAAGTCCGCGACGCGGCCGGGCGGACGGCGATGACCGTCGATCAGGCGATGGCCCGGGCCGTCCGGCAGGTCCGGCCTCACGTGATTGTCGCCTGCCGCGACCCGGCCGGCAGGTTCGGTGCCGGGCCGCGCGGCGGAGCGGATGACCGGGCCGGCGGGCCGGTGTTCGTGGAGGCCGCAGACGACCGGGAGGCGCTTGCCATCGCCCTGGGAGCCGCGGCCGGCGGATGCCGGGTTTTCGCGGCCATCGGCGGCCAGCGACCCGGTTGGGCGACTGATATCTGTCACCATGCCGGTGCCCTCCGCCTGGGCATGGTCGTGGGGCTGCTCGCCCGGGGCGAGACCGGCAGTGAATCCGCCGGGGTGCTGTCGTTTCGGGACGCGCCGTGCGTGCAGCTTCAGGCTGAAGACGCCCAGGAGGCCTACGACCTCGTTCTTGGAGCTTTCCGTGTGGCCGGGGACTTCGATCTGCGGTTGCCGGTGATCGTGGGCGTCCCGGCGGACGGCGGCGGGGTTCTCCGGAGCGTCGCGACGCTGTCGGACGAACAGGCGGCCTTGTTCGCAGGGGAGTTCGCGGCGCCGGAGGATCTGCTGGACGTCGAGCACCCTCACGGCCTGAGCATGGCGGTCGATGGCGGCGCGGCTCACGCCCTGCGGGGGCAGATCGGCGCGGCGATGCGGCTGGCCGCGGAGCGCATCGAACGGCTCGGTCGGGAGTACGAAGCCCTGACCGGCCGGCCCGGCGGGATGATGGTCTGCCGGGAGATGGACGACGCCCGGATCGCGGTGGTGGCCACCGGACCGCTGTGCCGGCCCGCACGGTCGGCGGTGCAGGCCCTGCGACGCGAGGGGCTGGCCGCCGGACTGGTGAAGCTGCGGGTCTTGAGGCCGTTTCCCTGGAGGCAGCTGGCGGATGTGCTGCTGCGTCCGGGGCTGGGCGCGGTTTGCGTGCCGGACGCTGCCGTCGAACCGGGGTCGGGGGGACCGCTCTTCCAGGAGACTGCCGCGGCGCTGGCCGCGGGGGCCGCCGGGCGCGGCGGCGATCTGCCGCGGCTTCGCAGCCTGATCATCGGCGGCGCGAGCGAGGCGGCCGCCTGCACGGAGCTTCGGAGCGTGCTGGTCGAGCTGAGCGCGCGGTCCCAGGCCGGTCCGCAGCCGGACCCGGTCCGTTTCGCCGGTTGGGGCCCGATTCGGGCCGGTTTGTCGGAGCAGGTGGAGGCGGCACGGGGCGCCGGGCAGCCGGGGGAGGGGGCATCATGAGCCGGGGCGACCGGTCCGTCGGCGATCCGGTCGCCCCCGTCCCGGCGGACCTGCTGGGTGTGCCGCACGGGCTGGGGGCGGGCCACGGCGCCTGCCCGGGCTGTGCGGCCACGGCGGTGATCCGCATCGCGCTGCACGTCGCCCGCCTCGGGCTGCGTCGCGTGCCGGTGGTGGTCGGTGGCGGCGGCTGCCTGGACCGGGCCACGTGTGCGTATCCGGGCAATGCCTGGCGTGTGCCGTTCATCGCCGCGCTGCCGGACAGCGGGCCGGCGGTGGCCGCGGGTCTGGCGGCGGCGGTGCGGGCGAGGCGGGCCGGCGGAGAGCTGGACGGCGACATGGCCGTCAAGGTGCTGGTCCTGGCCGACAGCATCACGACGCGGCGCTGGGGGCTCTGGAGCCTGCAGCGCGCGATCCGGCGCGGCACGGACCTGACGTACATCTGCTACGTCAACGAGCCGCTCGAGGCGGCATGGCCGGCGGCGGGCCAGAGTCCGGTCCAACGTCCGGCGCCGTCGATTGCGCCCCAGGACTGCGCCCGGCTGGCGGCGTTGCAGGGGCCGGCCTATGTCGCCCAGGCATCGATTCACGCCTACGACGATCTAGCGGCCAAGCTGTTGCGGGCGATGGACGCGTGCGGTCCGGCCTTCGTGAGCGTGCTGTCGGCCTGTCCGGCGGCCGGCGGACCGGTCGAGCCGGGCGCCCAGCTGGCGTTGGCCGAGGCGGCCGTGGAGTGCAACCTCTGGCCGCTGTATGACTGGGAGTACGGGCGGGGGCGCCTGACTTATCGGCCCCTGCGCCCCGTGCCGGTGGACCACTATCTCGCGCGGGCGCGATCCGGAGCCTGGACGGCGGAATGGGCTGCGCGGCTGCAGGATACGGTGGATCAGCGCTGGGAGCGGCTATGCGCGGAGCTGGAGAGCCTCCGGCGCGAGTGAATTCCCGGCAAACTGGCATTTGCGGGGTCCGGACGTATCATGGCGATCTCACGGGACCCCGGCGGCCGGCCCGATGATGAAGGTACGGTCTGTCGGGAGCGTTCCCCCGCAGCTTTACGGGGCAGTCAGCCGTCCGGGAATCATCCCCCGGGGGCGGGCGTCCGCCAACGATGCGGCCGGCGGCGCGGACGGACGCGGGAGGCGTCGACCGGCCGGGAACGGGGATGCAGGCCCTGCGAGGTTGGAGAGGTCCGGCCTGACGGGCCCTGCCGGCGGCGGGGCGGGCCGGAGATGCCGGGCGCGCCGGCCTGCCGGACGATCACAGGAGCTTTCTGGAACATGGCACGCATGACGAAGACCCCACAGGGGAACGAGGCGGCGGCGGAAAAGCCGGGAGGACCGGTCATTCCGATGACCCGGGATCTCGAGCCGCTGTTTGCCCCGCAGTCGATCGCGGTCATCGGGGCGTCGCGGACGCCGGGCTCGGTGGGCAACGCGATCGCGTCCAACCTGGTGCTGGGCGGCTACACCGGGGTGATCTACCCGGTGAATCCCAAGGCCAAGAGCATCATGGGCGCGCGGTGCTACCCGGGCATCGGGGCGATCGACGACCACGTGGACCTGGCGGTGATCATCCTGCCGGCGCCGGCGGTGGAGAAGGCGGTGATCGAGGCGGCGGACCACGGCACGCGGCACATGGTGGTGATCTCGGCGGGCTTCAAGGAGGTCGGCGGCGAGGGCGTGGAGCGGGAGAACCGGATCAGGGCCCTGGCCGTCGAGCGCGGCCTGAACATCATCGGCCCGAACTGCCTGGGGGTGATCAACACCCATCCGGGCACGCAGATGAACGCGAGTTTCAGCAAGGGGATGCCGTCGGCGGGGCGGATCGGGCTGATCTCCCAGAGCGGGGCGTTGTGCACGGCGCTGCTGGACTACGCGAAGGGCTGCGGGATCGGCTTCTCGCGGTTCATCAGTTTCGGCAACAAGTGCGACGTCACCGAGATCGACCTGATGGCGTGCCTGGCGAACGACGCGGCCACCGACATCATCATGATGTACGTGGAGGACATCTCCGACGGCCAGAAGTTCGTGGACACGGCCTACGCGATCACCCACGGCCGGACGCCCAAGCCGATTCTAGCGATCAAGACCGGCCGGACGGCGCAGGGGGCGGCGGCGGCGGCGTCGCACACCGGCTCGCTGGCCGGTTCGGACGAGGTGTACGACGCGATCATGTCGCAGGCCGGGGTGCTGCGGATCGACTCGGTGGAGGATCTGTTCGATTTCGCGCCGGTGTTCATCGACAAGGTCATGCCGAACGGTTCGCGGACGGCGATCGTGACCAACGCGGGCGGTCCGGGCATCATGGCCACGGACGCCTGCATCCGCTACGGCATGGAGCTGGCGAAGTTCGACGAATACACGACCAAGTCGCTGAAGTTCCAGATGCCGCCGGCGGCCAACATCAAGAACCCGGTGGACGTGATCGGCGACGCCAAGCACGACCGGTACCGGGCGGCGCTGGACGCGGTCAGCGCCGACGACAACGTGGACCAGCTGGTGGTCATCGTGACTCCGCAGACCATGACCGACGTGGTCGAGATCGCGGAGGTGGTCGGGGGGACGAAGGATTTCTGCTCCAAGCCGATCGTCGCCTGTTTCATGGGGGCGGTGGACGTCTCCCCGGGCATCGAGCTGCTGCGCAAGCATGGCGTCCCCACCTACACGTTCCCGGAGGACGCGATGCGGGCCCTGGCGGCCAAGGGGCGTTTTGCCCGCTGGGCGCGTTCGCCGGTGAGCGACTACCGCACCTTCGAGGTCGACGCCGCGGCGGTGGGGAGGCTGTTCGCCGAGGAGCTGGCCGCGGGGCGGAACCAGCTGGTGGAGTACCGGGCCCTGGACGTGTTCCGGCACTACGGTTTCCCGATCGTGCCGTCGGTGCTGGCCCGGAGCGCCGACGAGGCGGTGGCGGCCGCGGGGCAGATGGGCTATCCGGTGGTGCTGAAGATTTCAGGCCCGCAGATCCTGCACAAGACCGACGTCGGCGGGGTGAAGCTCAACCTGCGGGACGAAGCGGCGGTGCGGGACGGTTTCGAGGGCATGATCGAGGCGGTGCGGCAGAAGATGGGCGCCGAGGTGGAGATCTGGGGCGTGCTGGTGCAGAAGATGCTGCCGCCGGGCAAGGAGATCATCCTGGGCATGACCCGGGACGTGCGTTTCGGGCCGCTGCTGATGTTCGGCCTGGGCGGGATCTACACCGAGGCCCTGCGCGACGTGCAGTTCCGCATGGCCCCGATCCGCGAGAACGTCGCGACGGAGATGATCCGCAACATCCGCTCCTACCGGCTGCTGGAGGGGGTCCGCGGCGAGAAGCCCTCGGACCTGGCGGCGGTGGCCGACTGCCTCCTGCGGCTGTCGCAGCTGGTCACCGAGCATCCGCAGATCAGGGAACTGGACATCAACCCGCTGATCGTCTACCCGCGCGGGGAGGGCGCCATGGTCGCCGACGCGCGGGTCATTCTTTCGGAGTCATGAGACCATGAGCACACACTGGCGAGACCGTTACGCGGACAAGGTGACCACGGCGGAGGCCGCGATCCGGCACATCCGCCGGGGCGACCGGATCTTCATCGGCTCGGCCTGCGGGGAGCCGCAGGCCCTGGTGCGGGCGATGGTCGCCCAGGCCCCGTCGATCACCGACACGGAGATCATCCAGCTCCTGCCGATCGGCACCGCGCCGTATACGGACCCCAGATATGCCGCGAGCTTCCGGGCGAACTCGATCTTCATCGGCAACAGCGTGCGCGAGGCGGTGGCCGAGGCCCGGGCCGACTACACGCCGGTGTTTCTCTCTCAGCTGCCGGGGCTGTTCCACTCCCGGCAGATTCCGCTGGACGCGGCCCTGGTGACGGTCAGCCCGCCCGACGAGCACGGCTTCGTCAGCCTGGGCGTGTCGGTGGACATCACCAAATCGGCGGTCGAGTCGGCGAAGCTGGTGATCGCCCAGGTGAACCGCCATATGCCGCGGACGCCGGGCAACAGCTTCCTGCACGTCAAGCAGATCCGCTTCCTCGTCGAGCACGACGAGCCGCTGCTGGAATGGCCGGTGGTGGCCGAGCCCGACGACGTCACCCGGCAGATCGCGGCCAACGTGGCCCGGCTGGTCAGCGACGGCTCGACGCTGCAGGTCGGCATCGGGCGGATTCCGGACACCATCCTGAGCACCCTGACCGACAAGAGCGACCTGGGCATTCACACGGAGATGTTCTCCGACGGGGTGATGAAGCTGGTCAAGCTCGGCGTGATCACCTGCGACCGCAAGACCTTCCACCGCGGCAAGATCGTGGGCAGTTTCGCCGCCGGCTCGCAGGCCCTGTTCGACTTCGTGGACAACAACCCGATGGTCGAGATGCGGCCGTCGGAGTACACCAACGACCCGACGATCATCGCCCGCCACCGCAACCTGGTGGCGATCAACTCGGCCCTGGAGATCGACCTGACCGGCCAGGTGTGCGCCGAGTCCATCGGGATGAAGTTCTACAGCGGGTTCGGCGGGCACGCGGACTTCATCCGCGGGGCGGCGATGGGCGGCGGCAAGCCGGTCATCACCATCCCGAGCACCGCCATGACCGCCGACGGCCTGCGATCCCGCATCGTGCCGACGCTGCAGGAGGGGGCCGGCGTGGTCTCGACCCGCGGCGACGTGCACTACGTGGTCACCGAGTACGGCACCGCCTACCTGCACGGGCGGACGATGCGCGAGCGGGCCATGTCGCTGATCAACATCGCCCACCCGGACTTCCGCTCCGAGCTGCTTCACGCCGCCAAGCGACGGCGGATCGTGTACGCCAACCAGATCATGCCGCCGGCCCGCCACGCCTACCCGGCGGAGCTGGAGCGGACCGTGGAGCTCCGCGGCGGCGAGACGGTGATGATCCGTCCGATCAGGCCCGACGACGAGCCGCTGGTCAAGGAGATGTTCTACTCGTTCAGCGAGCAGACCGTCTACCTGCGCTACCACGGCCAGCTCAAGTCGATGCCGCACAACAAGCTCCAGGTGTTCTGCAACGTGGACTACGAGACCGAGATGGCCCTGGTCGGCGTGGTCGGCCCGCCCGGACACGAGGAAATCATCGGCGTGGGGCGCTACATGACCGACGCCGCCAAGGGCAGCGCCGAAATGGCCTTCGTGGTCGCCGACGCCTGGCAGCGCAAGGGCCTGGGCACCCTGCTGTTCGACCGTCTGGTCGAGATCGGGCAGTCCCGGGGCATCCGCAAGTTCACCGCCGACGTGCTGGCCGAGAACAGCGGCATGCTCAAGATCTTCCACCGGGCGAAGATGAACGTGGAAACCGCCACCGAGGAGGGCGTGGTGCGGGTGATCATGACCCCGCGCGCCGTCCCCGAACCGCAGACCGTCTGATCACCGGAAGAATCCGCCGTTCCCGGCGCTCAGACGCCGGCGCCGGCCTCCAGCAGCCGCGGTGCGACCTCGCGACGGGCATGCTCCAGGTCCGCCGGGAAGTCGATCTCGCAGCAGGGCAGGTCGGTCACGTCGATCGCGTGCATCGGCCAGCGGTCGCAGAGGCGGTCCAGGGCGGTCTCGAAGTAGTCGTTGACCCGGGCTTCGCCTTCCACGCACTCGACCAGGCCCGCGTCCAGGGCGGCCGCGGCGCCGGCCTCGAAGCGGGCCACGCCGACGAATTCGCCCAGGGCCCCGGCCGGCGGCAGTTCCTTGCCGATCCGCCGGATGCGACCGCCGGAATCGGCCACCACCTTGACCTCCTCGGCGCCGCACGGGCCGGCCCGCACGGCCAGGCACGAAACCCCGACCCGCTCCGCCAGGCGAGGCGGCAGCCGGCGGTCGAAGAGCACGTCGGCGTTGGCGTACACCGCCCCTCCGGCCAGGTGGGCCCGGGCCAGATACAGCGAGTACAGCGTGTTGGTCTCGGCGTAACGCGGGTTGTACACGAACGTGAAACGCCCGGGGCGGCCGGCCAGGTGGGACCGCACGCGGTCGGCCTGGAAGCCCAGCACCAGCACGTGGTCGATCAGTCCGGCGGCCTGGAACGCCTCCAGCTGGCGATGCAGGATGCTCCGCCCGCCCACCTCGACCATGCACTTGGGCACCGCGGCGTTGAGGCGGCGTCCGGCCCCGGCCGCCAGAATGATGGTCTTCATGATTCCGTTCCCGCGGAGGGACCGGCGCCGTTCAGGCCAGCGCGACGCTGGGGTACTCCAGGAGGGTCCGCTCCAGGTGCCGCACGCTGTCCTCCCCCGGCCGCTCCACAATGCCGGCGATGGCCCCGAACAGCGGCAGCGGCAGGCGCAGCGCCGCCATCTCCGCCACCGCCGCGGCGGTCATCGCCCCCTCCACGACCATCTGCACCTCGGACAGGGCCTGCTCCAGCGTCGCGCCGGTGGCCAGCAGTTCGCCGAGGCGGAAGTTGCGGCTGTCGGGGCTGAAGCAGGTCGTGACCAGGTCGCCCAGGCCGGCGATGCCGAACACGTGGGCCCGGGAAATGCCCAGGAAGCGGGCGATGCAGGTGATCTCGTGCAGCCCGAAGGTCAGCAGCAGCCCCATGAAGTTGGAGCCCATGCCGCGGGCGTGGATCACGCCGGCGCCGATCGCGAACACCCCCTTCATCGCCCCGCACAGCTCGAGGTCCACCGTCTCGCGGGTCATGTCCAGGTGAAAGCGGTCGCTGCGCAGCGCCGCGGCCACGCGCAGCAGCGTGTGCACGTCCTCGCAGCCGAGCATGGCCTTGGCCGGACGCCCGGCGGCGATCTCGCGGGCGATGTTGGGCCCCGACAGCACCGCCACCCGGGCCTGCGGGAGGATGGCGGCGATCACCTGGCTCATGGTGCGGAACGTCGCCCGCTCCAGTCCCTTGGAGGCGGTGACCACGGTGACGTCCGGGGGGCAGCTCTCGGCCATGCGCCGGGCCACGGCCGCGACCTGCGAGGAGGGCACGGCCACCAGCACCACGTCGTCCGGAGCCGACCGGCGGCAGAAGGCCGTCTCGACCGTGATCCGCCGCCGAGCGGTTCCGGCCACGTCCGGCAACAGGCGGCGGACGGGCCCGACGTACTCCTCCCGCTCGCACCACAGCCGCACGGGCACCTCAGGGTTGACCAGCCCGGCCAGGGTCGAACCCCAGTTGCCCGTGCCGATGATGATGATCTCCATGGGCGAACCTCGCGGCGGCAGGCGGGCTTCCCGGGTCGCGCACCGGCCGGCCAGCCGGGGATTATCGCGCCGTCACCGCGGGTTGCAAGCGTAACCGGGCCGCCGGGCGTCACGGGAGGCCGGCGATTCCATCCGGTCCCGGGCTGACCGGTGGACGGCGGAGGTCATGGCCGCAGGCCGGCCCCGGCGTCGTCGGCGGGCACGGAGGTGAACGGGCCATCCCCGCCGGCAGCCTCCCGGGAGGCCGGCACACCCAGGAGGCGCAGCGTCCGTGAGGCGACACCGGCCACCGTGAGCGGCGCGCCGGCCGCCTCGAGCAGGGCATCCGGCCGGATGCCGCGTGCGGCCAGGTCGCGCTGCAGGGCGGCCGCGGCGCGGGCGGCGCTGTTCCAGGAGGCCGGCCGGGTGGTCAACGGGCGCCGGTCGTTCAGGCGGCCGGCGATCAGCGGCACCGCCTCGCGGCACTCCAGCATGCCCAGCGCGTCGATCGTCTGGGCGAGCAGGTCGGGATCATCGGCGGTCGCCAGGGTTTCCAGCAGGGCCGTCT
>Ga0129299_1000393_pt1 | contig 27319 bp, 25 predicted proteins | sample ConPoolayeCmetaG_FD_94477 | JGI IMG/M metagenome (GOLD analysis project Ga0129299, IMG submission 94477) | Hot spring microbial mat communities from California, USA to study Microbial Dark Matter (Phase II) - Cone Pool mat layer C metaG ...
AAGCCGGCCGAAATCAGGCCCGCTGGCTGCCGGTTCCGAATTCCGGATAGGCTTCCAGACCGATCTCGGACTTGTCGAGACCGGCCATCTCGGCTTCCTCGCTGGGACGCAGGCCGAGCACGATGGCCAGAACCAGCCAGGTGATCGTGCTGGCGACGACGACGAAGGCGCCGATCGAGGCAACGCCGATAAACTGCGCCAGGAAGGTCGCATCGGAGTTGGTGAGCGGCACCGCCATCGTGCCCCAGATACCGGCGAACAGGTGGACAGGGATGGCGCCCACCACGTCGTCGATCTTCAGCCTGTCGAGCAGCGGAACGGTGAAGACCACGATCACACCGCCGACCGCACCGATTATGATCGCGTAGATCGGGGTCGGGGCGAGAGGCTCGGCCGTGATGGACACGAGGCCGGCGAGCGCGCCGTTGAGCGCCATCGTCAGGTCAACCTTGCCGAACACGATCTGGGTCAGGATCATCGCCGCGATCACGCCGCCAGCCGCCGCCAGGTTGGTGTTCACGAAGATGCGCGCCACGGAAGAGGCGTCCGTGAGCGAGCCAATGGCGAGTTGCGAGCCGCCGTTGAAGCCAAACCAGCCCAGCCACAGGATGAAGGTGCCAAGCGTGGCCAGCGGCATGCTGGAGCCCGGCATCGGGTTGATGGCGCCGCCAGGGCCGTATTTGCCGCGACGCGCGCCGAGAATGATGGCGCCCGTCAAGGCCGCCCAGCCGCCAACCGAGTGGACGATCGTCGAGCCCGCGAAATCCTGGAACTTCGCTCCGGCGACGTCGATGATCCAAGCGGTATCGCCCTCGGGGGAAAGCCAGCCGTAACCCCATTTCCACGCGCCCTGGATCGGGTAGATGAATCCCGTCAGGACGACGCAGAAGAGGAGGAACGGCCACAGCTTGATGCGCTCGGCGAGCGTGCCAGAGACGATCGAGCAGGTGGCGGCGCAGAACACCATCTGGAAGAACCAGTCGGAGGCGGCGGCATAGGAGCCTGGATCGTTATCGGTCGGGGGGATTTCCTTTGGCGTGAAGCTGCCGAAATAGCCGCCCGCGACACCGTCATACATCAGGTTGTAGCCGACCACCCAGAACATCAGGCCCGCGATGGAATAGAGCGCGATGTTCTTGGTGCACTGCATGGCCACGTTCTTGGAGCGGACCATGCCGGCCTCCAGCATGGCGAAGCCGGCGGCCATCCACATCACGAGGAAGCCCGCCACAAGGAACAGCATGGTGTTGAACACGTAGGCGACCTGTTCCGGCACCCCGGCTTCGGCGGGGGCGGCCTCTGGTGCGGCTGCCGGGGCAGTTTCCTGCGCGGTCGCCGGGTCGATGAAGGCGATTGCCGCGACAACGGCGGCAATAGCCATGAAGAAATAGCGGTTTATCAACGTCATAAGAATAACCTCACTTCAGTTTTACAGAGCGGCTGCATCAGTTTCGCCGGTGCGGATGCGCACGGTTTGTTCGACCGGCGTGACGAAAATCTTTCCGTCCCCGATCTGCCCCGTCTTGGCCATGGCCGTGATCGCATCGACGACCTTGTTCACCGACTCGGATGGAACGGCGATTTCAAGTTTCAGTTTGGGGACGAAAGTCACTTCATATTCGGCGCCGCGGTAAATCTCGGTATGGCCTTTCTGCCGCCCGTACCCCTTTACCTCGCTAACCGTCAAACCCTCGATGCCGATCTCGTCGAGCGCCTTGCGCACGTCTTCGAGCTTGAAGGGTTTGATGATTGCCACAACCATTTTCATTGTTTTCTCCGTTCCTCCTCGTTTCGAGCCCAGCATTGCCGCCGCAAGGCCCCGAACAAAGGGCATCACGGCACACAAACATGCTATCAAAAGCCGTGCCAAACCACTGGCCGGAGCTTAAATGCCTGATAATCATGGAGATGCGCTAAAGTATGGGCGTTTCTCGCTGCAGCGCAGCATAAAGACTGCCTAAAATGAAGGCAAAACTGTCTATTTGATTATATATTGTGCAGTTTCTTGCCCGAATGTCCGTCTTCCCGCCTGCCGCCGAGCTGGAAAAGCAGATGAATGTGTGCCTGGTGATGCGCTGGCGACACGAAATCCTATCGGCGCTGGCGGATCAGCCCCTCCTGCGCCACCGAGGCGACCAGAACCCCGTTGCGCGTGAAGATACTGCCGCGGCAAAGACCGCGTCCGCCTTCCGCGGAAGGGCTGTCCTGCGCATAAAGCAGCCACTCGTCGGCCCGGAATGGGCGGTGGAACCACAGCGCATGGTCGAGGCTGGCGAGCATCAGTTGCGGATCGAACAGGATGCGGCCGTGCGCCACCAGCGCCGTGTCGAGCAGGCTGTAGTCCGAGGCATAGGCAAGCACGCAGCGGTGAAGCCCCGGATCGTCGGGTAGCGGATCGTAGGTCTTGAACCAGATGTTCTGAACAGGCTTGCGTTTTTCCGGCTTGAGGAAGCGGGTAAGATCAACGGGCCGAAGCTCAACCGGCCGGCTCCGGTCGAGAAAGGTCTTCATGAAGTCCGGCAGTTTCGGGAGAAGCTGCTTGCGGATGTCGTCCTCGGACGGCAAGTCCTCCGGCATCGGCACCTGAGGCATCTCCGCCTGATGCGAGAAGCCCGGCTCATTGGCATGGAACGAGGCCGACATGAAAAAGATGGCCGCGCCGTTCTGACGGGCAACGACGCGCCGGGTCGTGAAGCTGCCACCGTCGCGGATGCGGTCCACCTCGAAGTCGATGGAGATTTTCGGATCACCCGGCAGAAGGAAATAGGCGTGCAGCGAATGAACGGGGCGCTCCGGCGTGACCGTGCGCGTTGCCGCGACCAGCGCCTGCCCGATCACCTGCCCGCCGAACACCCGGCTCCAGCCATTTTGCAGGCTGTGACCGCGATACAGATTGTCCCCGATGGTTTCGAGGTTCAAAATATCGGTGAGTGTCTTGAGCGGGATGGTTGTCATTGGTTGGTCAATCCGCGGAAGGGATAGTCCCAATCAGCCGCAGCGACGTATGCAAGTCAAGGTCAAATCCGCCGGTTGAGGAAACCGGATAGCGGGAAAGGATGTGCGCATGAACGGCCGCCAGTTCGATGTCGTGATCGCAGGGGGAAGTTTCGTCGGACTCACCCTGGCGCTGGCGCTGGCCAGAAGCACGGCCGGCAGTTTGCGCATCGCGGTCGTTGACGCGGTTCCGGCAGAGGTTCAGCTTTCAGACGCATTCGATGGCCGTGCCGCCGCCATTTCCGCCGCGGTGAAACAGATGCTTTCGGCGCTTGGGGTATGGGATGAGGTTTCGGCCGAAGCGGAGCCGGTCGTTTCCATCGAAATCACCGACACTGCGCTCGACACACCGCTTCGCGGCAGCCTGCTCACATTCGACGCGGGCGTAAACGATGGAGAGCCTGCAGCCTTCATTCTCGAGAACGTCAAGCTGCGCAAGGCGCTGTTCGAACTCGTCTTGCGCGAGCCGAACGTGGAGCTCGTTGTGCCTGCCCGTGTGAGCCGCTTCGACATCACGGAGTTCGACGTCCGCGCCGACCTTGACACGGGCGAAACGCTCACCGCCCGCCTGCTGGTTGCGGCCGACGGTCAGAACTCGCAGCTGCGGCGGCAGGCCGGCATTCGCGCCTTCCGCTGGGAGACGGGGCAGATGGGCATCGTTGCCAGCATCGGCCACGAAAAGCCGCATGGCGGCAAGGCCGTGCAGCATTTCCTGCCCGCCGGTCCGTTCGCGGCCTTGCCCTTGCCCGGCAACCGCTGTTCACTGGTGTGGACCGAGCGGGGCGCGGAAGCGAAACGGATCCTGTTCCTGAGCGATGCAGGCATCGTCGAGGAAATCACGCGCCGTTTCGGCCGTGGGCTTGGCCGCATCACGTTGCTCTCCAGGCCCGCCGCCTATCCGATGGCCATGACGCTGGCCCGTGCGTATGTCAAGCCGCGTTTCGCGCTGGCCGGCGATGCGGCGCATGGTCTGCACTGGATCGCGGGGCAAGGGCTCAATCACGGCATGAAGGACGTGGCGGCGCTGACGGAGGTGATCGTCGATGCCATGCGCTTGGGCCTGGATATCGGCGGGCTCGAAAGCCTCAAGCGTTACGAGCGCTGGCGCCGCTTCGACAGCACCGGCTCGGCCATGACGGCGGGGATCATCAACGGCCTGTTCTCCAACGACTTAACCCCGCTGCGCATGCTGCGCGGCTTCGGCCTTGGCGTCGTGGACCGCATCGGCCCGCTCAAGGCGTTTTTCGTTCAGGAGGCCGCAGGTCTCACCGGCGAACTGCCGCGGCTGTTGCGCGGCGAGCCGGTGTGAGGGCTGTGTGAATGTGCGCTGGCGGACTTAATCTTCCAGCCGCCTCGCCTCCTCGGGGATCATGATCGGAACGCCGTCCCGGATCGGATAGGCAAGGCCGGCCGAACGGCTGATGAGTTCCTGCGCCGCCGCGTCATAATCGAGCCGGCCCTTCGTCAACGGGCAGACAAGGATTTCGAGCAGCTTCGGGCTGACCTTTTGCGAGTGCGGCTCGTGATCGGGTTGCTCGGGTGTCATGGCAATTGCGTTGGTTTTCGAAAACCGATGTCAATGCAAACTGCCGGTTGTGGTATCCGGCGCGGCCATGTCCATCTGCGCAAGCGCCATGAGCACTTCCGAGCGGGTTTTCAGGTCGGGCGCCTCCAGCAGCGCCTGCTTCTCTTCGGGGCCGTAGGGGCTGATCATCGACAAGGTGTTGATGAGCATCTCCGCCGGTGAGCGCTGGATGCTCTGCCAGTCCGCCGTCAGTTTGCGGGCATCCAGATAGGATTTGAGAGTGCGCAAGAACTTGTCCCAATCGACGGCCTCCTGCCCATGGCCGGGGATGAAATCGTCTCTGTACGGGCGGGCTGAAATTTCGCAGATGCGGTAGGGCTTCGTTGTTTTTTGCTCGGATACGACGTCGAAACGTGCAATTCCTGTGAGCGTGATCAGGATGCGGCCGTCCTCCGTTTCGGAAAACGCCGTGATGCGCCCGGCACAGCCGGTTTGACGCAGCGAGTAGGTTTTGCCGGATGGCGATTCCTGATTGTCTTCGACCGCCTGCGGCTGAATGATGCCGATGATGCGGTCGCCCGAGATTGCATCGTTGACCATCGCCAGGTAACGCGGTTCGAAAATGTTCAATGGCAGTGCGGACCGCGGCAGAAGAATGCATCCGGTGAGCGGAAACACCGGTATGGTGCGCGGGAGGTCTTCCGGCGAGCGGTAGCGGTCGGTCAGGCTCAAAATATCATTCCTTTATGCTTCGCTTGGGCTTCGGTCCCAATCTTAGACCGTCTCAGGAAAACAACAAACCTGAAAGCCTGCGTCTGCCCGAAACGGTGTTCGGGTCGTTGGATCCCCAGGCATCGAAGAACTGCAAAAGCTGTTTGCGAGCAGCATCATCATTCCAGCCGCGATCCATGCGTATGATTTCGAGAAGATGCTCCATTGCCTCTTCCCTACGCCCGGCGGCGTTAAGGACAAGCGCGATATTGTAACGTGCCTCGAAGTCCTTTGGATTGTCGGCGATGCGTTTGGAAAGCTCTTTCTCGTTTCCGGCCTTTGCCGCTTTCAGCGCGAGATCGAGCATGGCGCGAACCGCCAACACGGCTGGCGCTGAGTGTTTCGCAGGCGGAACGAGGGCAAGCGTCTGTTCGGCGCGGGCGGTATCCCCAGCCTTGAGGTAGCATTTCGCCAGGCCGGCGGCAGCATCGGCATTCTCGGCATCGGCTTGCAGCGCCGCCGCAAACAGCTCGGCCGCCGAGTTGATGTCGCCTTCGGCAAAGGCCGCTTCCGCCAAGTCCAGCGGCGAGGCGTCCTGTCCGTTATCGCGGGCGAGCCGCTGGATGAAGGCCTTCACCTGACTTTCGGGAAGCGCGCCCATGAAGCCGTCGATGGGCCGCCCATTCTTGAAGGCGAACACCGCGGGAATGGACTGCACGCCAAGCTGTGCTGCAACCGACGGGTGCTCGTCTATGTTCATCTTGACAAGGCGAACCGCTCCGTTAGCAGCCCTGACCAATTTTTCGAGAACGGGTGTGAGTTGACGGCAGGGGCCGCACCAGGGCGCCCAGAAATCCACGATGACGGGAACCTTGCGGGATGCCTCGACCACATCGGCCATGAAGGCCTGCGTCGTGGTGTCTTTGATCAGATCGTCTTTTTTGGCACTCGATGTAGGCTTGCCGCCGCCTAAGGTGAAGACCATGTCCGGGCCCTGTCAATTTTATGGATAATTGTCTCAAACCACTTTTTCATGCAATTTCATACATGGGCGTTGCTTCGGATTTTGGCAAGAAAATCCCTCTATCAGCTCCTGTTCGGCTCCCGGTCACTGCCTCAGATCGGCGATGTGCGCCTCGCGTCCGCAAGACTTGAGGAAGGCAAGGAAATCATGTTTCGAGATTGACGTCGTTGCCGTGTTCCTCAGCGGATGAAAATTCTGGATATCGTGTTCCATCAGATCGGCAGCGAGCACGAGGCGGACGGCGCCTTTCCAGTCGTTGGTGATGACGAACGGCGTGACCAAGCCTGGCAACACGCAAAGCGTGTTTAGCATCCCCTCAGCCACAGCGAAGCAGAGCCGGTCGAAACCCAGCGTGTGGTGCATGCGCTTCAGGTGGGCCACAGAGCGTTCAAGCGCGACAAGGGGCGCGATGAGGGGAAAGAGCCGCCCCGCTTTGTCGCTGAGCAGCAGGGTCTTGCTGTGGGCGCCGGGAATCCGCCCGCGTAGCGACTTCGAGTGTTCGACCGTAAAGGCCGCCTCATGGTCAAGGCGGCCTCATGTCCGGAAGGTGCAGATACGGATGCCGCGTGCGCGTCAAGCCGCGCGAACAAGTCCCGCTTGGAGGCAAGGGGCTCGGCGTGGTGTAGCGGCCTGCACAACTGTGTCGTTTCGATGCCTTATCCGCGTTCGGCGCTTAGGGCCGGCGGTGGGCCGCACGCAATCGCCCCTTGCAATGTCGCCGGATTTGGCCCTATAAACAAAGCTCATCTAGAGCATTGAGCGGGCGTAGCTCAGGGGTAGAGCATCACCTTGCCAAGGTGAGGGTCGGGCGTTCGAATCGCCTCGCCCGCTCCAAATCAAACACCAGAGCTGATAATCTTTCAGAATATTTGGGTAAATCAGCTTGCGTTAGTATTTAGTATATTGCGGTCTTCGCAGCAAACTTGGGATTGCCTTCGCGACATTTCGCGATTTGATGAGTTGACCACGTCTGGACGGTGACCTCGTCAGATTTGGTCTCGCTGCTCCTGGGATGCTTTCCACAAGGTTTTCTGGTTGGCGCTTCTGATTTCCAGAATAAAATCATATAGTGCCATCAGAACGCCGATGACCATGACCACCGTCACGTCGATACGCTTCAGATAAACGACCATCACGCTGCAGAATATGGCGAAACCTATGAGGCTGCAAACGGCCAGGATGCGGTCATACATGGCAAGCTCCTGTTCTCAGCGTCCGTAAAAGTAGTTCGGCAGCCAATGTACCAGCCCGGGGAATATGTAGATCATCGCCATAGCGAAGAAAACGATGAATACATAGGGCACGATGCCGGCAAAGATCTGGTTCAATGTAATACCCGGAGGTGCGATCCCCTTCAGATAGAAGGCCGACATGGCCATGGGCGGTGTCAGGAACGAGGTTTGCAGGTTTAGCGCGACAAGAATGCCGAAGAAGAGGGGGTCTATGCCGAAAATTGGCAGCAGTGGCAAGAAGATCGGAATGAAGATGATGATGATTTCCGACCACTCCAGCGGCCAGCCGAGCAGAAATATGATAATCTGCGCCAGAATCAGGAACATGATCGGCGACAGGTTAAGCCCAACGACGAATTCCTTGACGACTTCCTCCCCGCCAAGCAGCGAGAAGACGGACGAAAAGACACCGGAGCCAACGAAAAGCCAGCATACCATGGCCGAGGTGCGTGCGGTCAGATAGACCGATTCCTTCAGACGCTCCCATGTGAGCGAGCGGTAGGCCATGGCGAGCGCGAGTGCGCCGCCGGCGCCCAGGGCCGCCGCCTCGGATGGGACCGCCCATCCGGTCATGATCGCCCCGAGAACGGCGAAGATCAGAAAGGCAAGCGGCAGGAAAGAAGTCGCGATCAGCCAAAGCGTTTGGGCTGCAGAGAGCTTGGGCAAATCTTCTTCACGCGGCTGGGGCGCAATCTCAGGATTGATCGCCACTCGGATCAACACGTAAATCACATAGAGAAAGGCCAGCATGAAGCCGGGTATGAGTGCGCCAGCATAGAGTTGAACGACAGAAACGCCAGCAGTCTGGCCATAGACAATGAGCATGATGCTTGGCGGGATGAGAATGCCCAGACAGCCGCCTGCGCAGATGGTGCCCGCCGCGAAGCTGGGATTGTAACGTGCCTTCAGCATAATGGGAAATGCAAGAATGCCCATCAGGGTGACCACCGCCCCTACGATACCGGTTGCGGTTGCGAACAGCGCGCAGGTAAGAAGCGCGGCAATGGCGAGCGATCCGGGCAGGCGTTTGGCGGCAATATAGAGCGAGAAGAACAGTTTATCGACAATGTTCGCGCGCTCGACCAGATAGCCCATGAACAGGAACAGGGGGATAGCGACGAGAACATCGCTCGACATGACACCAAACGTCTTCTGGACGAGCAGATCATAGACTCGGTTATCGAGCAGTGGGTTTGCCTGGGCTGGGTCGTAATAATAGTAGAAACCGAAGATGACACCCATGGCCATCAGGGTGAAGGCAATTGGAAAGCCTAGCAGAATGAATAATATGAATATACCCAACATGAATATGGCGACTTCGGGATTAGTCATTTCTTGTTCTCCGCATCGAAGCCGCTCACTGTTGCAGCTTTGTCTTCCTGGGCGTGCATGAGCATTGTTTCAGTTTCCTCCACGTCGTGCAGAAGTGCAGGCCAATGTCCATTCTTCAGGCAATATATGCAGCGCATCACCTGAGCCACCCCCTGGAACAGAAGAAATAAACCTGCTGCCGGGATGATCATTTTGAGCTGAAAAATTGGAACGTCGGCAGGGCTGTTAATGCTCGTTTCGCGAAAGCTGTACGAATACATGCCGTATTTCCAGCCCGCAAACATAAATGCAAGAATGCCGGGGAAGAAGAAAAGGAAATAAAGCAAAATTTCGAGGGAGGCTTGAAACCTCGGCTTCCAGAGGCGATAGAAAATATCGGCACGCACGTGGCTGTCGCGGGAAAGGGCATAAGCGCCTGCCATCATGAACAGCGCGCCATACATGATGTAACTCATGTCGAAAGCCCAAGGGGTGGGGGCGCGGAACAGCTTTCTGACGAAAATCTCATAGGTGATGCCGATCGTCATGATCATGATGCACCACGCAAAGGCCTTGCCGACCCAGGCCGACATCTTATCGATCGAATATATGAGATTAAGCACGCACGACTCCCGCTGGATGCGACGGCCGACAGCCTGGGAAGGCCGGAAGCAGCCGCAGCCGCTTCCGGTGGATGGATGAATGCTTAGAAGCCCAGCTTGCCGGGGAAATAATGTTCGTAGGCAAGCTTGTAGTCGGCGGTGTTGATGAGGTCGTAGTAGGCGACGCGCTCGGACCACGCCTTCTGGCTGTCCACCACCTTCTTGAAGAACGGATCCTGGTTGAGTTCTTCCAAGGCCTTGTCCCACGAAGCCAGTTGGGCCTTCAGGATTGATTCGGGCGTGCGTATAACCTTCACGCCGTCTTCCTTGATGAGCCCCTGCAGGTCCTTCGAATATTGATCCATGGCCAGGCCATAGTTGGCAGTATTCGCGGCTTCGGCAGCATATTCGAGGATCGCCTGCAACTCGGAGCCAAGCGCTTTAAACTTGTCCTTGTTGATCAGGATTTCGAAGAACTCGGCCGCCTGATGGTAGGAGCTCATCATGTAGATCTTGGAGACGTTCTGAGCACCAAAGCGGCGGTCTGAGGTGGGGTTGTTGAACTCGAACGCCTCGATCGTGCCTTTTTCGAGCGCAGGCACGATTTCACCAGCCGGAAGCTGAACCACGGACATGCCGATCTGCTGCATGATCTGGGTCGCAAGACCGACGGTGCGGTATTTCAGGCCCTTGAGGTCGTCGGCCGTTTTGACTTCTTTCTTGAACCAGCCGAGCGGCTGTGTCGGCATCGGCATGCAGAAGAAGCCGACCATGTTAAGCTTCAGCACGTCCTCGACAAGTTCGCGGTAAAGCTCCTTACCGCCGCCGAAGTGCATCCAAGCAAGGATCTGGGCAGCGTTGGCGCCGAAGACCGGGCCGGTGCCGAAAAGGGAAGCCGCCTTGTTCTTCTTATACCAGTAGGCCGTCACGTGATGGCCGGCATCGAGCACGCCGGAGTGAACGGCGTCCTGGATATTGAGTGCGGGCACGACGGCGCCGGCCGCAAGGAGGTCGATCTTCAGGCGACCGCCCGACATTTTGTCCACGCGCTCGACATACTGCTTCGCCATATCCTGGAAGATATCGGTTGCAGGCCAGGAGCTCTGCATCTTCAGCGTGATCGTTTGTGCGCGCGAGACGTTCGGGAATGCTACAGTAGCGGTGGCCGCGGTTGCGGCGATAGCGCCGCCCTTGAGAAACTTGCGGCGGTTCACGGACTTCGCTTCGGATTTCACTGCTTCACTCATTACACCTAACCTCCCTTGAATGCGGTGTTTAAAATTTCTTAATCGGTGGGACGATGCCATGGAGACTTGTGCTATGTTTTCCTGCATGGCTGGTCTGCATCATGCCCGATGGCGGCAAAATTTCAACGTAAAATTTCGTGTACTTTTGACAGATCGTTGCCCTAAGGCAAAGCTTTTTAGATACATGCGATTATACGACGGGATTGGGGGGCTCGCGACCGGCCAGCACGGCATCGATGTTGTCTAGAGCGGCAAAGCCCATCTCGTTGCGTGCCTCGATCGCCGATGTGCCCATGTGCGGAAGCAGGAACACATTGGGCAAGTCGTAATAGCCGGGGTTGATGTCCGGCTCGCCCTGGTAGACATCGAGGCCCGCATAGGCGACGCGGCCCGACTTCAGCGCGGCGATGAGGTCGTCGTCCACAACGAGATCGCCGCGCGCCGTGTTGATGACGATTGCGCCTTGCGGCAATTTGTCGATGGCGGCTGCATTGAGGATGTGGCGCGTCTCCGGGCTCGAGGGCGCATGAAGCGAGAGAACATCGCTGACGGCGAACAAAGCCTCTGGCGTCTCGTGGAAGATGGCGCCCTGTTCCTTCTCCGGCGCCAGCCGGTTGCGGCTGCAGTAGTGCACCTCCATGTCGAAGGCGCGGGCGCGCCTGGCGACGGCCTGGCCGATCTTGCCCATGCCGAAGATGCCGAGCCGTTTGCCGTTGAGCCTCACGCCGAGCAACTGCGTGGGATGGAAACCGCGCCACTGCCGATCATAGAGCAACCTCTGCCCTTCATGGGCGCGCCGGGCCGCGCCAAGCATCAGCAGTATGGCGATTTCCGCTGTCGCAACCGTCACTGCATCGGGAGTGTTGCCCACCCGGATGCCGCGCGCTTTCGCGCTTGCAAGGTCGATATGGTCGGTCCCGACGGAAAACGTGGAAATGATCTGCACGCTGCTTGGCAACCGCGCGATGACAGCGGCGGGAAACTTCTCGCTGATGCAGCACAGGATGCCGGCGCCCCCGTCCGCCCGCTCGATGAGCGCCTCGGCGTCGAGGACAGCATCGCCGCCGGGAGTCACTACTTCATAATCGCGCCGCGCCCGCGCCATCACCGCCTCGGGCAGGCTGCGGGTGATGAGTATTCTGGCCTTTTCTGTCATATTCCCCCCGGCTTCATTTGCGGCTACGCAGCATTTTGCATAGCTCGCTCCATCTGTGCTATAGAATAGCGTTCCGTATCGTGAAAAGTGCAAACCGCCTTCGACATTCTCATGTAAGCCCATGAAACCCAAATCAAGCCAGGACCTGGCCGCTACGGCCGCGCGCCCTGCACTCGTCGAGAAAAAGACCAGCCGGGATACGGTGCAATCCCTGTCGCGCGCGCTTGGTCTCATGAACGCCATCGCCGCGAGCGATCAGGGGCTCACCCTCAGCGAGGCTGCGAAGGCGACGCGTCTTGCGGTTTCAACCGCACACCGCCTTCTCACCACCCTGCAGCAGGATCGATTCGTGCGCTTCGATGCCGAGCGCGGCACGTGGATGATCGGCGTGCAGGCTTTCTGTGTCGGCAACGGCTTCATCCGATCAAGGGAATTGACGACGATCGCACGCCCGCTGATGCGCCAGCTCATGGAAAAGAGCGGCGAGACAGTCAACCTCGCCGTCGAGGACCGCGGCGAGGCGGTTTACGTCGCCCAGATCGAGAGCCGCAAACTGATGCGCGCCATCGCACGACCGGGCGGCCGCGCCGCCATGCATTCCTCTGGTGTCGGCAAGGCGCTCTTGTCGGCGATGCCCGCCAGCGAGGTCGAGGCCGTGATCGCCGCGCACGGCATGACGAAGGAAACCGAGAAAACAATTGACACCCCGGCACGGCTGAACGCCGAACTCGGCCTGATCCGAAGTCGCGGCTACGCGGTGGACGATGAGGAGAATGCCATCGGGTTGCGCTGCATCGCCGCAGTGATCTACGACGAACACGCGCAGCCGGCAGCCGCGATTTCGCTTTCCGGGCCGAAAGCGCGCATCGATGATGCCACCGTCCTCGCCCTTGGGGACGCCGTTCTCGACGTCGCAAGACGGATCACCGCGAATTTCGGCGGCCTTTATCCCACCCATTAAGAAAAACTAAATACGACATTAAGAAAATCTTTCCGCCATGCGGAATAGCGCGGCCCTCATCCTTGCCTGAAACCCATCCGGCAAATTATTGTTGCGCTGCACAATAATTAAGGATCGCGGTCATGAACATTGCAAACCATCCCAAAGATACCGCACAGGAAAGGTTGCGCGCCATCACCGTCAACGGCGCCATGCACGACGGCTTCGAGCGGATTCTTTCCGCGCCGGCGCTGGCTTTCGTCGGCGAACTCGCCCGCACCTTCGAGGGCCGCCGCCGCGAGCTTATGCAGCGGCGCAATCAGCGTCAGGCTGCCTTCGATGCCGGCGCTATGCCCGATTTCCTCCCCGAAACGGCCCATATCCGCCATGGCGACTGGAGCATCGGCGGCATCCCGGCCGATCTCATGGATCGCCGCGTCGAGATCACCGGCCCGGCAACCCGCAAGATGGTGATCAACGCACTCAACTCAGGCGCCAAGGTCTTCATGGCCGATTTCGAGGACGCGCTCTCCCCAACCTGGGAGAATGTGATCAACGGCCAGATCGTGCTCAGCGACCGCTGGCTCGGCGCGCTCGATTTCACTGACCCGGAAACGGGCAAGGACTATAAGCTGGGCGCCAACCCAGCCGTGCTTATGGTCCGGCCGCGCGGCTGGCATCTGCTGGAAAAGCATATCGAGGTCGATGACACGCCCGTGGCCGGCGCCTTCGTCGATTTCGGCTTCTACATCTTCCATAACGCAGCCCGGGCAATTGCGGCAGGCTCCGGGCCGTATTTTTACCTGCCCAAGCTGGAAAGCCACCTGGAAGCGCGGCTGTGGAACGACGTGTTCGCTTTCGCCGAAGACCGGCTTGGGCTGCCGCACGGCACCATCAAGGCGACGGTTTTGATCGAAACGCTGCCGGCGGCGTTCGAGATGGACGAAATCCTCTACGAACTGCGCGACTACATCGTCGGGCTCAATTGCGGTCGCTGGGACTACATCTTCTCCTTCATCAAGACGCTCAGGGCCAAGCCCGAATACATCCTTCCCGACCGGGGCCAGGTGGTCATGAGCAAGGCATTCCTGAAAGCCTATTCGGAGCTGCTGATCAAAACCTGCCACCGCCGCGGCGCCTTCGCCATGGGCGGCATGTCGGCCTTCATTCCGAACCGCCGCGACCGAGAGGTGAACGAGAAGGCGCTTGCCGCCGTGCGTGAGGACAAGCTCCGCGAGGTGAGCTACGGCCATGATGGCACCTGGGTTGCCCACCCGGATCTTGTCCCCGTGGCGATGGAGGTGTTCAACCAGCACATGTCCGGGCCCAACCAGCTGCATGTGCTCCGTGAGGATGTTCATGTGGGCCAGCCCGAGCTGCTAAAGGTGCATGAGGGCACCAGAACCGAGGCGGGCCTGCGCATGAACATCCGCGTCGGCGTGCAATATATCGAGGCCTGGCTGAGGGGCAACGGCGCGGTGCCGCTCTACAATCTGATGGAGGATGCCGCGACCGCCGAAATCTCCCGCACCCAGGTCTGGCAGCTGGTGAAATACGGCGCCAAGCTGGAAGACGGGCGCACCGTTACTCGGGACATGTTCGAGGAGCTCCTCAGCAACGAGATGAACAAGCTGCACTCGGCCCTTGGCTGCAGCGCGTTCCACGGCGGGCGGTTCGACGAGGCCATCGCACTGTTCCGCAACTTGGTGCTGGCAGATGAACTGGAGCCTTTCCTGACTCTGCACGCCTATGAGCGCCTGTGACTTCCGGCCGGCCCCGTTGCGCCTGTGCGGCGGGGTCGCAACTGAAGCGGCAGCATGGCCAACCCTTTTGGCCTGTCCTGTCCTGGTGACGGCTACGGCGCATGATGTGGCGCCATAGCACCTTTCTTCCGATCAGGCGTGGTCGAGTACACCCGCGTCTCCGGCATCTTTCCATGATCATTCTGTTCAGACCAAGCCTTTGACAGGCCACACCCTGCGGAGACTGAAAATCCGCCTTTGGGCAGATCGAGACGGCGTGCCATGACATCCTGCGTCCCTTATTTTCAGCCTGTTGGCGGCATCGCGGGGGCGATATGACAGCATGACCGCCTCGCTGGCTTGATCGCGACCTGCACGGCGACGGCGGGAAGCGCCTCCAAATCCATGCGGCAGCCATGGCGCGCCTTCCCCATGCCTGCTGTCATCTCGCCGTGGGCGGGTTTGGCGTATAGCTTGATGACAGGGCTTTCGTCTCACTGCGAGCTTCGGGCACAAGTCCAAAAAGGGCCAGACAAGCAAAACGCGGCATGAGGCGGTTCCCCTTGACACTGGTATTTTTGCGTCATCTCTCCAAGTGGGGTGGAGGCATGCCGCCCATTGGGCGCAACACAGGGAGGAAGAAAATGCGGATGGTGACAGCGATGGTCTTGGCCGCCGGCATGGGAGCGGGCGTCGCCCTGGCGCAATACCCCGATCCAAACGAGGAGATCACTCGGCAGGGGGAGGCCGCTGGCCCAACCGCCGATGTGGTTCTCAAATGCGGGGATGGCACCGTGATGCAGCTCGATTTCGGCAAGACCTTCGATCAGGCGACGCTCGATCCGGGCACGGGCGCGAAAATCGCTCTCAAGGCGCAGGAAACCGCATCGGGCATCCATTACATGGGCGAAGGCTGGGACGTTCGCGGCAAGGTGGATGAGCACACCATCACCGGGCCGGACGGCAAGGTCCGCACCTGCCTCGCCCAGAATTAGCCTGGCCTGACGGCAATTCGCGGTTGCGGCGTTGCGGGTCTTACTCCGCCGGCGACAGCTTGCGGCTTTCGGCCTCGAGTTGGCGGGCCACGGCTTCGGGCGAGCGCGTATAAGGCGCCAGCAAATTGTATGCGGCGGGGATGACGAACAGGGTGAGCGCGGTCGCGCTCAGCGTTCCGGCGAGCACCACGACGCCGATCACGGCGCGCGTCTCGGCGCCGGCGCCATGGGCCAGCACGAGCGGCACCGCGCCAGCGGCGGTCGCGATCGACGTCATCAGGATCGGGCGCAGGCGGTCCTGGGCGGCTTCCAGGATGGCGTCGTGGACCTCTTTGCCTTCATCCCGCAGCTGGTTGGCGAACTCGACGATCAGGATGCCGTTCTTCGCCGCAATCCCGATCAGCATCAGGATGCCGATCTGGCTGAAGATGTTGAGCGAGCCGCCTGTCAGCATCACGGCCAAGAGGGCGCCGCTGATGGCGAGCGGCACGGTAAGGATGATGATGAAGGGGTGCACGAAGCTTTCGAACTGCGCGGCCAGGATCAGGAAGATGATCAGCAGCGCCATGCCGAGCACGAACAGCGTCGATTGCCCGGCCTCCTTGAATTCGAGCGACTCGCCCTTGTAATCGACGCTTGCCACCTCCGGCAGCTCGTTGCGAACCGTCTCCTCGAGGAAGGTGAGCGCATCGCCCAGCGTGTAGCCGGGAGTGAGCGAGGCGGTGATGGTGATGGCCCTGATCTTGTTGTAGCGCGGCAGTGTGGCGGCGTCGGCGCGCTCCTTCAGCCTCACCACGTTCGAAAGGGGTATAAGCTCGTTCGATGTGGCCGAGCGCACGAAGATGTTGGTCAGGTCGGAGGGCTGTAGCCTGTCCTCGGTGCGCGCTTGCAGCAGCACGTCGTATTCCTCGCCGCGATCCACATAGGTTGTGACCCGGCGCGATCCGAGCAGCGTTTCGAGCGTCCGCCCGATGGTGTCACTCGACACGCCGAGTTCGGCGGCCCTGAGCGTGTCGATATCCACGATGAGCTGCGGTTTGGTCTCCTGATAGTCGCTGTCGAGATTGGTCAGGCCCGGATAATTGCGGGCCTTCTCGAGCAGCAGGTCGCGGGCGCGCGCCAGTTCGGCATAGTCGGAGCCGCCGATGACGAAATTCACGGGTTGCTCGCCGCGCTGCACCAGGCCGCGCCGCATGAAGGCAGTCACCCGGATGCCGGGGTGCCGCTGCAAGGTGCTGCGCACCTCGGGAATGATGTCGAGGCCGGAGCGCGTGCGCTTGCCGGTCCATGGGTCCAGCACGACGATGGCGCGCCCGCTGTTGTATTCCTCCGTGGCGCCGAATGCGGCAGGCGTGCGGATGATGACGCTGATTGCCTCGCCGCTCTCGACATAAGCCATCAGATCCTTTTCCACCTCGCGCATGTAACGGCTCATATATTCGAAGCTCGCGCCCTCCGGCCCCTTGGCGTTGACAAAGAAGGCGCCGCGGTCTTCGGGCGGGGTGAATTCCTGTGGCAGCTGGCGGAACATCATGACCGTCAACGCCGTGATGCCTGCCACAATGAGCAGCACCAGTCTGGGCGAGGCGATAACGGGCCGAAGCATGGCCGCATAGGCGCGCTGCATGCCGCCGCGCTTTTCTCCCTCGCCGAGCGGAGTTTCGCCGGACCTGCGGCTCGGCTTCAGGAGCAGCGAGCACAGCATAGGCGAAAGCGTCAGCGCCACGATGCTGGAGAAGATCACCGCCGCCGACATGGCGATGGAGAGTTCGCTGAAGATGCGTCCCGTGATGCCCCCCAGGAAGACGATAGGCATGAACACCGCCACCAGCACCATGGTCGTGGCCACCACGGCGAAACCGACCTGCCGCGCCCCGCGATAGGCGGCCACCAGCGGCGTCTCGCCGAGTTCGATACGGCGGTAGATGTTTTCGAGCACCACGATGGCGTCGTCCACGACGAGGCCGATGGCGAGCACGAGGGCGAGCAGCGTGATGAGATTGATGGTATTGCCGGCCGCGAACATGACGATGAACGCGCCCAGAAGTGATACCGGCACCGCGATCGTCGGAATGATGGTGGCGCGCACATTGCGCAGGAACGCGAAGATGACGAGCAGCACGCAGCCCGCCGCGATGGCGAAGGTGATCCACACCTCGTTCATGGAGGCTTCGATGAACACGGTCGTATCGTAGGTGGGTGCGAGGTTGATCTGCGCCGGCAATGTCAGCTTGATGCGCTCTACTTCGGCCCGCACCGCCTTCGCCACGTCGAGCGAGTTGGCGCCCGAGATGCGCACGATGCCAAGCCCGATGCGGTCCTCGCCATTGCCGCGGAATTCGGATTTCTCGTTCTCGGGCGCGATTTCGACCTTGGCCACGTCGCCGAGACGGGTCAGATAGCCGTTCTCGTCGCGCCGGATCACCATGCCGGCGAATTGCTGCGGCGTTGCGAAGGCCCGTTCCAGCCGGATGGTCAGGTAGCTGTTGAGCGACTCGATGCGCCCGCCGGGCAGTTCGATGTTCTGCCGGCGGATCGCGTTTTCCACGTCCTCGATGGTCAATTGCCGCGCCGCGAGCGCCTGCCGGTCGATCCAGATGCGCATGGCCGGCGTCTGGGGCGCGCTGATGCGCACACGCGCCACGCCATCGACGGTTGCGATCCTGTCCACGATGAAGCGCTCGGCGTAGTCGGTCAGCTGGATGCGGTTGAGCGTGGTGCTGGTCAGGCTGAACCACATGATCGGCTGGGCGTCGGAGTCGACCTTCGTCACCTGCGGCGTGTCGGCTTCGTCGGGGAGCGCATCCACCACGCGGCTCACCCGGTCGCGCAGATCGTTGGCGGCCGCGTCGATATCGCGGCTCAGGTCGAACTCGACCGAGATCGTCGAAATCCCGTCCACGCTTTTCGAATCAATGTTGCGGATGCCCTCGATGCCGCTGATCTGATCCTCGATCAGCTTGGTGATGCGGGTGTCAACCACGGCGGCGGCAGCGCCTCGATAGGTCGTCTCGATGGAGACAACGGGCGAGTCCACGTCGGGATATTCGCGCACGGCAAGGCGCGTGTAGGAAATGATCCCGAACACGACGACAACGAGGCTGACGACGGCGGCGAACACCGGCCGCTTCACCGAGACGTCGGACAAAATCATGGCGTCTCCACTCTCAAGGCGATTGCACCGTCATGGCGACTTCACGACGTGCCCCCGTTCGAGGCGCGCAACTGCGGTTTCACTTTGCCCCCGTCGCGGGCGCGGATCACGCCGTCCACGATGATGACATCCTTCTCGTTGAGGCCACCGGTGATCTCGATGTAGCCGGGGATGCGTCGTCCCGTCGCCACTGGGATGCGCGACACCGTGTCGTCGCCGTTGAGGCGGAACACGTAGCGCCGATCCGCAAGGCTGATCATGGCTTCCTCGGGCACCATCAGCACATTCGCCCGTTCGCGGATGAGATTGACAGTCATCAACATGCCGGATGTCAGCGCCCCGTCCGGATTGGGCAGCAGTGCCCGCACGGTGACGGCGCGGGCAACCGGATCGACGCGCGGATCGACGGCGCTGACAGTGCCTGTAAAGGTGCGCCCTGGAAGTGCGGGAGTGCGGGCGATGATCTCCTGGCCCGGCCTGAGGCTGGGGAAGAAGAGTTCGGGAACCGAGAAATCGAGCTTTAGGACCGAGGTGTCCTGGATGGTGATGAGCTCCGTTCCCGGCTGCACCAGCGTGCCGACGCTGACCCGTCGCAAGCCCACGATGCCGTCGAAGGGCGCGCGCACCATGCGCCGGGCCAGCTCAGCTTCGTAGCGCTCGACCTCGGCCTGCGCCGTGTTGCGGATGCGCTCCTGCTCGTCGAGCCGGGTTTCCGCCGCGGTGCCGCGGGTGGCGAGCGTGCGGGTGCGCTCGAGCTGCTTTTCGGCCTCTTCGAGCGTTGCTTTTGCAGAGGCGAGCTGGGCGCGGATGACGCTCGTGTCGAGCGCAACGAGCACATCGCCCTTCCTGACGCGCTGGCCGTCCGAGAACCTGATCTCCACGACCGGATCCGTCACCGGGGCGGTAAGCACAACCGATTCAAGGGCATAGGTCGTTCCGACCGCCTCGATCTGATCGACGAGCTCGCGCTTGCCGATCGCCTCGACGATCACCGGCGGAATGCCCGCAGTGCGCTGAGGCGGCGCCTTGCCCGCGCCCTGGCTGTGGACATAATAACCGCCCGCGCCAATCAGCCCGAGAACGAGCAGCGCGATTAGTGCCTTGATCATGCCGGTCATGCCTTTGTCGGAAGCGTTGCGCCTCTGTAAAACAAAACATCCTAATACGTGCATGTGCGTTATACATGCGAAAATGCGCATGCCGCCTGACGTATCGCTGCGCTCAAGTCAATTATTCGTGACGAAGCGCCTCGATCGGGTCGAGCCTTGCCGCCTTTCGCGCCGGAAAATAGCCGAAAATGATGCCGACGGCGGCCGAGAACAGGAAGGCAATGGCAATGATGCCGAAATCGACGACGAAGGGAACCTTCAACAGCCCGATCAACGCCGCGGAAAGCGACAACCCGAGGATGATGCCGATCAGCCCGCCGAGCAGCGATAGCACCACCGCCTCGACAAGAAATTGCAGCAGCACCTGGCTTTCGAGCGCGCCGATGGCAAGGCGCGTGCCGATCTCGCGCGTGCGCTCTGTCACCGAGACGAGCATGATGTTCATGATGCCGATGCCGCCGACCAGCAGGCTGACGGCGGCAACCGCGCTTAGCAGCCCGGTCAGCACCGTGGTCGTGGAGGCGAGCGTGGCGGCGATCTCCTTCAGGTCGCGCACGAAGAAATCGGGCTCCTCGTTGCGCGAGATGTTGCGCCGCTCCAGCATCAGCGCATTGACGTCCTGAACCGCCTTGGTCGTGGAGTTGCCGTCTTCCACGGAAATGTAGATCAGCGTCACATCCTGATTGCCGGCGATGCGGCGCTGGAAGGTCTTCAGCGGCATGACGATGAGATCGTCCTGATCGAGGCCGAAGCTCGATTCGCCCTTGGAGGAGAGCACGCCCACGATTTCGCAGCTCAGGTTGCGGATGCGGATCGTCTCGCCGATGGGGTCGATCTTGCCGAAGAGCTTTTTCTGAATGGTCATGCCGATGACACACACCGGCAGGCCGCCGCGCAATTCCGCGCTGGTGAAATCGCGGCCGCGCGCCAGCGGCCAGTCGCGCGCGGCGAGATAGTTGCCGTCCACCCCGTTCAGAGCGGTGTTCCAGTTCTGGTTGCCGTAGATGGCGATGACATTCTGCGAGGCAGTGGCGGCCACGGCGCGCAGGCCGGAGACCTGTTCGCGGATTGCGTCCGCATCGCGCACATCAAGCGCCTTGGCCGCCTGCTGGATGCCGCCGAAGCCGCGCGGGGCCTGGCCGGGGCGCAGCACGATGAGGTTGGTGCCGAGCTTGGCGATATCCTCCTGCACCCTCAGGGTGCTGCCCTTGCCGAGCGTGACCATGGTGATGACGGCGGCCACGCCGATGATGATGCCGAGGGTGGTCAGAAACGAGCGCAGCAGGTTGCGCCGGATGGATTGCATGGCGAGCTTGATCGCTTCCCACAGCATCAGGCGGGCACCTCCTGCCGCGCCTTCTCCTCGATGCGCTCGATCCTGCCATCGACCATATGCACGATGCGCGAGGCGTAGGCCGCCATTACGGGATCGTGCGTGACCATGATGATGGTGATGCCCTGCTCGCGGTTGAGCCGGGTGAGCAGCTCCATGATCTCGCGGCTGCGGGCGGTGTCGAGATTGCCGGTCGGCTCGTCGGCTAGAAGCACGTCCGGGTCCGAGACAAGGGCGCGGGCGATGGCCACGCGCTGCTGCTGGCCGCCGGAGAGTTCGGCGGGAGTGTGGTTCTCGCGTCCCTCCAGCCCGACGACTTGCAGCGCCCGGCGCGCCTTCTCCCGGCGCTGCGCCGCCGGCATCGACCGGTAGATGAGCGGCAATTCGACATTCTCGATTGCCGTGGTGCGGGCGAGCAGGTTGAAGCCCTGGAATACGAAGCCCAGGAAATGGCGCCTGAGCAGCGCCCGCTGGCGGCGGTCGAGGCTGCCGACATCGACGCCCTTGAAGAGATATTGTCCCGAGGTCGGGGTGTCGAGGCAGGCGAGCAGGTTCATCGCCGTCGATTTGCCCGAGCCTGATGGCCCCATGATCGCGACGAACTGCCCCTCGCGGATTTCAAGGTCGATGCCTGCAAGCGCCGTCACCGCCGCCTCGCCGCTGCCATAGACCTTGGTGACGTTGCGGAACTCGATGATGGTCTCGTGCAGGGCAGCGGCGTGCATGGCTAGCCTTTCGTCTCGGCGACATCCACGATGATGGGAGTGCCGGGTGCGATTTCGCCGCCGGCGATTTCGGTGTGGCGCCCGTCGGTTGCGCCGATGGTCACCGTGACCGGCACCGCCTCGCCGTTTCTCTCCACATAGATGCGCCGCGTCCGGCCGCGTTCGTCTTCCATGCTGGTCTGCGGCGCCTTGGGGATGCGGAAGAACAGCCGCGACATCACCCCGCCGCCGCCCTCTTCGGCCTTGGCGGGCGGGCGGAAACGCAGGGCCGCATTGGGCACGGCGAGCGCGCCCTCCTTCTTCTCGATCAGGACATCGGCTGTGGCCGTCATGCCCGGGCGCAGCAGCATGGATGAGTTGTCGAAGCCGAGGATCGCCTTGTAGGTCACAACGCCGTTCACGGTTTCAGGGGCAAACCGCACCTGCTCGATCACGGCCGGAAAGCTCATGTCCTGATAGGCCTCGACCGAGAAGGTGGCGCTCTGCCCCACTTTCACCTTGCCGATATCGGCCTCGTCCACGTCGATGCGCAGCTCCATCTTGCGCAAATCCTCGGCAAGCGTGAGCAGCACCGGGGCCTGGAACGTGGCGGCGACCGTCTGTCCCGGCTCGATCGACCGTTTCAGCACCACGCCATCGACCGGCGAATAGATCTTTGCCTTGGACAGGCTGGTTTCGTTCTGCGCAAGTTCGGCCTGCGCCACCTCCACGTCGGCCCTGGCGCTGGCGAGGGAGGCGACGGCGCGGTCATATTCGGCCTGCGCGCTCTCCAGCGTCGTCTGCGAGGAGAAGTTGCGTTCGGCGAGCGTCGCTGTGCGCTTAAGCTGTGCCTCCTTCTCGACCAGCGTTGCCTCGGCCTGCAGCACCCGCGCTTTCGCGGCGGCCAGTGCGGCGCGGCTGCGTGCCACCTGGGCTTCAAGCGTCACTGTGTCGAGTTCGAGCAGAACCTGGCCTTTCTTCACCTCGTCGTTGAAATCCACGTGAACGGCGCGGACCCTGCCAGACAGCTCGCTCGATATTTCCACCTGGTTGGTCGGCTCCACCGTGCCGGTTGCGGTGACGATGACAGTGATATCCCGCAAGGCGGCCGGCTCGGTGATGAAGGCGCTGCGCCCGGCGGTTTCGTTGCCGCCCGCGAAAAGATAGATGAGCCCCGCCAACGCAGCGAGCGCCGCAAGCCAGCCTGCGATGCGCCGCAGCCGGCCCGTCCGCGCGGCCTTGCCGGTTCCGAGCAGCACGTTGATATCCTTTTGCTGCGTTTGGTCTTTACGCCTGTCCATGCCTTGCTATCCGTAGCCGATTTCACGGCCCGGCATTATCCCCCTCACGTTCTCTGCGATTAGGCAGCTTTGCATACGGTTAGATTGAGGTGCCGTTGCAAGAATTCGATATCTTTCATGCCGATTTTTTCGAAGAATTGTAACGGCGTCATGTCGCAGCGGCCGTCACACCAATTGACGCGAAAGTTGTATGCAATTCGACGCAAGCATATGTTGCGCGAGCCAAACGGCTTGCTCATACTGAGAAGTTGAGACTGTTGCTAAGGGCGCAGCCAAACGTCAGGCCGAGGAGGCGAGACGCATGAAATACCACGCTTACGAAATGGCCCACGCCTTGATCGCACCCATGCGATGGGGAATGCGGGGGCTCAAATACCAGATCGAATCCCCGTTCAATCCGTTCCGGTCCTCGATCGTGGCCCGCTCGATCGCTGCGGGCTGCCAAGTCTTCAACGACATCACCAAGCGTTACGACAAGCCTCGTTTCGGCATCACCGAGACACGCATCCAAGGCCTGCCGGTCCCCATTACTGAAGAGATCGTGATCAGGAAGCCTTTCTGCAACCTGCTGCACTTCAACCGCGACGAAAAGGTCGCCGGAAAACGCTACGACCCCAAGGTCCTCATCATCGCACCGCTCTCCGGCCATTATGCAACGCTTCTGCGCGGCACCGTCAAGGCGATGATCCAGGAGCATAACGTCTACATCACGGATTGGATGGACGCCCGCATGGTGCCGGTGATCGAAGGGCGTTTCGATCTCGACGATTTCATTGATTACATCATTGAGTTCATTCGGTTTTTAGGCACGAACACGCATGTGGTGGCAGTGTGCCAGCCCTCTGTACCGGCGCTTGCGGCGGTGGCCGCCATGGCCATGCGCGAGGACCCCTGCCAGCCCGCCTCGATGACCCTGATGGGCGGCCCCATCGACACGCGCCGCAACCCGACGGCGGTGAACCTTCTTGCCGAGAAGAAATCCATGCGCTGGTTCGAGAGCACCGTCATCAGCGACGTGCCGTTCCCGTATCCGGGTTTTACCCGCCGCGTCTATCCCGGATTCATCCAGCTCACCGGCTTCATGACCATGAACCTGGAGCGGCATGTCACGGCGCACAAGAAGCTGTTCGAGAATCTGGTCAAGGGCGACTGCGATTCCGTCCAGCAGCATCGCGAGTTCTACGAGGAATATCTGGCCGTGATGGACCTGCCAGCCGAGTTCTACCTGCAGACGGTCGAGACCGTGTTCAAGGCGCATGCGCTGCCCGACGGGCGCATGATGCACCGCGGCGAGCGCATCGACTGTTCCGCCATCCGCAAGACGGCGCTGATGACGGTGGAGGGCGAGAAGGACGACATCTGCGGTCTCGGCCAGACCGAGGCGGCGCATGATTTATGCGTGAACATCCCCATCGACGAGAAATATCATTACGTCCAGCCCGGCGTGGGCCATTACGGCGTGTTCAACGGCACGCGCTGGCGCACCGAGATCCAGCCGCGCATCCGCGAGTTCATCCGCACCATCCAGTACAAGCGCCGGCTCGGCAACACGAAATCGCGCATGCATCTGCCCTACCGCTCGATCCGGGAGGATCGCGAGACGGTGGTGGAATACAAGACGCCCAACTCGAGCTGACCTAAAGCCACAGGGGCGGCTAGAGCGGGCGGCGCGATTTGATCGCGGCTGCCAGCGTGCCCTCGTCGAGATAGTCGAGTTCGCCGCCCACCGGCACGCCATGCGCAAGGCGCGACACGGTGATCCCCAGGCTTTCCAGTTCGCCCGAGATGTAATGCGCCGTCGATTGCCCCTCCACCGTGGCGTTGAGGGCAAGCAGCACCTCGCGCACGCCGGGCGCGCTTGCCCGCTCGATCAGCTTGGCGATGGCGAGGTCTCCCGGCCCGACGCCGTCGAGCGGGGACAGGGTTCCCCCCAGCACGTGGTAGCGCCCGCCGATGACGCCGGCGCGCTCCAGCGCCCACAGGTCGGCGATGTCTTCCACCACGCAGATGAGCGAGGCGTCGCGCCGCTCATCGCGGCAGATCGAGCAGGGCTGCACCGTGTCGAAATTGCCGCATTCCCTGCATGCGACGATCTTCTCTGCCGCCTCGGCCATGGCGCGGGCCAGCGGCAGCATGAGCTGCTCGCGCTTCTTGATGAGGTGCAGCGCGGCGCGGCGGGCCGATCGCGGCCCAAGGCCCGGCACTCGGCCAAGCAGTTGGATCAGCGTTTCCAGTTCGCCGCCTTTGGCGCTTTGCTTCATGCAGCAGATCCCATGCTTCGAACTGGGCCGCTCATGCTATCGCTGCGGCGCCAGATCCGGGTCACAAAGGCCCGGCCTAGAACAGCTTCAGGCCCGGCGGCAGCGGCAGGCCGCCGGCAAGCGACTGCATCTTCTCGGCCAGCACGGCCTCCGCCTTTCCCTTGGCATCGGCATGGGCGGCGATGATGAGGTCTTCGAGGATCTCGATTTCGTCCGGCTTGACGAGGCTCGGGTCGATCTTGAGCGAGAGCATGGCGCCCTTGCCGTTCACCGTCACGGTGACAAGTCCCGCGCCGGACGAGCCGGTGACATGGGTATTCTCGATCTCCGCTTGCATCTCGGCCATCTTGCTTTGCAGTTCCTTGGCCTGCTTCATCATGTTCATCAGGTCTTTCATGGCCTCGTCCTTTCGTGGTTATGCCCGGCGCCGGCGGGCGAGCCGGACCCGTTACGTGTCGGTCTTGCGTTTGGCCGACGCCTCGCTTCCCGGCGAAAGCGTATGCACGGCGGTGATCTCGGCCTCGGGGAAATGGCGGAGCACGGCGCGCACGGCGGGGTGCTTCCTGGCTTCCTCGAGGAGGCGGTTCTCGGCCTCCCGCCGCGCTTCGCCCAGCGGGCGTTCCCCCGCCGCATCGGAGAGGGAAACCATCCAGCGCGCGCCCGTCCAGGCGTTAAGCTTTCGGCTCAGCTCGATGGCGAGGCTCTGCGGCGCCTTGTTGAGCAGCTTCAGCTCGATATGGCCGGGACGGAAGCGCACAAGGCTGACCTGCTCCTCCAGCGCGTGCTTCAGCTTGAGGTCGCGATGCTGAAGCGCAAGCGCCACAACTTCGGCGAAGCTGGCGGGCTGTAGGTCGGCGGCTTCCCCCGCGGCGGACGTTTCATCAATTGGGCCCGTTGCCGCCGCGCTTGCGGGCAGCGGGGCGGATTGCCGTTCCGCGCTGAGCAAAAGCGGATCCCCGTCCCGGCTTTCGCTGGCTCTCTTGCCCGGCAGTTCGCCCCCGTGCGCATCCGCAAGCAGCCGGACAAGATCGGCCGGTGCGGGCAGGTCGGAGGCAAAGCACATACGGATGACAATCATGTCCGCCGCTGCATTTGCCCGCGGGGCGCGCGCCGCTTCCTCAAGCCCTTTCAGCAGCATCTGCCAGGCGCGGGCGAGGGCAGGCATCGAAAGCCGCTCGGCCAGCGCGCTTGCCCGCTGCAGTTCGTTCTGGCTGAGCGAGGCCGCAACGGTTTGCGCGCCCGCCGTCCTGATGCGCGTGGCAGTGTGCACGGCATCGGCGAGATCGGTCAGGACCTGAATCGGGTCCGCGCCGTCATCGTGCAGCGCCTGCAGCCGCGCGAGAGCCGTGCCGACTTCGCCTGAAAAGATCGCCTCCAGGAGATCGTAGATGCGTCCGGCATCCGAGAGGCCGGCCATGGCGCGCACATCCGCGGCGCTCACATGCCCGCGTCCGAGCGCAAAGGCCTGGTCGAGCAGCGACAGCCCGTCGCGCGCCGAGCCCTCGGCCGCGCGGGCGATAAGCGCCAGCGCCTCCGGTTCGGCCGCCACCCCCTCGGCGCGGCACACCGCCGCATAATGATCGGCCAGCATTTCGGCCGGGATCCGCCGCAGGTCGAAGCGCTGGCAGCGCGACAGGATGGTGACGGGAAGCTTCTGCACCTCGGTGGTGGCGAACAGGAACTTCACATGCGGCGGCGGCTCTTCCAGCGTCTTCAGCAGTGCATTGAAGCTGTGGCTGGAGAGCTGGTGCACCTCGTCGATGATGTAGACCTTGAAGCGGCCCGCGACGGGGGCATAGGGCACGCCGTCGAGCAGCTCGCGCATCTTGTCGATGCCGGTGTTCGATGCGGCGTCGAGCTCGATGACATCGATGAAGCGGCCCTCGGCTATCCCCCGGCAGGGCTCACATACCCCGCACGGGTCGATCGTCATGCCGCCCGAGCCGTCCGGCCCCACGCAATTGAGCGCCTTGGCAAT